>Ga0071330_1064693_pt1 | contig 107144 bp, 109 predicted proteins | sample GBScel77sediment_FD_63802 | JGI IMG/M metagenome (GOLD analysis project Ga0071330, IMG submission 63802) | Hot spring sediment microbial communities from Great Boiling Spring, Nevada - Cellulolytic enrichment Sediment 77C v2 (version 2) | ecosystem: Environmental > Aquatic > Thermal springs >...
AATGGTGTTAAGTCTTGGTTAAAGTTGTTAAGAGGAAGGGTGTAGAGGAGGAATTAATCCCTGAGAAAATTGTTGTAAGTGTTTTAAAGACTGGAGCTCCAGTAGAAGTTGCTAGGAGGATATGTAAGATAATTGAAGGTAGGATTTATGAGAAGGATTTAGAGAAGATTGAAGCTAAGGAATTAACTAAATGGATTTTAGAGTTGTTGAGGAAGTATAATGAGGAGTGGTATAGGGCTTGGATAGTATTTGATAAGTATATTAAGAAGAGAGAAACTGAGAAGGAGTTAAGTTAACTAATTATTTTCCCCCTTACTAACTACCTAGGTGATGTTACTGAATGAAGACTTACTAAACTATATAGTAGATTACTCAAGGAGTTTAGGTGTTAAGTACTCTGAAGCTAGATACCAACTAGATAAGTACTTCATTATAATTTTAAGGAATGGTAAGTTAGTTACTTTAGGTACATCTATTAATGATGGTGTAGGTATTAGGTTAATATATGATGGAGTTCTAACATTCTCAGCAAGTAATAAGTTAAGTAGGGATGAGTTAGTAGGTGTTGTTAGAGATACTGTTGATAGAGCTAAAGCATTATCCTATATAGTTAAAACACCTACTAAGTTTAGTGATGACGTAGTTAGTAGAGGTTCTTACGAAGTAATACCTACTAAAGACTTCAACTCCTTAGATATTAGTGAGAAGGTTAAGTTATTAACTGAGTTAAATGATGTCGTAGTCAGTAGTGTTAAGGAGGTTAAAGTACCTACTACCTACTGTAGATATGTTGAGCATTTACAGGAGAAGTTTATAGTTAATAGTGATGGAGGTTTTGTGAGGGGTAGAGTACCTAGGTTATTAGTGATGTTTAATTTAGTCTTACACCACCCACAGAAAGGTAGTATTCAGAGGATTATAGAGTTCGGTGCTTCAGGAGGTTTAGAATTAATTGATGAGTGGGACTTATTCAAAGTTGTTGAGGAGGAGGTTAGGAGTTTAGAGAGGAATTTAGTTGAAGGTGTTGAACCACCTAAGGAACCTGTAGATGTTGTGTTAGGTCCTGAGGTCGTAGGTATAGTAGTTCATGAGTCTGCAGGCCATCCTATGGAGGCTGATAGGATCTTAGGTAGGGAGTCTGCACAAGCTGGTGAGTCCTACGTAAAGCCTGAATACGTAGGTAGTTACAGGGTCGGTAGTGATTATGTTACAGTTGTTGAAGACCCTACAATACCTAAGAGTTACGGTTATTACGAATACGATGATGAGTGTATTAAGGCTAGACCTAGATACCTGTATAAGGAGGGTGTGATATACGAACCACTCCATAATAGACAGACAGCTTATATATTCAGGACTAGAAGTAACGGTTCTTCAAGAGCTATGGACTACGCTAGTGAACCACTGATAAGGATGTCTAACACGTACTTTAAACCAGGTGATATGGAGTTTGAAGAACTTATTGAGGATATAGAGTTAGGTGTGTATATTAAGTCTTACATGGAGTGGAACATAGATGATATTAGATGGAATCAGAGGTATGTAGGTTTAGAGTCTTACTTAATAGTTAATGGTGAGTTAAGAGGTTATATCAGGAACCCAGTACTGGAGTTAACGACTGCTGGACTATACAGTAAGGTAGTTGGTGTTGATAAGAACTTAAGATTCTTCCCAGGGACTTGCGGTAAGGGAGACCCACCACAAGGTGTTCCAGTATGGTTTGGAGGTCCTAATATTAGGTTATCTAAGGTTAGATTAGGTGTTACAGTATGAGTAGTGAGTTACTAGATACTGCAGATAAGTTACTGAGGAGGTTACGTAGTAGTTATGATGAGTTAGTAGTTATGGTTAACGGTGTAGATTCAGTTATGGTTAAAATAGTAAATAATGATGTAGTCCTTAAATACTCTAGGAAGTCCTACGATGTAGAGCTATACTTAGTTAAAGGTAAGAGGATATTAATTCTGGAGTCCTCAACATCAGATTTAAACCAACTCATTAGATCTGTTGACGATATTAGTAGGTATGTACATATTGTTGAGGAGTCTGATTTATACGCTCCCTTACCGGAGCCTAAACCAGTTAAGTCGTTAGGTAATTTAGTGGATAGTACTGTAGTTAAGTATATGAGTGAGCCTACTAGGCTATGTGAAGTACTTATAAATTCAGCAGTTAATGAGGGTGCTGAGAGGGTTTCAGGTATTTTAAGCTTAGGTATGAGGTCTAAAGCGTTAGTAAGTAGTAACGGTTTTGAAGGTTTTGAAGTAGGTAGTGAAGTATCTACGTACTTGAGGGTATTTAAAGGTGATCACTCAGGTCATTGGGCTTACGGGGGTAGGTTCTTAGACCTTAAGAGTATTGAGGATGTAGGTAGGACTGCAACTCAGTATGCATCATATGCTAAGGACTTCATAGACATACCTCCAGGTAGGTACGACGTCATATTATCACCGTTAGTAGTCGGTAATCTTATGGAGTTAGTAGTTAGTATGACTTCAGCGTTTAACGTATTAGCAGGTTTCTCAATGTTTATGAGTAAGTCATTAGGTGATGTAGTAGCTACTGATAAGTTAACATTAGCTGATGTACCTAGGGATATAGAGTTAAGTAATTCAACATCTTTTGATGATGAAGGTGTTGAGACTTACGATAAGGAGTTAATAAGTAGGGGTTCTTTAAAGACATTACTACATAATAGTAAGACTGCTAAGAAGTTTAACACAGTATCTACTGGGAATGCTGGTTGGATAGTACCTAAGCCTTGGAATATAGCTGTAGCTCCAGGTGATTCAGATGTTGATGAGATGGTTAGGGAGGTTAGGAATGGATTACTAATAAGTAATAATTGGTATACTAGACTTCAGAATTATGTTGAAGGTCTTTTCTCAACAGTTAGTAGGGATGATGTGTTAGTTATACGTAATGGTGAGGTTGTAGGTAGTGTTAGGAGGGTTAGAATAGCTGATAACTTAAGCAGGTTGTTAAGTAATATATGGTTGATCGGTTCTAAACCCTACTTAATTAGGTGGTGGGAGGTTGAAGTACCTTCTAAAGTACCCTACATACTTGTTAAGGATTTAAACATTACTAAACCTTTTGAGTAGTTAGACAGCTTCCTCAACCCTACTATACTCACCAATCTCCTCCTCACAAGTATCTACCTCCTCCCAACCCTTAGGACACCCACCACCTAATCTTATAGGTTTAGTAAGTCTAGTTAGTAGTACTACTCTAGAAGCCCTACTATAGGAGACTACCCTATACCCAACTTCATCAGATAACCTCTTAGCGAATTCTACAACCTCATTAAACGTAGGCATATTCTCCCTACCTAACCTACCTACAGAACCACCTACATGCATGTACGCTTTAGTCTCTATATACGTAGGCTGTGCTAACTCTAACAACTTCTTAAACTTTTTAATAACTTCATAACTCATGTTAAACCCCTTAACCAACGTAATTCTAATAACTGTTGGTGATGTAAAGCTCGGTAGTATCTCTAAAGTCTTTAAAGTTAATTCCCAAGCATTAGGTATTAACGGTCTGTTGAAGTAGTTATATGTCTCACGGTCGTAAGCTTCAATAGATATGTATAGCTGACTCGGTTCCTCATCAAGACTTGCTAGTACGTCAGGTCTAACACCCCTACTCACTAAGAACGTAGTTAGACCTCTACGGTGGAATTCCTCAATAAGTTCTGATAGTCTCGGGTATAGTGTCGGCTCACCAGTTAAGCTAATCGCTACGTGTTTAGGGTTTAAAGCTTCTTTAAACATCTCCTCAGAAGTCCTCTTCCTATAACCACTTACGATCCTCCTATGTTCTAAGATAGCCATCTCAGCTATGAATTCAGGGTCATCTACATGAGGTAGTGTTGTCAACTCCTCACTACTAAGTCCTAGGTCTTGAGGTCTTACACGCCAGCAATGTAGGCAGTTATTCCAACACCAAAGTACTGAAGGTGACATCTGAATACATCTATGTGATGCTATCCCGTAAAACCTACACTTATAGCAGAACCTACCGTAGACTAAGGCGTTATGAACCCATAAACACTTCTTAACAGCACTATGAGCACCTATTAAATGATATTTCTGACTCTTCAACCTCTCAATACATTCAGTATACGAATCTCTTAATACCTGCATTAGCACCGGGGAAGACTTGTTTAGAAATTTATAAGTTGATTAGTGCTTATTAGATAGGTTAAACATTATGAAGTCCGTAGTTGTATGTCACGGTGATTGCGACGGTGTTATAAGTGCTTACCTATACATTAAGCATTTCTTAATTGGTGAGTACCCAAGTAATACTGAGTTAATATTTACTCAGCCTTGGAGAGCTCATGTAGACTTAAGGAAGATACCTAAGGAAGTTAGTGAGTTAGTAATGCTTGATATAGCACTTAATAAGGAAGTAGTTAATATGTTATTACCGTTAACTCGTAAGTCTAAGGTTGTTGTGATAGATCACCACGTTAGTAGTGAGTTATTCGTAGATAGTTTAAGTAAGTCAGGTGTTAAGGTAGTTTGGAGTAAAGCTACTTCAACACCTAGGTTAATGGCTAACGTATTGAAGTTGATTATTAATCCTTATGAGGATTTACTTGTTAGAGTTGCTGATGTATGTGAAGGTGTTGAAGGTGATGAGGAGGTTAGTAAGATTGCTGATGTGATTAAGTTATCAATAGCTAGAGATCCTGGGGATACTAACTTCCTTAACTACTTGATAAAGTCTATGCTTAAGGGTTTAAACATATCAACTCTAGATGAGGTTGTGAAGAGAGCTTCAATAGCTAAGTGGTTACTTAATAAGTTACTTAAACTTATGAAGGATAGGTCTGTAGTTGTTGGTGATTACGTAGTAACTACTCTAACATCACCTGAGTCTAGAATCTACGCAGGTATCCTAGGTATAGCATCTACCGAGTTTGCTAAGAACGTTAAATCTGATGTGATATTAATTAGGGAGGAGGAGGGGAAGGTCGTAGTAACTGTGAGGTCTTTTAAGAGGAATGCCTTAAACATATGTAAGTTAATATCTGAGAGACTTGGTGGGAGGTATGGAGGTCATGTTGAGGCTGCATCAGCAACATTAGCTAATACTAGTTTAGAGAGGGTTCAGTTAGGTGTTTTAGAAGTGATTAAGGATGTTAGAAGACGTAGTATTATCTAGAGTTGATTGGTTAGTACTTCAGGATATCATTAGGAAGTACTTTAGAGTTAGTACTATAGTTATGTTTTGTCAGTGTGAGGTTTTTTATGAGGGTAGGGCATCATCTAGAGCGTCTGAAGCTCGTAGGTTAGTGATTATTAAGGAGGATGGGACACTACTAATTCATGAAGGTGTTGGTGTGGAACCTGTTAACTGGCAACCTAACGCATTAATAACATCTAAAGTCGGTGAAAACCACTTTGAGTTAGTAGCTGTTAGGAGTAGGCCTAAGGAGGTGGTTAAGGTCTTTATTAAGGATAAACCTGATGTGATTATATGTAAGTTAGGTAGTGGTAAGTTCTCTATCAGAGGTACTGAGGAAGACTTAATAAACTACGTAGCTCAGAACCCATCAGTAATTGAGGAAGGTGCTAAATTAGTTGCTAGGGAATTCGCAACACCTCACGGTAGAGTTGATGTGATATTAAGGAGTTCTAATGATGAGTTAATAATTGTTGAGTGTAAGAGGGGGGTAGCAGATCTAGATGCAGTTCATCAGTTAATTAGGTATGTAGAGTATTATAGGGAGTTAGGGATTAAGGTTAGAGGTGTTATAGCATCACCATCAATAACACCTCAAGCACTTAAATTACTTCAGAAGAATAGTTTAGGCTATGTTAAATTACAAATAACTTAGAATCACATGTAATGATGATTAATTTTAATTAAGTTTTTATCCCTAAGATTAATATTTGTCATGGGTGATTAAATGCGTGGAGAACTAGATAAGTTTTTCAATCCTAAGTCTATAGCTGTTATCGGAGCTTCTAGAGACCCTACTAAAGTAGGTTACCTGATAGTGTATAACTTACTTCAGAGGTTTAAAGGTAAGATATACCCAGTAAATCCTAATATCGATAATGTCTTAGGTCTTAAAGCATACCCATCAGTAACTGCTATCCCTGATGATGTAGACTTAGCAGTTATTTCAGTACCTGCACCCTCAGTACCTGCAGTAGTTGAGGAGTGTGGTTTGAAGGGTATTAAGGGGGTCATTATAATTAGTGCTGGTTTTAAGGAGTTAGGTACTCCTGAAAGTATTGAGAGGGAGAAGAAGGTTGTTGAGATTGCTAGGAAGTACGGTATTAGGGTTGTAGGACCTAACTGTATGGGTGTTTACGTACCTAAGAGTGGTGTTAATACAACATTCTTAAACCCTGAACGTATAGACTTCCCAAAACACGGTAGTATAGCGTTTATATCTCAATCAGGTGCTTTCGGTATTGCAGTACTTGATTGGGCTGCTATGAGGGGTGTAGGTATCGGTAAGTTCGTAAGTCTAGGTAATAGATGTGATGTTGATGAAGCAGACATACTTAATTACTTAGTTGATGACCCCGATACTCAAGTAATTACTATATATACTGAAGGTGTTGATGATGGTAGGAAGTTCTTAAAGACTTTAAAGAACGTAACACCTGTAAAACCTGTAGTTATTCTTAAGGCTGGGAGGACTGAAGAAGGTTGTAGAGCTATAGCATCACATACAGGTAGTTTAGCAGGTAGTGATGTAGTATATGATGCTGTGTTTAAGCAGGTAGGAGCTATTAGAGCTTTAGGTATGGAGGAGTTATTCGATATAGCTATAGCGTTATCACTACAACCACCAGCTAAGGGTAGGAGGGTAGGTATATTAACTGTAGGTGGTGGTTCAGGTGTTATGGCTACAGATGCTGTAGCTAGTTTAGGCTTAGAAGTACCTAGACTATCAGACCCTATCGTTAGTAAGCTTAGGGAGATACTACTACCTATAGCAAGTCCTTATAACCCAGTAGATGTTACGGGTTCAACTAGGGATGAACACTTCACAGATGCTTTAGAAGTACTTATGAAGAGTGGTGAGGTAGATATAATTATATGTATTCCATACTTCATGGCTCCAGGACTATCTAAGGAATTCACAGATAAACTCCTAAAGAAGGTTAAGGAAGTGAGTAAGGAGTTAGACACACCAATACCTATAGTAGGTGCAGTTACTGGAGGACGTTACACTATGAAGATGTCTACACTACTTGAGGAGGGGGGTATCCCTATGTATCCCTCAGTTGAGAGAGCTGCTAAGGTTGCTTGGGCACTGTATAAGTATGGTGAGTGGTTGAAAAAGAATGATACCTTTGAAGACTACGTAAGTAAGTTAATTAAGAGTAGAAACTCCTAAAACCATTAAGAATATCTACCTCTAAAACCACACATAACATTAGCTACTCCCCTCCCTCAACTTCCTAACCTCACTCATAATATTATCAAGGATTAGTGATAACGCGAATATAAGGAACACAACCACATACTCTACAGGGATATCTATCTTTTCGTAAACGTAGAGAAACCTCCTGAAAACCTCAATCACTACGAACACCACAATAAGTGCTACTGTGTACGTTAGCACCACCCTCCACACTATCCACATTAATAATTATATACTTTAGAGGTCCCTAATACGTGGTCAAGACTATTTAATCTTAAGTGGGTTTGTAGGGTCTGATGGATTATTCTGAAAACACTCGTTGATTATTGATTGAAAATTTAATTTTAAATTTATTCTATATTTTGGTGTATGTGATGGTTGAACGTGTTAAGACTGGTGTTCCAGGATTTGATGAGATTATCGGTGGTGGTATTCCTAAGAGGAATGTAGTATTACTTAGTGGTGGTCCTGGTACTGGTAAGAGTATTTTCTCTATGCAGTTCTTATGGAATGGTCTTCAAATGAAGGAGTCCGGTATATATGTTGCTTTAGAAGAACACCCAGTTCAAGTACGTATTAATATGAGGGGTTTTGGATGGGATGTAAGACAGTATGAGCTGGAAGGTAAGTTTGCTGTTATAGATGCTTTTACTGCAGGTGTTGGTGAGGCTGCTAAGAGGGAGAAGTATGTTGTTAGAGATCCTGATAGTGTTGAGGAGTTAGTTGATGTTTTAAGGACAGCTATAAATGATATTAGTGCTGAGAGAGTTGTTGTTGATAGTGTCTCAACATTATATCTTACAAGACCTTCTGTAGCTAGGGGTGTAGTACTTCAGTTAAAGAAGGTTTTATCAGGTATGGGTACTACTAGTATTCTAATATCTCAAGTATCAGTAACTGAGAGAGGTTTTGGAGGTCCTGGAGTTGAGCATGCTGCTGACGGTATTGTTAGGTTAGACCTTGATGAAGTTAATGGTGAGTTAATAAGGAGTTTAGTTATTTGGAAGATGAGAGGTACTAGCCATAGTATGAAGAGACATATATTTGAAATTACTGATAAGGGTATAATAGTACATCCAGATAAGATATTTAGGTACTCACGTTAATTCATTTAAGGTGTTATAATGAGTGAAGAAGTTATTATAGATTTCTCAAACATACCTTTAAAACCTATAGGTAAGTCTGAGATTCAGAGGTTAGAGATGGCTTTAATCATAGGTACTCTCTACAGACCTGAGGTCTTAGAACTTATTAGAGATCCTATTGAGAGAGCTACCTGGATGGATAGTCTAGCTATTGCTGCAGCAGCATTTGCTAGGTATAAAGCAGGTATACCAGTATCTCAAATAGCTGAAGAGTTAGGTAGGTCTGAAGTATCAATTAGGAATCACTTAAGTGAGAAGACTAAAGCAGGTAAGTTAGTTGCTGAGACTTACGAGAAGATAAGACGTAATGAGTTAAAACTAGTAATCCCATTTATTAAAGCACCGATAGCTACACCATCAGAAGAAGTTAAAGTACTTCGTGAGGAGGTAGAGAAACTTAAGGAGAGTAAGAAAGTACTCGAAGAAAAATTAAAATCAGTACAACAAGAATTAGAGATTAAAGTAAGGGAAGTAGAGACATTAAAGAATGAGGTTAAAAGTAAGAGTGAGGAAGTAGAGAAACTTAAGTTAAAATTAAATGAGTTATTAGGTCAGATTAAGGATATTAAAGATTTAGCATTAAGGATAGTTGATACATTAGATAAACTCCTTAAATAACCATTATATTTTTAATAACATAACTTAATCTCCATCATGAATAATCTTATGTAGTTTTAGACCTCATAAACATATAAAATTACGTATGTAGAGTAAATACGTTTAAAACCTATTTAGTATTAACGTTCCATAACGGCTTCTATAATAGCTATAATCCCTAATAATACTAAGATCCATGGTCACAACGCTTGGAGGTAGAATAATATTGCTAAGCCTATAAAGAATATATCTCCACATATACCATGAATCAAGTGCTTACGTCTTTCTTCAGACACACTTTACCGTATACTCTACATTAATGTAAACTTATAAACTTATGTTATATCCTTGAAATAAACTTATAATTTCATCAGGTATTCAGCGGGACAGCGGGCATACTATAATTTCATCAGTTAAGTTTAAGATGTAATACCTATAAACTTGATAATTCTTAACAGATCTATAGTGTATTCAGGGGTTTAACTCTCCTTAATAGATAAAATTATTAGATATAGTAGTATTGATTGGTGGGTATTACGGGTTTAGATACTAGTGTATTATTTGATGAGTATGGTGATAAGTATGATTTATGGTATGAGAGGTATTATTATACATGGCTTTCAGAACTTGAGCTTGTGAAGAGATTTAAATGTTATGGTAGGTCTTTAGAAGTTGGTGTTGGGTCTGGTAGGTTCGGTTCCTATATAGGTGTAGCTGTCGGTTTAGACCCAGCTTTAAAACTCCTTAAGAAGGTTAAGGATGTTGAGAAGGTATTAGGGTATGGTGAGTACCTACCATTTAGGGATAATTCCTTCGAATGTACGTACATAATCTTCACAATGTGTTTTGTTAGAGACTCGGATGTAGTTGTTAAGGAAGCTTTAAGAGTATCGAGTAGAATTGTAACGTGTATAGTTCCTAGAGATTCCTTCCTAGGTCAGAAATATTTGAAGGAGGCTGAAGAAGGACATATATTCTACTCAAAAGCAAGATTCTATACTGTGAAGGAGGTTATCGAGATATTCTTAAAGTACGGTGCTACATTAAATAAGATCTTAGGAACATTAACAGATTATCCTGAAAACATTAAGTATCTTGATAAAGTATATGAGATAACATCATTAGATGAGACTAAGAAGTATGGATTCATATGTATGGAATTCATAAAGAGTTAGTTAATCAAACCTTCATAAAATCGCTTAATACATACTCTACTTCAAGACTTACATAGTATGAAGTAATGCATAGGAAGAAGTTAGTACTGAGGATAAACTCAATATATTTATAATTATTTGGAGCCGCCGGCGGGATTTGAACCCGCGACTTCCGGCTTACGAGGCCGGCGCTCTACCCACTGAGCTACGGCGGCTCCTAAAGATATTTAGTGATGAGGGTTTTAAGGGTTATATGAGCATATATTCTTAAATCTCTGTGCGTCTTGTAGCATGTATACGTTGTTGAATAGTATGTATGTTTCCCTACACTTAAACTTCTTAGTCAGTATACAGAGTCTCCTTAGGTCTTCATCGGTATACCTATACTTGTAGTTTACTTCTCCGTTAAGTCCGTGTAGTCTAAAGTAGTTTAAGTCTTTAACGATTACAGGTTCGTGTTTTAGGATATCTACTATGTGTATAACACTCTTAAACCTACTTACTACCTCAGCTATCTTCTCAGGTTTCTCTAACCAATTACCTCTAGGTTCCCAACCAATTACGAATTCGTTAGTATCTACAGCTGAGAAGAAGTCTATAGTGTTTCTAAAGTTAGTATCTGTACAGTTGAAACTTGGTGGTGTTTGAATTACTACTACCTTAGCTTTAAGTACTTTAACACCTTCAACAACTAATTCCCAAGCTTTAAAGACCTCCTTAGTAGGTCTTAAGAACCCGTATGAGTCCTTTAGTGATGAGTTAGGTATGAATTTAGACTTCTTCCAAGTTGGTGAGTCTATAGGGTGTGTAATAGCTTGCCAACACTTCATAGTGAATATGAATTCTTTAGGTGCTTCAGACCTTAAATTCTCTAACTTATCAATATCTGGTGGGTTATAGAACGTCTCCTGAAGTTCAACTACGTTGAATACCGTGTAGTACTTACTCCTAGCTATTGGGAAACCACAACAACCTACGTAAAACACTGAGTACACCAATACGTAAGTTATTTATTAAATTACTTAAGAGTTCTGAGTTCGTACCTAACCTCCCTACCTAATTCTAAAACTGCGTAGTAACCCCTAAGTAGCGGTCCTGGATTAACTACTAATGTACTACCTATCCTATCAACACCTCTACCCTCATGAATATGTCCGCAGACTACGAGTACCGGGTTATGAAATTCTATAAACTCCCTCAACGCTTGAGAACCTACGTGTAAGCCGTTGAAAGTTACATCAACTTTAGTGTTATAGGGTGGTGTGTGGGAGAGTACTAATAACTCCTTATTAACACTACCTAACTTACTGACTACTTCATCTATTAACGACTTAAGATACTCATCACTAAACTCAAAAACTGTATGGAATGGTGAGTATAGACCACCACTGAAACCTATGATTAAGTAGTTGTTTAACTCTTTAAAACTTCCGTGAAGTACTGTAACCTCGTTAATACCTGATAACTTACTCAGTAAGTCCGGGTTATCCATATTACCTAAGACTGTATAGGCTTTAACACCTCTCCCCCTAACAATATCTACTAACGTATTTACTACTCTAACCACATTACCGCTATAATCTGATAAGTCACCAGCTATTAACACTACATCATAGTCTTCTCTACTCATAACTTCTTTAAGTCCCCTCCAATTACCGTGGATATCAGATAATGCTAAGACCTTCATAGTAGGTCACTCAATAGTGAATTCGTAACCACAGAAAGGACATTTAATATAGTTACAACTACCTGTAATTGTTAGTAAGTTACATGACTTACATGAGTAAGCCCTAGCATATAATGTATCAAACCTCCTCCTACAGTTAGGGCATCTAACTATCACTTAACACACCTAAGAATAGAGATTCATTGAGAGTTAAAAATAGTAACTAAGCATTATTTTAGGGATTGTTTTGAGGGTTAGTGAGGTTTTAAGGGAATCATTAGTTAGTGAGGGTGTTGAGTACTACTTCACAGTATATGCTGAACATACGTTAAGATTTATAATCGATACTGAATTAGTAGGTAGGCCTAAATCAATTAACACTGCGTACGAGCCTGGAGCTGGCTTCATGGGCGTTATATACTCTAGAGTTAGTGGTAGGGTTGGTGTATGTGTTTTTGCTGGAGGTCCAGGTGTTTTAGGTGCTGTAAACCCTATAGCTATGGCTTATGTTGAGTCAGACCCGTTAGTAGTTATTGCAACTACACCGCCTAGGAATATAGTTTATAAGAACTGTCTACACGCATTCCCCAACGATACAGACCAGTTAGAGGTCTTTAGAAGTATAACTAAGAGGCAGTTCAGAATTACTACACCTACCTACGTAGGTCAGATACTATCTAAAGCATTTAATACTGCCTTATCAGGTCGTCCAGGCCCTGTATATGTTGAGATACCTGCTGACGTATTTGATGAAGTTGTTGATGAGTTCACATACCTTAAACTACCTATATCTAAACCTACACCACCTGATGAAGTTGTTGATGAAGTCATTAAGTTGTTGATGAATTCTAAGAGACCTGTAATACTTGCTGGTAGGGGTGTGACTATATCTGGTGCTGAGTCTGAATTACTAGCAGTTGCTGAGTTATTCGATACCCCAGTATGTACTACTATAATGGGTAAGGGTATAATACCACCTACACATCCACTATACGGAGGTATAGCAGCAGGTAATTTAGGTGATTTAGTTGCTGAGGAATTACTAAGTAATGCTGATTTAGTACTAGCTATAGGTGTTAGATTTAGTCAGATGGGTACTGGTAGGTATTCCATGAAGATCAGCGGCAACCTAATACATGTGAATGTATCTGCTGACGAGTTCGGTAGAGTGTTCAAACCATTACTAGCTATTGAAGCAGATGCTAAGGAATTCCTAACTAAGTTGTTAATGATTGCTAGACGTGAAGGTATTAAGAGGTTTAGTAGGGGTAGTAGTGAACTACTGAGTAAGTTGTGGGAGGAGGTTAAATCATTAGTAAGTACTGAAGCTGTTAGTAAGGGTGATGTGATTGAGTCTTGGGAAGTTATTAAGGTTTTAAGGGAGGTATTCGATGAGGATACTGTATTCGTAGGTGATGTAGGAGCTCATAGGATCGAGACTTTCACAATGCCTGTGTATAAGCCTAAGACATACATAGTAACAACTAGTTATGTCTCTATGGGTATGGGTGTCCCTGGAGCTATAGCTGCTAAACTAGCTAAGAAGGATTCGAAGGTTGTTGGAGTTGTAGGTGATGGTGGGTTCTTAATGACTGGGTTAGAAGTAGTAACTGCTGTTAGGTATAACATACCTGTAGTTATAGTAGTGTTTAACGACTCAGCATATAGGGTATTAAGGATTTACGAGAAGGTTAGTTACGGTACTGACATCACGTATAAGTTACCTAATGTAAACTTCTGTGAGTTAGCTAAGTCCTTAGGTGCTTACGGTGTTAGGATTGAGAGGAGGGATGAGCTTAGGAGAGGTATTGAGGAGGCTGTAGGTCTAGCTAAGGATAAGCCAGTAGTAGTTGATGTAGTAGTTAATCCTGAATCAATACCACTACCTATGCGTAGGTTGTATAAGGCTAACTACGTTAGCGAGATTAAGAAATAATAACTTAAGCGTTAATGAGTATCTGGTGGTATCATGATTCGTGTAAGTCATGAGGTATTACGTAAGTTCTCAACTGAGGTGTTGACTAGGGTTGGAGTTCCTAGAGAGTATGCTGAGGTAGTATCAGATCAGTTAGTACTTGCTAATTTAAGAGGTGTTGATTCTCACGGAATTATCAGGTTACCAGCATATGTTAAGGGTATTCTTGAAGGTGATATCAACCCTAACCCTAAGATTAAGGTGTTGAGGGAGGGTACCTCATACTTATTAGTTGATGGTGATAACGGTATTGGTCAGGTAGTAGCTTTAAAAACTACTGAGTTAGTTGTTAAGAAGGCTAGAGATTCTGGAGTGTGTGTTGCAGGTATTAGGAATTTAAAGCATATAGGTATGCTCGCATACTACGTGTTGAAGATTGTTGATAACGGTATGGTTGGTTTAGTAACTGCTAATGCATCACCTAATATAGCCCCACTAGGTTGTAAGAAACCTATTACAGGTACTAACCCATTAGCTATAGGGTTCCCAGTAGGTAGTAGACCACCTATAGTTCTAGATATGGCTATGAGTGTAGTTGCTAGGGGTAAGATATTAGTAGCTGCTCATAAGGGTGAGAAAATACCTGAGGGCTGGGCTATGGATAAGGAGGGTAGGATGACTACAGATCCTAAGGAAGCTATCGAAGGTATACTCCTACCATTCGGAGGTTATAAGGGTTTCGGATTAGCTGTAGCTATAGACATCCTCTGCGGTATCGTATTAGGAGGTGGTTATAGTTTGAAGATGAGGAGGAGTTTCTATAGTCAGGGGGGTGTAGTTATAGGTGCTGTAGATGTAGGGGTGTTCAGACCTTATGATGAGTACTTAAGAGAGATTGAAGAGTATATTAAGGAGGTTAAAACAACACCTACAGCTGACGGTTCGGAAGTACTACTTCCTGGTGAGCCTGAATACAGGAATTACTTAGATAGGGTTAAGAACGGTATACCTATAGATGATGAAACTCTGAAGGAGTTGAAGGAGTTATCTATTAAGTACGGTGTTGAACTCTCAATCTAAACCTTCTCAATAATTATTTTCTCTCTAAACTTAACTTTAGAGAATACTTCAGGATCTCCTAAGACCCTACCTACTACGTTTACAGGACTTGCAGGTCTTATCTCATCCTTATGCCTACTTGCAGGTGTAGGTCCCCAGAATATACATAGGCTATTACCTGGAGGCCAGTAAGCTATAGTTCCCTTCTCAACGACTTCGAAGGAGTTTTCCTCACCTACGAAGACAGGTATTGGGAAGTATATTTCAGAACCCCAAATACTTACTACACCCTCTATCGGGAGGGCTTTAACAACCTCATTAAATGTTTTAGGACTGTACTCATCAGTAAGTTCAGCTAGTACCTCACCAACTGATTTAGACTTAATCCTAACTCTAACCTTCAACTAACCACCAAAGTAGAGTTTAAAGTGGTTAAATAAGGTTTTTACTTAGTAATAACTACTGTTTTAGGTGTTGCTATGTTAGTTGAGTTGGGTTTAGGTAGTGATTCATTAGTTATTGACTTACCTGAAGATGTCTTAAACGTACTACCGTTTAAGTCGGAGTTAATTAGGTGGAAGGAGGAATTATACTTCACAACACCTTATATACTTAAGACTGAAGGTGTCGTAGGTACATCATATGTAATCCCTGGTAAGGTTTATTACTGGCCTCCAGGTAAGGCGTTCTGTATATTCTACGGGTTTAGTGAGCCGTACTCTGAAGTATTCTTAGTAGGTGATTATGTAGGACCTCTAAGTACTCTACGTAGGTTTAAGACAGGTGAGGTTGAGGTTTTTAAACATGTAGTTACTGATGATTTAAAAGATGTTGTGGAGGTCTTAAGTAGGTTAGGTTATTCTACAGCTACACCTCTAGATAACGGTGTTAGGGTTGTAGTAGCATCTAAGTATGCTGGAGGGGTACGTATAGCGTTCTCAGTGATTAAGGAGGAGTATGGGATGTATTTAGAGAGTGATACCTTCTACGAGTATAGTATGGATTTTGAAGGTATTAAGAGCGTATATAGGTTTAAGAGTAAGGTTAAGTCATTCTCAAACTTAGTTAGGTTTGACTTAACTGAAGATAATTACCTATGCTTAACTTCTGTAATTAAGGATGTTAGTAGCTTAGAGAGGGCTGTTAATGATTTAGAGAGGATTTACCAGTTCATCTTTAAGGAGTTAACTATAGCTTAATGATTTTTAAATATGTGTTGGTTAAGGTTTAGGGGATTTAATGAGGTATGAGTTTCTAGGTTATGAGAATGTTGATGGTAGTGTAGGTGTTAGGAGTAAGGTGTTGATATTACCTACAGTCATATGTGTTAATGATGTCGTTAGTAAGTTAACATCATTAGTTAACGGTACTTCAACAGCTCTACATACTTGCGGATGTACTCAATTAGGTGTTGATTACGAGATAACCTACAGGACTTTATTAGGGACTGCTTTAAACCCGAACATATTCTCAGTATTAGTAGTTGGTTTAGGTTGTGAGAAGGTTAGAGCTAATGAACTAGCTAATGATATCGTTAGGAGTGGTAAGTGGGTTGAAGTTCTTGAAGTTCAGGAGGTAGGTTATGAGGGGGTTTTAGAGAAGGGGGTCAGTATTCTGAAGAAGATGGTTAGTGAGTCTAGTAGGAGGTCTAGGAGGTCTTACGACTTATCAAACCTCGTAGTAGGTCTTGAGTGTGGTGGTTCTGACTCAACATCATCTATAGCTGCTAACCCAGCTGTAGGTTACGTAAGTGATAAGTTAGTGGATTTAGGAGCTACTGTAGTATTTGCTGAGACTCCTGAGGTTATAGGTGCTGAACACCTACTAGTTAAGAGGATTAAGGATGAGGTCGGTAAGAAGAAGTTGTTAAGGTATGTCTCATGGTTTGAGAATGAGATGCTTGAGTCAGGACTAGATATTAGGGGTACGAACCCAACCCCAGGTAATATCGCTGGCGGTATAACAACTCTTGAGGAGAAATCGTTAGGAGCTATAATTAAGAGTGGTTCTAGAGTTATTGAGGAAGTTGTAGACTATGGTGAGAGACCTAAGAGTAAGGGTGTTATATTCATGAACACCCCTGGTTACGATATAGAGTCAGTTACTGGTTTAGTTGCTGGTGGTTCTCAAATAATTATCTTTACTACCGGTCGTGGAACACCTACAGGCTCACCTATAGCTCCAGTAATTAAAGTTACTGGTAATCCAGAAACTTATAGGAAGTTACGTAGTATCATAGATGTTTACGTAGGTACTATAGTAGAAGGTATTGAGACTTTAGAGGAGGCTGGTGAGAGGTTATTTAAGGAGGTTATTGAGGTAGCTTCAGGTAAGTTAACGGCTTCAGAGTCCTTAAGTCATAACGAATACTCTATATGGAGGGTTAAGACCTCATTCTAATCAATAACTTCTAAACCTAACTTACTACAGACCTCCCTAACTAACTTCTTAACTATTGAGGGGACTTTACTATCCATAACTACTCTGGAAGTACTCACTACTGAGTAAGTGATAGCGTAGTTAGTAAGCCTACTTAATACTTCAACATCATCTCTAAAGTACTTTATGACGTAGTTAGGTATTATATGCCCGAAACACTCACCACTACTTAAAGCTCTTGAAGTGAACATACTTGCGTAGTGATTACCACCTACACCAACAGTAGGTATACAACTTAAATCACTACTTAAGCTATCCTTTACTACGTAGGCAATGACTTCCTGAGCCTTCTTCAAACCCCACTCACTTGAGGAGCTACCCAACTCTATAAATGTGGTAGGTTTCCTCAACGTGTAGGGTCCGTGATGAGTTACCTCATAAGATACTACGAAATCATTAAGTTTTAACTCATCCCTAAATTTAATGAGGTTTAGTAGGAATTTCTTAGCTAGTGGTGGGTTTGAGTGAGGGAATGAGTTTATATTCCTAGTTAGGTTGAGGTCATGGATCGGTATACCTACGTGGTGTGTTGTAAATGATTTAATACCTTGAGATGATGTATGTTTGGAAATCATTACATAGTACTTAACATCTACTAAATCCCCTACGAATTCACACTCAGTGATATCTGTGTCAACTTCTAATATGATAGCATTAAGTTCTTCAGCAATAAACGCTCTCTCAAAACCTCTAACATTAACTGGTGTTACCCGTGTTAATTCCTTTAGAACATTAACTATACCGACACCTGCAGGATCATACTTACTATAGATTAACCCATATTCCATGTTAATACCTCAACACTAAACATTCTACTTCCCTAACAACTTAAATACTCAGTACTATTACAGTATTAATACTAGTGTGTAGAGGTCTTAAGACTGGCTTAAGTGTTAGAGATGTAGAGTTACTTAAGAGTAAGGTATTAGATATAGTTAATTAGGTAAGTTAGTATGTATTAGGTTAGGTATTAGTCTTAGACATCTTAGAGGTATTTTAATTGTTAGTAAGTTAGGTGGTCACCTCATATTAAAGCCCTACCCACTACATTCTAGTACTACTAGGCCTTAGGACTTACCTTTAATGAATCTCTTTAAATAATTCTTAAACTTACTGTAGGATTCATCACTTAATAACTTATCATAGCATTCCCTACAGACTCTAATAGCTGGTTGTAACTCTACAGAACAACTCCTACATACTAACTTACCACATACTAAACACTTACTAACTGATAACCTCTGACGACATACCTCACATAAAGTCTCCCTACATATACTGCATAGACCGTCAAGACCTAAATGATCTCCACATACATACCTACCACACATCCTACACCTACCTACAGCCTCCTTAACCTCACAAACCTCACAAAGCATAGATACCTAACCTTAAAATTAATTAATCCAGTAATATAGTGTTATTGGGATGACCTAACGACTATCTCTGACTTATGATGTAGGTGGAGCGACTGGGACCGAATTTAATTAATGTTATAAGCTATCTTGAAGGGAATTAAAGAATTTCTGATATGTTAAAAAATTGTTTTAGTTTAGATCTTGAATGTAGGTACGAATACCTGGATCAACTGTATTAGACCGTATGGTAGGTACACACATATACCTATTATAGCTAATATCATTATTATTATATGAGGTCTGTAAGCCTTAGGTAAGTACTTTAAGTTTATGTATAGTAGTGCTATACCCCATATAGCTAGTGCGAATAAGTGTGTAGCTGCTGATGCAAACGCTACTAGTAACGGTAGTGAGAAGCCGGTTAGGAAGAACATACTTCCAAGTATTATTAGGTATGGCCATAGGTATAGTCTAACCTTATTAGGTGATATATCTGCGAAGCGTTTGAAAGTTCCTCTTAATAAGTCGTAGATAGTCCATGTGTATACCTCGTGAAGACCGTAGTAAGTACCCCAGAAGGCGAAGAACGAACCTAACCACCATAGGATACCTGCCCAAGGACCTAAAGTCTCCGTAAGCCAAGCAACCTGAACCTCAGCAAGTTTAAGACCTGAAGGTGCTAGATGTCTAGGCCTTAAAACTTCAATAGTCAGTATTACTGCAGGTATAGTTGTTATGAAGACCATGAAGAAGGATAAGCCGCAGTCAAACCTTGTAGGCATTAACCAACCGTTAATCTTCTTCTTAGACTTCTCATCCTCAGGTAACTCTATCTTAGATAATCCCTTCTCATGAACTTTCTTAACCATCTCATCAGAGTACCTTAGAAAGCCCCAACCCTTCTCCCTCAGCATTGCTTGATAACCTACATAGTCTTGAATACCGCCACCTAAAGACCCTAAAGCAGAACCTAATAACATGAAGGGTGTTAACGCCCATATGTCTGGAGCTGCTGTCTTGATCCAGTCCTCATATGGTGGTATAGGTCTTGGGATGAAGAGGTTTCCGAAGAACGCACCCCAATCAGGTCTAGTAGCTAGTAGCACAGCAGCCCAGAAACCGAAGAACATAGTCCACAGAACAACTAAACTTACTTTCTCTATAACTTTATAAGCCTTACCTAACCTAGCTGCGAATATACATAGTAGTGTAGTTACTATTACTACAGGTATCCAGAAGTAGAGGAGTGGTGCAGGTCTACCAGACCATGCCCACGGTACTTGAGCTGATAATGAGCTTAGTGTTGTCCACCACATAGGCATTACTGCTAATATAGTAACAGCTAAGAATAGGTTAAACCACTTAGTTAAGACTTTAGCAGTAGCTACAGATGTTGGAATACCTGTAAGTGTATGCCACCTATTAGCTAAGTACTGGATAATACCCTTAATCCAAATACCGTATAGGAATGCCCAAACCATAGCGTAGCCGAAGGCTGCTGCAGCTCTAGGAGTCCAAACTAACTCACCACTACCGATGGTTAATGATGCTAAGATAGCTCCGGGACCAGCTACAGTCCATACCCATTTAAGATTAAATGCTGGTGGTTCCTCAATCTGTTCTAAATATCTTTTATAATCTACCTCAACACTCAAAATCAGACCCTCTCTTAGATTAGTTTTATAACCTTAATAAATTTTTAGTAGGATTTTCATAATTATGTAGCTTATTAATTCAATTAAATTTATTATTTAAGTCACATTATAGACTGTCGATAATTTAAGTAGTTTGTATGTTTCTAGGTCTTAAGTCGGGGTATTCAGTTTAGGTGATTATAAAGTTCTAGAGTTTTTAGGTAGGGTTTTAAGTGTGGTAGGTTTAGGAGGAAATAGTTATAAGGGGTACGTACTTAACATTTCTTAGTGGTTTTATGAGTTATGATGTTGTAGTTGTTGGTGCTGGGTTTGCAGGTTCTTCATTAGCTTATTTCTTAAGTATTGCTGGTGTTAAGGCTTTAGTAGTTGATGTTAGGGGTTGGGATGATGTTGGTGATAGACCTTGTGGTGATGCTATAGGTAAACATCATTTTGATGAGTTAGGCATGCCTTACCCTAGAGGTGAGGAGTTAGAGGGTTTGGTGAGGGGTATAGCTGTTTACTCACCTAGTGAGGAGTTTAGAGTTGTTGTTGGTGGTGAGGGTTTTGAAGTTAATAGTGTTAAGTATGTTCAGAGATTACTTAGTGAAGCTATTAGTAGGGGTTGTGAGTTCTTAGGTAATACACATGTTAGAGGACCTATAGTTAAGGATGGTTACGTAGTTGGTGTTAGGGTATGGTCTGGAGGTGTTAAGGAGTTAAATGCTAAGGTAGTAGTAGATGCTAGTGGTAATGCTAGGTCTGTAGTTAGGTTCTTACCTAAGTCATGGCCTGTTACTGAGGAGTTAGATTTTACGGATGCTAACGTAGCTTATAGGGAGGTTAGGGTGTTGGAGGGTGAGGTTGAGGAACCTGAAATTCTAAGGATTTACGTAAATAATGAGGTAGCTCCTGGAGGTTATTGGTGGTTCTTCCCGTATAGTTTAATGAGGGGTTATGTTAATGTAGGTTTAGGGGTTAGAGCTGATTTAAAGGGTATACACCCTAGAGAACAACTCCGTAAGTACGTGTTATCAAGACCTGAGTTTAAGGGGAGTAAGGTTGTTAAGGCTGGAGGTGCTTTAGTACCTACTAGGAGACCTCTAACCACACTTGTTTGGAATGGTGTTGCAGTTATAGGTGATGCTGCCTACGTAGTAAATCCAGTACATGGTGGTGGTAAGGGTTCTTCAATGATATCAGCTAAATGTGTTTCAGAAGCTATAGTTAATGCTTTAAGTATCGGTAATACCTCAGCAACTAACTTATGGAGTGCGAACATATGTTATATGAGGAGGTATGGGTGTAAGCAGGGAGCTCTAGACATACTCAGATACTTCCTACAGAAGTTAAGTAATGAAGATCTTGAATTCGTAGTTAGTAAGGGATTAGTTAGTGGTGATGAGTTGAATGAGATTGCTAGGAGAGGGAGGTTTGAAGTAGGTATTATCGATAAGATCCTTAAACTAGCATCACTACTTACTAGACCATCACTATTACTTAAGCTTAGAACACTTGTTAAGTATATGGATTTAATTAAGGAACACTACATGAACTACCCGTCAAGACCTGAAGATCTGAGTATGTGGGTTAATGAGTTAAGAAATATTATTAAATCATACCATGATGTATTAAAGTAGGGTTACTTCTTAATGAATAATTCGTAAGTCTTCCTGTATAACTCGCTATCTTCTAACTTCTTAATTAGTTTTAAGTCCCTCCTATACTTACAAACTCTTAAGTCCTTACCATGTACTCTAACCCAATCATCTACAGTCATCATATACTTCTTCTGTACATAATCTCTGTAAACCTCATTTAATACGTTGAATGTACAGAAAGGTATTAACCTACCGTCAGGCATTAGGTAATGTATGTTACACCTCATAACCCTCTCAACATCGTAGTTGTAGAGGTCCATGAAGTGCATCATACCTATGAATAAGAACTTATAATGCCAGACACCTAGTGAGTGGTAGTCCCTCTTAGTGAATATGTCGTAGAGTAATTTAGGTAGTAACGTCTTAATATCTTGAGGTACGTTACCCCACCTTATATACTTAGTTATTAGGTTTAGAAGTACTTTAGTACTTACTAAGAACTTACTCTTACTCTTAAATTCTTGAGTCTTCTCCTTCAACATCTCTAGAAATCCGTTAACATCAATCATCCTAGTTATAGGTATGTACTTAACTTCATTACCCTCCTTCTTAACATATACGTAGGTACCGACACCACATTGTGGGTGGTTAGTCATTTCAAACTTAAATCTACCTTCTAAAGCCTCTATAAATTCTGATATAGGTACTGTAGCTGGGACTGAGAACCAGTCATCCTTACTTATCATACCGTTAGTCTGCTCCTCAATAAGTTTAACAGCATCTGCTATAGTTATCCTTAACCTCTCCCTCTCAGCCTTCTTAATCATACCTACTAAACTAACTGGTTGGAAGTTTACAGACCTAACTATATCCATGTTAATAGCTGCGAATCTAATAATATCACCTAACTCATGATCGTTAACCCCTCTAATAATCACAGGTACTAGTACTACGCTAGTCATTCCAGACTTCCTAAAGACTTCGAATATATACGGAATCTCCCAATGATTCTTAGGGTTAGTCTTAGGTGTTACACCATCAAAGCTTAAGTATATGGTGTTGACTCCAGACTCCCTTAAACTCCTAGCTAGTGTTATAGCTTTATTAGGGTCTTCAAGATATAGCCTAGTAAACATTATACCATTAGTGTTTAACTGGATATGTCTAACACCTAAGGACTTAAGCAGCTTCACTACCTCGATAATATCATCTCTAACTAACGGTTCACCACCAGTTAATTGAATAGCTGGTGTTACACCCTGCTTAAGTAGTTGCTTAATCATAAACTCAATCTGTTCTAATGTAGGTTCATATACGAAACCAACTTTCTCAGCATAGAAGAAACAGTACCAACAATCAAGATCACATCTATTAGTTACTACCATATTAGCTAGTGCTGTATGACTCTTATGTATAGGGCATAAACCACAACTATAAGGACATGGAGCACTTAAGTCTGTATATACATGCCTAGGCCCTCTACCCTCAACATACCACATATCCAACCTTCTAAAGAATTCTGAATCACCTGAGTATAACTCCTCAACCTCACCATGCTCAGGACATACCTTCCTGATATACACCTTACCACTCCTCTCAACAATTACCGCTGGTAGTAAGGCGTAACAGTAAGGACATAAACTCTGAGTATACCTTACTAACCTCTCATCATCTCTAACCTTAGGTAACTCCCTACCTACACGGACCTCCTTACCACCTATGAATATAACACCCTTCTTAACATCATAACTTGAAGGTACTATAAGACCTTTAGATATAGAGTCATTACTCGTTAAACTCACCTCTAATACTATATAATGAACTAGTTATAAAATTACTTGTTAGTGGGGGTACTAAAACCATTAATTAAGACCTGTAAACTATTGAAACACCGTAAATCTTTAACTTAATGATGGTGAGTGTCTAAGGAGTATTAACTCGATAAAATTAAATAATTAGCTAGTCTCTATATTTTATAAGGATGTAATTAAAAGATATTTAATTAATATTTTTAAACCACACTTAAGAAGTTTTTAGGGTCTATACTATGACGTCATTCCTAAGTGATGTGTTAAGTAATATTAGGAGGGGTTGTGAGTTAGGTGGGTTTCCCGAAGAGTTCTACGAATTAGTTAGTAAACCTGAACGTATAGTGATTGTTAAAATACCTGTGAAGTTATCTGACGGTAAGTTGAAGGTGTTTGAAGGTTATAGAGTTCAGCATAACAGTGCTTTAGGTCCTTATAAGGGTGGTATTAGGTTCCACCCAGAGTTAAGCTTAGATGATGATATAGCCCTAGCAACTATAATGACTCTTAAGAACTCATTAGCAGGTATACCCTATGGTGGTGCTAAGGGTGGTGTTAAGGTTAACCCTAAAGAACTTAATGTTAAGGATTTAGAAGCTCTATGTAGGGGTTATGTTAGAGCTTTAAAGGATGTGTTAGGTGAGTACTTAGATATTCCAGCACCTGATGTAGGTACTACAGCTCAGACTATGGCTTGGATGGTTGATGAGTATAGTAAGTTAGTTGGACGTAACGCACCTGCAGTCTTCACAGCTAAACCACCTATAATACATGGTAATCCAGTACGTGAGTATGCTACAGGTTTCGGATGTGCTGTAATATCTAAAGAAGCTGCTGAAAAGTACTTAGGCGGTTTAGAAGGTAAGAGAGTAAGTATTCAGGGGTTCGGTAATACTGGGCAGTGGCATGCGTACTTCATAGCTAAGATGGGTGCTAAGGTAGTAGCTATAAGTGATACTAGCGGTACTGTCTACGACCCTGAAGGAATAGATGTTGAGTTAGCTATGAAGGTTAAGAACACTACTGGAAAGGTAATTAACTACCCGAAAGGTGAGAAGATCCCAGACCCTCAAGCATCTCTATATGTAGATGCTGATATATTAGGTCCTGATGCTATGGAACGTCAAATAACTCTAGAGAATGTAGGTAAGGTAAAGGCTAAGATCATAGTTGAAGGTGCTAACGGACCTACAACACCTGAAGCAGAACTTAAACTAGCAGAACGTAACGTAATAGTAGTACCTGACTTCCTAGCAAATGCTGGTGGTGTTGTGATGAGTTACTTAGAATGGGTTGAAAACCTACAGTGGTATATATGGGATGAGGAAGAAACTAGGAATAAGTTAGAGAATATAATGAGGAAGAACTTCCTAAGAACATATAAGAAGTTTGAGGAACTACGTACTGCTGGGAAGGTGAAGATTATGAGGGATGCTGCCTTAGTCCTAGCCCTAGAACGTATCTATGAAGCTATGAAGATTAGAGGTTGGCTCTAACTTAACGTAATACCATCACTAGAACTTTTTAAACTTTTTAAGTAATTTAAACTTCCTAATAGGTAAGATGATCTAAGAATTAGTTAGAATTCATCTTAAGGATGATTAGTGAATTACAGTATAGAAACCACTTACTTAATTGTAAATTATAAACACATTTATGTAAAATATCGAAGAAATATTTAGAAGAAGTTGTAATTTTTTGTTAAATAATTTTAAAGAAAAGTTTATAAGTCTAACCATATAATAATATTTGGTGGTGTAGTATTCCAGGGAATATCCCTCTAATAGGTGAAGTATTTCCAAGAATGGAGGTATTAACTAATTACGGTAAGAAGGTCTTACCAGATGATTATAGTGGGAAATGGTTTGTATTATTTAGTCATCCAGCAGACTTCACACCAGTATGTACTACAGAGTTTATAGCGTTTGCTATCAGGTATAAGGACTTTCAGAAGTTGAATACTGAGTTAATAGGTTTAAGTATAGATAGTAACTACAGTCATATTAAGTGGGTTGAGTGGATTAAGGAGAAGTTAGGTTATGAGATACCGTTCCCAATAATTGCAGATCCTAGAGGTCAGGTTGCTGAGAAGTTAGGTTTACTACATGCTCAATCAACAACACATACAGTTAGAGCTGTATTTATAGTAGATCCTAAAGGTGTTATAAGAGCAATCCTCTACTACCCGTTAGAATTAGGTAGGAATATTGATGAGATATTAAGGATGATTAAAGCATTACAAGTACATGAGCAGTATAAGGCGGCTATCCCAGCTAATTGGCCTAATAATGAGTTAATAGGTGAGAGAGTTATAGTACCACCACCATCAACTATGACTGAAATACCTGAAAGGCTTAAGTCTTACCAATGCTTTGACTGGTGGTTCTGTCATAAGGAAGTCCCAAGTCCTGAAGCTGAGGAAGCTAGAGTATTCCTGAAGAGGGTTGCTGAGGCTAGGAAGTAGTTGTTATTGGTCTTAACCTTAATTTTTAACTCTACTATATTCTCTTACAACATTATCTGTTAATTGAGGTACTACATCAAACCTATTTAAATTACTAGCAAAGACTACATCACGTTCTCTACCAGTCCTCCATAGGAAACTACCACCACGTCCAGACTTAATAACATCTAATAATACGTTATCATTAACTACTGACTTAAACGTATGTAATGCAGCTATAGCTTCATCAGTTAAGACTACATCATCAGTTAACATACTTAACTCGTAGATGATAGCTCCAGCACCTAGGAAATCCTCTATAGAGAAGTCACTCCTCCTATAACCAGCACATACTATATTAACTGATTTAATCCTCAACTCATTAATAACTCTAGCTATAGCTCTAGCATTAACTAGAGAACCTATGAATACGTTCTCTAACCCTAACTTAATAGCTTCACTAACTATTAAAGCCCCTGAAGTAGTCCTAACAACTAACTTACCATTACCAACACCATACCTACTAACATACTCTATAACCCCTGTAGGTGAGTTATCAAGATCTGCGACATCAGGTCTAATACCATCAACTTCAGCAGCTAATGGCGACTTAATCCTATCTCTAAACTCTACAGCCTCATTCAAATCTGAGAAGACGTAAACCTCTTTAAACCCTACGGCTAAAGCTGTAACTACTAGAGTTGAGAATCTAAGAACATCTACTACTACGTAAGATTCAGCGTTAAAACTCCTTAAACCATTAACATACCAACTAACACTTACATACACCTACGAACCCACCCCACATCAGGTCATGAACTATAATCACGTACGTAGTCTTAAACCACCTCAAGCACTTCAACATTATCGTAAATTAAGATCTTAGGTAGGATTTAAAAGTATTAACCGTGGGGTGGTTAGGAACCCACACTAGATGTTAAGGTAGGTTAATCAGTTTTAAAACGTTCGACCTTATATATTGTGAACCTCCCCCTCCTCTTCCTATAAACACTCACGTACCCTAACTTCCTTAACTCCCTTAAGATCTTACCTGCTAGATGGGTTGTTATGTTGAATTGCTGTGCTAGTCTCCTAGCGTTTATGAATTTAGCGTCATGCTTAGATAACCATATAATAACCTCTTTTAAGTCCATAAGATATTCCTAATATTAATAAGTTAGTAGAATTTATAAGGTTATCAAGTAATTTAAACGTGATGATGGTATGATCAAGAATCTTAATGAGTTAATACGTTCTGAGATGCATAGAGATATACTTAAAATTATTGAGGTTGGTCTCACAGCTGCTGACCCTGTTAGAGCTATTAAAGTAGCTCTTAAGTTAGAAGGTAGTAAGTTAGTTATCAGTGGTAGGGAGTATGATGTCGGTAGGGGGGTTAAGGTATTAGGTTTTGGTAAGGCGTCAGCGACTATGGCATTAGCTGTTGAGGAATTACTTAGTGATTATATAGTTAGTGGGGCTGTTATAGTACCTAAAGGTCTTAAACCACCTACTTTAAGTAAGGTTAAGGTACTTTACGGTAGTCACCCAATACCTGATGAAGATACTCTAAACTCTACTAAGGAATTACTTAAGTTAAGAAGTGGTGATGAGGAGGATACCTACATAGTACTCATATCTGGTGGTGGTTCAGCACTTTTTGAATTACCTATAGAACCTATAAGTCTTGAAGATCTTAAGGTGTTAACATCACAACTACTTAAGTGTGGTGCTGATATTAAGGAGATAAACACTGTAAGAAAGCATATATCTATGGTTAAGGGTGGTAGGTTAGCTGAGTTGTTATACCCGTCAAAAGTAATCTCACTAGTACTTTCAGATGTTGTTGGAGACCCTATAGAATTCATAGCTTCAGGACCTACAGCACCTGATACAACTACTTATGAAGACGCTATAGCAGTACTTAAGAGGTATGGTATATGGGATACAGTACCTGCATCTGTTAGGGAAGTCTTATTAAGAGGTCTTAAGGGGGAGTTAAAGGAGACTCCTAAACCAGGTGATAAGACCTTCGATAAAGTCTTAAACTACATAGTAGCTAGTAACTACATAAGTTTGAAATCTATGGAGTTAACTGCTAAGGAGTTAGGCTATAATACCTTAGTAATAACGTCTATGATGGAGGGTGAGGCTAGAGAAGTCGGTAGGTTTGTAGCTAGTATTATAAAGAATATTAAGAAGTATGACGAACCAGTTAGAAAACCTGCTGCAATACTCTTCGGTGGTGAGACTACAGTGACTGTGAGGGGTAGAGGTGTTGGTGGTAGAAATCAGGAACTAGCATTATCAGTAGCTATATCAATAGCTGGTTTAGATGATGTAGTATTCGCATCCGTAGGTTCTGACGGTGTTGACGGTGTTAGCCCTGCAGCAGGTGCTGTAATTGACGGAGGTACAGTTATTGATGGCAGGAGGTTAGGTTTAGACCCTTACGAAGCATTAAGTAATAACGACTCATACACATACTTAAGTAAGTTGAAGTCCGCTATAGTAACAGGACCTACAGGTACTAACGTAAACGACTTAGCAGTAGCTTTAATTAAGTGAGCGGGTTTTCTTGCCTCCAATTAAGATAATTACTTTTTTAGTATTTATAGTACCCTTATTAACTTTAATGACTATACATAGCATCTACTACTACTACAGTCATAGGTATAGGAGCCCTGTAAGAGTTAATAGTAGGTCTAATTCTAATATAGGTATTACTGTAGTAGTACCTGTAAAGAACGAACCTATAGAACTTATAGATGATTTAGTAGGGAATATAGATAAAGCATGTAGGGATTTCAAATGTGAGTTAATAATAGTTACTGACGACCATATAGATAAGGCATTAGAGATTAAGAAGTTATGTGAGTCTAAGGAAACCTCATCAAATGTTGAAGTCAGGGTAGTCTTAGGAGACCCTATAAGTGGTAGTAGGGCTAAAGCATTAAATAAAGGTGTTATTGAGGCGAAGTATGAATACATCCTGATATTAGATGTTGATTCAAGACTTCGTGATGGAACCATAGATAAGTTGATTAACTGTGTTGAGAGTGGTTATGAAGCTTGTGTAGGTAGGTGGGAGAGTTACTATAGCTATAGTACTAGATTAGCTAAGTCTATAGGTAGGACTATGAAGTTTACAGTTGATTCCCTCTATAAGGGTAGGTCAGCTCTAAACTTATTTATATTCCCGTTAGGTTCAGGTACATTATTTAAGAAGGAAGCACTAATAGCTGTCGGTTTATGGGATAACGTCATCCAAGATGATGTGTATATAGGTATGAAGTTCCTTACTAACGGGTTTAAAGTAGGTTATGTAGATGATGCAGTAATTAATGTTTTAGTACCTTCATACTATACCTCATTAAAGATACAGCAGGAGAGGTGGGCTTACGGAGCACTTGAAGTACTGTTAAAGACTTTTAAACAGTTGATGAAGACTAAGTTAAGCATTATTAAGAGGTTAGAAACAATTCTCTATCTATGTCAGTACGTACCAACAGCATTACTGTTCTTAGGAAGTGTTGTAATCCCTATAGCATCTGTAGTCTTGAAGGAGGACTTAATGGACTTCGGATACGTATTAATAATACTTTCTATAGTCATAACCACCTTATACGTATCAAGTATTTATAAATCATTAACTAATAGGTACGTAGGTAAGTACCTTATTATGAGGTCTATAGGTTCTTCAGCAGCTGTTACAGCAACGTTATTACCGACTATATTCGTAGGTACTATTAAGGCATTACTATTAAGGAGGTTCCGTTACAATATAACTCCTAAAGGAAGTAGTGAGAAGTTTGTTAAGTCCTTAAGTAATTACGAGTACTTCTACCTAATATACCTACTGATAATTCTGGTATTTAATGCGTTATTAGGTAACTTACTTACTATGTTTTGGTGTGGTTCAATAGCGTTATCTATAGTATACACCAGTATTAGAGTGAATAAAGTAGTTAATTACTAGTAGATGGACTATATCAAGAGATTTTAACTCCACTGTATTATACCTACTGTATTATACGTCGATGTAGTGGTATACCTCTATAGGTGTTGGGTAGGTAGTTACTTTCCTAACCTCCTCCCTCTTAACCTCTATATAACTCTCTATGAGTTCTTTAGGGAATATAGGTCTTAACCACTCATTATCACATTCAAGCTCATCTAAAGCTTCATCTAATGACCTAGGTAACTCCTTAATACCTAACTCCCTCCTCCTTAGAGGAGTCATTCTATACACGTCCTCATCAACTGGATCTCCAGGGTCTAACTTCTTATTAATACCGTCAATACCTGCTAACAATATAGCTGAGAGTGCTAGGTATGGATTTGCACTTGGGTCTGGAGGTCTGTACTCAATCCTCTTACTCTTATGACTATTACTATATGCTGGTATTCTAATAGCTGCACTCCTATTACCCTTACTCCATACTAGATATACTGGTGCTTCATATCCTGGGACTAACCTCTTATAACTATTTACTGTAGGACTGACAATAGCTGATAACGCCTTACCATGCTCTATTAAACCACCTATGAAGTACCTAGCATATTGACTTAAGCTTACGTACTCATCATTAGGGTCGTAGAATAAGTTCTCATCACCTCTCCAAATACTTACATGTACATGCATACCGTTACCGCTATCCCCATATATAGGCTTAGGCATGAATGTAGCTATATAACCCTTCCTATACGTTAAACTCTTAACTACGTACTTAACAGTCTGAATATTATCTGAAGTACCTGTAGTGTTACCACCGTTAAAGTTAATCTCATGTTGAGCTGATGCAGTCTCATGATGAATAACCTCCACAGCTAATCCAAAGTACTTCTCAAGTACTTCAGCAACCTCTAACTTCAAATCCTGGAACTTATCCTTAGGGTATGTAACGTAGTAACCATCCTTCCCCCTATTAAACGGTACTGTAGTACTCCAGTAAGACTCACTACTAACTATGCTTAACTCCTGCCTCCAACCATCTACAACTACATTAACCTTATCAAATATGAAGTACTCTAACTCTGCAGATACGTAAGGTCTTAAACCGTTATTAATGAAGTAATCATCAACTCTCTCAGCAACATACCTAGGATCTCTAAGTAATCTCTCACCACCCATCCACACACTACATATCATCCTAGCAATACCTGAAGACCACGGCATTAAAGCAAATGTTGTAGGTATAGGTTTTAAGACTAAATCACTCTCCTCAATACTTGAGAACCCCCTAACACTACTACCGTCAAGCTTACCTAAACCCTCACTAAATACATTAGACGTTAACAACCTCACAGAAACTGTAACATGTCTTAAAACCCCCACTAGATCTGTAAACTGTAGATCTAACCACTTAATACCGTAACGACTAATATTCGAAACCACATCATCAGGACTTACCATATATTCACATCTTAATTATTAGATCAGAACAGAATATAAAATTATCCATCATAAGCACTAAACAATTGTTTGAAAATAATTAAAACCACTACCTAAGATTTTAATTTAATGTTCAATAGATGAATTGAGGAGTTATTATAGGAATAACTACTCCAACAATTACGTATCCCACGATTTTATCTAATACTATACAAGTTAACCTTATAACATACTCTTAGGTTTATACATACGAAAACGTTTAGGTGATGATGCCTGAAGTTAATATATAAGCTCTCTATAGTATTTATAGTACTACTACTTACATCGTTAATCCTAATGTACTCTATAGTTATTGATGAGGGAGACGTAGTTGGTAGTAAGTTAATTAGTTACTGGCATGAAGAAATAGATAATTATGATGTTAATATAAATTCGTCTACAGCTGTTATTCATCAATCATTAGCTCTAACGTTATTCTTATTCGTGGTAGCTGTGAGTATATTTAGGATTGAGTGGAGAGTAGCTGCAGCATTCTTTTCATTAGTTATGGTCGTTATTCTTGGGGTAGTACCTCCTCAGAACCTAATTAAATCAGCTATTGAGTGGGATTTAATACTATTCCTAATAGGTTCTATGACTTTAGCTGGTATACTTAGGGAATTAGGTGTTTTTAAGTATTTAGCAGTTAACGTGATTAGAGTTAGTAGAGGTAGTTCAATAGCGTTACTATCTTTAATACTTACATTAGCTTTTACCTTAGCAGCATTACTTGGTGAGGTTACGAGTATTATCTACGTCACTATGTTAGTGTTTGAGTTAGGTAAGTTGCTTAAGATCGATGTTAAGTCCTTAATAATACTTTCTGTCCTAGCTACTAATACTGGTAGTGTAGCTTTACCAGTAGGTAACCCTATAGGTATATATCTTTTCTTCACAGCTAACATGTCTATAGGTGAGTTCTTAAGATACTGTTTCACACTGTCATTAATAACTCATGTAGTTCTCTTAATGTTGATAAATGTTTTAGGTAGGGACATGATTAAAAGTATTTCTAAGGTCTTCAGAGAATCTCTGAAGAGTGTAAATATATTCATAACATCATATTACCTAAGTATTAGTAAGAAGGAGCTTAAGTTAATCCATAGTGGTTTAATAATTTTACTAACCTTCATAACCACAGTCATATTAAATGAATACTTAAGTAACTACTTAACGTTGATTTCCGGAGTTAGTGTGGATCCTCACTCACTCCTAGCATTCATACCCTACACATTCCTTATAATTTCGTTAATCGTATCTCCTCCTGAGAGGATTTCTGAGGTGCTTGAAAAGAGTGTTGAGTGGTCATCATTACTATTCTTCATAGGTCTCTTCATACTTAGTTATGCGTTAACATATACTGGTGCGATATTTAAGATAGCATACGTTTTATCAGGTATTAAGTCCTCTTTAATATTGTTAGCAGTATTCCTAATAACTTCAGCATCCTTAAGCTCAGTATTTGATAACTTATCAGTTATAGTTTCTATGACACCTATAGCAATACTCCTCAATAATTTAGGCTTAGTTGGTAGGGAGATATTCTATGCGTTACTCTTCGGAGGTGTGTTTGGTGGTAATTACACACCTATAGGTTCTACAGCAAATATAATAGCAATATCAGTAGCTGAGAAGAAGAGAGTTAAGATTAGTTGGGATGAGTGGTTGAGAGTAGCTCTAATAATAACTACAGCTCAGTTAATAGTAGCACTCCTCTGGCTCTATATGATTTAATTGATGAAGTATTCAAAGAAGATTTCAACCTTAGTAATTGAATAATACATGGAGTTGGGTTAGTAATATTGTTAGTAATTTAAAAGATTTAATAAGAGATACTCTTAAGGAAGTTTTAAGAGATTTAGGGAGGTTTAGGAGGACTCTAATGCTTAATGATTACCCACAAGCCCTATTCTACATATGATAATATCTTGAGAAGATGTGAATACCTTATTAGAGGTTAAACAAGAGATAGCTACAATTATGAACATGAATCAGTTATAGTGTTTCACGACGTCTACGACGTTTAGAAGGATGAGTTAAGTACTGATTACCATTTCTAATAAGGCGTGAGAAGAAGATAATTTTAAGCATGGTAGCTGTAGTTAAAGGACTTCATAGATAGTGGTCATAACCTTACTAACAGTAGTTGAGTTATAGAGAAGAACTCAAATTTTAGAAGTAATTATGTTAGTTAGGTGTTAGGTATGGGATGCGATGATAGTTTATTTAATTCAGTTATTGTTAGACCACCTACTCAAGAATTAGTTAAGTGTGTATCAACTAATCCGTTAAGACATGCTGTAGCCCCCTCACTCGCTATTAAACAGTATGAGGAGTACGTTAAGATTCTTAAGGAGGAAGGTATTGAGGTCTACATAATGTCCGGGCTTGAGGGATATCCTGACGCAGTCTTTATTCAAGATACAGCTATCGTAAGTAGTGTTAGGAGGTCAGCTCTAATATGTAGGTTTGGTGAGTTTAGTAGGAGGGGTGAGGAGTTAAGCGTAGCAGAATTCCTAAGGGGTTTAGGATTTACATTATATTATGTAAGTCCACCAGCAACTATTGAGGGTGGTGATGTCCTCGTAACTGATGTTGGAGTCTTATATGTTGGTTTATCATCTAGGACTAACTTATACGGTATTAACTTCTTGAAGGAGTTCTTCAGTAATTATGAAGTAATTACAGTACCTATAGATAAGGTATTCCACCTACTATCAGCTGTTAATTACTTAGGGAGGAGGAGGTTAGCTGTAGTCCCGGAGTTAGTTGATACTTCATTCTTTGAAGGTTTTAAACTTATTCGAATACCTTTTGATGAGGCTTACGCAGTTAATATGCTGTATTTAGGTTGTGATAAGGTCTTAATACCTGATGGACATCCTAAAACCTATGATAGGTTAAGGAAGGAGGGTCTTAAACCTATAGTAGTTGATGTTTCTGAGTTTTGGAAATGTGATGGCGGTGTTACCTGTTTAAGCCTCCCGCTATACAATATTTAAAAATTTACTTAATGTAACTATATAATCCTTTAAAAGTTTTTAAGGGGGTGGATATAGTTACTTTACTTGAGTGTAGTTGGTGATCTAGAGTGAGTAAGAAGAATATTAAGTACTTGATAGTATTACTGATAGTTATCATCGCCTTAATCACTTATGCACCGCCTGAAGCTGAGTTTATGCCTGAGGATAAGAGATTCCCGTATATTACATTCCCGTTACTACCCCCTATACTAGCTATAGCTTTATCAATAGCTACTGGTGAGGTAGTCCCAGCATTATTTGCTGGTATATGGGTTGGTGCTTTAATGATCTCTAGCTACAACCCGTTAGAAGCTACTGTAAAGTTAATTGATTGGTACATATATAACGCTACTGACTCCTGGAATGCTGCGATACTACTCTACGACTTCGTGTTAGGTGCTTTCATGGGCTTACTATACGCTTCAGGTTCTGTATACTCATTCGCTCAAGCACTATCTAGTAGGATAAGGTCTGCTAGAGGTGCTGGTCTAGCAGCATCCCTACTAGGTGTTGCTGTATTCTTCGACGACTACGGTAATACAGTAATTGTAGGTAATTCTATAAGGCCTTTAGCAGATAGGTTGAGGGTGAGTAGGGAGTTACTTAGCTATATAGTTGATTCTACAGCAGCTCCAATAGCTGGTATAGCATTAGTTTCCTCTTGGATAGGTTATGAAGTAAGTTTAATTAAGGACTCTATAGATACTCTAAATCAGCAGTTTGAGAGTGGGTTAATCACTGCAGCACCTACGTATGAAGCATATGTCATGTGGTTAAATGCAGTACCATACCACTTCTACTCAATACTAGCTATAATACTAGTATTCATAGTAGTGTTAACTAGGAGGCATTACGGACCTATGTTAAGAGCTGAGTATAGGTCTGTTACTGAGGGTAAGGTATTAAGAGATGGTGCTACACCTCTAATGCCTACAGAGGAACTATTCGGTACTGAGCCTAAAACCAGTAAACGTGTTTCCGGTTGGTTATTCGGTATTGCTATGATCACCTTAGTCATAACAACATTAATTAGTTTATGGGCTACAGGTGCTGAGGACATACATAAGTTCTGGGAAACACCATTTAATGAGGCTTTAATGAATGCTGATACAGCTAAGGCATTACTTTGGGCTGGTATGGCTACCTACTTCATAACATTTGCATGGTTGTTACTGGGTAGGGCTATGAGTTTTAAGGAGGTTATGAGGTATACTATCAGAGGTATGTACTTAATGGTACTGCCTAACGCTATATTACTACATGCGTGGTGTATTAAGTCAGCAACAGATGCTGTAGGGACTGCTGACTACGTAATCCACGGAGCTGTAGTTGTAGGTCTCTCAGCGTTATTAGTACCTCTAATAATTTACTTAGTATCTATGTTCATATCATTTACTACAGGTACTAGTTGGGGTACCTTCGGAGTTATGATGCCTATAGCAGTACCTATGGCTTGGCAACTAGCAATACTTCAATACCCAGATAACGTAGGTATGGCATACTTAATAACATTCGCATCAATAGGTGCTGTATTTGGTGGGGGTATCTTCGGAGATCACTGTTCACCAATAAGTGATACAACTATAATGTCATCAATGTTCTCAGCTGCAGACCATATAGACCACGTATCAACACAACTACCATACGCTGTATTAGCAGGGTTTACTAGTGTGGTACTCTACACGTTATTCGCGTTAGGTGTTCTAAGCCCCTCAATACTCTTACCGGTAGGACTGATACTACTGGTAGGACTACATATAGCGCTTAATAAACTACATGCTAGGAAGACAGGACTACCTGAAGTAATACCAAACTACTCAGTATGAGTTAGTTAAATTATAAAAATAATTAATTTTTACCTCTACTTAATAACAGTCTCTGAGGTGTGGGGGATCGTAGGTAGGTACTCTACAGCAGGTCTTCTAGCAGCTTCTTGCGGGTAGAGAGACATTAAACCATATATTGCTGGAGGTATCTCAGTCTTAACGTTAAGACCTAATTCCTTAAGCTCTTCAGCAGTTATCGGCCAATCATGAGTATACCTACCCATAACTAAATAATCAATCACTAACTTCATCTTATCCTGAGGTAACTTACCCTCTAACAACTTACTAACTAAGTCTTTAGTTTGATTTAATGCCTTCTCAGCTATATCAGCTAAGATTAAAGTACTATCATCAACTTTATCAACACCTTTCTCACGAACTACCTTAACTACTGAAGGTGCTGGTAGACTACCTGATTGAGTACCTATCTGAGGGTCTACAGGACCTAACACTGCGTCAGGATCCATCCATATCTCATCAGCAGCTAAAGCTATTAACGTACCACCACTCATAGCGTAGTGAGGAACTACAACGATCTTCCTACCTGGGTGTCTCTTAAGAGCTAATGCTATCTGTGATGCAGCTAACATTAAACCCCCAGGAGTATGTATTATTAACATTATCCCCTTATCAGGTGGTGTACTCCTAATAGCTCTTAAAACCTCCTCAGAATCCTCAATATCTATAAACTTATATATAGGTATACCGAATAAGCTAATCCTCTCCTGTCTATGTATTAACGTAATCACTTTAGAATTATATGCAACCTCTAAACTCCTTATTATATTAGCTCTAGCCCTCCTTAAAGTTGAATACCTCATCTGAGGTGTTATAAATGTTAGAAACATCCATAAGATGAAGAATAACCATAGGAAATCAGCAAATCCATCCAAATCAAACACACCAAAACATATGTTTAGTACTCCTTAATAAATCCCTAATTCAGACTCATATACATTAACTAATGACTCACCCCAATCATCCATATCATCTAACCTCCCTAAGAAGAACCTAAGTATTGGTGGTTCATAAACCCACTTCAAACCCTTAACCATATCTCTATGTTCGTAAAGCCATAACACCCTATCTACTACGTAGTCAGCATGTGATCTTAAGTACGTCTTCCTCGGGAACGCTATCCTAACTAATTCTAGCTCTGGATATATTTCCCTACCATCCTTATCTCTATCCATAGATAAAGTACCTCTCTCCATAGCCCTAATACCTGAAGCTATATAGAGTGCTGCTGCTAGAGAACCTGCCGGATACTTATCCCTACTTAAATGTGGTAAGAATTCTAAAGCATCTAAATGAATACCTAAACCACCTGGAGGTAATACTACTGGAATACCGTATTTATCTAGTTCCTCAACTACATATCTTATTAACTCAACTTCAGAACCTATTAAATTCTCTTTAAATGCCTCCCTAAGACCTACAGCTATAGCTGCTATTTCCTTAATAGACATACCGCCATATGTTAAGAACCCCTCATATACTGGAACATGAATTACGAGTTTCTCATAATACTCCTTATTATTAGTAGCTATGAACCCACCCCTAGCTGATGATAATTTCCTAGCACTTACGTAGAGTATATCAGCATAACTTACGAATTCCTTAGCAATCTCCTCTAAATTTTTTGAAGCGTATCCAGACTCTCTCTCCTTAATAAAGTAAGTATTCCAATCAAGCATACTACCATCTAATACTAGAGGAACTCTATACTTATCACATAACTCTCTAACCTCCTTAATATTCCTCATAGATACTGGTTGACCACCAAGTAGATTAGCTAGAGCTTCAATCCTAACAAAAGCTACTTTATCCCTATAACTCCTTAAGACCTCCTCAAGCTTAATAACATCTATATTACCTTTAAATGGATACCTACTCCTCCTATCAAGAGCCTCCCTCACAGGTATCTCTATAATCCTACCACCAACTAACTCAATATGAGCTTTAGTTGTTGTGAAGTGATAATTCATAGGTACTACACTACCCTCCCTAACAAATACCTTAGAGATTACGTGTTCAGCAGCTCTACCCTGATGTACTGGGATTACATACTTCATACCTAATACATCTTCTACAGCCTTAACAAACTCATAGAAAGTCCTACTACCTGCGTATGAGTCTTGAGCTGATACCATAGCTGCTAACTGCTTATCAGACATAGCATTAACACCACTATCAGTTAACATATCTAAGAAGACATCATCAGCCTTAAGTAAGAATGTATTCCACCCAGCTTCCTCAATAGCCTTAAGTCTCATACGAACTGGTAATAAGTTAAGTTCCTCATAAACCCTCACCCTAAAACCATCAACTCTTAATGAATTACCATTACGTCCCTTCACAACGATCAAGTTCTACACCTCAATATATGATTAGATAACATTAAAATACTTATTACTATAACTCCCTCCTAACACCCTTAGTCCATAACCTAAAGACTATGAACCACGGGGTATCAAGTACTGAGAGTAATACCTTAGCGTAAGTACCGTACCAAATCATACCCCACACAACATCCCAAGGTACTGTGTATGCGAACGCTAGCGGGAAGAATACTAAGCTATCTACGAACATGTTAATAACATCACTACTTACCGACCTTAATAACACCCCCTTAAAAATACTTCTAGTACCTACCTCATACCTGTAAACCCTCTTCTTAATCTCAGCGAATACTGTAGCATCTAAGAACTCAGCGATTAGGAACGCTGTGTATGAAGCTATAACTACTCTAGGTGTTTGAAGCATGAAGTACTTCCAAACATCATCTATACTAACTAACCAAGGTGCTGGAGGTACTGTAAATAACATGAAGATGAACATTGAGACCATAACGTTAGCTATGAAGGCAAGTAGTATAGCATTATAAGCTAATCTCCTACCATAGATCTCGTTAATCATATCTATTAACTGAGCTACGAATGGGAATGTTATAGTACCTCCTGAGAGTAGGAGAGGTATTAAGATGTTAAACTCTGAAATCCTAGAAGCTAATATGTTTGAAGCTATAATGTATGAGATATAGAACGTAAGTAGTGTTGGGTACCCTAAAGAATCCCTAAACCTCTTAACTAACCAAGAACAAACTACTGTAGAGATCGTCAACCCTACAAACCAGAAAAACCATATCCAAATCAATCTATATCCCTCTACATACTCAGGAATTAATCACAGATACTTAAGCTTAATCATTAACACTAATAATAGTTTAAACACTAGTTAATAGCTTCAACATAATCCTAGCATTCTCAAGCATCCAATGATCGTTATTGAAGAATACGTAGACTTTCTGAGGTTTTAATTTAATTACTGAGTTAGTTAACTCTCTAAGCTCATCAACACTATAATTATAGTTATACCATTCTAACCTACCGTGAAGTCTTAAATACACATTACCGTTGGAATTAACCACCCATGTAGTCTGTGGTGAGTCTATAGACACTATAGTTAATCCTAACTGACTACCCCAACTAATAACTTCATCCTTAAAGCAACTCTCATTTCTAAACTCGATAGTGAATCTCTCCTTAAGTCCTACAACATCATAGAACTTCTCAACTCTAGTAAGGGATTCCCTACTACATATGAAGTTAGGTGGTAGTTGGAAGAGGTAAAATGAAGTATACTTATCTAGTGGTTCAAATAATTCTCTAAATCTAAACCATATGTTTAATGCTTTCTCATTAAGTCTATGAGTATGTGTTATAGATCTATGAACCTTAATGGACCATCTAAGACTACTACCCCTCCTAGACCAACCTAAGACTTGATTCTTAAATGGGAATCTGTAGAAACTAGCGTTTAACTCTACAGCATTAAGACCTGAAAACCTCACATACCACTCTAAATTACCACCTAAATTCCAATCATATACCCACCCACTAGTACCTACGTAAACATCCACTCACTACACCATTAATACAGTTAATTCGTATCTCTAAACCATTTATTAATGAATTTCATAGTTAATACTTTGGAGTTAGTAATGGTTTCAAGAGCTTTAGATTGGTTTAGACAAGCTCTTAAGGATTTCGAACATGCTAGAAATCTATTGAGTTAGGTGATTATGAGTGGGGGTCTGGGCGTGTTTAGCAGCTCATCAAGCTGCTGAGAAAGCAGTTAAAGCACTTTACCAGAAATTAGGGCTTGAGGTATGGGGTCACTCAATATCTAGACTACTTGAGAACTTACCAGAAGGTTATAAACATTACATTACTATAAGGTACCCTAACACATATCCTGAAGGTGCTCCAATGGATTACTACACTAAGTCAGAAGCTGAGAGGGCTGTGGGGTATGCGTGTAGGATCATCGAATTCTGTAGGTCTAAAGGTCTTTAAATTAGATTATGAGTATGTGCTTAAGAAGCTTAGGGAATATGCTTTAAAGGCTTTAGAGAAGGATGCTATAGCTGTATTCTTGATAGGGTCTCTAGCTAGGGGGGACTACACAGCTTTCTCAGATGCTGATGTAGTTGTAATAGTACGTGATGACTACCCGAGAGGATTTATTGATAGGATTTCAGACTTTATAGATCCGACACTACCTATAGATATTGAGCCGAGGGTCTACACAGTAAGTGAGTTCTTAAAACTTATTCAGAATAGGTCGAGGATTGTGGAGGAGGTCTTAAGTTATGGTATCCTACTAGCAGGGGATCCCAACATAGTTAAGGAGTTAGTAAGGACTGTAGATTAGAGTTAGTGAGAGTCAGTAATCATAGGTTGACCTACATATATCCTTAGTACCGCTACCCTCCTCAGCAGGTGTTTTCCTCCTAAAAGCTATTACGTCTAAACCGTAAGACTCTAATATCCTTCTAAGTACCTCCTTACCTAACATTCTTTCAGACCTTAAACAGTTTAAAGATATCATAAGTAGTACTTCTACTACGTCAGGTTCTAAGAACGGTGCTATAGTTTTAACACCTAAACACTCACTAATCTTAAGTTCAGGATATCTACCATGTACGAACTTCCTTACAGTACTATCAACCTCATCACTAGGTAGTGTTAGTAGGTAATTATAACCTAAGAGTAATTCATCACTACCAGACCCTACGTAAATACAACTACATTTAATTTCCTTAGCCCTCTTTAAAACCGTATAGAACACAACATCATTTCTAAACTCGATGCAACCACCATCACTGTGGGAGTTTAATTCATTACCTATACAACTAATGATATCATCCTTAATCCTTAATACATCATTAGAATCCAGTATAGTTAAGTCTAAGTCTACATTAAATAACTTAGATATGTGGATTACGTAGGGTAGGTCTTTAGGGACACCACCCCTATACACTACAGTAATAGCTCTCGGTTTAAGACCTGCTATTATACATGCTAGTAAGATTACTGAAGTATCAATACCACCACTTAAAGCAATACATTCACACTTAGTCCTACTAATAACATTAACTAACTTCTTAAGTAGTAATCCCTCATAGTAAGTACATGGTAGGGGTATACGCATTATATAACCCTCAACACCTCATAATCATTAAATACCTCAACACCAACTACACTATACTTAAGTTTAGACTTATGTAGAGGTCCTGAAATAACTAACGTATGATACTCACCTCCCTCACCTAGAGGGTCTAAACCAACATCCTTAACATAACTTACGAACTCCTCAACATACTCTCTACTTATCCTCCTACCAAGCCAATTACTTAAGGACTTACAACACCCAATCACTAATACTTCTAAACAATCATTAAATTCCATATACATGAGTTCCTCAGGGTCTAAACCCCATAAAGGCTCAATTAAATATGCTCCTACCTCAGCTGATAACCTCTCCATATACTTTAAATGCTCATCTATATGGACATCACCTGCTACTATAGTATCTGTATCTAACTTCCTTAGGAATTCTACAGTTTCTAGGAATTCCCTACCCTTACTTAACCTAAGTACAGTTACTGGAGTACCTGTAAGTGTTAGAGTTTCTAAACTCTTACCTAAGTTAATAAGGTGTGGGTTAGGTCTAGGAAAGTCGTATATCAGTATTAAACCTAAGTCTACCTGACCATACTTATAGACAGCGTAGTAAGAGTCTTTACCACCGGATAAGAAAGCTATACGCATTCTAATACCTCAATAACTTACTTATAGGGTATGGAATAGTAACCTCCTTTAAATAAGTCTTATGGTATGTCATCCTAGGAGGTAGTTTAAGACCTTTAGATACTATCAAGTATAAGTCCTCAGGTGTTAACTTAGGTAATATTAAACTAGTAGTACTAGTTAACCTACCCCTCTGAGGAACTTTAGTTAATGGTATATCAACATACTTTAAAGCTATGTATAGATCCACCCTATCAACATATACCCTAACCTGACCTCCAGCTACGTTAAGTATTAAGGAGTCAGGCCCACGTTTAGTTAAGGACTTCAACACATCTGCAATCCTTACTAACTCATTACAACCTAACTTAACATCACCGTTAACTACATACATCCACCCACCAACATCCTCAACATCAACACCATACCTAGCTAAGAGTACGGGAACCTCCTTAACACCTAACATCTTCAAAACCTTAAGTCTGTGATGACCATCAATAACGAATTTCTTAAATTCCTCAATGATTAACGGCTTCATCAACAACTTACTATTCCTTAACGATGATACTAACTTCCTAACTCTTAACCCCTCAACACTCTCTACCTCAATAATCTCATTAATTCCAATAACTTCAAACCTATAACTCCTACTACACAATTAAATCACCTAAGAAGGTGTTATACGTGATGAAGAGTAAGTACGTTAGGAATATGTATGAAGTAGTTACTGTTAAGGATAGTCTTACAGATTTAGAAATATCGTTATGTTTAGGTAGGTTAAACTCACTACCTATACAGTAAGTATTAACCTTCTCTAACCTCACAGATAAACATCCTGAGACTGATGCGAAGATATTTCCAGCATTAATACTCTCTGTTTTATCCTGATCTCTAAGGTATATAGTTAATACCTTCTTGAAAGACCCACCAATTAATGGGCATAAGAATATTACTAGTAGTGATGTTACCCTACTAGGTATGTAGTTAATGATTGAGTCAACCCTAGCTGAAAACCAACCTGTGTTAATGAACTCATCAGTTCTATACCCTAAAGCACTATCTAAACTATTTACTAACCTCTGAAGTAATGCTCCTATAGGTCCTAAGAATACGTAGTAGAGTAGTGGTGATGTAAACCCATCAATTAAACTCTCAAATAATGATTCTATAGCTGCTGAAGCTATATGACCCTCCCCTAACTTACTAACATCCCTCCTAACAATACCTGAGACGTAGTGACGTGCATAACTGATATCACCGACCTTCAACCCTAACTCAATATTACGTACATGAATGATTAGTAATTTTAAAGATATTGAGACCTTAAGGATATATGATGAAGTTAAAATCCATAATAACCTATTAAAACTACTTAAGTAGAGAATTAACGTGTAAAGTAGTGTATGAGTTATAACAACTATAGACCATATCATAATACCTGAAGTCTTAGTCTTAGGTAGGTGATTATGTAATTTTAAAGCCATAACATATGATGTATGGACTGGATGTATCATCAGCATCAAACCACTATGGTATGGGTAGATAAAATCCATAGTAATAGCTATCATCAAAACTAGTAGGAATTCCATACAGTCCTTAGGTAATAACCAACATATCATGACATCACCCACAATCGAATATCTAATCCTTTAAAGACTGCCATCAACTGTAGAGTAATTAATGATGTTATGTAGAAGACTTCAGATGAGAACCCTAAAACATCACCATTTACAAATCCTAAGATCTTAAGTGCTAACGACCTACTCAACCATAAAGATATTACAGTTGAAGCTACTAGACCTAATAATACCTTAATAGAACTTATAGATATTGTATAAGTTATTAATATAGTTAGTAGTGCTGATATCATGATTACTGCTACAGTATCCCTAACTCTTAATGAGTTCTTGAATATAGCTCCAATACCTTCAGGACATACCCTACTTAATAATGTAAGTAATGTAATTATATTGAAGACCCATACCTCAAGAATTAAGGGTATATACACTATGTTCTTAAGACCTAATACATTAATTAATGACGTTGATGTTGAGTAGAGTATGAGGGTATATGATGTGAATATTGCTATAGCGTAAGAACCTCTACATACATCCTTAACCACTCTATACGCGTTAACACCAGATCTAGACGCTAGTATAGCTTCAGAGAAGTCTATGAATCCATCAACATGTAGGAATCCTTGAGCTATAAAGTGAGTTAAGATCATTACTGAACTAAGTATTGTTGAGTCATACAGCCCTAACTTAATTAATACGTAGAGTGTTAGGGATGGTATTAACCCCCTAACAACACCAACTAGTGGTAGTAGGTATAATGACCCGAATCTCAGTTCTGTACTCTTCCTAGGGATAGGTATTGGTGTGAAGAAGGTTATTAGTAGTAATAGGTCAGAGGTTAATTTATTAATGCTCATGTTTAAGACCGTTAATGATTTGAGTTATGTTCTTAAGGAATACTTCATTATCTTCATACTTCCTAATAGAGATTCTAATATAGTCCTTACTTAACCCCTTAAAACTCCAACACCACCTAACACTAATACTACGGAGTTCTAATGTCTTAATAAGTTCTTCAGCGTTAAAGCTTAAGTTAATTAATAGGAAGTTAGTTCTGCTATTAAATACTTTAAGACCTAAATTTCTAAGTTCTCTTAATAACCTCATCCTCTCAGACGATATGTAATGTCTAGACCTACTTATAAACTCCTTTAGTAAGTCTATATCTACGAATACCTTACTAAATACACATTCAGCTAAACTATTAACGTTCCAAGCCTGTCTAACAGTATTTAACTTCTTAATTAACTCTTCATTACTACTGTATAGGAATCCTAGCCTAAGACCTGGTAATGATGTGTACTTAGTTACTGACCTCACAACCACTACATTATCAGGTATGTCTTTAGGTAGTTCGTAAGGACAGCTATCACATAACTCAACATATGATTCATCAATTAAGAATATAGGTTTGAAATCCTGGATATAGCTTAATAACCTATCCCTACTTAAGTAATTACCAGTTGGGTTATTAGGATTAGTGATGACTATGACTCTATCAACACTGTTGAAACTATCTAAAACTTCTAAATCTAGGTAGAACTCATCATCAAGAACCTTATATAGTATGTAGTCGTACTTAACCCCTAAGGAACTAGCTAAATCCTCATACTCACCATATGATGGTTCAATAACTACTAAGTCCTTCCTTAAAGTAGTGATTACTAGGTTTAACGCTTCATTAGCACCGTTAGTAACTATGATGTTGTTAGGATCACAACCGTAGAACTTAGCTATATTATCACGTAAGTTAATGTATTCGTAGTCTGGGTACTTAAGAAGTACCCCACCCTCTATACACTCTCTTATGAAGTCTTCAACATGTTTTGGAGGTCCTAAAGGATTAGTATTTACGCTAAAGTCTAAAACTACCTTACTACGTCCTCCATGGAACCGCATAAACTCTTAACCACCTTAAGATCTTCTTCAGTATCAATATCCTTAAGTTCAAGCATATCCGGGAATTCTATATTAGTCCAAGTACCACTAAAACTATTAAATAACGATATACCTACCTCTCTACATTCACTATTAGAACATACTGTAAGTGTTATAACGTTAACTTCCTCACTACTAGCTAATTCTATGAATTTCTTAACGAGGTCTAAAGTTATGAATGGTAAGTCTGAAGGTAATACCAATACAGGGAGTTCAACTCTACTCAATACGTAATTTAAATCCTCTACATAGCCCTTACCAGGACATAATATGACCTCAACATCCTCACCGAAGGACTCATTAGTAAGTTCTTTAGTGTAGTTACTAACGCATATGTATACCCTACCATCACCGACTAATTCCTTAGCTATACCTACAACAACGTCTATTAACCTCTTACCACATAAGTTTAGGAGGGGTTTCTTAATACCTTTAAGTCTAGTAGCTCTACCACCAGCCATTATAATTATATTCAATTTAAACCCTCGAATACCTATCATAAACCCTACTCAATACAGCACCTACTAAGGCAGTTACTAAGTCATCAGTTATTGGTGGTAGTCTTAATAATTCCTTAACCTCACCACTCTTCTTCAACCTCTCTACCCAGTAGTATGAGAGAAGTCCTTTAAACCCATTCACATACTCAGCTAATGCCTTCCCAATTAACTCATCAACTATTATGCCTGGGGAATCATTAAGATACTCATTAATACTTAACCCACTTACCATACCTAAAGCTAATATAAACTCTATAAATCTAGTACCCCTCAATAACGCTAGTATGTTAGGGTCTTTAAGAGTGTTTAATAACTCATTAAGTATTTCAGAACCTACTTTAGAATCTTCTTTATTAGGTATCCTACACCTACTATATACCTCCATAGAGATCTTATGAAGTTCCTCAATACTAATACCTCCTAACACATACCTAACATAATCATCTAATGGTAACTCCCTCAACCTCCCTACTATAGCCTCAGTTAATGCTGAGGTAACAACCCTACCAAGACCTGAACTCATATCTAAATACCTCTCACTACCTAGTGGTGAGGCTACTAAAGTAGCATCTGATGGAGTACCTATAGATGGTGTAGTAGTACATGTAGGTCCTAATAAAGTCATTAGAGAACCCTTAACCTCAGAAACTAATCTAAATAGGTCTAATAGGCCTACGTTATCAAGAGGTTTACTCACGAAGACAGCTACGTTTATAGTACTTAATTTTAAATCTTCAACATTATAGATATTTACTACTGAGTCTAGACATGATATCCAGTCAATACCTAAGGTCATGAAGACCTCAACTCTTACTGAATCAACATCTTTAACAGTATGAGTATATCTAGATACCTCAGCAGCTGTTAAGAATACTGAAGTCCTACTCAGGTCTAGACCTAAAGACCTAATCAAATCAGTACAATACGATTTAACCTCATCAAGTCTTAAGTACTTAGTCACCTTATTAAAGACAACATACCTAATAACATCATATGTTTTAGGGTATGCTGCAGTTGATAATACTTGATAATCACCTCCTAACTCTATAATTAAGTTATTATCACTAAGGTAATGCTTAAGCACTACGAACACCTACTAAACGACTATACTCACTACATATAGTATTAATTAGATCATCATAACCTACACCACGAGTTAATGCTAAGAATACAGTACCACCAGCACCTACACCCTCCTTAACATAACCCTCCTCATAAGATCTAAGACCCTCAAACGGTGTGTTAGTAAAGTCTAAATCACTATATACTAAAGTCACTCTAGGATAGTAAGTACTTAGAAACTCACTTACCTCCCTACCCCTATCCTTAATAACCCATTTAGTCGTAGCATGTATGACTCTCTCCTGATTAAAATCATTTCTTATCATACCCATAATAGCTAATACAGCTAGCATTTGAGTACCTCCAGCTAGTACTACATAGGAGTTTGAGGTTAGGACTCCGAGAGCTATACCAGCTACGGATATATGTAAAGGATCTCCTACAAGATCATTAACTTCAAAAACATTTGAAGAAGGACTTAACCTCTTAACAGCCTTCCCTACTACAGACTTCTTAAGCTCTATAGGGTTATCCTTCATAGAACTACTAATTAATTCTAAGTGTTTAAAGCCTAAAGCGTAGAGTATAGCCATAGCCGTGGTAGTCCCTCCAGGAATACTCTCACCAATTAAAACTACATCAGCTATAGACCCTAACATACAGCCTAAACTTAAAGACTCATTAAATAATTTCTCCGACGTACCTAAAGGTAATGCAGGTTCTACATCAATCCTACCACCTACACACTTACTTGGGAGTACTACTCTAGGGATCTTAGGTTCTACGTAGGAACCACTATCTACTACTAAGTAAGGGGTTTTCATCGTCATTAACGCTGAACGAGTTATTAACGCAGGTGTTGGGATCCCAGTAGGTGTTGTAGGTATTATATCTAGGGTTGTAGGCATCCCAAGATGTAGGTACTCAACATCTAATGTAGGTGTGAATAAGGTAGCTATAGGTATTGAACCAGCTATAGATATGTTAGGTATTAATGAAGTCTTAGTAGAGCCTATGACGTAAACAGCTAATACCTTACCGTAGTTAAGAACTCTCCAAGGTATATCACCTCTAACTACTTTAACCCCCTTAACCATACCCTCAACCCTACCTCGGTTTAGGGATTATTATTAATGAGTTATTACCTCTGTTTATGACTTCAAAATCAATACCGTAGACATCCTTAATCACATCACTAGTAAGTACCTCATTAACAGTTCCGTACTTGATAATACGTCCTCTATCCATAAGTACTACCTCATCACAAAACATAGATGCTAGCTGTAGGTCATGTAGAGCTACTACAGTAGTTAAACCATACCTGACTGTGACTTCCTTAACATGTCTTAAGACTTCAAACTTATAACGTATGTCTAAGAATGCTGATGGCTCATCCAGTAATAACACTTTAGGCTTCTTAACTAACGCAGTAGCTATTAAAATTCTCTGAAGTTCACCACTACTAACCTGATCTAAACGTTTATTAAGTAAGTAGGTGATGTTCAACTCCCTACACACCTCATCAACAATCATTAAATCATTGATATCTTCAAAGAATCGTAGATTACTTTGGAATGGGTATCTAGCAGTTAGTATGAAGTCTAAGACCTTAATAGGTATTGACTTAGATATATTTGGTTCTGAGTAAGCTACAACCTTAGCAACTTCCTTAGGATTGTAGAGTCTTACATCTTTAAAATCTAGATATACAGTACCTTTAGTAGGTTTTAGTATTGATGCTATGACCTTAAGTAATGTTGTCTTACCAGCACCGTTAGGACCTATAACACATGTTACTTTATAAGGCTTTATATCTAATGTAACATCATTTAATACTTCATGTGAGTCATAACTAAATGATATACCTTCAACTCTTACCCTCACTTCCTACCACCTCTAATGATTAGGTATGCAAGGAATGGTGCACCGATAACACTAGTTATAGTACCTAGTGGGAACTCACCTCTAGCTGTAGTTATTGATAATACCCTAGTAACTATATCAGCGATTAAAGTTATTATCGAACCAACAACCATTGTAGTTATTATAGTTACCCTATGGTCTGAAGTACCGAGTATAAACCTAGTTATATGTGGTGATGCTAAACCTATAAAACCTACAATACCTATAGTAGCTACTGTAGTACCTGTTAAGATACTGACTATGAGTGCTGATATAGGTATTAATATTCTTAAGTTATAACCAAGTTGTTTAGCATGTTCATCACTGATTAAGTAAGCATTTAAAGTCTTAGGTATGTTAAGCATGTAAGTAATTACTAAACATATAGTTAGTATAGATATTAAGTAGTAAACATCATCTAATAAAGTGTTTACTGTCGAACCCATCAGTAGGTACACGTATGGTGTCTTAAGCTTATCCTGAACTATGTAGAGGAGTATATGTGATATACCTGAGAATGATGCAGTTACAGCAATTCCTGAAAGTATTAGGGATAGTGGTGATGAACCAGCAATTAAACTTAAAGTTGATGTTAGTATATAGCCTGAGAGAGCTCCTAAGAAAGCTATAGAAGTTATTAAGTACTTATTAGCGAGTACGTTAACATCAATTAATATAGCTATAGCTATAGCTGTTAACGCAGTTGATGATAGTCCGAGAATATATGGTTCAGCTAGTGGGTTCCTAGCAATACCTTGAATAATAACTCCTGAAGTAGCGAGCATACACCCAGTAAGTATAGCTGCTAAAGTCCTAACTAACCTATACTGAATTATCTTCTCAGTAATACCGTCACATCCTATTCCGAAGAGGCATGAGTAGATATCTGTTAAGGGTATAGTTGATGAACCTATAGATATAGAGGAAATAATAAGTATTAATGAGAGAGGGATTAGTATAGTTAAGGAGAGGAAAAACCTCCTTAATTTAACTTTATATAATACGTAAGTCAATTAAGACCCCTAACCACTTAATACCTCCTCATAAGTAATAGTTGCTGTCTTCGGTACTGTAGTACTCATCTTATAGACTACCGGTATGTCAGGTTCTCCAAATACTTCTGGGTAAAGTATCTTAGCAATTAGTTGAACTGTTTTACCTAACCTCGGACTAAACCTCATTAAAATATCATCAGCTTCCTTATCTAGTAGGTAGACCCTACCTTCCCTAAATGCTTTAGTCTCAACTAATAATGTCCTCCTCATATCGTTAATTATTTCCTCATAATCCATATTCATAGCACTAACGATTATTACGTCAGGGTCTTGAGCAGCTATATACTCATAGTCAAGTTTAGGCCATCCTGAAAACCTTTGAGCTATGTTAATACCTCCTGCAGTACTTACGACCCAATCTATGAATGTATCACCACCAACACTTATTAAACCCCATGATGGTGGACCTAATAATATTAAGACCTTAAGCTTAGTTATATTAACTTCCTGTAACTTCCTAATAACGTCATTAACTTCAGTCTGAATACTATTTATTAACTTTAAAGCTCTATCCTCAACATCGAATATCTTAGCTATGAGTGATATATCCCTATATAGGTCATAGATATTTCGAGTACTACCATGTACGTATACTACCTTAAGTCCTAAACCTTCAAACCTATCCTTAAGTTGTATATGGGGTGGTGTACCTGCAGAACCTATTATTAAATCAGGTTTTAACGTAATTATCTTTTCAGGATCTGGATTCCAGAAACCACCTATGACAGTAACCTTACCTTCCTCAATAAGTTTAGGTACTTCAGGTGGGTAGTTACAGTAACTAGTAACACCTACGACTTTATCACCTAAGCCTAAGGCAAATAATATTTCAGTAATTGAAGGTGCTAAAGATACTACCCTAGAAGGTACCCCCTCAAATACTACCTCCCTACCAAGACTATCAACTATAGACGTAGGTACTCTAACTTCCTTAGTAATAGTTGTAGTAATAGTAACTGTGTAGATCTCACGTGAGGTACTCCAACCTAACGCATAACCACTAATGAGAGCAACTACAGCTATTACCAAGACAGTAGCTAATAATTTTACCTGCATGTTTAACCACCATATGGATAGGTTATCCACATATTAATTGACCAGAATAGTAATTAAAGACTAATTAATAAGCTTTACTAGTTCCACCAGAAATATGACTGACTCCCCCACCCTAAAGGGCAAGGCTTTCGGATGTAATTAAGAAGTACTCCATCACCATATAGTATGACTTCTAAATCTTAAAGTGTAGGTGTTAATCATTTAAACTAATTTACTCAAGTCTACTCACTCCTACGATATTTAGGCTTATTAGTTAGGTCTGTTAATAACCGTGATAGTTATAAGAACGTAAGTTTTTATTAAGATCTAATGATTTTAAGTAGAGAATTCATGACCACATAAACAACACCTATACTTCCTCCTACTAATTACAACTAAGAAGTACAATCTACACTCTGGACATCTTAATTTACTCTCAACTACTTCATAAGCTACTCTACTCATCAGATCTACTCATTACTCAAAAACTTATAAATTTTGTATTTTTGAGTACATATGTACACATATACATAAAAAACTTTTGAATTAGGTGTGGGGATTTAGAAGTACTAATAACTAGACACTTTGTTTTAAACTTCTTAAGTATTGATTTAGTTAGGAAGTAATGTTCTTGAGCATTCTGAAGGGTGATGTACAAGTCCTTCACTAATTACAGGAATAGTTACGAGCCATGATAAGATTTAAGTTATTTGATTAAAGATATAATGTTTTTAGGTATGATGATTATTAGGTCTACATTTCAGCTAGACTTAATTTTTGAATAATCTTAGTTATAGATGTGTTGCTTATCATCACCTGCAGCTCACGTACTTGACACTCATCACTAACTAATACAAGACACATTATAAGTAATTAACTCTTTATAGTCTCCATTAATTTCTGTGCTATGTATGATCCGTGGTCTGCCATCCTCTCTAGGAATATCACTGTAACTAAGTCTATACATGAGCATATATGAGCTGATGTGTGTGTTTTCTCTATAGCTTCTCTATATAGTTCATCAACATTTTTCTCTAAATCGATTATCCTCTCAATAGTGTTTTTATTAGGTTTGTTGAAGACATCCATAGTTAATGTTATCATATCAATTACTATAGGTAAGGTATTCTTAGATATGTTGAGTACGCATTTACTATTACCTTCTTCTAAAGTATCTTTAAAGTATGAGAACATTCTTGAGATATCTAATGCGTAACGAGTAAATCTGTAGAGTCCGTAACTCATTTCGTAAGCATTGAATATCCAGTATAGGTCTGAAGCTGTTGGTTGGTATCTAGCAATAGTTCTAATAACTACTTCCCTAATGTTATCTTTAATCTTCATAGCCTCACCGGATAGCTTTCTAATCTCTACGTAGTCCCAATTACCTTCAACAACCATCTTAGCGATCCTCAACACTATACTCATGATATTGTTTAACTCTTCATTAATTTGATTTAAAGCTCTATCAATAGGTCTCATAAGCTCACCCCATCCTACCAGTCACATACATTTCAGTGTATTTATTCTTTGGTTTAGTAAATATCTCATCAACACTACCCACCTCTAAAATAGCTCCGTCATACATGAATGCTATATAGTCTGAAACTCTAGATGCTTGGAATGGGTTATGAGTTACTAGTACTACTGTTAAGTACTCTTTAAGCTCTATTATTAACTCCTCAATCTTTGAAGTAGCTACTGGATCTAGATTTGATGTTGGTTCATCCATTAAGATGACTTTAGGCTTCATAGCTAATGCCCTAGCAATACATAACCTCTGTTGCTGACCTCCAGATAACTTTATCGCAGGTGTATGTAATCTATCCTTAACCTCATCCCAGAGATACGCCTTCTCTAAAGCCCATCTCACTAACTCATCTAACTCCTTCTTACTCTTAACTAATCTATTCATCTTAGGCCCTAAAGCAACATTCTCGTAGATAGTTAGATGTGGTAATGGGTTTGGGATCTGAAACACCATACCTACTAACCTCCTAACGTATATAGGGTCTGTCTTAGGGTCGTAGACGTTCACATCATCAACTATTACATCACCACTAACCTTTACATCATCGTATAGGTCAAGTATCCTATTTATAGCTCTTAATAATGTTGATTTACCACTACCTGAAGGACCCATAATAGTGAATATACAGTTCTTAGGCACCTTAACATTAACTCCCTTCAGTATTTCCCTACCCCCTATCTCAACTCTTAAATTGTTAATAATTATTATGGAGTCCTTACTCATATCATCTACCCCTGGATAAGATCTTAGAAGTTATGAATAATGTTATAGCCATTATTAGGAGTGTGAATGCTGCTACCCAACTTAGATCTATCCAGTTATCATAAGGTGATAATGCGAAGTTATATATTGCTAGGGTTAAGGTACCGATAGGTCTGAAGAATATTTGTGAGTCAAGTATTGGGTAGTGGTCACTACCGAATGCAGTGAATAGTAATGCAGCAGTTTCACTTATAGTTCTGAATACTCCTATAACTACGGATGCGTAGAGTGCTGGCTTAATATAACGTAAGAATATGTATGTAGCTTTAATTCTAGTAGCACCTAAGGAGTATACCGCCTCCCTAATATGTGAGGGGATTGTTTTTAGGGAGTCCTCAATTTGTGAGTAGACATACGGTACTACGATAATGACTAACGCCAGAATACCTGCTAATAAGCTAAATCTAGGTATGTTAACGTTGAATAAGATATTAATACTTGTTAATAATCCGTAAACGGTTAAACCTATAATTATAGTTGGGAACTCAATCAACATATGTGCGAATAACCTAGTATACTTCCCAACAACCCTCTCAAACCTGCTTAAGGCTTCAGAAGCATATACTGAAGCTAGAATCGATATCACTAATGTTATAGGTATGGATATCGATGTTATTATAAGTGTACCGACGATGTACGGACCTATACCACCTACCTCTTTAGACCCTGGTATAGGTCTAACATCAAAGAATATATTCGGAAAATTTTTAGAGATGATGTTAACACCATTTAAAGTTACTGAAGCTATTAGATGAAATATCGGGATTAACGCTAGTATTGAAGTCATAGATATTAAGGATATCATTATATAGGACCTTAACTTCCTAATACTTAACCCCTCCATCTCTTCTCACCGTAGATCATGACCAATACGTTAATCACTAAACTTAATATGAATAAGAGTAGACCTGCTGAGAAAAGTGCTGATACCATATACGTGTAGGCTTCAGCATTCGGATACTGATCAGCTATTAAGCTAGAGATCGTGTATCCAGGATTAAAAATCTTGAAGAAATCTGGGGTTAATGTATTACCTATAACCATAGCAACAGCAGCTGTCTCGCCAACAGCCCTACCATAAGCAACCGCTAATGCTGTGAATATAGTCCTCCTCACGTATTTCAACTCCATAACTATAACCTCCCACTTAGTAAGAGCTAATGATACGAGAGCCTCCTTCATATATATCGGGATACCCCTTAATCCAGTCCTAATTATACTTGCTGCAAAGGGTGTAACCATAATTGATAGCAAGATAGATGCTGAGAATAAAGAAGTACCTAAACCCCTCGGATAACCGAAAATACCTCCTAAACCTAACTCAACAATCCTATCCATAATAAACTCTTTAAGAAATGGTGATAGTACGTATAGACCCCATAAACCGTAGATAACACTCGGTATAGCGGCAGCCAAATCAACTAAAGCCTCAAATAGAGACCTTAAACGCTTAGGTAGGACTTCAACTATAAGTACAGATGTTGATATTGATAAAACTAGAGCTAATACTAACGCAGTAGATGCTGATATAATTGTACCTACAATAGCTGGTAAAATCCCGTAATCTTCCTTAACAGGATTCCATGAAGTCTTCAAGATTATAGTGAAACCATCCCTCATGAGAATAGGTATACTCAGAGAGATCAGTGTGGAGAGTATCGAAACTACAAAGAAAATTATGGTTAAGTTCGACATAACAAACATCTTATATAAAAATTCATGTAGTTTAAACATATTATCACCTTAAGGATCCTAACTCCTTGAAGGGATCCTATCTAGGTATTGAAGTGCTCTATCAGCCATAGCCTTAGGTAGAGGTATGAATCCCTCAACAACGTTCTCAGATTTCTGACCTTCAGTTAATACCCACCTAAAGAACCTCTTTATAGCATCCAACTTCAGTTTATCTAGTTCTAAATCAATAATTGCTACTGGAGTCCCGACAATAGGGTAAGAATTCACTCCTTCCCTATACATATAACTCTTAGGTAGGTCCCCCCAGAAAGCTTCTGGTGGTGGTAATTCAGGTGCTGCAATCTCTAGAGTTGCAGCAATCGTAGTTGCGTTAGGTAATACGAAGTTCCCCTCCTTATTCCTTATAGCAGCCACTGGGAGTTTCTGTTGGATAGCATATGCTACCTCAACATAACCTATCGAGTAGGGGGTGGCTTTAACCTTCGCTGTAACACCTTCATTACCTCTACCGCCCTCACCTAAACCTAACTTATCTCTAGGCCAATCTACAGTATATCCATAACCTACCTTCTCTAACCATTCCTTAGATATTTTAGATAGGAACATGGTGAAGAGTGCTGTAGTGCCACTACCATCACTTCTATGTATGCCTATAATCTCCTTCTTAGGTAGTAAGTCTCTACACTTCTCTACCTGTAGCGATTTAATCCTATAATCATTCCAGTAAATAATCTTACCTAAGTATATGTCAGCTATGACTTCACCAGTTAGTCTTAAAGGACCGCATACACCTTCATTCCATTCAGGAATATTATATATTATAGCTACAGCACCTGCAATTATCGGTATCTGTATGAATTTCCTACCACTACTTACTAATTTATCATAACCAGTCTTAGAAATACCTACATCACTTACTCCAACATCTAATGCCTTATCTATGAATTTAGCTTCACCAGCTCCACTACCTATAGATTGATACTCAATCACTACTGAAGTATCTACAGACTCCATATACTTCTTAATCCATGTCTGTATCTGAGGATTAGGGAAGGTCGCACCACCCATAATCACATACACCTTAGTTGACGGTGTCGGCGTCGATGTTGGAGTAGGTGTTGGGGTGAGTGTTACGGTAACTGTAAAGTAACCAACAACACCAACAATAACTACTAGAATAGCTAATATTATCACTATAGCATTAACACCTAACTTTCCACTACTTAGGATTTTCACCATCTTATCCCGTGTGTAAAAATTATGTGGTAAATTTAAGCATTATTTATCCAGATTTATAGTATATTTGGGGTTTTTATAGAAATGTAGTAATATTTTATATATATGTATAGATGCTTGATAGAGTATGTATATTATAGGTGAATTTAATATAGATCGATGTGGAAGAATTATCATGGGTGAGTATGTTGAGGATATATAGACGTAGAGTCCAACGTATAGGTAGTTCAACATATATAGTTTCACTACCTACCTCATGGGCTAGAGAGGTTGGTTTAGAACCTAAGACTGAAGTAGCTCTTGAAGTACTTCCTGATTTATCCCTAAGGTTATTCGTACCATCTAAACATGTAGTTACTGCTTCAAGAGAATATAATGTTAATGTAGTTAGTAATTATAGAGTTCATGATATTGTTAAGGAGATTATTGGTGGGTATGTAGCTGGGGCTAATATTATAAAGATATACTTTAAGGATGTTAAGAGGGAGGTCATTGTTAGTGCTATCTCTATAGCTAGGGATAAGTTAATGGGTTTAGAGATTATTGATGAGGGTACTACATTAATAGTTTTAGAAGTGGTTGTTGACCCTAACTTAAGTGATTTAATAAGTATTATTAAGAGAATGCTTAGAATAGCTGCGTCAATGCATGAAGACGTGATCTCATATATTGAAGGGGTTATTAGTAAGGAATTACTTGAGAATGTTGTATCTAGAGATGACTTAGTTGATAAGTTGTACTTACTAGCTTTAAGACAGTTAACAACAATACTTTCAGATCCTTACGAGATGCGTAGGAGGGGGTTAAGTTATGTGGATTCTATATACTTATCACTCTTCATAAAGAGTTTAGAGAGATTCGCAGACCACGCAGTAAATATAGTACAAGCACTCTTAACCTTCCCAACACCTCCTAAAGACCTCCTAGACCTATATAAGGGAGCTGTAAACGTCTTTAGGAAGTCTGCTGAAGCATTCATCGTAAACGATAAAGATGCTGCTATATCATCTGTGAGGGAAGTAGAGGAAGTAAGAAAGTTAGAGGAGGTAATACGGAGGGAGATTAGTGAGTACTTAGTGAACTACCCGGTAATAACGAGGGTCTTAGACGCAATATCAAGAATACTTTCTAGAGCTGTAGATATAGCTGAAGAAGTTATAGATATCTCAGCTGTTAAGAACCTCTCACTAGTTAAGTGATCATCACCTAAAACTCCTGAGTCATTAGATTAAATAACCTATTTACTCCATTCTAGATACAATTTTAAGTTAAATACACCGTAACCGTTAGCTAACCATCTCAACGTGAGTACAACCTCATACAAACCCTCATCAATTTTTAGAGGTGAGTCATACCCAGGTATTAACATCATTACTCTATAACATGATTCCTCAATACTTAGGAGACATGGCATTAAAATCCTGTATGTCATATTATCTGACTTCAGTATTAATTCTCCATTCAATAATATACTGAAGTTCCCTTCATAACTAACTAGCTTAGACCTCACCTGAATATTACCTGAGGGAATCTTAATACTTCCTAAGTCTATCGTCTTTATACCCTCACGTTCATTAATATCTAGTTTAATATCTACGACCTTAACCGTATTAGATACGTTAATAATACCTACAGTATTTACCTCTAATAAGTATCTCACACCTACAACTACTGAAGTTGATGTTATTAATATTATTAAGGTTATTACGATTAAGTTCTTCATCATCTCACTAATTATTAAGGAGGGTTAAAACATTATAACTCTAACCTAAGTACACTAATGTCTAAATCGCTGAACACTTAAATTATCTAGTTGAGTATATGTAAAGGTGTGAGTATGGTTCTTAAGTATTGCTTAGGTATAGCTATACTTACGTATGTAGTACCTTTATCCTTAATCACGATCTCAGCATTAACTTCAGGTTGGTTTAACATCTTTAACAACGCTCTCAGCGACTTAGGTCATGCTGTTAGAAGTAATGTCGCCCCTATCTTCAACTTAGGTTTAATGTTCGGTGCGTTGTTAACAGTGATTTTCGCATCTTTATTCTCTATGAGGTTTAATAGGGTTATGAGTGTGTTACTTATCATTACAGGTACTTCATTAAATTTAGTTGCTATTTTTGATGAGGTTTACGGCGTAATCCACTTTATAGTCTCAGTGATCTTCTTCATATCGTTATTAATATTAGTCTCTACATACGCATACATATTTAAAGAGTATGTACTACCTTTACTAGCTATAGCTATAGGGGTTATTTCATGGGTTCTACACCTCATATATAGAATCCCTAAAGGTGCTGCAATCCCTGAACTAATATCTATATTTATAACATTACCATTCTATATGAGGTATGCTGTAAGGGTATGTAGGAGTTTCAACTCTTAAACTCTAATTTACTCCTTATATACTTACTTAACCTCTCATCAACTACTTCAACACCTATCCCTGGTTTTTCAGGTATCTCTATAGTCCCATCCCTTCTTACAGTCCATGGAGGTTCTACTACGTCTTCCTCCCAATACCTACTACTCCCACTTATATCGCATGGGTACTTAACATTTGGTAATGTCGCTATAGCTACTAAATGACCTCTACCAATACCTGTCTCAAGCATACCACCTATCCATATCGGGATATTCTTACTCATTGTGTAGTCATGAATTAACTTAGACTCGTATAGTCCTCCAACACGAGCTGGTTTTACGTTAATAACTCTACAACTACCTAGTCTTAATGCTGTCTTAACATCATGTAAATTCTTAATACTCTCATCAAGACATATAGGTGTTTTAATACGTGATTGTAGTTCTGCATGGTCGTGTAAGTCTTCATAACTTAATGGTTGTTCAATCATTAGTAGATTGTAGTTGTCTAACTCCTTAAATATACTTATATGTTCTAGATTGTAGGCTGCGTTAGCATCTACTTGTAGTGGTATATCACCGAACTCCTTCCTAATTAACTTAACTGGATTTACATCCCAACCAGGTTTAATCTTAATCTTAATCCTCTTATAACCTTCTTCTAAGAACTTACTAACTGATTTAAGTAGGGCTACCTCATCACCTATAACACCAATACTAACACCACTAACTACGTAATCCCTAACACCACCTAATAACTTATAGAGTGGTTTACCCTCAACCTTAGCTTTTAAATCCCATAAAGCCATCTCAATACCTGCTTTAGCCATCCTATAACCACGTACACCCTCAACAAATTCTAGGAATTCCTTAGGATGTTCTAAACACCTTAACTTAAGTAGTTTAGGTATTAAGAATCCCTTATAAATATATAACGTAGTTTCTACAGTCTCGTAACTATACCAAGGCCCGTCCTCAACAGGTGCTTCACCCCAACCAACAACTCCAGAACTATCCTCAACTCTAACTATCACTCCATGCCTATCTACAGTCTTACCGAAACTAGTTTCAAAAGGTGTTCTTAACCTCATAACTACGTGGTATACATCTACTTTAACTATCTCCAAGGTAATTCACCACCTAATATACGTTCTAAACCCTCCCTTAATAATACGTAGTAGTTCCTCCTAATACTACCTACGAACCCACTTACAAACTCAACAACTACGTAATTTAACTTATTTAAGTACCTATTAAATACCTCCCTAAGACCTAACCTCCAATTAAGTAGTAAGTCGTTATTACCTCTTAACCTACTTAAGTCCTCAGGTATCTCAATAAGTATTAATTTAGAGGTACTGTCTAGGTCGTAGTTAGTTAGTATTGGTAAGTTATTACTGAACTCAACGTTAGTTACTATCTCACCACCTAACTTAGTTAGAGTATCTACTGTTGGAGGTCTTAACAAACCCTTTAACTTATCCTCAACTAACTTACTCTTAACCCACCACTCAGCTTCAAACCTATCAGTAGGCATACCAATATTTATAGAGTCTCTTAACTCTCCATAGTAATTAATATAGAACTTCCTAACAATAACACCTAACTTACCTATATTAAACTTAGCATTAGGTGATTGTAGTGGGTCGTAAGTCCATGCAATTAAGTCTAAACCTTGATTAATTACGAACTCCCTCTGCATTAGCTTAAGTATATAGCCTAAACCCTTATACCTATACTCAGGGACTACACCAGTCATATGGCTGTAATGGTATAACCTACCTTCAGGTGATATAGCTGGAAAACCAAATACGAAACCAACAATCCTACCAGTATCCTTCTCAAAAGCACCTAAGACTAAACCACCCCTCCTATCAGCAGCTATTAGTACGTGATGAGCTACAACACTACTATAGTCTAAAATACCCCAAACACTAACTTCAGCTTCAGTAACCATACGGTATTCTTCAGGGTCTTTAAGCCTCCTAACCTCAATAACTCTACCATCAATAACAAACTCCAAATACGATCACTAAAACCGAATATGATCTAAGCCTTAAATATATTAGCTAAAGTGAAAACCTAATCTTAAAGGGTAGTAACTCAGTAATTAAGTGAAGTCCTGGAGGTATCTGTACTACCTTCTCAATAACGTTTAGGATTATTGCTGCAGTCCCTAAATCACCGTGAGTCCCCGTACTCCTCCACATAACGTTGAATTCCCTACCCTCAACTACGACTTCATCATATTCAGGAGCTCCTACATAAGCGTTAAACTCTACTTTAATAACCTCCTTACTACCTACATAACCAATACCGTAACCTCTAATACCTTTATTCATACCCTCCTCAACTCTAACACCCTCAGATACTATAGTCTCTTCAGCAGGTATAGGTTCTTGATACTCTACAACCTTAGTTAAGTTTAAATCACCTGCTAACGCTATTAAGTGTATAGACTCCGCATAACCTACATGACCTGATAACTCACCAGACTCTAACTTCCTCCTAACTACTTCAGGATCCTCACCAACACCTAACTTCCTCCTAAGTGATTCCCTCCTCCTACCAACATCTAAACTCCTAACGACTCTCAACTTAGTAACTGTAGGTACTGACGCTGCTATACTAACTACTAACGTATCAAATATGAATCCTGGATTAATACCAGTACCTAAAACTACTACATTATAATCCCTAGCAAGTCTATCAAGTATTAAAGCAAGTACTGGGTATCTGTAGTAAGGGAATGCTAGAGTCTCACATGTAGAAACTACAGAAACACCTAACTCAATAATAGATTTAATCTGCTCGTAGACTTTATCTAGGTATGAACTAGTTGCGTGGATAACTACATCAGCATCACTAAGCTCTAAAACATCCCTACTAACTCTAACACCTAAACTACCTAAACCTAATAACTCACCGAAATCCTTACCAATAACACCTTCATCAATATCGATAACACCGATAACCTCATGACCACGTTCTAACGCTAACTTAGTTATTAACCTACCGATAGAGCCGAAACCATAAACACCTAACCTCATACTAACCTCTAACATACATTAAACAGTAGTTTAAGTGTTTTAATGGTTAAGAAGGTCTATAAGTCTTAAAACATAGTTAATTCATGGTGATTTAATTATAGGGTTAGTCTATATAGACGGTATTGTTAAGCACGGTATGAAGAGTGTTAAAGTGAGACTCTTAGTTGACTCAGGAGCTACATATACTGTATTAACTAGGAATGTGTGGGAGGAATTAGGGTTAAAACCATTAGGTGAGATGGAGTTCATATTAGCTGATGGTACAGTAATTAAGAGATTTATTTCAGAAACAATCTTAGAACTACCTAATTATGGTGAGAGACATACACCAGTAGTCCTAGGTGAGAAAGAAGATGAAAACCTATTAGGTATAGTGACGTTAGAAATCTTCGGCTTAATACTAGATCCATTCAAGAGGGAGTTAAGACCTATAAGAGCTTTAATGAAGTAATAACTAAATTATACTGTAGACCTCACAGTCCTTCACATTCTTCATGGCTTCATATTTCTTAATCCTAACCCGAAACCTGTAGATCTAAAACTTCATTAATTATTCCCCCTCAATAATCCCCCATACTCTTACCTTAATCAACCCTTAACTTTCTCATTTACACTATAATTTTAAAAGGTGCTTACGTGTTAGTATAGGTAATAATTGATGATTGTATGATGTATTAATATATTTAGACTTTAATATAATTATTGGACAGGTATGTTTGTTTCTGTTGATGTAGGTACTACTAGTGTGAAGGTAGCACTTATTGATGATTCTGGCTTTATAATTAGGTCTTACGTTATTGAAAATCCTATCTCACATCCTGAGCCTGGAGCTGCTGAACAATCTCTAAATTACATCGTTAAGTCTGTTCTTGATGGTTTATCAAGTGTTATTCGTGGTTTTGAGTCTAGGATTGAGAGTATAACGTTAATTACTTATATGGGTGCTTTAGGTCTATTAAGTAAGGATTTTAATGTTTTAAGAGATGCTATGATCCATATTGATGTACGTGGTGTTGATGAGCAGAGAGAGTTAGAGTGGTTAGGACGTGAGATTTATGAGAGGACTGGATGTCCACCACTCTTTATGTATCCTCCATATAAGGTGTTATGGTTACGTAAACGTAATTTAATACCTCTGAGTACTAGACTAACCTTCGTTAAGGACTACATAACGTATAGGTTATCAGGTATTTACGCTATAGATTACGGGACAGCATCTGCTAATAGCTTCTTAAATATCTACTCATTAAGATGGGATGATCTAATCCTTAAGTTAACAGGTATTGATGAGTCAATGTTACCTGAACTTATTGAGGGAGCTAAAGTACTTGAGTATATTAGATTACCTGAAGTCGGGTTAAGAGATAAAGTAGCTCTTATTCTAGGAACTCATGATGGCCCAGTACAGAATATAGGTTACTCAGTATATGGTGTAGATGCTGTAGTTGGTATTGGTTCAAGCTTAACACTTAGACTATTAACTAAGGATATAGTATTAGATAAGAGTCTTAAGATGAGGTTCTATAGTTACTACGTAGCTGATGGTTATAGAGTTATTGGTTCACCATCAAATAATGGTGGGATAGTAATAGATTGGTTTAAATCTATTGTAAATAGGGAGGAGTTAAGGAATTTAGGTAGGGTAGTATGCAGTGAGGGTATCTACATCCTACCTTTCGCAGTTAGTGAGATATTCCCATTCAGAGATCCTAACTTAACATTCACTACAGTAGGGTTGAGAATAACTCATAGTATAGAACATATAGTTCAAGGACTCTACGAAGGTTTATCCTTCATAGTGAAGACAGCTATGGACGCATTCAACGAGAATAACGTATGGATAGAGAGAATACATTGTGCTGGAGGTGGTTGTAATAACCTTAACCTAGTTACTACTATCGCTAACGTACTCTGTAAACCAGTAATACTTTATAAAGACCCTAGAAATGCTGGAGTATTAGGTGGTGTTGTCATAGCTATGAAGGCTTTAGGATATGTAAAAACAGTAGCTGAAGTAAGACTTGAAGAAGTAAAACCACAAACTATCATAGAACCTAATAGAGAATCTTGTAAAGACTATATAGAATGTCATAAACAATTCCTAAAACTAATCAATATAACCCAAACATCAAAATAATAGAGTAAGTATTAAAACATTATTTTATAGTTAATAAATTAAGGTTTACTATGGAGTTATTATAGATTTTACTACCCTCCCAAAAATCTTTAAATGTTTTCCCCGCTTATCTAGAGAGTATTTTGTGATAGCTTCAGGGGCAAATCTTAATTTTCCAGAAGCCATTAATGCTAACGATCTTTCCCAATCTTCTCTCGTACTTACAGAATCCCTGTATATAGTCACATCATCTAATACGTTATAGTATGTTATTGATATATGTTCTCTACTATGTGGATGTCCTATTTGAATAATCTTACCACTAGGTCTTATAGTCTTTAATGCTAAGTCAACTGCTTGAGGTGACGGAGCTACAACTATTACATCAAATCCCTCCTTACCCTTATAAAATCCCCTACCCTTCATCTCCATAGCAACTTTATTAAAGTCCTCCTTATTTATATTAACTACTCTATCAGCACCTAACTCCTCAGCAATTCTCAACCTACTGAATTCCTCATCTCTCTGAACTCCAAGGACAACTACTTCATGACCTAAAGACTTAAGTATTTGAAGTGCTGCTAACCCAATAATACCTACACCTACTACAGCAGCAATACCTCCTGGAATACCGAAACCTGACCTACGAATACCGTGCATAGCTACTGCAGCCATCTCAGTTAAACACACATCTTCATGACATACGTTACCCGGTACATGGATAAGAGCTTTCTCAGGAGCTTTCATATAAGTAAAAAATAACCGTCTATACTCCTCCCAACCTCACCCCTACCTTTAGAATATGGACATAAGTTATATTGACCAGCCCTACAGTAAGTACATTCACCACAGAAATCAGTATAGTACTCAACAGTAACTTTATCACCAACCTTAAATCGTGTTACATCACTACCAACCTCTACAATCCCCCACTATTCTCAGCCCTAGGAATTACTGGGAATTTAAATGTCTAGTCCTATAACCAGCAGCTACATACTCAGTCCTTAACCAACCAATAACATCAGTCCTATCAACACCACATACCTTAACCTTAATTAAAACTTCTTTAGGACCTATCTTAGGTATATCAACTTCCTTTAGAACAAACCTACCTCAACCCTCAGCAATAAGAGCTTTACATCTTATCAGAGATAACCATTACTTTACCCCTATATACAATTAAAGATTATAGGAAATTTATTTATAATTCTATATTAATTACTGATATTAAGGTAGTTAGGATTTATGAGTACCTTCAGTTTTATTGAATTCAACGATGAGTCTCTACTTATATTATCCTAAGTACTAAGGTAGGGTATATCTCTAAACAAGAGATTGGTTATAAGGATTAAAATAAGTAAATGTGAGGTAGTGGATATTAGTATACAGTATTAGGTCGGTATTTAAGTTAGTATACGTGTTATTTTCTCTGGATTCATTAGTGAGAGTATTGGTAGGATGTCTTTAGCTTCAGCTCTTAACCTCTTAACAATCTCCACAAGTAGTTTCTGATATACTGCCTGTCTTAACTCCTTAGTTATCGTTGAGAGTGTATCTGCGTAGTCTATAGGTGCTGGTATTCCAGTAGCTGTACTAACATGTATTAGGCTTGATAATAATGTATCCTCATCTAGTGAATCACTAGTTAAGTACTCTACCTTAGTTGCTGTAGGGTAGAGAGTTTTTGGAGCTCTATAAAATGCTAATTTAATAGCGTAGCCTGTAGGTATGTTCTTAACTAAAGCATCATACCATCTAAGTCTAGCTCCTAACCACTCCTCATTAACACCTAACCTACCCTTAAGCCTCCTTAACTCATCATAGATATCACAATGTGCACCAACGATTAAGTATTCATTAGGTCTTAAAACTAAACTCATTATAGCTCTATCATTTAGTCTTAAGTCATGAAAACCAAGTATATTAACTATATCCCTAGCATAACTCCTCTTTAAAACACCAACTAATGCTGTATCTGTCTTATCAGCTAATTCAATAACCTTATTAGTAAGTTCTATAACCTTCCATAATACCTCTCTACCAGGTTCTAAATACGTGGTTAACGTCCTAGGAATTATCTCACCATCAACTAATAATACATCGAAGTATATCTCACCATCCTTCTTCCTCTCTAACAGTTTTAGAGTTGTTAATCTCTCATAGTACTTAGCGTAAGTACTTGTTAAGTCATTACTAAACCATAAGTCAGTATATGCTTTAGCATCAACACTACACCTACTACATTTTAAACCGTAAAGTACTGTAGATACAACTACAATACCTAAGTAACCACCTATAAGCTCAATAGCTGGTGCTGTATAACTAGAATCTACAGCTGTATAACATAACTCCTCAAACCTCTCTGCAGTATTAAGAGTAAATTTAGACTTAACAACCCCTCTAATCTCATTTAATATATTCCTAATCTTATTAACCTCATTAACCAACTTAGTAGTAGTTCTATCTAATACCTTCTCAACTACTTCAGGAGCTACTCCAGATACCTCCTCATTAACTGGTAATTCTTGGAGGTTCTCCAACCTCCCTCACCTTAATAAGCATTGGGTATTTTAACGGATTACCTAAACCAGCGAAGTAGAATTCCCTAGTCTCTAGTAGTGAAAGTACTTCAGGTCTAATCCCAGCTAAATCTACGAAATTCCTTAACTGATCGAAGTCGTAAGGTGTTTGAAGTTTACTAAAGAATACTGTATTTACGTTATTCCTAACATCTGGTGCTAGATCTATAACTCTCTGACTAGCTAGTACAACACCTAAATTCCACTTCCTACCCTCACGGAGGGTCTTCTCAATTAATTTATTTGACGGACTACAACCATACTGACATGCGTAATTATGTGCTTCATCAACAACTACTAAAGTATTTATAGGTCTAAGTAACTCATTAATAATCTCCCATAACCTCTCAAGACATCTTTTAACAATAACCCTCCTAACCTCAGTCTCAATAATACTTAAATCAATTACAATTACCCTACTACTAATTAACTTATTAATTACCTCATCAACACTTACACACATCCTATTTAACTTATTCATATAGTGTCTAGCAAATAACGTCATGTATAGAGATAGTTTTAATGGGGTTGTAGTACGAGCACCGAATCTACTAGCAGTCTCACTAACTACTTTAGCAAGTTTTTCAACAACCCATAAATTCTTACTTGATATATCAATAGTTAACTCCTCAAGTTCTTCCCTACTTAAACTATATAATTTCTCAGTTTGATTAAATTGAGGACATAATTGTTGATCACCCTTACACACTATATAACGTATTAGTGATACCGGTACATACTCCTCAATTAAGTTCTCTAAAGCCCCTATAGTTAGTTTAAGACCTTCAGTAATTGTATTCACGTCTAATACTATCTCATCACCTCTCACCACATTATTAGGCCAGTAAGGTACGTAATCCATCCCAGTATGATCGAATATAAGGACATTCCAATCAGTCTTACTTAAAACCTCATCTACTAACGCCTTAACAAGTCTTGACTTACCAGTACCTGTAGTACCTACTACAGCTATATGGTACTTAAGAGCTTCAGGTCTTAAAGGTATCTCAATACCACTATACTTATGAATACCGACTAACAAACCACTACCTAAGTCTAACCTTAAATCATTTGGTGATTCAACTATGTAGACCTTAGATCTAGGTGTTGGTGGTGTTGTAGGTGGTTCAACCCTATCATTAAGTACTTCACCAATAACCCTCACAACTGATGTCTCGTAGGGTATGTCTAAACCCTCCTCAGCAATCTCAGGTTTCTCAATAACTGCAGACCTCTGACTAGTAGTTAGTAATGGGTCTAACTTAGTAGTCATCCTAAGAACACCTAAGTACTTCCTCCCAAACTTAACATCCTCAATAGCTACGAATACCTCCTCCCTAACATAAGCTTCAGCATCCTTAAACACTAATATAGGTACTTCATAAGTCCTAGCATTAGATGCAACAACACCTACAGCCCTCAACAACCACACCCAAACATAACATACTTTTAAATAGTGAAATACTTACCGCTTACTTTATTTATTCCTACAACAATTAACGTAGGTAATCTAAAGCCAACACCATATGTGAGGTCTATAACGTTAAACCAATAATACTTTAACTACCTTATCTCCGTACTTCAATCCTCAATAAGAAACACATCTAACGAATTAGTAGTCTCACTAAATCATATCATCACTAATGATTAAGGAACAATTAGAGGTAATAGAATTGCCGACTCATGACTTAAGCTTAGGTATAAACTCAATAAAGCACTCAATACAGATACATACTATATCTACAACACCATACTCTTAATTTAGTTAAGGTATGTTTATTAAGGTAACTACGAGGTACTTCCCTCACTCATACTGTTAAATCAAGTATTAACTTCTCTAACTAATTTAAGTTGATATTTAGAGGGTAGAGTAATCAATATCCGTAATGATACCTTATATTTAATACATGCATCGTTTTGAGTAGGTACGTATCTGATTAAATTTAGGTTTAACCCCCTCACTAACTATCACTATATAGGGATTAGATGATTATTAGTTTTTAAACATTTTAACTAATCATTAATTTACGGGGTTAGCATGTTCCTAGATAAGTATATTGCTTTACTTATTAGTAGGGGTATTCATAGTCCTAAGGAATTAGCAACTATCTTAAGTATTTCTGAGAGGGATATGAGGATTAAATTAAGTGAGATGGAGGAGAAAGGTCTTATAGAGTGTAATACTAAGGGTTTCTGGATATTTAAGAAAGTAGTATGTAGGCTTAAGGATAAAGGTTTAGAACTTGCTGAAGAAGTAAAGAAAGAGTTAGAAGAGAGACGTAAGAAGTTAGAGGAGAGATTAGTTAGTTCAGATGATAGAATACGTAATCAAGTAATACAACAACTCATAGATCAAGAACCAGAATTAGTCCACATAATACCTTTAATGCTATGGCTTAACGTCATTCCAGCAACACTAATCCCAGCACTCCTACTAAATGAGTTACTACTTAACAGACATGTACTTGAAGATACAGATATTGATAACGGATATTTAATATAGTGATGTTAATACCTTAAGATCAAATTAACGTGAGTGATTATCGTTACTATATCTGATAAGTAGTGTAAGAGTGTATGTTAAGTTCGATAAACCTAGCCTCACATCATTTCAAGATCGCATCGTGAAATAACATTTAAGTACTTATCTCTAAATACTTCTCATAATATTCAATGATATGATTTGATCAGTTTTAAAGTTAAGGATAGTCCTTAAGAAGTATTTCTCTAAGGATCTTTATCCTAACTCTTCATGAAGTCTTATAGTTAATACTATTAATTGAGTTTACTCTTAAGCAACGTTAATGAATTTAGTATAACGGATATGTTACTTAATATCATTGCTGTAGCTGCCATCTCAGGTCTTAAGGTAATACCAATACTGTAGAGAGCGCCCATAGCTACTGGTACTAGTGTTAAATTGTATATAAACGCCCATAAGATGTTCTCAAGAGACTTCCTCCTAACTTTCTCACTGAAGATTATAAAATTTTTAATATCTTTAAGCTTTTCACTCATTATCACTATATCCCCAGCTAACTTAGTTATATCGGCACCGCCAACTGCTATACCTAAGAAGGACTTCCCAATAGCACCTGCATCATTAACTCCATCACCAGTAAACATAACATTTAATCCATTCCTCTGGAACTTTTCTATTAGTTCTACCTTATCATCGGGTGTGAGTTCAGCATAAGCTTCATCAACTTTAACTTCCTTTGCAACAGCTTCTACAGTCTCCACGCTATCTCCGGAAGCTATAATTGTCTTTACATTTCTCTTCTTGAGAAATTCAATAAGTCCTATACTATCCCCTCTAATACTATCCTTTAATAGTATGAAACCTACTAAGGTCTTATTCAACACGATAAAAGCTACTGTATATCCCTGTCTCCTATACTCTACTACGGAATCCTTCACGTACTCAGGTATATCCACGTTCATCTTATTAATAAGTTTTTCAGAACCTACTACAATTTCATCATTACTTACCCTAGCTACTATACCTAGTCCAGGTAGATGAGTATATTCAACCGGATCATTAAATATGTATCCTCTATCTCTACAATACTCTAATATAGCTGAAGCTATTGGATGCTCACTCCTACTCTCGGCACTACATACGGCACTCATTAACTCTTCCTCAGAACTACTTAATACTACTATCTTATCTACAGTAGGTTTTCCAATAGTTAAAGTACGAGTTTTATCAAATACAGCAACTCTTACTTTTAAAACTTTTTCAAAAACATCCCCTCTCCTAATAACTATACCTAGCGAGGCTAGTTTGTATGCAGCGATTACGTAAACCATAGGTATGGCTATACCTAATGGGCATGGACATGTAATTGCAAGTACTGAGGCCATGAATAAAACAGCATTCTCGAATTCACCCTGAATTGACCAATAAGTAAGAGTTGCTATACTAAGTATTATTACTACCCAAGTCATATAACCTACAATCCTATCTGCTAAAAGTTGAGTCTTAGGTTTTATGAAGGAGGCCTCCTTAACTATCTCTATAATGTGTGAGAGTACAGTATCCTTACTTGCCCTAGTAACCCTTACCTTAACATAACCTGATGTAAGTAACGTTCCAGCAAAGACCGCATCCCTCTTCTCACCACTCTTAAACTTAGGTATTACCTCCCCAGTAAATGTAGATTCATCTACATAACCCCACCCATCAATTACAACACCATCAACTAGTATCTTCTCACCTGACTTAAACTCAACAATGTCGCCTGGAACGATTTTCTCAACATCTACCTCCTCTACAGAATTACCCCTAACAACTCTAACCCTCCCACTAATAATTCCTCCTAATTTCTCTACCTCCTTCATAACCCCTCTCCTAAGTCTGGATTCGATATACCTACCTAACCCGACAAATCCGAGAACACCTGCTGAAGCCTCAAAGAAAGTCTCCGAATTTCTTAGAAATCCAATTACTATTGTTATGCTGAATACATATGAGGAAAGTGATGATAATGTTATGAGAGATTCCATTGATGGACTAAGCCTCATAAGAGATTTTAAACCCTTTAAAATAATGTCGATGCTAAGTAGAATAACTACTGTAGCTATTGAGAGTAGTAGTAAGTCCCTATAGTTCCAGAGAGGTAATGTGAGGTTAGTTAAATATCCTATATTATGGTATATGATGGCGAATAACGCTAGAGTAAATGCTGTAAACCTTAGGTATTTCTGGATATTATCACTAACTTCATATTTAAACTTCTTACTTACTTCCTCAGTGAATTCTATTTTTAAATCCTTCAAATGTTTTTTAATTTCCTCACGAGATAATGTGTATGGGTTATAGAGGATCCTCATAAGTTTAGATACCGGAGATATCCTACAATCAATAATTCCGGGGATTTTCTTGACCTTACTCTCAACAGAGTAAATCTCTTCATCCTCAATATCAACATAAAATTCTAAATGATCATTCTCAACATCATACCCGGCATCCCTAATAGCTTTAACAACATTATTAAGAGATGTGAGTTCATTATCATACTCTATAATAGCTTCATTAGAAACATAACCTACTTTAAAATTTAAGACTCCCTCAACCTTGAAAACCTTTCTCTCAATACTGTAAATACATGAAGGACAGTCAACACCTACGATCTTAATTTTCTCAACAATTCTTACCATTAGAACTACCTACCCTACTAAGACTATATAAGACTAATGAGAGGTATATACTTTAAAATATCCTTTACTCATGCATGAACTCCTTCTTCGGTCCATGAATTAAATAATAGTCTGGATTCTTCTCAAATACTTTTTTACAATGATAACTACAGAAGTAATATACCTTACCCTTATAAACAGTCTTATACTTAGTCTTCTCGGAATCTATCTCCATCCCACATACAGGGTCTATAGTAATCACGGTTATCCACCTATAACAATGATATAGTAGGAGTTTAAAAACTTTACGATCAATTATTAAAATTTATAAACTTTCAATAACATTGTTATAAAGGGAAACATGGATTTAACTAATTTTATTGAGAGGTTTTCAAGGCAAGTAATATTAAATGAGATTGGTGTGAAAAGACAGTTTAAATTACTTAAGAGTAAGGTTACTGTAATAGGTTGTGGTGCGACCGGTACAACTATCGCAGAGTTATTAGTTAGAGCTGGTGTAGGTTTTATAAGGATTGTGGATAGGGATTTTGTTGAATTAAGTAATTTACATAGAACTCATCTATTTAGAGAATCCGATGCCTTAGAAGCTCTTCCTAAATCGTTAGTATGTAAGCAGAGGTTAAGTGAAATTAATAGTTTAGCTAATGTAGAGTATGTTATTGATAACGTTTCTGCTGATAATATCATGGATTTAATTGCTGATACTGACCTCGTTATTGATGGTAGTGATAATATTGAGACTAGATTATTAATAAATGAAGCTTGTATAGCTCTTAAAAAACCTTGGGTCATGGTAGGTGTTGAAAGATGGTATGGTATGACGAAATTCATCGATGCTGAGAAGGGTGCTTGTTTTCGATGTCTAGTAAGTGAAGGTTTTAGGAGGAGGGAGGATGTATGTGATGTAATTGGCGTGATAAACATTAATGTTTCATTAACCGCAACTATAGCTGCTACTCTAGCCTTGAAGTACTTATTAGGATTACCTGTGGAGGAGGAATTATTTATAGTTGACGCATTCGACCTAATTATTGAGAGAATAAAATTATATAGAAGACCTGAATGTCCTGCTTGTGTTAAGAAGGAATTCTCTTATTTAAGTAAGAAGGATAAGGAAAGAGTTAGATTTACTTGTGGTACTACCGTAATTGAAGTTTTACCTGAAAACCCTGTTAAAATAGACTTTTCTAAGCTTAGGAATAATAACGTATTTGAAAATGTTAAGATATTTGATGAGAGGTACGCCTATATTAAGATAGGTGGATATGAAATATTACTATTAGCTAATGGGAAAGCACTTATTAGAGGAGTTAGAGACTTATCTAAGGCAGAAGAATTCTACAGTAGTGTTTTAAGAGAATTGGAGGAAAAAGGTGTTGTAGTTGTTTAATAAGCCTGAAAATACTCTTAAGTATAGTATAATCACTACTTATGAGTGATTATGATGAGTAGTATCCCATACGCAAAGATACTTCTAAACCTAGCTAGAAGTGGTTGGTTATTAAGAGGAGTACCGAACTTCATAGCTGAGACAGTAGCTGAACATATTTTCTTAACAGCATATATCTGTATCGAGCTTTGTTGTAGTGTTCAGGGTGTGGATATAGGTAAAGTCATTCTCTACTCGTTAGTACATGATATTGGAGAAGCTTTCATAGGTGATATAATAAAACCTGTAAGCGTAAGATTAGGAAAGCTTAAAGAGAGTATAGAGGAGAACTACATAAAAGAGAATATAGATAACGAATTAATTGTAGAACTCTACAAAAGATATACAAGTCAAACGGATTTTGAGGCAAAACTGACTAGATTATGTAACTATATATCAACATTTTTGATAGGTATTGAATATAAAAATCTTGGGTATAGAGTGGATGATATAATTGACAATATCTATAATGAGATAGAGAAGATATCCAAAGAGCTAAATATCGAAAATATAGTTAAAAACTTAATTACAAAATTAATAAAATAATATAAAGTAAATTATTGGTTTCTTCTGAAGAAAGTATTAATATATGGAATTTACCTTAAGCTAAAACTAACAGTGAAATAGTGAGCTAAAAAGCTTTATTATATCACCTTACCTGATGGTATATAGGTGAAATAAGTTAACTCTAGATAAGTTAGTAGGACCTTACTTTAGATGGGAAGAGGAAAACCTTTATTTAATGTTTAAAATTCTCTAAAATAGAATATCTTAAATGTATAGTTAGCGTACATGGTTGAATAGTTAAAGAGCAAAAGAATTAGTTAGGAATCTTAGGTAAAGGAAAGATTGTAGATGAACAAGCTAAAAGGCAACCACACTACTTCACTAAACTGTAGCCTTAACTTTACTTCCTCCATATACTGTCTATGATAAATCATGCTACTTAGAATTAGAACCGTTATAAAGGTGAATATACTGCTAGAAATACCTATGAAAAGTCATCCACTTCTAATATGACCTAAGTAACAAGCCATACACGTTTACCTAGATACGTAAATCATCTTCACCCAAACATTTAATTATAGTAAAGTCGTTGTACTTTCCTGTATATACTTGTTCTAGCATTTCTACACGATCTACTCTAAAAAATTTATATATCGTAATTTTATTCACAAATTCGTCTATTACAGATTTCTCACCTTCAACATAGGTCTTTACGCAATCTTTACCTGGAATATTTTCTACATAGCCTTTCAGATTTAAGGTCTTTGCTATTCTCCAGACATGCCTTCTAAAACCTACGCCCTTAACCTCCCCACATAATATAATAAGCAGAGCTTTACTTTCAGTTTGCGGAGCTGTGTGCTGTGCCATGGTTTCACACTAATTTGAATTGCGATAAGATTTTATGATCGGCGATGTATTCCCTAAGTTTCTTCGGTGCTGTAACCTCTGGTTCGCCTTTTTCAACAACTTCCCCTATTACCGAAGGTTCTAATCCTCTTGACTTAAGCTCCCTAACTAAGTCATCTATGATGTTATCTGATGCGATAATTATGAACGGTCCATTCGTACCACTTGTACTGTTAGGAATTATGTAAAGCTTTGTTGATATCCTCGATATTTCTGTGAACAGAAGTGGTATGTCATACAACCTTATTTTCGTGTTTGTCCTCTCAGCTAATTCTCTAACAACAAATATTCCAGGACCTGTCACATCTGTTGTTACAGCTATGTGCTCATCCTCTCTAAAGTCTTCAGACACACTTGGGAGGTACTTGTATATAGCTACAGCGGCCTCGATATTTGGCTTAGAGATCAGTTCTACTGCTTTGTTTTTAGCTTTCTCTACTTCTTCAAATGAGATGTCGTAGTCCTCTAAATCCTTAACTATGCTTTCATCGATTATGGAAGACAGATAAAGGTTTATAGGGGCAAGCTCACCCATAGGTCTTGTTATAATGAGTTTCATTCCAGGAACAACTCTATCTTCAAATATAGGTGGTTTTTTATCACTGTAACCAATAACTGTTGCACCCATTAGGAGTCTTCCTCGTCTTGGCTGTACTTCATTAATTATCTCTATATTATATTGTTTAGCAAATAGTTCAACATTTCTCCAAAGTTTTTCTAAAAGTTCACTTGTTGGGGCGTTTATTACGGGCACCATCCTTAGCTTCTTATAAACACCTAAAACAAATATATCGTTAAATGAATTACTTATAGCACCACTTACTTGTTTTATATCGCCAGGTTCTTGAGAAGGATCAATTATATGTATAGTATCATTATTTACTGCTGTAATCCCTTCTTCATCACCATCATTATGGGGTATAAAGTCAAATAATATGAATTCATCTTCTAGGAATGGTGTCAATATTGAATGACCCTTTCCAATAGTTATAGAAACCTTAGAACGTGCTAAGGCCTTATAAATTGGTGCTACTTTTTCTAAAAAGCTTTCTGGAGAGTCTGCATATCTCTGAAATACTTGAACAAGTGTTACAGCATATAAGTCTCTACCCTCAGATATAGATTCTAAATTCTCTGGTAAGATCTCCCTGTCACCTCCTAAATAGTATAATCTCCTATATATTTCATTGATACTGCCTGAAATAATTAAGGCATCCTCTCTAGGAGCTATGAAAAACTTTGTACCTTTAAGCTCTTCTCTAAGTACCTTTATAGAGGGATAAACTACTCTTAAAAGATCTACCTTAACAGCACAACCTGTAGCTAATGCTAAAGGGTTTAAACCAAGCTTTTTATAATACTCTATTTTCTCAATAACTTCTTCGAACACTATCATCACCTCTTAACAATAGTTATTTTCCAAACACCTCTTTCTACGTTTTCAACTGAGAGTATATCTTGTCCCTCTTCTTTAGCAGCTCTAGGAACATTTTCACATGATGGGGGATTATCTGTTAAGACCTCAAGTATCTCACCCTTATTAAGCTTAGCTAACGCTTTTTTCGTATAGATGACAGGATAAGGACAGGTATATCCTCTTACATCAAGTATATATTTTCCCTCATCAACTTTCACAAATTTTACCATAATGTCCCTCAACTATAACTTTGTTATAGAACCTTTATAAACTTGATCCTCATAACATCGTTATTAGTGATTTAAGTATTTGACATCGGGGATTTCTACAGGTTGTTTAATCTTTGACTTTGAGCAAGATTTATAACACTGTTATAGTTAGTATTAATGGAGGTTAAGTATGTCAAGAGTTAAGATAGGATTTAAGGACTTTGTAAAGCAAAAGCGTGAAAAGATATTCGGTAGTGAAGGTTGGAATCCTATAATGGCAGGGGTGTTAATAGGTTTGGTGAACATACTATCGTATATTTGGGTTAACAAAGCATTCACTGTATACACTGGATTCCTAAATTGGGGTCAACACATATATAATGTATTTGAGTTGGGCAGTATTGCTGGGGTACCGAAGCTTGTACCGTTACTTGAACCTACGAGTGTTGGTAATATTGGTACGATTTTAGGGGCTATGTTTGCGGCAGTACTTTCTAATGAATTTGCTATTAGGAAGGTGGGTAATAAAGTAGAACTTCTTGAGGCTATCACTGGAGGTATTTTAATGGCCTTAGGAGTCTCAATAGCTTTTGGATGCAATTGGGGAGGATTCTTGTCAGCTATAACATCATGGAGTTTACATGGTTTCGCATTCTTAGTAGGAGCTCTTATTGGGGGTTATATCGGGTTGAAATATGTTAGTTGGAAGGTTGAGAAAGTAACATCTTTAGAGCCCATCACCAACGTAGAGAAAGATTCATTTAAGGTCAGGGTTGAAGAACATGATATGAAGACCTTTACATTCCCAATTTCAGCTCTGATTATTATATTAGCTTTACTAATTACTTACTATACGATCATAGGAAGCCCAATGATTGGAGGATTATTCATAGGTTTTACTATTGGTATGATCCTTCAAAGAGCTAGATTCTGTTTTGTAACAGCATTTAGAGATCTCTTTAATGGTCCTGAAAATGCTAGGGCACTAGGCATACATAAAGGTATAGCCATAGCTATATTAGTAGGTTCTATAGGAGTATTTGCATTGAAGTACATGGGTATGGTTAAGGGAGATATAGGTGTAGCTCCAGTATATATATCAAATGTTATAGGAAGTTTAATATTTACATTCGGAACAATCCTAGCAGGTGGATGTGCTTCAGGGATATTATGGCGTGCTGGTGAAGGACATATCAAGGCATGGATAGCATTACTAACAACTGTTTTAACCTATCCAATATTCTACCAATTACTAAGACCGTACTTAATTAATTACCCAAGAATATTTATACCATATTTCATTGGATGGGTACAGGCATTTATATTTATGATAGCATTTGTAGTACTTTACATAATATTCATTTATTACCTAGAATATAAATATAGAGTTAGTAAGTGGAGAGGTGATATTTATGAGATCTATTGAAATTTTAATGAATGAGCATAGAGTTATTGAAAGAGCTTTAACACTACTTGAACTAGCAACCATAATGATAGAAAGAGGAGTAAAAGTACCTTTAGAGGCCCTTGACACGCTTCTGAAATTCTTTCAAATATTTGCTGATAAGTGTCATCATGGGAAAGAGGAGAATGAATTGTTTCCATTACTTGAAGTAAGAGGTGTTCCCAGGGAGGGGGGACCTATAGAAGTTATGCTATATGAGCATCAACTAGGTAGGAGTTACATAAAAGCATTGAGAGAGTCCTTAGAAGTTCTCGATAAACATGTTGAGGCTAGAGCTAAATTTATAAATAATGCTTTAAACTATATATCATTGCTTAGAAATCACATATATAAAGAGGATAACATACTATATAAAATGGCTTTACAACTACTAACTAGAGAAGATGATGAGAAACTTATAAGGGAATTCGAGGATATAGAAAGTAAGATAGGGCCTGAAGTTCATGAACAGCTAATTAAGAGCTTAAACAGTATAGAGAACCTTCTTAAACAGAGTTAAACATCTATATTTTACATCCTTCTATTAAGGTGAAATGTAATTAAAATAAGAATGTTTCGCTAATATAACCCTATGTAAATCTAATTTCTATAAGTCCTTATTCTACTCTAATGTTTTAATTTTAAATGATTAAGTAGTATCTAACAATACTTTAATGATTTTTAAGGCTTTTTCTCTATATTAAGAATATCTCTCATTCTTATACATATTTCACATAGATCTATTTTTTCTCCTCCTATTATTTTATCTGAAATCTCTTTAAGCACACTATATGCCTCCGGATTATCTAATATTTCCTCAAGACCTCTAATCCTCCTCCTTCCTTGTAATACATAATTAATTAATGGTTGTGGCATACCTATAAGTTTAGCACTTTGAAATTGTGATAAGTTATACCTCCTTATTAGATCTAGAGCTATAGCAATTCTTATTGCTGTTGAATAGCGTTTTATGAATTTCTCACATAGAGATTTTCTCAGCAAGTTCTAACACCTAGTTTTCAATCGTTTTCTCAAGATAGATCTCATAGTAGTTATCCCTACTGTGAATCTCTATCTTAGCTATTTCAAATACCTCTATAGTTTGTTTTATCATCTCTACACATTCCTTAGATGTTATTAGGATCGTTAGTTGCTCACCTCTCTTTACTTTTGTTAGAACCCTTATAGTTTTTACTAAAGGTCCTGGACAATCTTCACCTCTAAAATCTAGTTGATTCATACTTATCTCCACGCACTTATATTTCTAAGTCTCTTAACAGCTCTCGGGATAACTTCTAATGCGTAATGTATATCATCTTCTCTATGGTGATGCGTGATTTTAAATAGTATACTACCGTGGGCTTCTTCATGTTTTCTACCAATAGCTAATAAGACATGACTTGGTTCTAAAACCCTACTACTACATGCGCTACCACTTGATACGTAAACTCCATAAAGACTTAACTCTACTGTAAGTGCCTCACCTTCAATACGTAGGAAACTCATATTGACATTATTAGCCACTCTCATATCCCCTATAGGTCCATTCACAAGTACTTCAGGTACTCTATCTAAGATACCCTTCATAAGCTTATCTCTTAAATTCCTAACGTAATTAACCCTACTATCGAAATTGTTAAACATCATCTCAATAGCTTTCTTAAACCCTGCTATAAGTGGTACATTCTCAACACCTGGCCATAACCTCTCAACACTTAACTGCCCCTTTAACGGAGATTCTAACTCTAAACCTTCTCTAACATAGAGAGCTCCAACCCCTCTAGGTCCATGGATTTTATGCCCACTTATTGTAAGCATATCTACACCTAATTCCTCCACATTGATATGAATCCATCCGTAAGCATCAGCAGCATCTGTATGGAATACTACTTCGGAATTAGCTGATTTCACTACATCTACGATTTCCTTCAACCTCTGAATAGTCCCTATCTCATGATTAACCATCTGAATACTAACTAAGATGGTGTCCTTATCCACGTAATACTTTAATATTTCAGGATCTATAAAGCCATCCCCATCTACAGGGACTAGAATTACTTTAAAGCCTAGGAGTTCTGAAGCAAATCTAGCTGGGAAAATCACACTTAAGTGTTCTATAGATGATACAATTACTTTCTTACTCTTACTACCCCTATTCCTTAGTAGGAAGCCGAGAATAGCTAAGTTATTTGCTTCTGTACCACTATGTGTAAAGACTATACTTTCCGGGTTACTTGTATTGATAGTCCTAGCTATCAGTTCTTTAGTTTCGTAAATAACCTCTAAAGCTTCCCAACCAACTCTATGGGTTATTGATGGATGTCCGTACCCTCTTACATTAAAGTAAGGTATCATAGCTTCTACAACTTCTTGAGGTATAAATCCGCTATTCTCTAGATCGAAATAGACCTCCTTCTGAGGTTTTCCATGGGATTCTAAGAGTTCTCTAACCTTTCTAGATAAGGACATCATGAAATCCTCCTAGCAATTACTTGTAGAATACCTTTCTCTAATTCTTCAAATCTCTCTATATAGTAATTGTATTTAAGTAAGAAGAACCTCATAGCCTCCCTAGGAATATCATCCTCTCTTAAAATAATCTTGACCTCATCAACACCCTCAGAAGCAAGTGAAGGAATTATATTACTAAGTCTTACTATTGGATGTGATGTACAGCTTGCTGAAGTATACCTGAGGTCTATCTCTTTAGACCTCACTTACCCTCACCTGAGGCTCTTAATGAGCTATAGTACCTCATCATCATCTCCTCCTCTTCAAGTACTTGCTTCTCCTCAGTAGTTAAGTTTTCTGGAAGCCATTCAGGGAGTCTCCCAACTTTCTTATAATAAGCTCTTATACCTCTCTTTAACGCACCAACAGCTAAGATACTACAGTGATATTTAATTGGTGGTAAACCTCCAAGCTCATCTGATAAGGTTTTCCACGATATCTTCCATACATCCTTAACTCTCTTCCCCTTTATCATCTCAGTTAATATACTTGCAGTAGCAATATTAGCTGCACAGCCATAACTCTCAAATGTTGCATTCTCTATAATATCCTCTCCATCAATACTCACAATCTTTAAGTAAAGTCTTATCATATCACCACATGCTGGACTACCAGCACTCTCAACAACTGTAGCATCATTCATTGGCCCTAAATTCTTAGGATTACGAAATATCTCAAGTACCTTAGGACTATACGGTAGTGGAATCCTAGTACTCAACTTTAACACCAATAACATTGTTATTTCTAAAGTTATAAATCTTCCTAAATAATGAAGTTACCATCAGATACTAAAGTGTTAATATGATATTATTGAGGATAGTGAATATCATGGTAAAAACTACAGAAATTATTGATAGTATTACACAAACTCCATACAGTCTATGGTAATTCATGAATACATCTGGATGTTACTTAGATTACTGTAAATATTTCCTAAATTTCTTAGGATAAGACTATGTGTGTCTTAAAGATCTGGGAAACGATATACGTATTAGAACCCGCTGATATTTTATTAGGTCTAAAACGTTTGATGATAGTAAATAAAGTATGAGGGGAATAAATGATTATTAGGAACTCAGATCATAATATTTAGTGTTAAATTATTTTACACATTTTAGACTTTATGGTAATTTAATTTATTAAATGTAGATATTGTAGTAATTATGTGATTTCTTTTGAGTGGTGAGGAGCTTAAACAGATATCAGCTAGGAGGAGTATTGCTAATAAGTATATAGCTGTTGCGTTCTTAGTCGAGAGTGAGAAGATATACACTCTTGCTAGAGAAGTTGTTGAGGAAGTACTTACAGAGTACTTCAAGTTATTCTATGGTTATACAGTATGGTTGAAGCAAGAAAATTACGAGTTATTCTCAGCAATATATAGTTCCTCAACTATTGAGGAAGATGCTGAGAAGTTAGGTATTGAAATAACATACTAGCTAGATATATTGATGAGTTGAGGAGGGAAGAGGTAATACCTAGGTGGGTAGTAAAGTACGGTAGTATCAAGAGGTAACACAGACACTATTGTAGAAGCAAGGTATTGTAAATGTTTTAGAGGAGAGTAGGAAAGTTATGAAGAACTTAAGGAACTTAATAGAACAGTTTAAGACTTTACAGAGTACTGTACACACACTCACGCAACAAATTATGAGGATAAATCAATTAATTACTAGGTTAGAAAGCCATTATGAGGAGAAGGAAGTTAAAGATGGTAGTACCTGACCTCCTTCCCGTCCTGAAAGGTGAGGACCCCTCCAGAGGGTTCATCGATTTACCACATCTATTCAGGGTTACATCTACATTTGCGGAGCGGTTGGGTGGGGGTAACTTACTTATGAGTAAGGTGGACTTCATATATTAAAATGTGTTCTTAGGATGTCAGTGTAATCCTTCGTAATGAAGGGTTAATAAAGGTGATAGAAGTAGAATATTTAGGTGTTTAAGTTGATTGTAGGTAATGTCTCTAGGGAGGAAGTTCTTGGGGAGTTTAGATTTATTGAGTATGGTGGGGTTGGGTTAGAGAGACCTACAACGTTGATGTTTTCTTACCCTGATACTGGATTAGTAGGTGTGATAGCATCTTCTTACATTATCAATGAGTTGAAGTTAGTAGAGGTTGGTGGTGTTGAGTCTCATACCCTAGCTCATATTGTAGTAGTTCATGAGGGAGTTCCTAAACCTCCGATTAGGATGTATGCTGGTAAGGACTTACTAGTAGTGTTTACAGATATAGTACTCTCACCTAACTTACAGGTTGTGTTAGCATCAGCACTTGTAGATTATGCTAGGTTAAGAGGTGTTGAGTACATCATATGTCCTACAGGTATACCAGCACCTAATAGATTAGATGTTGATGAGCTTAAGACATACTACGTATCATCTAGTAAGAAACTTGCTGAGTTGGCTGAGAAGGGAGGTGCTACAGTATTAAAACAAGGTATACTTATAGGTGCTTACGCAGCACTCCTCCGTGAGAGTATTAAGAAGAGTATTAACACGTTAGTACTCCTGACAGAGTCATTCCTTGAATTCCCAGATCCTGAAGCAGCTGCTAAAGGACTTCAAGTCTTCTCTAGGATAGTTAATAAGGATATAGATGTTAAACGGTTGATGGAGGAGGCTGAGTTAATCAAGATTAAGACACGTGAGTTGATGAGGCAGACAAGCAGTGTTATGAGTCAGATGCGTAAAGGTACTGAATACACTCCATACCTATACGTTTAGGGTGAGTTCATGAGCGGGTCTGTAGATGAGTTCTTTAAGAAGGTTGAGAAGAAGTTTAAGGAGTTAGAAGATAGTATGAAGCAGATTATTGAATCAGCACTTAATGAGATAAGGTCGGAGAGACTAGAAACACCCTACTTTGCAGAATCTGTAGAACCTCTATACACTATGAAAGATCTCGGTGATAGGTTAGTAATTCATGTAGATATCCCATACTGTAGTGAAGGTAATATAGATGTGTTGTTCGAGGATAGTAAGATGAGGATCCATGCAGCACTAAAATCAAAACTAGACGTAAGTGAATGGTCTGAAAGGTATCGAGGTATTGAAGTTAAGGAGTACAACTTAGTAATATCATTACCATTCAAACCACAACCAGATAAGGTAAAAACTAGGGTTAAGAGAGGAGTTCTTGAAATCATAATATATAAGTAAGCGTACTATCTTCATAATCTTAATAAAGAGTAAACGTTGATACCACAGTATTAAGTCTCCCACTACTTCTTATAGCTTTAGTTACATAGCTTTCTATTTACTAAAGACCTGAGAAGGGTTTCTATAAAGTACGAATTAGAATTTAGTCTTTATTATTTGTCTTCCTTAAACCTTAGGTTAAGTGTATCTATGGAGTTCACTTTAATTTATTATTGATCTTATTATATACCGTGTATAGGTGTTGTTAGTGGACTTCTTAAAGGTTAGGGTAGGTCTGTATAATCCGGTGATACCTAATAAAGTTGTTGAGGTAGATGCCTTAGTTGATACTGGGGCTATCTATAGTGTTGTGAGGAGGGATGTTCTAGAAGAGTTAGGTGTGAAGTCTTTAGAAAGGAGGAGGTTTAAGGTTTTTGGAGGTTATGTAGAGAGGGATGTTGGGGAGGTAGGTCTTAGACTTCTAGGTAGGTCTCATACAGTACCTGTAGTGTTTGGTGAAGAAGGTAATACTGTAGTTATCGGAGTAACTGCTTTAGAAATATTCGGATTAGAAGTAGATGTTGTTAGGGGTGTATTGAAGGAGACTGAGTTACTACTCCTTAAACTGTAGTGTAAAGTTTAAGACTATATCCTACATCGAACATATTAACTACACTAGTAATTTAAGTTGTAGGGCTATGTAGAACTATTCTATCCCTACTAACATCTTCAGTAAGAAGTATGTGTTAATATCCTACAGCTATAACCTCCATTTAGATTTAAAGTATAGTTATAGGATATTACTCTGGTTGTGGTTATGAAGACCTATAAGGTTGATGATGTATCTATAGTCCTTATCGAGGGTGATATTACTGAGTTAGAAGCTGATGCTATTGTTAATGCTGCTAATCCGTATTTAGAGCATGGTGGTGGTGTTGCTTTAGCTATTGTTAGGAAGGGTGGGTATGTGATTCAGGAGGAGAGTAGAGAGTGGGTTAGGAGGTATGGTCCTGTACCTGTAGGTGGTGTAGCAGTTACTAGTGCTGGTAGGCTTAAAGCTAAATATGTAATCCATGCTGTAGGTCCTACCTACGGTGATCCTGAAGGTGATGTTAAGCTAGCTTCAACTATTAAGTCAGCACTTGATAAAGCTGAGGAACTTAATCTAAAATCTATAGCGTTCCCAGCAATCTCTACAGGAGTTTACGGCTACCCGTACAGGATAGCTGCTGAGGTCATGGCTAATACGTTAAAGAATTTCAGGTATAGGAATGTTAAGAATGTTATAGTCTGTCTCTACGGTAGTGTCGCGTATAAGGAGTTTGAGGAAGTGTTCGATAAGGTCTTCACTTCCTCCTCAACTTAAGTTTTTGAAGTAGTGGTATTTCCCTCAACTTCTCCTCACTTAAGTACTCCCAAAGAATCCCCTTAGGTCTAACCCTCATACCTAAAGACTTCAACACCTTAGTAGGTGTGTACATGTAATCTACTGTGAAGTCCCAAGGCTTTAACGGTATGTGTTGATTAACTACTTGAACATCATGTACTGTAGTTACTATAGGTACTTCAGGACTTAACTTACTGTACTCAATTAAGATCCCGTACTCAAGCTCTGAATAACCCTCACCCTTACCTAACCTCTCACCGTAGATACTAACAACTGTAGAACCAGCAACGACTAAGTCGACTTCAGGTATTTCCTCAGGTTCTACATACTTACCATACCTAAAAGCACCACTAATAGTTGAGGCTACAGAGTACAACGTAGGTGGTATCCTTTTAGGATCTAACAGTAGGAAACCCTTAGAAATCCTAGGTGTAGGCATGATCAAAATCTTACCAGACCTTAACACAGCCTCCCTAACAGACCTCTGTGGGGAGTCAGGATTAACCTTAACTACTTGAGCCTTCTTAAATAAGTCATCATTAACTAACCTCATAGCAGCTTCCTCAGCACCTACGAAGTTAGGGATCCTACCGAAGACAGGTCTTGGGAATCTAGCAATACCTCTCTCCTCCATAACCCTCCAAACACTATTCCTAAGCTCATCACGTATAGCATCATTACTCATAGCTATCATCTAAAGACCTACTAGTAAGAGTGTGGATATCATTTAAAATAGTTTGAAGGTTAAGATTTTAAAATATTAAATCGTTCTTAAGAACCTACTTCTTCTTTTTCTTTTCCTCCTTCTTAGCTTCAGGTTTAGCCTCCTTCTTTTCCTCCTTCTTCTCAGGCTTCTTACTCATAACATATTCCACCAAATGATAAAGGAGTAATTATTTATTTAAGCTTTTAAATTTTAGTGTATTGGGGTAATACCTTATTAACTTATTACTCAGTTAATCATAACTTGGGTTTATTTTTGAAGTACTTAATTAAAGATCTACCTTCAACTATTATGGAACTGTTCTTAGGTATTCTAAGGACTTCAGAAATAATATCACACTTAACTCTAAATAAGTGAAGTACTTTAAAGTTTAGTCCCCTCTCTAAGTAGGCTTCAGCATTAGCTATACCCTTAGATATTACGAATCCACTACTCACATACAGTATAGGTGGTAAATTCTTAGGAGTTTTAATCACTTCAACACCACTTAAGTTAATCCCCTCTAAAACTTCATCATAGGTTACATCAATCTCGTAACTCTCCTCACGTACTAATAAATTAACTTTAAACCCATTCTTAACTAACGCCTTAACTAATACTAAATCAACCTCAAACTCACCAGCATTATCTAAAGCTATGAAAACCTCATCACTATCAACCTCTCTGAACTCATTAATTACCGGTTTATCAAATATAACCTCACTTAATTCCTTAGGTTCATAACCTAGTACTGAGGTATCTATAGAGTTAGCAGCTGCTGAGAACTCTAAAGCTATGTTTAAATCCCAATTACTTCTAGAGACTATACCCTCAACTTCCTCAGCTATTTTTAAGGTCTTCCTACTTAACTCCTCCTTAACATGTTTGTACGGGTCTCTAGAATTTAATAGTGATTTTACGTAGTCGTAAGTAAGTGTGAATGCCTCAACCCCACCGTATCTAGAGATAGCATCAGCTAAGTATCTAAGTAGGTTAGGTAGTAAATCAGCTCTACTAAACGTTATTAAGTCCTTACATCTAGACATTATTAAACATAACTTACAGTAATCACTTACCCACATACTCATTCACTAACTCAGTAACTACTTTAAGATCCTCAATACTTACATCACCCATAACACCAATCCTTATCGATATATCCTTAATACTACCTACACCACTAGCTATAACGTAACCACACCCTCTTAACATATCTACTATCTCTTTAGCACTACTAGTATAGAATGCAGTTACAGTATAACTCTTACATGACGACTCAGCAACTGGTGTTAACCTTAAGTTACTGTATAGGTATTCAGCTCTAACTCTATGTATTTCATAGTAGTTCTCTAAACCCATACCTAATATGTAGTCTAACGAAGTACTCAACCCGTAAACCACGTTTATAGGTGGTGTATAAGGTGTCTCATAATCTTTAATTCTCTCTAAAAACTTACTTAAATTCATAGAACGTGGGACTGGATATTTAGTCCTAGGCTCAGTATTTATGAAGAGTATAGCTCCTCCTGGAGGTGCTAAGAATGCTTTATGAGAAGCTGTAGCTACTACATCAACATCACAACTAATAGGTTCTGCAGGTATTCCAGAAACACTATCAATTAATAATAAAGCACCTAACGAACTAGCTATATTACGTAGTTTATCTAAGTACCTATTAACACATCCAGCACCTGTCTCATTATGAACTAAAGCAATAGCTACTACATCACCTAACCTCTTACCTAAATCCTCAACCATATCTGGTGGAGGTACCTTACCAATACCTATACTTAACTTAAATACTTTAGCACCTCTAGATTCTAAAGATTCTATAAGCCTATCACCAAACTCACCGTAAGTTAACGCAATAACCTTCTCACCAGGATTTACGTAGTTATAAACCATAGTATCAACAGCTAAGGTACCAGTACCTGGGAGTATTATAGGAGTACCCGGAACAACCTTAGATAACTTCTCAAGAACATCTCTAAATACGTCCTTAAACTCTTGAAGTTTATGGAATAGTGGTTGCCTACCGAAAGCCTTAATAACTTCACTAGGTATCTGCACAGGACCTGGAGTTAATAACTTCATAACAACCCCTCAGACCTAAATATAAACACGTTAAATACATATAACATAAACACGTACTTCAGATCTTTAAAGACCTGAATACTGACCTATAGAGACCACCGTAGAATCATTAAATACTCACTTATAAATTTAACGCGTGCCTACTCTAGCTAGACCCAACTAAATTTAACGTAGTAAAACACTTAACTAACGTTAACACAATATATTTGTGGATGATTGATGTAGCCTGCACTGAGCTAGAGCTATGAAGATGCCCTCGATTAATGATAAATTACTTAGTTAGTTTCTCCTGAACAGATTTCACCTTATACTCCAACGTAATCTCCTTATCATACCTTAAATCTAATGAGATATCTACTAATACTCTAGGTATGTTTAAATTCCTTAACTTCTCATTAATTAAACTTATGAGTTTAGTAAGATCTTCAAATGAATTTAACTCAACACCTGTACCGAATGGTGTTATCTGATAATTAATACCTAAAGATGAGATTACCTTAACGACCTCAGCAACATAACTACTTAAACTAGCTGTAGGTGTTCCTATAGGTACTACTCTAATAAACGCAAGTACCTTCATTAAATCACCTAATTATTAATTAATTAAGATTTAAATAGCTAATCGTTAAATCTAATCAGTACTCCACCATATCATCATACTCAGCAAACCCTGCCCTCATCACTATCCAGAATATTTATTCATGTATTCAGGTATTAACAATTACTAACAATTTATTATATCAGAAACACGGGCTATCATCAGTTCTCAGACACAACCGTGCTCATCACTATAAAGTAAACTCGTTTTGAAACTTAATAAATGTGTTAGTTTTAAATTTCTTAATTATCTAAGTAGTTAGGGTCCTACGTATATGTATTTAGTTAATGTTGATGATATCTATTGTAATGATGTTGATCTTGATAAATTCTTAGATACATGTCGTGATATATTGAGAGTAGGGTATGTGAAGAAGACTATAGTTATAGATCCTAAGACTAATACGGCCATAGAGAATGTAGGGTTATGTTCAGTTCTTAAGGAATTAGGTGTTAGGTATTTACCAGTATCTTACGGATCTTCTGTTGAAGAAATTTCGTTACCATTAGAAGAATTAGGGTTCTTTGATGAGATAAAACCAAGTACTTATAGAGTCTTTAAGGATCCTGAGGAGTTACTCTATAAGAACTGGCCTACACCATTAGTTAGACTTAAGAATTCTTCTATAGGTAATAAAATTGCTTGGGCTAAACTTGAAGGTTTTAATCCGTGGAGCATGAGTATTAAGGATCGTGTAGGATGGTATATGTTTAAAAGAGCTTTAAGGAAGTTAGGTAGTGTACCTAAGTTATTAGTTGAATCTACATCAACTAATACTGGTATAGCTATAGCTGTAATGTGTAATTTACATGGTTCTAGGTTAAGAGCTTACATACCGTCAACTATATCATTGACGGGAGAGTTCTTACTTAAGATCTTCGGTGCAGATGTCATTAGGAGTTCTAAATCATTGACAGTAGAATTAATAGATGATGTGGAAGATATTGCTCGTAAGGATGGAGCTTTACACTTAAATCAATTCTATAATGACGATAACTTTAAGGTTCACTTAAGATATACTGCTAAGGAATTAGAGTTACAGCTTAAGGAGGTAGGTCTAGTACCTAAGACAATTTTTGGTGGTTTAGGTACTTCAGGACATATGTCAGCAATAACATTCTACTTTAAGAATAGGTTTAAGGATGTTAAAGTTTATGGGGTAGTACCTAAGGTAGGAACGACTATTCAAGGCATTAGAAGAGTTGAAACGGGTATGAAATGGGTTAATCATGTAGAATTAGACGGTATTATAGAGGTATCACTTGAAGATGCTATTAGAGGAGTTTTAGAGATTGTTAGGGAAGACGGTATTTTCGTAGGTTTAAGTAGTGGTGCAGTATATTATGCGTATAAGGAAATGGCTGAAAAAGATCTCATAGATGACGGTGATCACATACTAATAATGCCTGATATAGGGTTTAAATATGTGGAGGTGTTAATGAAGTACTCACACTTGATAAATAGTGGTTAGACTTATAACCTCACACTAATAATTACTGATGCGGTGATATCATTTGGAATGTCTGTGATAAGGACCTTAATAGATATTTTTGGTAGAGATAGATTATACCCTAACCTAGACTTAAAGAAGTTAGAACTTAAGACATGTGTAGTAGATATTTCTATGTTGTTTCCTCATGAGGATATTGATGAGGGCGGTCTAGAGTTAATAATCAATGATATTGTAGAGAACGGTATTATTAAGTACCCCATAGTAGTTGATGTTAGGACGTTCATAATACTTGATGGACATCACAGAGTAGAAGCATTAAGAAAACTCGGATATAATTACGTACCTGTATTCTTCGTAGACTATGCTAAAGAATATATTAATGTATATCCATTTAGGAAAGAATTACCAGTAAGTAAGGTCTCAGTAATTGAGAAAGTCTTTTTAAGTAAAGGAGTTTTTCCCTATAAGACAACTAGACATGTATATAAAGGATTCACAATATTACCTACCTTTATTAAGTCTGAATATCTGAAAGAACCTCATAAAACTTCTAAGACATTACTAATACCTTACATACTGTGTCTATGATACATAATCTAGAAATTTAAATTCGTAAATTACTAATTGATTAGGTATCACTTATGTCTTCATATTTAGAATTAATTGAGGAGATACCTCATCCATTAGCCTTAGTCCTAGCTGGAGATCCAGAAAGACCTAGAAAAAGAGGTGGGATGACTGCTGCTTGGATTTCTAGAGTTTCGTGGAATCCACCAATGATTACTGTATCGATAGCTCCTGAAAGGTATACGTATGAGTTAATTAAGGAGTTTAAAGCATTTACAATTAATTTAGTATCTAAAGAACTTAATGATTTAGCTATGAATGTATTTGGTGTATTAAGTGGTAAAGATGTTGATAAATTTGAAGTAGCTAAGATAAAACCTCATAAAGCTAAAAAAGTCTTAGCACCTATAATTCCATCATCACCACTTATACTAGAGTGTGAGTATGTTAATGAGTTTACTGTAGGTGATCACATGGTAGTTATAGGGAAGGTTATAGATGTATATAAAGGTTCTAATACATTACCATTAGTTTACTATAAAGGTACTGTAGCTGAAATTAAATCTTAAGATAATTACTTATTAACAATAAAATATTTAAGTATTTTAAAATATTTGTAGTACTATCGTTAAGGTTATAATTATTTGCAGATTATGTTGTATGGGTGTTTTATGATTAAGTATAGGATGAAAGTATGTAGTGTTGCTAAGATAAGAAAAATTGATGAATTAGCTAGTAAGGAATTCGGTATTGACTTATCATTACTTATGGAGAATGCTGGAGATGCTATTTACTCATTAATAGTTAATGAGTTGGGCATTAATAAGAGATTCATAGTTATTGCTGGTACAGGTAATAATGGTGGTGATGCTCTAGTAGTTGCTAGGAGATTATTTAGTTGTGGTAGTTATGTTGAGGTATTCATAGTTGGTGATCCATCTAAATATCCAGAACCTGCTAAGAAGAATTATGAATTAGTAATTAGGTTAGGTATTCCTATTAAGGTAATTAAGGATGTAAATGATTTAAAGTATTTAGAAGAGTCTTTAAGGAAATGTGATGTTATTGTAGTTGGTTTAATAGGTATTGGATTAAGAGGTGATGTAACTGGTATTTATAGAGATGTTATAGAAATTATCAATAACTCTAATAAGGTAGTAATAAGTGTTGATATTCCATCAGGTATTAATGGTGATAATGGTAGGGTATGCGGTATTGCTGTTAAGTCGACATATACAGTAACTTTCGGGATGCCTAAATACGGTAATATACTCTACCCAGGCTACTACTACTGCGGTAAGCTTTATGTGTCGAGGCTATCATACCCACCTAAACTCTACGAGTCTGAGGAGATTACAGTGGAGTTAAACGTACCTATACCACCACCTGAGAGAGTTAGGTGGGGCCATAAGGGAGTATTCGGTAAGTTCTTAACTGTCTCAGGTGCTCGTTATTACTATGGAGCACCTTATTACGTAGCATACTCATTCTTAAAGGCTGGTGGTGGTTACTCTAGATTAGCAGCTCCTAAATCCATAATCCCGTACATAGCGTCTAGATGTAGTGAGGTGGTTTACATACCTCTAGAAGAGACTTCAGAGGGTAGTATAGCTAGGGGTAATTACGAGTACATATTAAAGATTATAGATATGTATGATGTAGATATAGTTGCTTTAGGTTCTGGAGTATCACTTAATGAGGAAACTCAAGAACTTATGAGGGATTTAGTAGGGTCTATAGGTAAGCCAGTGATAATTGATGGTGATGGGATTACAGCTATCTCTAAAGATTTAAATGTTGTTAAGAGTAGGAAGGCATCTACTGTGATAACACCTCATCTAGTAGAGTTTAGTAGGCTAACTAACTTAAGTATTAAGGATATTTCAGAAGACCCTGTAAGGATTTTAAGGAAGTTCTGTAAGGATTTAAACTCCTATATAGTGCTTAAGGGTGCTCACACACTCATAGGATTCCCTAACGGCTACGTATACGTAAATATGACTGGTAATCCTGGTATGGCTAAGGCTGGTTCAGGTGATGTACTTACAGGTACTATAGCTGCTATGTACGGTATTGGTTATAGGGATGTAGGTGATGCTGTGAGGATGGGGGTCTTAATTCATGGGTTAGCAGGTGATCTAGCTTCTGAGGAGTTAGGTGAGGATGGTATAACACCTGACGATATCATGAACTACTTACCTAAAGCTATGAAGGTGTTGAGGGAGGATTTAGACTTAATAATTAGTAGGTATATGCCTAAGGTGTTATGAGGTATTTATCATGAGTATTGAGCAAGCACGTTGGTTAGCTGTTCGTGAAGCACTTAACTATATACAGGATGCTGAAGTCGTAGGTGTAGGTACTGGGTCGACTATGGAGAAATTCATAGAATTACTAGGTAGTTTAAGAGAGTCACTAAGCAGTAAGTACTTCCTAGCATCATCTCTAGCTACTTCATTAAAGTTGAGGGAGTTAGGTCTTAAGGTAATTGACTTTAATTCTGTAGACTTAGTAGATGTTTATGTGGATAGTGCTGATAAGGTAGATACTAATTTAAACTTAATTAAAGGTGGTGGTGCAGCATTAACTCTTGAGAAGATACTTACCTATTACTCTAAATTTAATGTCTTCGTAGTTGATTTTAGTAAGTTAGTTGATGACCTACATAACGAGTTCGTACCAGTAGATGTATTACCACAATCACTTACACTACTAACACATTATTTAAGGAGGTTAGGTTACGAGTTCAGTATTAGGTATAGTAGTAGAGGTAGGTACGGACCAGTACTCTCAGATGTAGGTGGTGTTATAGTTGATGTTAAATTACCACCTAATGAAGACTTAGTAAGTTTTGAGAGGAGGATTAAGTCATTACCAGGTGTTATTGAGGTAGGACTCTTCATAGGTCTTACGAATATCTTAATTATTGGTTATGAAGATAGGGTTGAGAAGTTAAGAGGGTATAGACTCTACACCATGTACAGTAGCTCCCGGACCACCTAAGGATGTCTTCAGCGTCAACCCTCCAGATAACTTCATAGCAACTTCAACACGTTCTTGATTTCCTGGTGCTAAAGCAATTACACACCCACCACCACCAGCTCCAGTTATCTTAGAACCTAAAGCACCTGCAGCCCTCGCAGCATATATTAAATCACTTAACCTCTTATTACAGACTCCTAAAGAGTCTAGAAGTCCTTGATTAATATTCATTAACTCACCAAGTAGGTTTAAATCATTATCTATTAACGCCTTCTCAGCCTCAATAACTATTAACCCTATAGTCCTCATAATATTCTCTACAATATCTGGGTACCTATCCCTTAAATTCTTAACCTTAAGTACTAAGTCTTTAGTCTTCGCTTCCCTCTCAACATAACCTATAACTATCGGTAAGTCACAACTCTTTAATATCTCCTTAATCTCGTAATTCCCACCATCTAATAACTTAATCTTTAAAACACCTCCGAATGTGGTTATTGAGGTATCCATAGGTGATGCTAGGCCTTGAACAGTCTTCTCAACTTCCCAACTTAACCTAGCGATTTCCTTCCTATCTAACTCATAACCTAATACCCTACTATACGCCAATACAGTAGCTACTGTAACAGCTGCTGAAGTCCCTAAACCAGCACCTACAGGCATTTCAGACCTAACGAATATGTTAACACCTCTAAACATGTTTAAATACTTAGAAACTACTTCAATAGCTGTCTTAAGGTATGAGATAGCTGAGAGTGCTTTACCGTAGTCAGTCTCAACAACTAACTCATCACCAGAGAAAGTAACTGTAACACCAGGTACTTGAAGGTCTGAAGCAACTATCCTTACGTTATTATCACTTCTTAACTCAACAGTTACGTAAACCCTCCTACCTATAGAAGCAACTAACGCAGGCTCACCGTAAACTACAGCATGCTCACCGAATAAAGTGACCTTACCTGGAGCTGATGCAGTAACCTTCTTAACACTCAAGTAAAGTCCCAATAACATGTAAGTAATCTATCGTAATAAGTTTTAAATTAAGACCTAGTTTTTATAACTATTACAGAGATCTTACCTAGGATGAATATGAAGTTATCCTCATTAGGTGAGAGGGTAGTAGTAGATAATATACTTAAGATTATAAGTAGGGTATTCCCTGAAGGTCAGTTACCATTAGGTGATGATGCAGCAGCCTTTAAATTAGGTGATTCCTGGATCATCTTAAAGATTGACGGTTCATCAGCTAGTATGTCTAAGTATGAATTTATGAGTTGGTATGACTTTGGTTGGAGAGTTACAGTAGCTGCAGTTACTGATGTTGTGGTTAAGGGGGGTCGTCCATTAGGTGTTGTATCATCTATAGGTATTCCTAAGGATATGGATGAGAGTGTAGTGTATGAGATTGTAGGTGGTATTACAGACTTAACATCAAGTATTAACTCGTACGTATTAGGTGGGGATATTAATGAATCTGTAAGTGATGTATGGGTTGATGTAGCTGTAGTAGGTGTTACTAGTAGGTTAGTACCTGCGTTAGGCCTTAAACCAGGTGATGAGTTATTAGTAGATGGGTGTTTAGGTTTATCAGCTATACCATACATAATATACCTTAATAAGTTAGACCCTACACCATGGAGTGATCTCTTAATGAAGGTGTGGAGGGTTAAACCACCGGTTGAGTTCTTAAGTATATCTGATAAGGTTAGAGTAGCTACTGATATTAGTGATGGTTTAACATCAGTGAATAGGTTGTTAGAGTTAAATAATGTCGGTTTATTAATTGATGAGATACCCTTATGTGATGAATGTTTAGAATTTGCTAAGGAGGTTAGAGTAGATGTTAAGGACTTCATGAGATACTTAGGTGAGGAGTTTAGGATTGTATTCACGGTAGGTGAGGGTGGGTTAAGCAGTAATTACATACGTTTAGGGACTGTAGTAAGTGGTAGTGGTATAGTAGTAAGTGGTGAGAGAGTAGGTTTTGGTTGGGAGTACTTTAAGGGTTTCCACTAAAACGTATTTTAGACTTTAAGTAATGATTGATATGGTGGGAGTATCCCCTTATTAAGACCTCGTAGGAAGTTCCAGTTTAAGGTTTCAGATATAATGAGTAAGAATCCAATCACAGCCCACTACACAGCAAAGATACGTGAAGTAGCTAATTTAATGTATCAGAACGGTGTAGGTAGTGTTATGATTGTAGATGATGGAGGTGTGTTGATAGGTATAGTTACTGAGAGGGATTTAGTTAAGGCAGTAGCTACTGGTAAAGTAGCTGATGATAAGGAAGTCCAAACCATAATGACTAGGAATCCAGTAACTATAAGTCCTGATGCATCAGCTCATGATGCTTTAAAGAAGATGAGGGAGTATAACGTTAGACACTTACCAGTAATTGATAAGAATGGTAAGCCTTTAGGTATGGTTTCAGTAAGAGACTTACTAGACGCTATACTAACATTCATAGAGGTTTTCATCTAATTACAACGGACATCGAGTGATATCGTGTGAGTATGGGCAGTGAGCACATGTTGGTGAGTTACCCCAACAATCATGTATATTACTGACTGTGTATGTACAGTAAGTTACTAATGTACAGTCAAGACATGATGGTTGTGTAAAGAATGTAGCTCTAAACCTAAAACGTATGTATTCAGGTTTTCTCCAAATATCAATTAATTTCTCCTCCCTTAAATCACCGAATTTTACAGCATATACATACCTATCAACACCTGAGAACGTATACCTCCAATTATGTGCGTAGTGGATACATGTGGTTACATAACCATCCCATCTAATGAAGAGAGCTCTATTACTTATGAAGGGACATAACCTCTCAGTACTCGGTCTACTCTTAGGTAATGATATCTGACCTCCAACAGCTAATACCTCCTTAGATAGTTTATCGAATACCTCAGTAAGTTTAGTGATTAATTCATTGTTACCGTATATAGTTATAGCTTCCTCATAATCTCTAGATAGAGGTATTGTGTGTGAGAGGACTACTCTGTTAAAACCTAAATTCCTAGCATATAAAGGTATTTTAATGATGTCGTTGAAGTTTATGGCGTTCATAGTAAACCATAAAGTTAAAGTAGGTTTTACACCGTAACCTCTTAAGTAGTTAATCCTTAACAACCCCTTAACAACATCACTTAACATACCACCAACACGTATACTCTCATACACATCAGTTTCTACAGAATCTATACTTACTACAATCTCATCAACATCTAACCTATAGAGGTCATCAGCATACCTACTTAGTAAAGACCCGTTAGTATTTAAGACTGTATAAACACCTAAGTCCTTAACCTCCTTCAAGAAATTAATAATTTCCGGATGTGTTAGAGGTTCCCCCCAACCACTAAATACTACTTTCTTAACATCAATACTACCTAACTCATTAATTACCTTATTAAATACCTCCTTACTCATAACACCTAAAGACTCGTTAAACATATTATTTCGGAAGCAGTGGATACATGAATAATTACATAATGTAGTTACCTCAATCATAACTTCCTTAGGTTTAGAATCTTCAGTAGATGAAATCTCCCACTCACTATAACGTAACTTTAACACCACATAAAACACCTGAAGATTAATGTAGAAGTAGTTTAAATTTAATTTGTAAAAAAGATTATTTAATTATTAACTAGGTAGTAAGCCTTCTTCCTCAAGTCTATCAGCAAGCCATTTAAGTCCTAATTCCTCTAGCTTAGCTCTTGTAGGTCTACCCTTAACCCAACCTCTAACTTCGTAGTATTCTTTAAGCATCTCACCTAACCTAACTACATGACCTTTTACAGGTCCTTCAGGCATTGGCTCTTCTAATAATCTCTTAGGTAATGTATCGTATTCCTCACCATCACCGAAGCTTAATATGTTGAAGACTCTCTCAGCGTTATAGATCCTCTCACCAATAGTCTCTACCTCCTTAGGCGTTACGTCCCAACCAACTATAGCATTTAAGAATCCTGTGAAGTCTTCAGTCCATAGGGCGAAGGTATCGAACTTACATACTACTAAGCTATCAACTACTGCGAATACATCCTGGAAGTGCTTAACCAGAGGTCCCTTACCCTTAGTCTCAAACCTATCAACTAGTTTGGGAACTCCCAATATCTCCGGGGATATCAAATATGCTCGTAGGTGGCAACCACCCCTATTGCTAGTGGCGTATGCCAGTCCATGACCTTGAGCACCTCTAGGATCGTATGCAGGTAGTTCCTGACCTCTAACAACCATAGCTAATTCAGGGGCTCCATACTTCTCAGCAAGTCTCTTAGCACCCTCAGCTAAGTCACAACCAATTCCAGACCTGTAGGCAGTCCTCCAAACAAGTTCTACTAATGTCTCACCATTACCCCATTCAACCTTCAAACCCCTCAGTAAGTCCTTAGGTACTTTACCAAGTTCTACTAACTCCATTAGAGTACCTATTACATGACCCATCGATATAGCGTCAAGTCCTAATTCATTAGTTAGGAAGTGTGCTTTAGATACAGCGGCTAAGTCTGAAGTACCTGTCTGAGCACCGAAAGACCAAACAGTCTCGTACTCAGGACCTCCACCCTCACCAGTAAATGGCGGCTTGCTTATCCTCGAATACCTAGCACAACCTATCGGGCAACCCCAACATATCTCCTTCTTCTGCTCCTCCCAATCAAGTATAGTAGCTGCTATAGTCTCACCACTCGTCGCACCTGCTTCAGGGAAGAATCCAGTCCTAAAGTTCCTAGTTGGGTATATACCGGCGTTATTGATTATGTTAACAAGTACTGCTGTTCCGTATTTAGGTAATGCCTCACTAGTTACTGGACTTTCTCTAACCTTCTTCATAGCTTCTTTAGCAACTTCAGTGAATTTCTCCTGATTAGCTATTTTAGGTTTCTCCTTACCGTAAACAGCTATGGCTTTAACCTTCTTAGAACCCCACACAGCTCCATGTCCACCCCTACCCGCAGCTCTAGACTTATCGTTAATTATACATGCGATCCTAGCTAAGTTCTCACCTGCAGGACCTATACAAGCTACTTTAATCTCTTTAGCCTCAGACTTACCTACCTCAGTACTTAACTCCTCAACTATAGCATCAGTAACTGCATGTGTGTCCATACCCCATAAGTGGTGTGCATCTCTAATCTCTACCTTACCGTCATGAACCCATAAATATACAGGTCTTTCAGAAACATCCTCAAGAACTATACCGTCAAACCCAGCAAACTTTAAATACGGACCGAACTTACCACCAGAATGTGCGTCATGGATAGTATCAGTTAATGGTGATTTAGTTACTGAACACCACCTACCAGATGCTGGAACACCAGCAACACCTGTTAAGGGTCCGGTCATCACGTAAGCCTTATTTGAAGGACCTAAAGGATCTGCTTTAGGTGGTATTTCCTTAAGAGCTAGGTAAACACCTAAACCCCTACCACCAATCCACCTCCTAAGTACAGACTCACATAATGACTCATGAATAACTTTACAACTCCATAAGTTAACTCTAGCTAACTTACCCATATAACCTCCAAGCATAAGAACACCTTCATTAATGAATTCCTTAAGGAGGTAATAAGAATTGATGATTAATTAATTAATTACACTATGAATGATTTAAGTCTAATATAACAATTGTAAGGTTTTAAATTAAAATTAAGACTTAATGATGTTTACCCCATTAACACTATCTAAGTTTAAGATTAGATCACAATTAACTATGTTACTTATTAAGTCTACACATTCGTAAGTATCCCTAATGAGTTTAACTATTACTTCATATGTAGGTAATGGGATCTTAATATTATGATTATCTGCTTCAGAAATTAATATCTTAATGAATTCATTTATTGATGTACCTTTAGGTACTACTAACCTAACATTACTAGTTAACTCATTATATATCTTAACAGTCCTTAAAGACTTCTCAAACACCTTCCTAGCAGACCTCAGTAGCGAGTACACATTAGATTTTGATACACCTAAAATACGTGCTATATCCTCAACACTTAGCCCCTGAGCCCTAAGTCTAAGTACAGTTATCTGTTTCTCAGTAAGGAACGTGTCTAGACTACCACCAGCTACTGGAGGGAATATAGATACCTTATCATTATCCCTTAATACAGCTTTCAACCCACCTCTAAACTGAGCATGTATACCGTTAATAAATACTAAGTAATTCTCTAGTAAATTACTTAAATCACCACCTAAATCATTAATTAGTAAATCGTATAAGTCCTTAACAGACCTCAGTAAATCCTCTAAGGTAACCTCATCACCACTAAACTCAATAGATTTTAAAGACCATCCCAACCTATCCCGTAAAGTAGCGAATACCTCAACTAAAACCCTCATAAAGATACCATAAAAATAATCCTAAACACATTATTAAACTTAAGATATTATTAGGTATATAACAGTATATCACCTCAATTATTCTGTGCTTAAGTCTTGTAGATCATGAGTAAATATAGTAGGTTAGGGAAGGATTAAATTCTTTAGGGTAGAGTTATTAGCTTAGGTAGGAGGTTAACTTTAACCTCGGATTCTCTAACCGTGTTAACCACATATCTTAACATTCTTAAGACCTCCTCAAGAACTCTACATCTATATAGAACTCCTCAGCTTACCTCTAATAACCTCCTACACTCATACTTAACTAGTGTTTAGAGGAACTTTATGAGGACTGTAGAGATAACATTGTATATTATGCCTTACATATTATTTAAGTAAAGAAGTGTAAGGAATTAAAACATTAGATAGGGGTGGGTAGTTCTGAGGTAATTACAGTAAACCCCACATCTATACTACTGTATGTTTAGAATTTTTAGAACTTCCTTCACAGCTGATTCAATAATTTTTCTCGACCTACTAACACCATCTACTACTGAGAAATTCATAACTACCTTATAACCTAGTTTCTTAAGTATATCTTTAAACTTCCTTGAGTAATCCCTACTCATTAACGACGTAGTAAAACATACTACAGGTGTTTTAATTAATCCCTTATATCTATATATGAAGGACTTTACTGGAGGTGTTATAGAACCTACCCAGATGGGAGTACCTATAATTATTAAGTCGTAAGCTTCAGGGTTAAACCCTTCATCACCGACGTAATTAACTAATTTATTGAATAATACATCAGTAATTAATCGTAGGTTTAAATGTAGTGGTTTACCGTACTCCCTCACTAATCTCAACTCGTAAGTACTCACATCTAATCCATGTTCTCGGAGCCTACCTTCAATATACTTAACAACTTCTCTAGTCGTACCAGCCCTACTGTAGTATACTAGTGCAATACGCAATTACTACACCTACCTAATACGTAACTCATAATTAATAATATTTTCGTAGGTGTGTAGGGATTAAACTACTAGATGTTTAATGCTGTGAAGAATGCTTCATGTACAGCATCAATTATCTTTCTAGGACTTCTAGCATCTCCTACGACATACACTTCCTTAGCTACTTCCTTAGCCGTATTCAGTAACTCACGGTCTAATTCTGATACCCTACCAACAGCTAAGACCACATCATCAGCTTCTATAAATGACCTCTCAAGAGGTAGTTTAAGTACTTCTACACCTCCCTCCTCTACCCTAATAACATATGTAGATGTTAGTACTTTTACATTATACTTACTTAATAACCCGTTAGGTTTAAGTAGTGCTAACCTAGATATAGGTTCTAAATCCCTAGCTACTTCAGGTAATACCTCTACTATTGTTACGTCCTTACCATTAATTCCTAGATATAGAGCTACTTCAATACCTACTAAACCACCACCAACTACTACGACTTTCTGACCCACTTTAACCCTACCTAATAAAACATCATCAGCTACTACACAATTCTCAACACCTGGTATGTTAGGAATTAATGGTTTAGACCCCGTAGCTATCACTACTACATCAGGACTTAACCCCCTAATCAACTCTGGAGAAGCTTTACTTCCTAAGACTACATTAACTTTCAACTTCTTTAACTGAGTCTCATACCACTTAATTAACTTCTTAACCCTATACTTGAAATCAGGTATTGAGGCTATCCTTAAAGTACCACCTAATGAATCACTACTATCTATTAGAGTTACGTTATGACCTCTGATAGCGAGTACCCTAGCTACTTCAAGACCTGCAGGACCACCACCAATAACTACTACGTTCTTCTTCACACGAGCTTTAGGTAAGTCCTCATCTGAAGACCATCTATACTCAAAACCTGTTAACGGGTTAACAGCACACCATACAGGTTTAGAAGTGAGTATACGGCCTATACAGCCGTCATTACATGCTAAACAAGGTCTAATATCTTCTAACCTACCCTCCCTAACTTTCTTAGGCCATTCAGGATCAGCTATTAACTGCCTCCCTAAGAACACAGCATCTACGATACCCTCCTTAATCGCTTTCTCAGCTATGTTAGGGTCTGATATTAACCCACCACTAATTACAGCTACATCAACTACTGATTTAATCTCTTTAGCTAATTTAAAGAACCAACCCTCACTTAAGCTGTGAAAGTATGGGGGTGATATCATATCCCTACTATCGAAGTTCCCACCAGTAACGTTGATGTAGTCTACCCCAACACCTACTAATTTCTTAGCTACATACTTAGCATAATCTATAGTTATACCTCCCTCAATAAACTCATCACAACTTAACCTAATACCTACTGGGTAATCCCTACCACAACGTTCCTTAACCCTCTGAATAACTTCAACAACGAATAAAGTCCTATCAACACCATACTTATCAGTACGTCTATTAGTTAGTGGTGATAAGAACTGCGTTATTAAGTATCCGTGAGTTCCGTGAAGCTCAACAAGATCAAAACCTGCTTGCTTAGCTCTTAAAGCAGCTCTTACAAAAACCTCAACTAATCCCTCAACCTCCTCAGTACTTAATTCTTTAGGAGTCTTAAGTGGTGGGAAGTACTTCCTACTTATAGCTGAAGGACCTACAGGTTGTTGTACTCTAGCTTGAATACCGCCATGGACTAACTGAGCAGAAATTCTAGTACCGTAAGACCTTACAACATCTACTAACCTAGCTAAACCAGGTATTAAGTCATCATCATAAATACCTAACTCATAACTTGCTAACCTACCATCACTAGATACGTAAGCAGCTTCAGTTACTATCAACCCAACACCACTACGTGCTCTAACCTCATAATAAGAGATTAACTGATCAGTAACTTCACCACGAATACCTGCATAACCTACAACCATAGAGGACATCACTAACCTATTAGGGATCTCAACCCTCCCTATACGGAAGGGCTCGAAGAGCGTATCAAACATAAACCCACCTCTAAATAATTAATACAGCGTTTAAAACCACTAACACTATAAGGTAACTCCCCATAATAATTAATTAATCCTTACCTGACGTTAATAAATAATTCAAGAGCTAATGATATTTAACATAAAAGATTTATAAGTCCGCTAATGAATGAGTAAATGATGGTTATGTCTGCTAAGGTTTCATCTATTTTAGTAGCCGTATTAGTTGTTTTGATTGTTGTTGCTGGTGTTGTTGGTTATTTCGCAGGTACTGCAGCAGTCCCACCACCTAAGACTGTAACTATAACTACTACTGTAGGTACTCCAACAACAATAACAACTACAGTAACTACTAAAGTAACTGAGAAAGTAACGATTACCGTAACACCTACACCGACACCAACACCTACATTCCCACTACCTCACTGGCCTCAGAAGCTTAGGTTCATCACTGGTGTTTTCGGTGGTGCGTTCTACTCATTAGCTGTTCCTATGGCTGATGTGTTTAAGAGGGAGCTTAAGATAGATGTTGAGGTTATTCCAGGCCCTGGTGCTGTAGCAGCACCTCTCTATATATCTAAGGGTGAGGGTGAGCTTGCTATGACTTACGACTATCTAGGAGCTCCTGCTAAGGAGAATGACGTATCTATATTTGGTGAACCTCTAAACTTTAGTAGGATTACTGCTGTAGCTGGAGGTCTATACGTAACTTACTACTACTTTGTAGCTCAGAAGGAATTCCCAGCAAATAATTTCGATGATATAGCTAAGATGATTAAGGAGGGTAAGCCTGTTAGGTTTGGAGGTGATGCTCCAGGGTCTTCTGAGGAGATGATGCTTAGATATGTCCTAAAGTATTATGGGTTAACATATGATGATGTTAGGAAGGCTGGAGGTACAGTGTATGCTGTTGGTGATGACCCAGCAGCTCAAGCATTTAGAGAGAAGAAGATTGATGTTTTCTACCAAGCTGGTGGGATACCCTTAAGAACTATAGCTGAGGTTGATGCTACGATGGAGCTTAAGTTTATAGCTATACCGGATACAGTCTTAGAATGGCTTAATAAGAACTTAGGTGTTATAAGGGGTGCAATACCTAAGGGGAGTTATAAGAATGCTGTTAGTGACATACCTACAGCATTAGGTTCTACAATATTAATAGCTAGTAGGGAATTACCTGACGACTTAATATACTATATACTTGAGGTATTAGCTAAGAATAAGGACATAATAGCTGCAGCGTATAAGGCGTTCTCCTACTATGACCCAGCAACAGCATGGCAGAAAGTAGGTCTTTGGGAACTACACCCTGGAGCTATAAAGTGGTTTAAAGATCATGGTTATATGAAGTAATCATAATATTTTTATATTTATTTAAGACCTTCTACTAATCGTTTTCAGTAAGAGTTAATAATATTGAATTGTAGTATTTATAGGTGTTTAATTCTGGATGAAGTCCGTATTTACGTCCCGACAGCACAGGTAGGTTATGGATTTCCTATAGAGTCTTTAGAGATCGCACTTAAATGGGGACCTCACATTATAGCTGCTCAAGGTACTTCAACTGATGTAGGTCCTTACTACTTAGGCTCAGGTACTTCCTATACTGAGGCTGAGTGTGTTAAGAGGGATTTAAAGTTAATTATTAAGGCTTCTAAAGAGAGTAACATACCGTTCATATGTTCTGTTGGGGGTGCTGGTGCCGATATTCATGTAGAGAACGTGTTTAAACTAGTTGATCAGATATGTAGGGAGTTAAGTATTAAGTTGAGGGTAGCATTCATTAGTGGTGAGATTAGTAAGGAATGGCTTAAGAAGAAGTTATTAAGTGGTTCTAAGGCTAAGAGGTTAGTCCCTATTGAGAGGTTATCTGAGTACTTAACAGTTGAAGATGTTGATGAGAGTGTAAGGATTGTAGCTCAGATGGGTCCTGAACCAATTATTAAGGCTTTAGATAAGTACTTTAGGGGGGAGGTAGACGGTGTTATTACTGGTAGGGCTTTAGACGTAGGTGTAGTTGCTGCATACCCACTTAAGTTCGGATTCCCTAAGAACTTAGTCTACCATATGTCTAAGATAATTGAGTGTGGTGCCTTAGCTGCAGAACCTGGTAGTAGTAGTGATGGGATTTTCGGTATTATAACTAAGGATTACTTCTTAGTAAGACCTCCAAACCCTAGGAGGAGGTGTACAGTAACTAGTATTGTTGCTCACTCATTCTATGAGAGGGATAACCCGTTTATGGAGAAGTTACCTGAGGGTTATCTCGACGTAACTACAGCTACATACACTCAATACGATGAGAGGACTGTTATGGTTAGAGGTAGTAGGTTTGTAGTACAGCCATATACTATCAAGTTAGAAGGTGTTAAGTTAGTTGGGTTTAGAACTATAAGTATTGCAGGGTCTAGAGACCCTAACTTCATAAGTAACCTACCTAAGATTTTAGAGGAAGTTGTTGAGGTAGTTAAGGATAGGTTAAGACATATACCTGAGAACTACTACGTAGTAAACTTCAGGGTATACGGTGTTAACGGTGTTATGGGTATTCACGAACCTATAAAGAACCCACAACCACATGAGGTTGGGATAGTAATTGACGTAGTTGGTAAGACTCAAGAGATAGCTAATTCAGTATGTGCTTTAACTAGAGCTACCTTACTACACCACGGATTTGAGGGTAGGAAAACAACAGCAGGTAATATAGCATTTCCGTTCTCACCATCAGACTTCCCAGTAGGACCTGTATATGAGTTCAATATATGGCATACTTTAGAGCTTGAAGACCCTACAGAACCGTTTAATACTAAAGTAATTGAATTCCCGAGGTGAGTTTATGGTTAAGTTATACGAAGTAGCTAGGGTAATCAGGACTAAGAATGCTGGACCCTTTAAACTAACTATCGATATATTCCTAAATGATGTAAACTCATATATGAAGTTGAAGAGTAAGTTAAGTAAGGAACTCATAGCTAAACTCTATAACATAAGAGAAGAACTTATAGAGGGTATATACTTCGTTGATTCAGTATTAGGTGTTAAGATAACAATTATCAAGGACGTACCATCAGATGATTTAAGATGTACAGATGTGTATGGAGCTCAACAACACGGACCTCTAATAGACTTAGAGTTAGATTAACCTATATAGGATAGATCCCTTAGAAGATCAACTTCTAACTATGTTTAGTGAGTTAACCTGGTATTGTTTAAGGGTTTACTACCTGATACTCTATTTAAGGACTTCTTAAACTTCCTACGGTGGACTATAACTACTAATAATATAATTGTCAAACTTAACACATCTATCTCTAAGGACGTAGGTGCAAATAATAACAACCCACAACCTATTAACGCAAACCTCTCTATAATATTCATATTAGTTTTATAGAAGCCTTCAATACCTAATGCTATAGCGTATATTGCTATGAATGCAGTAACTATATTCTCAATAATTATCGGTAATGGTTCTTGAATGACTAGTAGTAGTCCTGGCTTAAATATAAGTATGAATGGTGTTAATATAGCTGCAAAACCTAACCTAACAGCTGTAAACCCGATCTTCATCGGGTCGTCCTTAGCTATAGATGCTGCTGCATAAGCAGCTAGAGCTACTGGTGGTGTTATAGCTGATATAGTTGCGTAGTAAAACACAAAGAAATGTGCGAGGAATGGCATCACACCTAATCTATAGAGTGATGGTGCTGCTAGAGCAACAACTACTAAGTAGGCTGCAGTAGTTGGTAGTGCCATACCCATAATTAACGTAACTATAGCTGCTAATATTAAAGCTAATACAAAACTACCTAATGCTAAGTCATATATTAGAACTGTTAACTTATCACTTAAGCCTGTAAGAGCTACAGCACCTACGACAATACCTGCACCAGCTGCAGCAACTATAATTGTTAAACTATCCTCAGCTCCTTTAGCTAGTGCTTTATATATTTTCTTTGGTGTCATCCATGTCTCCCTCCTTATGAAGCTTAATGCTATTGTTATGAACATTGCTATGAATGCTGCAGTTACTGGAGACCACATAAGTACTGCAACAATATAAACTAATACAGCCATAGGTATTAACATATAACCTCTACCCTTAAGAATACTCTTAAGACTAGGTATCTGATCAGGTGGAAGTCCTCTCAAACCAGTTTTTAATGAATAGTAGTGTATTTGTACGTATACTCCTAGATAGTATAGTAGTGCTGGTATTATTGCAGCAATCATTATCCTAGCATATGGTACGTTTAGTAATTCAGCCATAACAAATGCTGCAGCACCCATTATAGGAGGCATTATCTGACCACCAGTAGATGCTA
>Ga0071330_1118296_pt1 | contig 106886 bp, 107 predicted proteins | sample GBScel77sediment_FD_63802 | JGI IMG/M metagenome (GOLD analysis project Ga0071330, IMG submission 63802) | Hot spring sediment microbial communities from Great Boiling Spring, Nevada - Cellulolytic enrichment Sediment 77C v2 (version 2) | ecosystem: Environmental > Aquatic > Thermal springs >...
ACTTGTGCACGGTAAAGATGTTCGCATACTCACCAATGCGCTGTGCCTTTTTCTCACGCGTAAGGGCAAGCAGATAGGAGTCCCAAAGCGTTTGAAGAAACTCGTGAGCGTCAAAGGGGCGTTGAAACAAGCGCTGAACTTCCTTTCGCACCGCCTCAGCGACAGAGGCGACAGAGATGTCACCCGACAAATTGATAGTGTTAAAGCGCGTCCCGATGCAGGCACGGCAACGCTGTTCGTCAATTTTCACTTTTATGACCTTGTTAATTTGATACTCTGGAAAATGACCTTCCACTATACAGCCATCCTCTTGAAGTGCGTTTTGCAATAATTTACCGTAATGATAAATTTGCTCTTTAGCGTTTTGACGTAATATGTCTTCAAGCTCCTTGAGTTCCTGAACAAAAGGACTATTAAGTTTACGAAGTTGCTCAATTAGAGTAATAATCTCAAAAGGACGTTCACTTATTTTAGGAAGGCGCTTTTGTAACGCTTCCAAGATTTTCCGTTCATTTTTAGCTTGTGTCTCTCTATCTTTACATTTCTTGATTTCCTTTTCAATAATATTCACCAATTCATCCATTGCTCTCACCTTTTATCATTTCAATTTTCCACCATCAATATGATTTTGCCTCTAAAAAAAATTAAATGGTGAATAAGCATAACCAAATTTACTCCTTTATCTTTTACAAAATGCCCAAAGCACTTACACCAATAAAAATAAAATTTTCAAAAATTCAAATCAAGTTTCCTTTAGAACTCCTCGGGAAGCAATGGAGCACAATTGAAAGATTTATAACCTTCTAATTTGTTGAAAACTCCCACACAAGAATTGAATTATACACTTGAACTCGGAGAGAAAATCTAAAAGTATATTGACGATGAGATGACCAAAGCGATATTTTAGCGCGGATGTCTCATATTTTTTTCCTATCAAGCTTTTATTAATACCGTGGCATAGTCGGATCAATCTTTTCTATCCATGCGTCAATACCTCCAGCAAGATTTTTAACTCTTGTGAAGCCAAGTTCCCTTAAAAGTTGAACTGCTCTGGCGCTCCTTCCACCCATTTTGCAATAAAGAATTATCTCACGCGTCTGATCAAGCTCATTAACCTTTTCAGGCAATTTTGAAAGCGGGATTAACCTACTACCCTCAATCCTGTTTATTTCATATTCAACTGGCTCACGAACATCAATTAAAATTATATCCTCACCATTTTCAAGTTTTGCTTTCAACTCCTCAGGTGTGACCTCAAGACCGGACTCACGCAAAATTTGCTCTGGCGTTATACCACAAAAAGCTTCATAATCAATCAGCTCCTTAATCGTTGGATTTTCACCACAAACCGGGCACTCTGGATCTTTCCTTAGATTAAGCTCTCTAAATTTCATCTTAAGCGCATCAAAGAGCAAAAGTTTTCCAATCAACGGCTCACCAATACCAAGGATCAATTTTATCGTTTCAAGCGCTTGAATTGTCCCAATTATTCCAGGTAAAACGCCGAGGACTCCACCTTCAGCACAACTTGGGACAAGACCAGGTGGGGGAGGTTCTTTATAAAGACAACGATAACAAGGACCTCTATCAGCATAAAAAACTGATACCTGACCTTCAAATCTGAAAATACTCCCATAAACATTTGGCTTTTTTAAGAAAACACAAGCATCATTTACAAGATAACGCGTTGGAAAATTGTCAGTCCCATCAACAACGATATCATAATTCTTTATCACATCAAGAGCATTTTCGCTTGTGAGTCGCATTTCATAGGTTTCAATTTTAACATTCGGATTTAGCGCCTTAAGTTTTTCACGAGCGGATTCAAGTTTAGACCTGCCTACATCCTTCGTCGTGTGAATTATTTGCCTTTGAAGGTTTGACAAATCAACAACATCAAAATCAACAATGCCAATCCTTCCAACACCAGCAGCTGTAAGATAAAAAGCCAAAGGTGAGCCAAGCCCACCAGCGCCAACTATTAAAACACTCGCTGATTTCAATTTCCTCTGACCTTCAAGCCCAACCTCAGGGATTATAAGATGACGACCATATCTGAGGAATTCCTCTCGGCTTAACTCAACTTCAAGTGTATTTATCATCTTTATCACACCTCCTCAAATTTATTTTAAATACCTCCAGCTATTGCAGGAACTATGCTTATGACATCGCCATCTTTGACGCTTGTCTTTTCGCCGTTGAGATACCTTATGTCTTCATCGTTTACATAAATGTTAACAAAACTTCTCAACTTCCCATCCTCAGAGAAAAGATGGCGCCCCAATTGCGGGTATCTCTTCACCAAATCCTTAAGTAATTCATCTATGGTTTCACCCTCAACCTCAATTAGATCTCTATTTTCAGCGTATGGTCTCAAAGGAGTTGGAATCATAACTTTGACTTTCATTTTCAAATCAAATTTTGTTTTTTATCTCAATTTCCTCAAATTCAAACCCACTTCTGTCTTCTTTCAAAACCCAACTGTTAATTTCCTTCGCAATCCCGTTTTCAACTGAAACAATAAAATATGAAAAAAACGGCAAAGCATGTTCCCTATCATAATCGGAAGGTTTGGCGGGATGATCCGGATGAGAATGGTAAAACCCGACTATATCAAGGTTTTTCTCCCTTGAATATCTTTCAGCCATAAGATAATTTTCCGGCGTTATCAAAAATCGGCGATTTTTTTCGCTTTCACTTGAATTCTCAATCCTCAAAAATTCAAAAATTTCTTTTTCATCTTGACTGAATTTACCGATCAAAACACCACAACATTCTTCTGGATATGTTTCCTCCCCATGCTTTTTTATCTGCTCAATTATTTCAGCTGAAACCTTAACCATTCTTCCCCATCAATTTTATTTTCCCAAAAGCTTTCACTTAAATATTTGACCCCAGAATCAGGGAAAACCGTTACTATCACACCCTTTTCAATCCTTTGAGCGAGTTTCAAACAAGCTGACATAACAGCCCCAGATGAAACGCCGACAAGCAACCCTTCCTCACAAGCTAGCTGTATAACCATTTCATATGCTTCTTCAGTTGAAATTTCAATCACTTCATCCACAATGTTTGGGTCAAAAATTCCTGGAACTATGGCTGTTGGAATGTGTTTCAAGCCCTCAATTCCGTGAAACGGTGAATCAGGTTGAACTGCAATCGCTTTAATTCGTGGGTTAAACTCTTTTAATTTCCTCGCTGTCCCAACAAAGGTTCCAGTCGTCCCAAGCCCAGCGACAAAGTGTGTAACTTTTCCCCTTGTTTGCCTTATTATCTCAACGGCAGTTGTTTCATAATGAGAGCGCCAATTCGCTTCATTGTTATATTGATCTGGATAAAAATATCTTTCGGGTTCATTTGAAACTATCTCCTTAACAATCTTTTGAGCCCCATCAGTCCCCTCAAGCGGATCAGTGAAAATAATATCAGCACCATATGCTTTTAAAATCTTTATTCGCTCAGTGCTTGCATTTCTAGGGATTGCAATTTTAACCCTAAAACCGAGGACGGCTCCAATCATCGCATAAGCAATTCCAGTATTGCCACTTGAAGCATCTATGATAATTTTATCCCTGGTCAAAAGTCCTTTCTTTATCCCGTCCATTATCATATAAAAAGCGGGGCGGTCTTTAACCGAACCCCCTGGATTGAACCACTCCGCCTTCGCATAAATTGAAACATGCTTTAAATGTGAAGAGAGTTTCTTTATCTTTATAAGCGGAGTGTTCCCAATTTTTGATAAAATTGACGCCATCTATGATAAATCCAAAAGGATTTGCTGTTTTGTTTTTACAATTACACTCGCTCATTTCTTCAAATATTTTTCTTTTCTAAAAGAAAAAACTCATTTGCCCTTTGCTTTGTTCCTGAAAAATTCAACTAGCAATCTAACTCCAACGCCTGAGCCACCTTTTGGCTGATAATCATATTCCTTGTCAAGCATCGCTGTCCCAGCTATGTCAAGATGAACCCAGGGGTAATTACCGACGAATTTTTCAAGAAACTTTGCTGCTGTTATAGCCCCAGCCCATCTCCCACCTGTATTTTTAACATCAGCTACATCACTTTTTATCAACTGGTCATACTCATCCCATGTTGGCAACTGCCAAACCCTTTCATATGTTTTTTCACCCGCCTTTTTAATCTCTTCCATAAGTTGTTCATTATTCCCAAACATTCCCGTTGCAAAATAACCAAGTGCAACAACGCAAGCTCCCGTCAAAGTCGCAAGATCAATTATAGCTGTTGGCTTATATCTTTGAGCATAGCCAAGTGCATCAGCAAGTATAATTCTTCCCTCCGCATCAGTGTTATCAACTTCAATTGTTTTTCCAATATATGTTCTCAAAATATCCCCTGGTTTATAAGCTGAACCACTTGGTAAATTTTCAGTTGCTGGGACAAGACCAACAACATTAACTGGCAATTTTAACCTCGCAACCGCTTGGATCGTCGCAATCACAGCTGCAGCACCTGACATGTCCATTTTCATTTCACCCATTCCTTGAGCCGGTTTTAAAGAGATCCCACCGCTATCAAAAGTTATTCCCTTACCAACAAGAACATATCTTTCATTACTTCTTGGATTTCCGTTATATTCCATAATTATAAATCTTGGCGGTCTTGCGCTCCCGGAGTTAACAGCAAGCAAACCACCCATTCCAAGTTTTTGAATCTGTTCCTTACCAAGAACCTTTACCTTATACCCATACTTTCTACCTGACTTAACCGCCTTTTCTGCAAGCGTCTCGGGATAAATCTCATTCGCAGGTGCGTTTGCAAGGTCTCTGGCAAAATAAACCGCATCGCAAACTATATCAGCAACTCTCACCCCTTCCCTTATCTCCCTTGAATCATCTGGAGAAAACAAAATCACTTCCCTAACCTTCTTATTCTTTTTCTCCTCATCGGTGAAATACTTATCAAATTTATAAAGGGCAAGAACCGAACTCTCAATTATTGACTGAGAAATATAACTCAACGGTTCGTCTATCTTATCTTTCAAAAGCGAATAATTTGGAAATTCTATTGCTATCGTCTCCGATTTCAAACTTTGTGCTCTCTTTGATGCAACAGCACAAGAGCGCCTTATTTTCTCAAGCGTTATCTTTTCCCTCTCTCCAAGTCCAACAATGAGGATGCGACGCGCTTTCAAACCCGAATCAAGTGGATACAAGACAAGAATTTCCTTCTCCTTTCCTTTGAAATCACCCAATGAAACTGCAGACCTAATCTGACCACCGAGAAATTTATCAAGTTTATCAGCCGTTGAATTTAAAAGTTCTTCATCTGAAAATGTAAAAACAATCACCGAATCAGCTTTTATAGTGTTAATTGTTGCTTTTGAAAAAGAGACCTTCATTTTTCAACCTCAATTTGTTTTTCTTCAAAATAAGCGAATTTCTTCGCGCTTTCCAAAATTTTTGGCAAAATTTCACCGACAGTTACATTATAAAGCCGAGCCCCAGCTGCATTTTTATGCCCATTCCCTCCAAACTCTTTCGCAAGCTCATTTATCGGAATATCACCTTTTGACCTGAAACTTAACTTAACTCCATCTTTCAATTCAAGCACAAAAATCGCAATCCTAATCCCCTTCACAGAGAGGATCGTCTGAACAAAACCATCTGTCTCCCACTCCTTAACGCCAAACTCACTCAACATTTTCTGCGTTACAACTATAAAACCAAGACGCCCATCATATCTTGTTTCAAGCTCATAAAGACAACGCCCAAGGAGTTTAATTCTGCCAATAGAGCTTTGCTCATAAACTTTTTCATAGACAAATATTGGATCAACGCCAGCATCAAGAAGCTCAGCGATTATTCGGTGTGTCTCAGAATCAGTTCTCGGGAATCTAAATGAGCCGGTATCAGTCATTATAGCAGTGTAAATCCCAAGGGCTATCCTTTCATCAATTTTAACCTCGTCAAAAAGTTTTATCAACCTATAAACGACCTCACCACTTGCTGGGGCGTCAACATCAATAAGATAATAATCCGCAAAATTTTGCGTTTCAAGATGATGATCAATTATAATCTTCTTCGCTTCACTTTGAAGGACATACTTCTCCATCGCCTTCAATCTGTGCGATTGATTCATATCGCATATAAAAATCACATCCGCTTTTAAAATCTTATCAACACAATTTCCATCGCTCTCATCAAAAATGATGAACTCGCCCTCCAAATCAAGAAACTTATAATTGTCCGGGGTTTCACTGACATTTATCACAACAGCTGATTTCCCAAGTTTTCTAAGAAACCACAAGAGAGCGGTCTCACAACCAAGACCATCACCATCTGGATTGACATGCGTTGTGATTACGAAATTGTTTGATCTATCTATAACCTGCTTGACCTCGTCAAACTGTAGCATCATAGGTTTTTAACCGAATTTATTTTTAAGCGATCAAATTTAGGTTTTAAATATAACTTCAGAAAGGTAAATAAACAAATTTAGCGTTCTTTCCCCGAATAAACTGATAAATAAATATCCAACAAGTCACTTAAAATAGCATAACCAGTTTCAACTCCGCCAGCACCAGGTCCTGTCACAAAGACATCACCAATTACATCAGTTGAAAAACAAATAGCGTTCATTGTGCCATCTATATGATAAAAGAAATCATCTTTTGTAAGTTCTCGGGGCGAAACTATCGCTTTAAAATTGTCGCCATCACGCCATACCTCAGATATAAGTTTAATTTTTCGTTCATTCAATACCGCCTCCCTTATCCTTTCAGATGTTATATTGGTAATACCCTCAACCTCAACATCACTTGGTTTAAGGTTGCTCCCCATTATCACATTTGAAAGTATAATTATTTTTGCCATCGCATCAAAACCTTTAACATCAGCACTTGGATCTGCCTCCGCATACCCGAGCTTTCTGGCTGTTTCTAAAGCCTCATCATAGCTTTCCCCCTTATGCATTTGAGTTAAAATAAAATTTGTAGTCCCATTCAAAATCCCCCTTATTCTCTTTACAAAAGCTCCACGAAGCGAATTAAAATAAAAACTAAATACAGGTGTCCCACTTAAAACAGTTCCCTCAAACTTAAAAGCTAACCCTTTTTCATCAGCCATTTCTTTTAACTGTCTGTAAAACAAAGCCACAGGACCTTTGTTTGTCGTGATGACATGTCTACCCACTTCAAAAGCAAGTTTTATATGCGACAAAGCTGGCTCGGCAGTTGTTATATTTGTTGGGGTAACCTCAATGATAACATCGGCATTGCTCTCACTTATAGTTTTAAAGCTATCCCAGCCGATAATCCCGCCATCATACGACTCCAAATTCCCATTTTTCCTAACAAGTTCAATTGCTCTTTTCAAATCAATCCCCTCTTCCTGAAAAACCGAACCTTTAACAGTGTCAGAGATCGCTACTATTAAAAATTCCACTCCGTAATTCTCCGATAAGTAATCTCTCTTTGCTTCAAGCAACTGAGCAAATCCTTGCCCAACATTTCCAAATCCAATAAGGGCGATTTTAAATTTCATTATGTGTCCAAAATTTATCTTTTTGATGGTCTTAAAACACCTTGTTTATCCCTTCTCAAAGGAAATGGTTGTTTAGGTAAAGGAGCGCCTGGCTCTTCAATTACTGATTTGCCATATTTCCAATCAGGTGGACAAATAGCAATGTATCTTGCGTATCCTCCAGTGCCACCCTCGGGCTTGGCAAAACCGATAGCAATAAGAGCCCCGGCTTCGGGAACTTTGTCAAGATTTGCAACACCTTCAGCCTGGCAATAATGATTGTGCATAAGCCAATATTCACCCTCAAGATTTGCAGTTGTGTCAGTGTCAAGGGGTTCATGCCCGTGGAATAAAATTTTACGCTCCAAATGTAAAAATTTCAACGCCTCAAGTGTGATCCCCGGAAACGGCTTCTTATTAACCCGCTCTGGGTTTGTCTGGAAAAGTTTATACCAGTCCGACCTTATCATGACAACTGAACCTTCGGGAATTTTCCCATATTTGCTTTCCCATGCCTTTATATCCTCAATTGAACAATGATACCCTGAATCTTTAGCAACCTTATCATGTATGTCAATAACAACAAGCGGTCTTATAGCATAAGTTGCTGGTATATCACTTATAGTAGCTCCGAGGCTATCCCAGTGAGCTGGGGGATCAAGCTGTGTCCCATATTGATCCGTTGGAAGCCAATACGCTGTCGCAATAAAGCCATGCTTTTGATAAGTAAATTCCTCTCCTTTACGGGCATAATCACCAAGGTCTCTCCCAGCCTTAGCTGGCTCAAACCTCGCCTGTTCAAAACCAGGCCAAACTGGTATACTCGGATTAAAAGCATGCGTTAAGTCAATATATTTTGCACTCTTAAAAACATCATCATAAACTTTCCACAATTTAAACTCTTGCCTATTTGAACTACAACCGAGAAAAAATGATACGACAAAGATGTATATCAAAGCAATGTTTCTTCTCATCTCTGCCTCCTCTTTTTTCTAAAAAATTAATAACTCAAAAACTAATTATCAAGAGCAACACAAACTTGCTCCCTTAAACTCTTTTGATTATCTTTTATTCCAGAGAAAATACATTAAAACCATTTATGCTTGAAAAATTAAAAAAAGAAATAATTGACGCCCTTGACTCACTTTTAAGATACGCTTTACTTGTGACAGGGAACGAAGAGGAGGCAAAAGACCTCGTCCAGGAGACATGTTATAGGGCGTTAAAAAATTTAAACTCACTTGATGAAACTTCAAATGTAAAAGCGTGGCTTTTTACAATCATGCGAAATATATGGCTAAATCAAAAGAAAAGACAACAAATCTCACCAGTCCAAATTGATGAAGCAATTGAAAATAAAAGCGACGATTGGAATATAAACCCAGAGGAATTGTTAATAAATAATGAAATGCGTCAAACATTGCTCAAAGCCCTTGAAAATTTGCCTGATGTTTACAGGGAAATTTTAATCCTCAGATATTTTGAGGATTTTTCTTATAGCGAAATTTCAAAAATACTTGGTTGTCCGCTTGGAACAGTGATGTCAAGGTTGAACAGAGCAAGAGAAAAACTAAAAGAAAACTTCTTAAAAATTTACGAGAAGAAAGAAAATGATAGATCATAAAACGATAAAAATATGGATAAATCTCTACCTTGATGGAGAGCTAGCGGGAGAAGAACTTGAACAATTTAAACAGCATATAAACAAATGCTCAGAATGTTCAAAACTTTTAAAGCAACAACGCGACTTTGTTGATTCAATCAAAATCTTGAAAGACGAAGTAAATTTTGATTTTTCAGATTTCAAAAAAGAATTGATTTCACAGATTGAAGATTTCAAACCGCAAAGAAAAAGTTTCTCAAAATTAGCAATCTTACTAGCAATTATAGCTGTCTCGCTTGGCATTGGTATTTATTTGACTTTTCTCTATTCTTCTCGCACTGATTTCGCAGAAATTGCCATAGAAAATCATATAAGGCAAACCCGGGGTCAATTGCCACTTGAAATTAAAACATCTTCAGAGGCGGAAATATCTAATTGGTTTTCGGGCAAATTAAACTTCAATTTTCGTCTTCCTCGTTATCCCGACCCGACAAAGCAACCATATAAAATCAAGGGCGCTCGCCTTGTTGCGCTCAACAACGATTATGCTGCTCTTGTTTCTTACGAGATGGATAACCGACCGATGACTTTGCTCGTTGCTCCTTCAAGGAGCGCAACTCCGCATGGAAAGAATAAGTTTACATTCAAAGAATTGGATTTCTACCTTGATACACGGGATGGTTTAAATATCCTTTCTTGGAGCGATAAAGGTTTAACTTATGCCCTCGTCTTTGATTTTGAAAACTTCAATTGGAAAAAACCTTGTATCGTTTGCCATAGTTCGGGGGACAAAGAAATGTAAGGCAAACCCATTTAACACTTTGGCTTAACCCATTTTTTTTGTAAATTATCTACGCTTCAAAAACAAAATGCCCTCTTGAAAAATGCCAGCACCAAAAGAGATAAAAAGAATTTCAGAGGTAATTTGGGAAATACCTCAGACATATAAAAAAGGAATGAAAGTTCCAGCTCGCATCTACGCCACAAAAGAACTCCTTGATTCAATGGATGAAGGCGTGTTTGAACAAGTTACAAATGTCGCATGTCTACCGGGCATTCAAAAATACGCTCTTTGCATGCCAGATGGGCATTGGGGCTACGGATTCCCAATAGGTGGAGTCGCTGCGTTTGACTTTGAAAATGGAGTTATATCCCCAGGTGGAATTGGATTTGACATTAACTGCGGTATGCGACTTGTCAGAACTAACTTAACGATTGAAGAAGTAAAGCCGAAACTGAAAGAACTTGTTGATTTGCTCTTTCAAACAGTTCCAACTGGCGTTGGAGCAACTGGATTTGTCAAACTTTCAAATTCTCAATTTGATGAGGTGATGGTCAAGGGGGCACGCTGGTGCGTTGAACATGGATATGGTTGGAAAGAAGACCTTGAAAGGATAGAAGAACACGGTGCAATAAAAGGTGCAGACCCATCAAAGGTAAGTAAAAAAGCAAGAGAACGGGGGATTGATCAACTTGGAACGCTTGGCTCTGGAAACCACTACCTTGAAATTCAAGTAGTTGATAGAATTTTTGACCAAAATGTAGCCGAGGCGTTCGGGATTGAACAGGAAGGGCAAATCGTCGTGATGATACATTGTGGTTCGCGTGGTTTCGGTCATCAAATTGCAACAGATTACTTAAAGGTCTTCCTTGATGCAATGAAAAAATATGGAATACCGCTTCTTGATAAGGAACTTGCTTGTGCTCCGATTGATTCACCAGAGGGAAAAGATTATTACTCAGCCATGCTCTGTGCAGCAAATATGGCGTTTGCAAACCGACAAGTAATTCTACACAGAGTTAGAGAAGCATTTGAAAAAGTTTTTAAAAAATCACCAGAGGAACTCGGAATGCACCTCGTATACGATGTAGCACACAACATAGCAAAAGCCGAGGAATATGAAATAGATGGAAAAATTAAAAAAGTTCTCGTTCATAGAAAGGGCTCAACCCGATCCTTTGGTCCAGGACATAGCGAACTTGCCGAGATTTACCGCGACATTGGTCAACCCGTAATTATCGGTGGTTCAATGGAAACAGGTTCATATCTTCTCGTCGGGACTAAAAGAGCAATGGAAGAGACATTTGGTTCAACTTGTCACGGAAGCGGTAGAACGATGAGCAGGCATAAGGCGAAGAAAGAGATAAATTACAACCAGTTGATAAAGCAAATGGAGGAACGCGGAATTTATGTAAGAGCAGCGTCAAAATCAGGACTAGTTGAGGAAGCAGGCGCTGCTTATAAAAACATTTCCGATGTAGTTGAAGCAGTTGATAGAGCCGGAATTTCACGTAAGGTCGCTGCTTTAAGACCAATCGGAAATATCAAGGGCTAAAATAAAAAAGGCGTGCATTCGCACGCCTTCACATCCATTACGGAATGTTCAAGCCAACATATCTATTTTGACCATTGCTTGACCTTATCCTCAAAAGGATAACATCACCCGATTTATGGCTCTGAACGATTTTCTTAAAGTCATCAACATTCCTCACCGGTTTTCTATCCGCCTCAATGATTATATCATTTTCCCTTATATTTTTATCATACGCTTCTGAATACGGCTCAACACGAGTAATTATCACACCATTTTTAACTTTATACTTAGCCCTAGCTTGATCATCAAGATTTGCCACAGTGAGTCCAAGTTTTTCAAGATTTAAAACCCCGGGTTCAACTTCTTTAACTGGTGGTTCCTTATCTTCAACCTTTGCAACTTCTTCATCCTCCTTCCTTGGTTTCAATGTCACCATTATTTCAAATGTTTTACCCTCCCTATAAATTTTCAACTTGACTTTATCCCCAGGGCTTTTCCTTGCGATTATCTCTTGGAGCTCACCAGGTCTGTTAACTTCCTTACCATCACATTCAAGTATTATATCACCAGCTTTTATGCCTGCCTCCTCGGCTGCACTTCCAGAGATTACATCCTGAACAAGAATTCCCCTTGGCTTATCAAGACCGAACCCCTTTGCTGTCGCTTCATCAAGTTGCATTATTTGAACACCTAACACACCACGCCTGACCTTTCCATATCTTATTATATCCTCAGCCACCTTTTTTGCTAAATTAATCGGTATAGCAAAACCATAACCTTGATAATACCCAGTCCTTGATGCGATCGCCGTATTTATCCCTATAACCTCACCCCTAAGGTTGACAAGTGGACCACCACTGTTTCCGGGATTTATCGCAGCATCTGTTTGGATGAAATTTTCAACTCCATATGTCTCCCTGATTATCCCAAGATTTCTACTCAATGCACTAACAATCCCAGCGGTGACTGTTAAGTTAAATCCAAGCGGATTCCCAACCGCCAAAACCCACTGTCCAACTTGAACATCATCCGAATTTCCAAGTCGTGCAACTGGCAAATCATCTGACTCAATCTTAACTACAGCAAGATCGGTCAATTTATCCCTTCCGATCAATCTACCTTTAAATTCCCTTCCATCATAAAGCGTTACAGTTATATTCCCCTTTTCAGCGCCTTCCACAACATGGTTATTCGTCAAAATATACCCATCCTTTGTAATTATCACACCAGAACCCATACCTTCTTGAGGTCTTGGTTCTGGGATTTTAAATTCAAAATCAGGACCAAAGAAATGGAAAAAATCAAACGGTGCTCTTCTTGACTCGCTTTTTGCTACAACTCTAATCGAAACGACCGTTGGAATAACTTCCTTTGCTACTTGAACGAAGGCATCCTGCGTTGAAAGTGGGTCAAATTTTGTACCTAAAGGTTTATCTTGTGACCCAATAATGGGTGAATCAAGGGCAACCGTTGTTTTAATAGCGTTGAATCCTGACATCAAGATAACTCCAAATAAAAAGCCAGCAAGGACAAGTGCTATGGCCCCAGCTACCTGCTTTTTCGTCATTTTTTACTTGCCTCCTGAAAGTTTTTGTTTTTGACCAATTCAATAAAATATAACAGGCTAAAACTCAACTTTGTTTCAGTTTATTGTAAATCTCAAGCGATTTCAAATTCAACGACTCCTCAACATGCTCACGCAAATGATCAAAGAGCAACCTTTGAATTTCGCTATTTATATTACGATCTATCTTTAAACTTGTTACCGAATCAATCTTTGCCCCGCTAAGCCAAACTAAACTTTTGAAAGTTCCAACCGAATAAAAATTCTCGCTCGCACCAGCCCCACACTTTGAACATAAAAACCCACCTTTAACAGGATAAAAAACAACTTTCTGCGATAAATTCTTCATCCCGAATTTTTCTCCACAATTTAAACAATTCCTGAAATTTAACCCAAATCCTAAAACATCAACCAAATGGATAAGAAAGTACCAAAGCAAATTTATTTCATTCTTATCGGCGTTGTTCAAATTCTCAAGCGTGTCAACGAGAAGCTTAAATATCCTTGGATTTTCCTCTTCAAATTTTATGACCCTATAAACCATCTCGCAAATAGCAAGACCTATCGTCATCTTGTTATAGTTTTTGTAAAGTTCAAGAAAGGACTTAATAACATCAGCTTGTGATAAAAATTGAAGTTCCCTTGTCTCTTTCTTATAAAGTATCGCAAGTATATAAGACATCGGCTCAAGCGATGCACCAAATTTACTTGTCGTCAGCATAGCTCCTTTCGCTATAACATTCAACTTCCCAAATTTTTTGGTGTATAAGGTCACGATTTTACTTGTCTCTCTGTATTTGATCGCTTTCAACACAATTGCCTCCGTCTTTGTAAGCATTCAATCCTCCTTTTTCAACATCTCCTTGATTTTAACTAAACTTTCCTTAAACGGTGGATGAAAAATATCAATTTCCGTTATTATCGCTGTTATAAGATTTCCTGGGGTCACATCAAAAGCTGGCGAAAATGTTTTCACACCCTCTGGCGCTATTCTCTTTCCCATAATTTCTGTTATTTCGTCACCACTTCTAAATTCAATTGGTATCTCATCGCCTGTGTTTATGTTAAAATCAATTGACGAAGTAGGAGCAGCAACATAAAAGGGAACACCATGATAATTAGCCACTATGGCAAGGTTATATGTCCCGATTTTATTTGCGGTATCACCATTTAAGGCAACCCTATCAGCACCAACAATTACACAATCAACCTCACCTCGCTTCATCAAAAAAGCAGCCATATTGTCCGTGATTAAAACCGTTTCAATTCCCCTTTGCATAAGCTCCCAAGTTGTAAGCCGAGCACCTTGAAGAAGTGGTCTTGTCTCATCAACATAAACCTTTATCTTCTTACCTTGTTCAAAAGCAGTGTAAATCACCCCAAGCGCAGTTCCATAATCTCCGGTTGCAAGCCACCCAGTGTTGCAATGTGTCAAGATGTTTGCCTTTTCAGGAATAAGCTTTGAACCATTAAGACCTATCGCCTTGCACATTTGAATATCATCATTTTGAATCCTCAACGCCTCATCCAAAAGAATTCCCTTTATCTGATCAACCTCAAGGTGAAAATTCTGATAAAAAACCTTCTTCATTCTTTCAATCGCCCAAAATAAGTTAACAGCCGTCGGTCTCGTTGAAGCGAACTCAAAACATACCTCTTCTAAAATTAATTTCAACCTTTCTTTATCCTTCCCATCATAAGACTTGACACCGAGGTAAATCCCAAACCCAGCAGCAATTCCAATAGCGGGTGCACCCCGAACTTTCAAACTTTTTATCGCCTCAGCAACGACTTTATAATCGTCCGTCTCTATAAATTCAACCTTAGTCGGCAATTTCGTCTGGTCAATGATCTTAACTTTATCACCCACCCATTCAATTGACCGTATTCTTTCCATTTCTCAAAAATCTTGACTTTTTTGTTATATTTTTTTAAATTAATAACGGAATTCGGGCCCTTAGCTCAGTTGGTCAGAGCAGCTGACTCATAATCAGCGGGTCGGAGGTTCGAGTCCTCCAGGGCCCACAAAACCTATTAAATAACCTCCATAATCTTCCTCAACGCATTGTAATAAACATCAGCAATCTCATCAATTTTTAAATCAATCCAGTCATTAATTTTGACCTTTTGCTCTTCAGTTACAAAGCCGAGAATTGAATAAGGGATACCAAATCTTTTGCAAAGCTTTTCAAATCTATCAAGATTTCCCTCTTCAACTGTTACAATTATTCTTGATTGCCCTTCGCCAAAGAGTAGAAAATCAGGGCGAATCCCATCTTCAATTTTAACATCACAACCCAACATATTTTCCTTATCAATGATACAGCACTCAGCAAGCGCAACAGCAATACCACCATCTGAAACATCGTGAGCCGACTTCACAAGACCAAGCCGAATCCCTTCAAGACAAACCTGTTGAACTCTTTTTTCAATCTCAAGGTCAATAAATGGAGCATCACCCAAAACTTTTCCATGTATCCAAGCCAGATATTCGCTTCCGCCAATTTCGCCAGTATTTTTCCCAAGAAGGATTATAACATCACCAGGGGTTTTGAAACTTGCTGTAGTGATAAATTTTAAATCGTCTATTAAGCCGAGCATACCTATAACTGGAGTTGGATAGACCGAACCTTGAGGAGCCTCGTTATAAAAGCTCACATTTCCACCTGTCACTGGCGTTCCCAAAAATCTACAAGCATCTCCCATACCGCGAACCGCTTCCTTAAATTGCCAAAATATCTCCGGTTTATATGGATTTCCAAAATTTAAACAGTTCGTAATAGCGATTGGTTCAGCTCCAACGCAAACAACATTTCTTGCTGACTCAGCCACGGCTATTATCGCACCACGATATGGGTTTAGATAGACATATCTTGAATTACAATCCGTCTTCAATGCAAGCGCTTTATTTGTGCCTTTAATTCTAACAACAACCGCATCCCCACCGGGCAAAACGACAGTATTTGTCTGCACCATAGTATCATATTGCTCGTAAACCCATTCCTTACTCGCAATATTTGGTGAGGAAATCAATTTCAAAAAAACCTCATTAAAATCCTTCGGTTGCTCAATCTCATGTGGGTCAAATTTCCTAACCTCTTGAAGATATTCCGGTTCCTTTGCTTCCCTCTGATATATCGGAGCACCACCACCAACGACAAGCGAATCAGCTGGTATATTTGCGACAACCTTTCCATCTTTCTTAACTCTTAACATCCCATCCGAAGTGACATAACCGATGACAACAGCGTTTAAGTCCCACTTTTTGAAAATGTTTATTATTTCATCTTCAAATCCCCTTTCAACAACCATTAGCATTCTTTCCTGTGATTCAGAAAGCAAAATTTCATATGCGCTCATTCCTTTCTCGCGCGTTGGAACAAGGTCAAGGTCAATTTCCATACCACTTTCCCCACGTGCACTCATCTCACTTGTTGAACAAGTTATTCCAGCTGCACCCATATCTTGAATCCCAACGATATGACCCGTTTTTATCGCTTCAAGTGTAGCTTCAAGTAAAAGTTTTTCAGTAAAGGGGTCTCCAACTTGAACTGAGGGTCTTTTTGCCTCTGATTCCTCAGTTATCTCTTCAGAAGCAAATGTAGCCCCGTGAATCCCATCTCTGCCTGTCCTTGAGCCAACGATCAAAACCGGATTCCCCTCACCTTTTGCTACGGCTCGGACAATTTCATCCTTCCTTACAATTCCAACAGCCATTGCATTTACAAGCGGATTTTGATTATAACATTTTTCAAAGTAAACCTCACCTCCAACAGTTGGGCAACCAAAGCTGTTGCCATAGTCAGCGATTCCACGAACAACGCCATTGAAAAGATATTTAACGCGAGGATTTGACAACTCCCCAAACCTAAGCGAATTAAGTATTGCGATTGGTCTTGCGCCCATTGTGAAAATGTCCCTTAGAATTCCCCCAACCCCAGTTGCAGCTCCTTGATATGGTTCAACAGCGGATGGATGATTATGCGATTCAATTTTAAATGCAACCGCAAGCCCATCTCCAATATCAACAAGACCAGCATTTTCCTCACCAGCAGAAACAAGCAACTTAGGACCACTCCTTGGCAAAGTTTTTAACACTAAAATTGAATTTTTATAACTGCAATGCTCACTCCACATGACGCTGAACATCCCAAGCTCTTCAAATGTCGGTTCCCTCCCAATAAGTTCAATTATCCTATCATATTCTTCCTCTGTCAAGCCAAGTTCAACTGCTAAATTCCGCATTGATTTTGTCCCAACCTCCATATTTGTCATTCCCCCCTTTGAAGTATCTCTTTTACGATTGGCGCAAGCGTCGTCCCAACCTCGTCAAAATAACGATATGTCAAAACTAAAAGTATTAACAATAAAATAACAAACGAATAAATTTTCCACTTGGCGATTTTCTTTCTCGTCTCCGTTTTACCGAAAAACTTCTCCGTAAAACCAATGTAAATATAACCACGCCAACCACATTCGCTACACCTGTAAATTTTATATGGTAGGAAAAACTTAACCAAACGCTCTTTAAAATTCCTTGACCTTGAACGATGCAATGTCCCAAATTTACCACAATGCGGACACGGCTGAAGAGTCATTGACTTCCCTTTAATTTATTTTTAAAAATTTAGCCGTTTCCTCAGGAAGCGCTGTTGTTATGTAAATCCCTGAACCAAGCTCAAATCCAGCAGGAATCGTAAGCCGAGGCAAAATTTGAATATACCAATGATAAAACTCCTCATTCGCATCTTTAAAAGGGGACGAGTGAATGACATAGTTATAGTCAGGATTGTTAAGCTTATCATAAAGCTGTTTCAAAACAAGCCGAACAACCTTAGCTGTACGGCAAGCTTCTTCCTCGCTTATATTACCAAAACAAGCGTTATGTTTTCTTGGCAAAATCCACGTCTCAAAAGGTGAAATTGAAGCAAATGGTTCAATCACAAGAAAATCATCATCTCTATAAACCACACGCTCCATGACATATTCCTCTATGGAAATCATATCGCAAAAAACGCAACTACCGTGATCATCGTAATATCGCGTTGCTTCTTCAAGCAAATGCCTTATATGCGTTGGGACAATTGGACTCGCTATAAGTTGTGAATGAGGATGCTCAAGTGATGTCCCAGCTTTTTTACCGTTGTTTCTAAAGATAATCGCAACATTTATATTCGGGTTTGACATTAAATCTTTGTAAAGTTTTAAATATGTCTTGAAGATATCGCACACCTGTTCCTCGCTCATCGTCGCTATGGTCAAGTTATGAATTGGCGTTTCAATTATAACATAATGAAAACCGTAACCAGCCACTTTTCTGAAAAATTGAAACTTCATCTCTCTTCTTAATTCAGCATCTGGAACAAGAGCTGAAAATTTATTCGGTACAACGCGCACACTCCATTTACTGTCACATACGATTCTATAAATCTCTGGCGGTGTCATGTCTTCATTGCCTGGGCAAAATGGACATTTCGGGTCAAACTCCGGAAGCGTTGCCATCTCTTCGTGAACCAAAAAATCATGCGGTCTTCTAGCTCTTTCAGTTGCGACTATAACCCAATTTTTAGTTGCCCTATTTTGTCTAAATTCAGGCATAAAATTGTTCTCTTTTTTAACCTTCAAAATTTAACAATAAATAATCTGTCTTGCAAAAAAACAGGTGAGGACGGCTTTCAAAATTTGCTTTTGAAATCAAAAAGATATATCTTTATTTAGATTAAATTTAAAAAACAAATCCCTAAATATATGGCGAGCGCAAAACTGGTTGAAAAGGTAAAGCGCGACTTCGCAAGCTATCTTAAAAGGGTCAATCTGCGCTCAACTGAGCAAAGATATGAAGTTCTCAATGCAATCCTTGAAATAGATGGTCACTTCGGCGCCGAGGATTTATTTATCCAAATGAAAAATCAAGGCAAAAAAATTTCAAGAGCGACTGTATATAATACACTTGACATACTTCTTGAACTCGGCGTTGTGTCAAGACATAAAGTCGGGAATACTTATATTTATGAAAGAGCCATAGGAAGGACACACCATGACCATCTTATTTGCATAAATTGTGGAGCGATGATTGAGTTTGCAAGCGAAGAAATTGAGAAACTTCAAGACGAGATTTGTAAAAAGTATAAGTTTAAACCATTGAGGCATACCCACCAAATTTATGGACTCTGTGCAAAATGCTCAGAAAAGGGAAAGATGAGCTGATGAGATTAACGGATGCAAAACCCGGCTATGAATTAGAAATCGTTGAATTACCGCAGGGAAATATAAAAACGCAATTCGTACGCCTCGGCATAACTGAAGGAACAAGGATAAAATGCGCACACAAATTACCCGGTGGGACCGTTGTCATATCAAAAAGAACGCTTGAAATTGCAATTGGAAGCGATATAGCGAAAAAAATTTTCGTCAAAAAAATATAAATCGGAAATGCATACACATCAAACCAATGACAAAATAGAAACTAAAATTGAAAGCAAACCCAAAAAACTTGTCCTTGTCGGAAATCCCAATGTTGGCAAATCAATTTTCTTTAATTATCTCACGGGTTTGTATGTTGAGGTCTCAAATTACCCTGGAACAACGGTTGAAATCCTAAAGGGAAGATATAAAAATTTCATCGTCTATGATACACCTGGAATTTACGGTTTATCTTCATTTAATGACGAGGAAAGAATAGCCAAAAATATAATAATTGATGCCGATATAATACTTAACATAGTTGATGCCGTCAATCTTGAGAGGGATTTGTTTTTAACGCTACAACTCATTGACTCCGGCAAACCGGTTGTCGTCGCATTGAACATGATGGATGAAGCCGAAAAGAAAAGAATCAAAATAAATGTTGAACAACTTTCAAAAATTCTCGGCGTCCCCGTAATTCCAACGATAGCAATCAAGTATAAGGGTTTCAGGGAAATAACTGAGGCAATAGAAAAAGCAACGATCGGAAACAGGGATAAAAAACTTGCTGAAAAGATAAAAAAAATAGCCAATGAGCTTAAGGTCACAGAAATAGAAGCTCTTTTAATACTTGAAGGTGACTCGGAAACGATAAATAAGTATAGGACGAAATTTAACGGGGAGTTATACATCCACGATGAGCGGGAAAAAATTTACATTGAACGAAGGAATAAAGCAAATCAAATTGTAGCAGAAGTCACAAACATAGACACAATAAGCGGGAGGATTTCAAACTTTTTTGGAAGAATAGCGATTCACCCGATTTTTGGGTTGGCATTTTTCATCGTTATACTTTACCTCGCCTATATCCTTGTGGGCAAATTGATCGCTCAGGACATCGTAGACCTTACGGAAAATGAAATAGGCAAGAAAATCTATGAATACAACGTCAGAAAATTCGTAGCGAGATATTTCCCTGTTTCAATCAAAGTCAACATACTTGACGAGGACGATAACATAATTGACACAAGAACTTTCATATTTGAAAATGGAACAAGGGCTTCAGAAACAACCCTAAAGCAGATGGAAGATTTTGCAAATGGTAAAAATGTTGAATATGAGTTTGAATTTAAAAACCCCATTTTGTTCATTTTATTCGGTGAATTCGGCGTCTTGACGATGACGGTTAGATATCTTCTTTTTCTACTTCTTCCTCTTGTGATAGGATTTTATCTTATGCTTTCAATTCTTGAAGATAGTGGCTATTTACCACGACTTGCGACATTTGTTGATAAACTGATGAACTACATCGGGCTAAATGGGAAAGCAATTATACCGATGATACTTGGTTTTGGATGCGTTACTATGGCAACTATAACGACGCGACTTCTCACCACAACTCGCGAGAAAAGGATAATGACGGCGATTCTGCAAATTACCATCCCGTGTTCAGCTCAACTTGCCGTTATAACGACACTTTTAATGAGAGCTGGATTCAAAGCGACGGTTATCTATGCTATGACGATGTTTCTCGTTTTCGTGATCATTGGGCTTACTTTGAATAAAATTTTACCAGGTGGAGCAACCCCTTTACTAATTGATCTGCCTCCTATGAGAATACCCAGAGTTGAAAACCTCGCTAAAAAAACTTGGATGCGAACTTTCTATTTCATAAAAGAAGCTGGTATGTGGTTCTTTGTAGGAGCTTTTGTCGTCGGTCTGTTACAAGTAACGGGATTGCTTGATAAGTGGATTCAACTCCTTTCACCACTGACTGTTAATTGGCTTCAACTTCCCGCTGAAGCATCGCAGGCTTTCATAATGGGAATTGTCCGAAGGGATTTCGGGGCTGCTGGATTTTACTCGCTTGAACTTACACCAATGCAAACTGTCGTTGGACTTGTCACAATAACTCTTTTCGTTCCCTGCATCGCCTCGCTTATGGTGATGTTGAAAGAGAGAGGAGCATTTGAAGGATTGATAATTTGGCTCTCAAGCTGGATAATCGCATTTACAATCGGAGGTATAGTTTCACAAATTTTAATTTAAACGCCCCTTGCCTCTGGTGACCAAATGTATTTGTGCAGTTGAATCTGAAAGCGAACCGGGATTCTATCTTCAAGTATCCAACCCGCAAGGATAGATGGCTCAATCTCTCCGAAAACCGGCGAAAACAAAACCGCTCCAACTCTCTCAAAAAGATTATACTTATTCACAACTTCCTTCGCCCACTCATAATCAACCCTATCCTTTATCACGAATTTGACTTCATCTTTCTTCGTTAAATATGATATATTTTCCCAACGATTTTTGTGGCTCATCTTGCTCCCGGGGCATTTCACATCCATTATTATGTGAACCCTTGGGTCAACAACGCTTATATCTCTATGTCCGCCCGTTTCAAGGAGAACTGTAAATTTTTCATCGCATAACCTCTTCATTAATTCAAGCGAATTCTCCTGAAGAAGTGGCTCTCCACCGGTTATCTCCACAAGACCACAATTATACGACTTAACCTTCTCAATCACCTCGTCAATCGTCATATCAACACCCTCATAAAAAGCATATTCAGTGTCACACCAAACACATCTAAGATCGCAATATGTCAACCTTACGAACACGCACGGCATACCCATCCAGCTTGATTCACCTTGAATACTGAAAAATATCTCGTTCACCGTCAATATGTTCTCCCCTTTCCTCATAGCTCTTGATAAATGGCTGAATATTTTTCTGTCTCCCAAATTTCAACAAAATCAATCTCAACCCCTTCCCTTCCAGATAACCTCTGCTTCACCTCATCATAGAAAAACTTAGCGATGTTTTCCGCAGTTGGTTGCTCCTTATCAAAAGGTGGAATATCATTCAAATGGTAATGGTCAACCTTCTCAATTATATCATTTAAAATTTCCGAAATCTCTTTAAAGTCAATAGCCATCCCATAACGATCAAGTTTCTCCGTCTTTACAACTACCTTAACTTTCCAATTATGACCGTGCAATCGCCCACACTCACCAGGGTAACCCCTGATTATATGCGAAGCCGAAAAATTTTTCTGAACCGTAATCTTAAACATAACCTTAATCAACTTATCTTTTTAATATCTTTGTCCCTGCCGAATATGAGAAGCTCATCCCCGTCTTCAATTTTCACATCTGGGTCAGGAACACCTATCGGTTTCTTATTCCGAATTATTGTGACGAGAAGAAGATTGAAATTTTTTCTAAGCTCAATTTCTCTGAGCGACTTACCGATAAATTCAGATGGAGCTTTAAGGCGAGCGATTTCATAATCTTTCTCAATTTCAAAAAATTCAAGCAAACCCTCACGCAAAATAATTTTCGCAAGATGCCTTGCAACCTCCTCTTCAGGTGAGATTATATCCTCCTCCCTTATACCAACGCTTTTTAAAATTTTCTTATGGATTCTTTCGTTCGCACGAGCGATTATTCGTTTGACACCCATTTCTTTTAACAACATACAGGTCAAAAGTAACGCTTCAAAATTTTCACCAATCGTTATAACAACCGCATCCATATCTTTAATTCCGAACCTTTCAAGTTCTCTGACATCTGTGCTGTCAAACTTGACAGCAGTTATGTTAGGGTGATTTAACTCGTTGATTTTTTCCTCGCTTATATCAACTGCAAGGACTTCCGCGCCTCCTTCAGCGAGATTCTCAGCCAGGCTTTTCCCGAAATTACCAAGCCCAATAACCGCGACCTTTTTCATTTATGTCACAAGTATATTTTCTTTCTGAAACTCATAATTTCTCCTCTCAATCCTACCGAACAAAGCAAAGGAAACAGTCAAAACTCCAACTCTTCCAATAAACATCATCATAATGATAATCAACTTTCCAACATTTGTCAAATTTGATGTCACCCCACGACTCAATCCAACAGTCCCAAAAGCTGAAACAACTTCAAAAAACAAGTCAATCAAACCCTTCCCCCTCTCAATCAAAGTCAAAAAGAAAGTCGCTACTGATAAAATTAAAATTGAAAAAATAGCCAACACAAAAGCCCTCATCACCGTCTCCTCGTGAACCTGTTTTTTAAAAATTTCCACTTTTCCTCTACCGTTCATCATTGAAATTATCTTTAAGATTATCAAGGCAAATGATGTCGTCTTTATACCTCCACCAGTTGACCCTGGAGAAGCACCCACCCACATAAGAAATATTATCAAAAGAGAAGTAGCAACTGAAATTTGAGATATGTCCAAAGTATTAAATCCGGCTGTCCTAGGCGTCACTGCTTGGAAAAAAGAATGAAGAACCTTGTAAAAAAATGACTCGCCTTTCAAAGTGTTGTTAAATTCAAGTACGAAAAAAGAAAATGTCCCAAAGATTATCAAAATAAAAGTCGTTGAAAGGGCAAGTTTTGAATGCAAACTTAAAGTCACACTTTGAGGTCGGATTCTCTCCCTGAATAATTTCACACTGCGCAATAACCTTAAAATTGGTTTTTCAGTATACTCGGTTAAAACTATAAAACCGAGCCCCCCAGCTATAAACAGAAATGCGATCGTCAAAATGGCGGGTGCGTTATATTTAATGGCGATTAAATTATTTGAAAAGGTTGAAAAACCAGCGTTACAAAACGCTGAGATTGAATGAAATACCGAATGGAAAATTTTATCTGACTTGTTTTTAAAAAGTGAATCAGGCAAAAAATTAAAAAGAGCAATCGCTCCTATAAACTCAATCGTAAATGTCAAAAGTAAAATCCTAGTAATCGTTGAAGATATCTTCGCTAAACTTCTCTCATTGAAAATCTCGCTTAGCAAAATCCTCTCCCTCAAACTTATACCACCGAGAAGGGTTATAAAAAATGTCGTAAATGTCATTACCCCAAGCCCGCCAACTTGAATCAAAAGCATTATGATGAATTGACCAAGCGCAGTGAAGTATGACCCAATGTCAACAACAGTCAAACCTGTAACGCAAACAGCACTCGTAGCTGTGAAAAGAGCATCTATTAAAGATATCCCCTTGTATGTCGCTTTTGGCAAAAGAAGTAGAAGTGTCCCCAAAAAAATTAAAATCAAAAAACTCAACATAAATAACCTTGCTGGATGCACCGACTTTTGGACCAACTTCTGACTATATCTTATCACTTTGAACCAAATATCAAGCGCCAGATAAACCTGCACAGAAGCAATGTAAATTCTCGTCAAGGTCAAAACATCAACTTTATATGGCTGACGGATGTAAATCAAAAAGCCGAAAATTTGAATCAAAATTAAAAAAGTCAAAACAAATTCAATCCATTTCCTGCGTATGTAACTCAACGGCTTTTCACTTATTACAAGCTTTGACAGATTGAAGAAAACAAAATAAAAAACTGCGAAAGAATTAAACTGATGGATAATTTTTCTCACGATGTCGTCAATGTAAAAACCATGTTCAATTAAAAGCGTTGCTATGACAGAGCCAGCGATGATAAACATCAATTTATCAATTGTATCGGAAAACTTTTTAAACCTCGGCTCTTCCCCAGTGAGCAACTCTATGACTTAACTTTATTTGAAAGGGAACAAAAGGCAAGATAAGCGAGAATGGAAGCACCGAATTTCATTGCATTTTCATTTATCGTAAACTTTGAACTGTGGATATCATATTTTGAGTTTTTACTTCCAGCGCCAAGCCAGATAAAACAACCAGGGACTTTTTGAAGATAATAAGCAAAATCCTCAGCCCCCATGACAGGTCTTGCCTCAAAAACCTTCTTTTCCCCGAGCAATTCAATCGCCCTTTTTCTCGCAAATTCAGTCGCTTCTTTATGATTAACAAGAACGGGATAACCTTTGCTAATTCTGAGCTCATATTCAGCCCCATAAGCGGAAGTTATACCCTTTACAACTTGTTCAATCATTGACCAGGCTTTTCTTCTCCAATCCTCGTTCATTGTTCTCAAAGTACCCGAGATTAAAACTTCATCAGGAATTATATTTGTTGCTGAGCCAGCGTGAATAGAACCAATCGTTAAAACTCTTGGTTCAATCGGGTCAAAGAATCTGCTTGCGATTTTTTGAAGTGAAAGTATAACTTCCGAAGCGATCACAATTGGGTCAACCGTATAATGAGGACGAGCTCCATGCCCACCGCGACCTTTGATCTTGAGATATATCTCGTCAGAAGAAGCCATAAGCGGACCTTCTTTAATGAAAACGGTCCCAGGCTCAGCGTCTGGACGAACATGTAAACCGAAGATAATTTCAACATCCGGGGATTTCAACACACCTTCTTTTATCATCAAGCTTGCCCCGCCTGGATTTTTTTCCTCGCTTGGCTGAAAGATAAATTTTACAATGCCATTGAAATGTTCTTGCAACTGTTTTAAAATCATACCAGCACCTAGAAGCATTGCGGTATGTGAATCATGTCCGCAAGCATGCATCTTACCGGGAATTTTTGAAGAAAATGGCAAACCAGTTTGCTCTTGAATCGGAAGTGCATCCATATCCGCACGCAAAGCAACAACTTCATAATCCCCTTTCCCACTCCCTCTCCCTTCAAGGATACCAACAACCCCTGTTTTCGCTATACCTGTTATAACCTTAAAACCAAGCGAACTTAAAACCTTTGAAACAAGCTTGGAAGTCCTATATTCCTCAAAAGCAAGCTCGGGATATTGATGTATCCTTCTTCTTATGCTGACAATCCTCGGTAAAAATTTATCCGCAAGCTTCAAAATTCTTTCCTGAATTTCAAAATTCACTTCTGCTGTTTCTTCGTTTTCTTTTTCTTCTTGGTTTCGGGATTTTCCTCTTTTTCAATTTGCTCGCTGATCAATTTTTGTTGCTCAGCTATGGGGGAGAAAAACTCCGAGATCGGTTCATTTAAAATATACGGATTTATATTTTTTTTCTTTCTCAACTCCCTCGCTCTGACAACCTCATACATAATCAAAGCACCTGCAACGGAGGCATTCAGCGATTCAACTTTTCCATACATTGGAATCTTAACAAGAAAATCACATTTCTGTTTGGTTAGAAATCTTAAACCTTTGCCTTCATTTCCTATGACGATAGCGACGGGCATTGTGTAATCAACTTCATAGTAATATTTCGCAGCGTTTGCATCCGCTCCAACTATCCAAATCCCTTTTTCTTTAAGTTCGTCAAGCGTTTGTGCAAGATTTGTAACTTTAGCTATTCCAATGTGAGCCACAGCTCCAGCTGAAGCTCTGGCAACCGTTGAATTTATAATCGCTGTGTGATGCTTTGTAGTTATAACCCCATGAACTCCAGCACATTCAGCGGTTCTAACAAGTGCTCCAAAATTTTGCGGATCAACGATCTCGTCAAGAATTAAAATAAACGGTGCTTCTCCTCTTTCCTTTGAGATGTTCAAAATATCATCAACACTTATATATTTTGCCTCAGATATCATTGCGATAACGCCCTGCGTGGCTATGTCGCTTGCCAATTCACGAAATCTTTGTTTGTTTAAATCAACAACTGGCACGCCCTTTTTGCGCGCCAAATTTCTTATCTTATCAATTTGACTTCCTCTTATCCCGTGAAGGATGTAAATTTTTTCAATCATAACGCTTTGTGATTTAAGCGCTTCAATAACCGGCTGTCTCCCAGCTATTAACTTCGGTTTGCCCTCTCCCTCCTGGATCTCAATTGGTTGTGTATTTTCCCTTTCCATTTCCATCCCCATCATTTCTCCCAAAATTTTTGTTTTATTTAAATGATTAAAACGGTTCAGTTATCCCATACCGCTTTAACTTAAGGTAAAGCGTTTTTAAACTAATTCCAAGTACTTCAGCGGTCTTTGATTTATTCCAATTATTTGCCTTAAGGACATTTTCAATATGAATCTTCTCAAGTTCAGCAAGCGAAAGTGAATTAACGGGCTTTTTCGCAAGCTTTGCATAATAATCTTCCTTCAATTCCGGCTTTATAGCTAAGTCCCCAGGCTTTATCAAATCATCTTTTGCAAGGATAGCAGCTCTTTCAATGACATTTTCAAGCTCGCGTATATTCCCAGGCCAATCGTACTCAATCAATATCTTCATCGCTTCTGGACTCATTTTTTTCCGCCCAAGTGTTTTCTTCTTTAAAAAATAATCAACAAAAAGAGGTATATCTTCTTTTCTTTCCCTCAATGCGGGAAGCCGAATCGTAACAACATTTAACCTGTAAAGCAAGTCCTCTCTGAAATTCCCTTTGCGTACCTCTTCACTCAAGTCCTTGTTAGTGGCTGAAATTATTCTAACATCAACTTTAAGAATGTTATTTCCACCAACTCTTCTAAATTCGCCCGTTTCAATAAACCTTAAAAGTTTCGGCTGAACATATTGACTTAAATCCCCAACTTCATCAAGGAACAATGTCCCGCCATTTGCAATCTCAACAAGCCCAGGCTTTGAAGTATAAGCATCCGTAAAAGCCCCTTTTTCGTGTCCAAATAATTCCGATTCAATCAAAGTGTCAGGAATCGCAGCACAATTTATCGCAACGAATGGTTTATCACGCCTTGGGCTATTTTTATGGATAAGGCGTGCTATGACTTCTTTCCCGGTTCCGCTCTCACCATAAATCAAAACAGTTGCATCAGTCCCGGCAACTTTAGCGACAATGTCAAGCACATCTTTAAAAATTTTGCTTTGCCCCACAACTTCATCATCGTGGATGAGGCGCGAAATCTCTTTTTTCATCAACCTGTTTTGAAGTTTCAAATTCCTTCGCTCAAGCGCATTTTGAATTGAAACAAGAAGCTCATCAAAATTATATGGCTTCGTTATAAAATCAAAGGCACCAAGCTTTATCGTCTCAACCGCAAGCTTTATATCTCCATGGGCCGTTATCATAATAACTTCAGTATCCGGTGAAAATTCTTTTATGAACTTTAAAACTTCAATCCCCGAAATCCTCGGCATTTTTATATCAAGCAAGACAAGGTCATAGAGCCCACTTTGAATTTTATTTATCGCCTGAGCTCCATCATTTGCTATATCAACTTCAAACATTTTCGTAGAAAGAAGCTCTTCCTTTAAAAGCTCACATAGGTATTCCTCATCATCTACAACGAGTATTTTCGGTTTAATGCTCCCATCAGGCATTTATCCACCTTCCTTTTTTTCACCTCCAGAAGATAAATCAAACATTCGCAACCTTCCAACATATGGGACGATTTGCTCGCTTCTAAGTTCCCTTAACTTCAAAATCGTATGCTCAATCCTGTCAACATTTTCTTTTATTATCTTGATGTATGTCTTTATATCCACCGGAAGTTCTTTTTTGAGCAAGATGTTCGCAGCAAGTTTTATAGCTGCAAGCGGGTTGTTTATCTCATGGGAAACTGTGATAACCAGCTCTTGAATTGCTTCAATCCTTTGGGAACTTTCATCTCTGTCTTTCTCAATTTCCTTTTTTAAATTTTCCCTTTCAACGATATTAACGATCAAAACTGGCAGTATCGGTCCGATTATATCTTCCTTCACATAATAATCAACTGCACCAAGTTTTAAAACCTCTGAAGCGATTTCATTTTCCTTTGCCCCTGTCAAGAACACAACTGGTATATTTACCCCGCGCGCCTTCAGAATTTTAAGCGCCTCAACCCCATTTAGCCCTGGGAGATAATAATCAAGTATCACAATGTCATAATCACCAGCATTTGACAACTTTTCTATTCCCTTTTCAGCTGAATCAACCCAGTCAATGTTAAAAAAATAACCCCTGTAACTTTTCATGTAATACTTGATTAGACCAGCAATGCTTGAATCATCCTCAACTAAAAGAACTCTCAATTCTGTCTTATCCATAAAACTAAGCACTTTGATTTATCTCTTTAAAAGCCAATTTTGCAAGAGCACCAGCTACATGCGTTTTTATCGTCTTCTTCTTAAGTTCAGTTTCAATATTTTCCCTTATTCCCTCCGTCTTCGCCGTCAATATATTTCTAACAGTTTGCTTTGTCAAACCAAGGATACTAGCTATTTCTGATTCCGTCTTGAAAAATTTTTCCTTCAACACAACTGCATAGCAAGCCTCAATCAAACTCGGAACCCAAGTTAAATGCCTGTATAAAATTAATTTTCTCGGACCCCCAACTATGTCAAGTGCTTTCAAAAAAACTTTCAAAACAAGTTCGTCAACCTGCTCTTCTAACTGGATAACCTCTTCCTCTTTTATGATCGGCATTTTTAAATATCCTCACTTTTTGTTTGCTATTTCCTTTAAAGATGGCCCGATTTTTACAAGACCACTTTCACTTATCTCAAGAAGATATGTATCGGTGCTATGACCAGACATTCTGCAACCGTCAATCCTAAAAAGCCGAACTATCTCACCTATCGGTCGCTTGTAAATTTTCTCGGTATACTGACTATTTATCAAAACTTTTGACAAAACAATTGTCCCATCAACAATATGAGGAATTGCAAACCCACCAGCTGCTTCAGCTGAAAGTTCCTCCTGACCCGACCTCTTCTGAGAGACGAAAATAGCTGTTTGATACCACTTCTTCATAAAATTAAAAAGTTGCCTTACAATAACCCTTGCTATCATCTCCTTCGCCTCATAAAGCCCTGTAACTGAATCAATGACAGTAAATTTGATCTTGTATTTCTTTATCGCATATGCAAGAGTGTTAAGCAAAGTCGGTATATCTTCCCTCAACTTGTTAAAAGAAGCAGCATCAATAAAAACGATATTCTCATCAACACTTTTTTCATCAACACCCATAGCTAAAGCCCTCATCTTCATTGAACTCGCAACGAAATGCGCTGGCGATTCCACTGTTATAAAAGCAACCGAATTACCAAGCGAAGCTTGTTTTATAGCGAATTGTTCAGCCATTAAACTCTTCCCCGTATCGGATATCCCAGTTATGTTAAAAACGGAATATTGCGGTATCCCACCAAGTGGGATTAATTTTGCTTTTCCATTTTCAAAAACGGTTGTAAAAAACAAATCATCCAGACCTTCAATCCCCGTCGGAATCCCTTTTATCTCTGGAGCTTTTTTCCCAGTTTCCCTTAAAGTTAAAACCGCTTCCTCTATAATTTCTAACTCCTGCTCTACTACTCCCTCCCTTTCAGCGCCTTGTTTACTCATTTGCTTTTTTAACAAAAGATTCCCTTTTTGAGGTTTAACTTACTAAAAAATACGAACTTTAAATCTTAAAATCAAGCCAAAAGAAACAAAAAAGGCGAGCAAAAGGGCTCGCCTCACCAAATCAAAAGAAGAATTTCCTTTTTAAAATTTCAACCTCAACTCAGTTGCAAGGGAGAAAAATCTAAAATCTCCACCTTTCAATACCTCGTTTAAATGCCCGGTTGCTATATTTAGCTCCATAAAAGGCAAATTTATTCCAGTCCCAGCCGAAAGTGCAAATCCCTCAATCCCACCAATTGATACACCAGCCCTTAAAGGTAAAAATCCTATCAAACGCCATTCAATCCCAAGCCCTAACTTTGCTTTATTGACGGAAATTTGCTCGTTCCCTATTGGTTGGTAATAATCAGCTGAAACTAACATTCTCCCAGGGAAAGGCGGAAACAAAGTTTTCAAATCGGTTGCAACCCCAAACCTTATAGCCGTTGGAAGACCCGCTGTAAAACCTTCGTATCTCTTCCTATCAGAACTTTTAACGTAATCCTCAAAACTTTGTTTTAAGCTATCAAGCTTTTCCTGTGTCGTATATCCAGAGAACTTGAAAACTGTGTCACCAGAAGTAATTATTGCATTTCTCGTCCATTTCACAGAGCCAATGTCTGTTATACTTACACCCACAGCAAAAAGTCCCAAAACTTCGGCACTTGCTCCTATATCAAAACCAAGCCCAGTTCCAGCCGGCGTTGGGAAGGGAGTAAATTTCGCATCCTTATCCCCACCGAGAAAGTCAACGCCTGCCCTTTTTATTAATCCATCCATCTTAACAGTAATTTCATAAGCACGAGATGAATCACCCGTCTCAATAGTCAAATTAAGTTTATCCGTCCCGATATAACCAAAACCCTGAATAAACTTAACACCAGCGCCAATATTTATATTTTCAACCGCAACCAAATTAATCGGAAGCTTAGTCCCAAATGAAACAGAATACTCCCTTATCCAAGCACCATTGATTCCAAAATTAAAAGAATAAACCGATCCCGGTTTATTTCCGTAAAGCGGGAACTCCAAAAATTCCTTCGGGACAAGAAACTTAGCGATCCCTCTCTCCCTTACACCAAGCCCAAAGCCGACACTTTTTATACGAAATGCTAAACTCAAAACCTTAACATCCATTTGTGTCATTAAGGTCCCGGGATTTTCTAAAAATGAATCAAGAATCTTTTGCTTATCCTCATCGCTCAAATATCTTCCGACTTTTTCGCCTGCACTATCAACACCGGTGAAATAATCAAGGTAAAGCTTATAGCTCAAGAAATTCATTCCAACGCCAACGCCAATCTGTGGCAATAAGCTTAAAGTAAAACTGCTGTTATCATTGTAGATAAGCGGTTTATATTCTTTAACTTCAAATCCAATGCTCCTGAAATTAACAGCTCGCTCCTCCCTTGTCTCTTTCCTTGTTAACTGAATAGTCCCCTTAATTGAAGAAGACCCCCTCACTTTAAAATCAGTTATGATCAATGTCTCGTATCCCTTCTGACTAACCACAACTGTATAAGTTCCTGATGGGATATTTTTGATTGAAAATTCACCACTAAAATTCGCACGCGTGCTCAAATTCAAGTTTCTAACGCTTATCAAAGCACCTGGGATGGGTTGTTTAGTATCGGAATCAATCACACGCCCGGTGAATTCCGCCGTGCCCGAAATTCCCATATAAGCAAGAAGCGCTGGATTTATACCTATTGCATCTATTGTCCTACTTGTTACAGTCGTAGCCCCAGCCATCCCGAGACCGCGAACATTTGATTTATCATCCCCGCCAAAAGCAAAAGAAAAGATCAAAAGCATCGCTAAAATGAGCGCTTTAAACCTCATTGCTTGTTTCCCTTTTTATTTGTTTGAAATTTCAACTCTGTAATTTACCCTACCGTAAATTTTAACCTTTATTGAATCTGTCGTTCTAAACTTAACAATCTCACCGCTATTTGCTGTGGCAATTGATATAAATGAGCGGACAAATTTCATATCCTTAAACTTTTGAATCTCATCACGGTTAAGTTCAATCACATTTATATATTTCGTGGTTCCAGTTGAAAATCCATCACTCCCAACAGGTGCTGGGCTAATAGTGAAATCATCACTCTTCGGAATGGAAAGAAGTGAGTCCATGACAGCTCCAAGTATCTTTGCTCTAAACTTGACTTCAACACCAAGCCCGTTTTCAACTTCAACGAACAATTCCCCATAATTTGTCTTGTCAATCTCCTTTTTCGTATCCTCGGAAAGCTCACTAACTTCAGCCGTATCTTCAAACACCGCGTTTGAAATCCCAATACTTGCTGGGAAACTCACCGAAACAGAACCATATACTGAATCTGAAGATGATACCTTACCAAGCTCGTAATTCGGGTTCAGAAAAACATTTCCGCTGACTATAAGATATTCAGGAAGCTCCTCGCTTGCGAACGAATTTATAAAATCAACTATGTTGCTGTTATTCTTATTCAAAACTATCCTATGGCTTGAACCTCCAAATCTTCTTTGATCCAAAGGAATTTCAATTGAGTCAACCTTACCGGTCTTTGTGTTTACACCTTTTATTTTCAAATTCAAATCAAATGTGAATTGCGCCGTCTTAAATAAGTTTATCTCAACTTGAATATCATCAAACTTCAAACTTCCTCTAAATTTCTCTCTGTAATCCTTCAAGCCCGTTAAATCAATTTTTTGTTCCTCAAAGCTTATCTCCCTAGGTTTGGCTTTTCCTGAAATTGACTCTATCACAATATCTTTCAAATTTATCTCAGCACTAAGTCCGTCATTCTTATTTATTGTTCTAAATTCATCCCCAGTGTCCTCCGTTCTAACTTCAACCTTATAATCAACCTTGTTCGTCAAGTTCCCAACAAGTTTATAATCCTTAAGATCAAGATTAAATGTCAAGGTATTAAAAGCCGAATTCTTTCGCCCGATGTCAAGCGATATTTGAAGAGGGTTATTATTTGACCTATTGACAAAATTATACAAAGTTATAGAACCGTTAAGCCCAAGGTCAATGTTGTTGGTTATTTTAATTTCCATTGAACCACTCTTGAAGAGAACTTCATTGATCAAATCGGGTTGCGGTTCATTTGGTTCAAGCACAAAGCTATCTGAGATTACAACTGGTTCTGTCTGCTGTGGGATTCTCGCCTCTGCCGATGCGATGCTCAAATTTTCAAGCGAGGCAGAAACATTGACAAACATTTGATTCACATCAAGATAAACCTGTTGTCCCTCGCTACCTGGGGAAAGCACAGTAACCTTAAGCGATAAATTTGCTGGCAAAGTTTTACCAGCAAGGTCAGCTGTTGCAGTAAGTTCGGAATTTGCATTTATGGTAGCATTTTCAAACAATGTCAAAATCGGCGTTGTCAAATCGTTACTATTATAAATTGCAAGCCCATTTGGAAATTGCAATGGCACAGGCAAACCGTTATTTACAGTCACCTTGATAACCCCGCCATCAAAATCAACCCGCTGAAAATTATCAAAGGCGGTGAAATTCGTTGTAACTGTCTGACCCGGAGCGTTTGATGGAATTATGTAATATCCAGGTGGCAGATTTGAGGATAAACTTGGGAAAATATCATACGCCTTTATGCTGGCGCTTATTGTTCCCGGATTTTTTATCTCAAAATTTCCAAGTTCAGTTGAGGCGGAAGTTGAAATATCCGATATCTTTAAATTATCCCCAATTTTGGTAGCGTCAAGGTTTTCAGATGTTGAATAATAAATTTGATTTCCAGCGCCAACTTTAAAATATGTTGTATCTTTTTCAATGAGCTCTTTTAGCGTGAATGTCTTGTCAAGTATTGGAACGGTCAAATCAACATCCCAAGTTGGTAAAACTGGCTCGGATGGTTTTTCAAAACAACCGCTTAAAAAAATAAAAAATGGGATACCAAATAGGAGCAAAATTTTTCTTTTCATTTCTTTACCTAAATTTGTTTTGATTTTCTACCTCAATTTAATGAAAAAGTGAAACAATAAAGTGTGCTTGAAATCACATTTCAAGAAGCCCTTTCAAGTGGGATTCAACGGACAAAGCTAGTGCTTTAAGGTTATAACCACCTTCAAGAACAGAGAGAATCTTTGAATCTGAAAACTTTCTCGCAATCTCACTTGTCAACTCTGTCATCTTATGAAACGCCTCCTCAGTTAAATTCATCCCAGCAAGTGGGTCATCGCGATGCGCATCAAATCCAGCTGAAATAATTATAAACTCCGGCTGAAATTTTTCAAGTGCTGGCACAATTTCCTCGCCGAAAACTTTTAGATAATCTTCATCATCTGAACCAGCTGGCATAGGGAAGTTCAAAGTGAAGCCATAACCTTTCCCCGTTCCTTTTTCATCGCTTGAACCCGTTCCTGGATAAAATGGATATTGATGCAAACTGATATAAAAAACAGTCGGATCATCGTAAAAAATTTCTTGAGTCCCGTTGCCATGATGCACATCCCAATCAATTATTGCTACTTTCCCAACCTTATAAACTTCCTGGGCATATCTTGCTGCAATTGCTACATTGTTAAATAGACAAAAACCCATAACCTTGTCACTTTCAGCGTGATGCCCAGGCGGTCTTATTGCACAGAAAACTTTATCAAACCCGGTTGAAAAAATTTTATCAACACCATCAATCACTCCAGAAACAGCAAGCAAAGCAACATCAAAAGAATCTTTACTTACATAAGTATCACCGAAATCAAGTAATCTAACCCCCGCAAGAATGCTGCTTTTGACAAACTCAAAATGCCTTGGCGAATGAACCTTCAAAATCCATCTCTCAACATCACTTCTTATACTCGGTGAAAACCAATCTATCCTATCCTTGATGTCCGACTTCTTTAAATGTTCAACTATTGCAATTAACCTTTCTTTTCTTTCTGGATGACCCGAGCCAGTATCATGCTTTAAATAATCTTCGTGGTAAATTAAGCCAACTTTTTTCATTGTAAAAACTCCCTTATTGTGAATGAAATTGCAAGTAAAAAATTCAAACCATGACTTATGAAACAAAGGACACAATTAACTTTGAGAACCCTGATCAACACATAAATTAAATAAACTCCAAAGCAAACGACAAACCAAGCGATTAGGATAAACGCAATTTTAATATAACCATTTGGGTCTGAAATAACAAGAATGAACGAAGCCACATAGTAGAAAATGCCATAGATAAAATTTGGCAACCCGAGTAAGTGTGCATACCTTGTGTAAATAATTTTCTGACAGGTATTTTCAGATAACTTGCAAATATCAGGTATGGGAAATCTCTGAGGGTTTATAAAACCGAAATAAACAAGCGTAAAATAAAGCGAGATATAAAACCCGATTGTTACAAGTAAAAGTATGGTTATCTCAACCCACATAATAATAAAAAAGCCGACCGTAAGGTCGGCGTTAAATCAAGCTGGTTTTTGAACACGACCAAGTTTTAAGCAGGTCGTGCAAACTTTTATCCTTTTAACCTCGCCGTTAATCACGGCTCTGACTTTTTGCAGATTTGGCAACCATCTCCTTTTTGAAAGGTTGTGAGCGTGGCTTATCCTATGTCCTGTAATTGGTTTTTTGCCACAAATTGCGCAAATGTTCGCCATCGCATTCTTTTAATTTTTTTAAAAAATTTTGAGGCGACGCTGGGATTCGAACCCAGGAATAGCGGTTTTGCAGACCGCCCCCTTAGCCACTTGGGTACGTCGCCTTTTTCCGTTATAAATATAAAAACTGCATCGCAAAAATCAAAATTGTATTTGTAAATGCTTCAACTTAAATTTTCACAAAAAACCCGTTCAATGCCCTTTGAAATTTTCATAGCAAAAAGATATATAAAATCAACCCGATTCACCGGGTTTATCTCATTTATAACTTTGATCGCAATAATTGGAATAATGCTCGGGACATCATCTCTTATCATCGCCCTCTCAATCTCAAACGGCTTTGAAAAAGAACTGAAAGAAAAAGTCATCGGCTTCACATCGCACATCCAAATATCAAAATTTGATGTAAGATACCATCAAAAAGATGATTGGATAAGCCTTGAGAAGCTGAAAAAAATTCCAAATGTTAAATCAGTTTCCCCATTTGCAGGAAGAGAAGCGATGATAAGATCAAACTATGCGATAGAAGGCGTTTATTTGAAGGGAATACTTCCAGAATATGACTTTTCAATAATTAAAAGAAGCATAATTGACGGAAAATATGATTTTGACGAAAGCGATGGAAATGCAAAAATTATAATAGGCAAAAAACTCGCAAATAAAATTGGAGTTGAACTCGGGGATAAAGTCGTAATCGTAGCTATTGATCCAAACAATCCATATTCTTTAACACCAAAAATTGAACAATTTAAAGTCGCTGGAATTTACGAAACAGGAATGGCTGAGTATGACGATATATTCGTTTATGTTCGGCTTGAGCACGCACAATATCTGCTTGATCTTGGAAATAAAGTGAGTGGCTTTGATGTTATGCTTGAAAATATTGATTTGATTGATCAAACTGCCGTTTTAATTCAGGATGTTCTTGGCTATCCTTATTACGCAAGGACTATGTATCAAATGTATAGAAACCTTTTCGCATGGCTTGAGCTACAGAAAAAGCCAGTTCCAATAGTCCTCGGTTTGATAATAATTGTCGCTGTTTTCAACATAATTGGAACGCTCTTGATGATGGTTATTGAAAAGACAAAAGAAATTGGCATATTGAAATCAATGGGGGCTGATTCAAAAAGCATAATGAAAATTTTCATCTACCAGGGCATGTTCATCGGTATAATTGGCACAATTTTGGGAAATATTCTTGCCTACATCCTTTGTTTAATTCAATTAAATTACAAACCTCTTTCCCTCCCCGAAGACATCTATTTTATGAATTCGGTGCCGATTTTACTTGAGCTGTGGAATTTTGCCCTCGTCTCAATAGCTACCCTAACTCTATGTTTTTTTGCAAGTTTAATCCCGTCAATGATTGCCTCACGAATTCAACCTGCTGAGGCAATAAGATTCGCCTGATTAAAACTTGAAACTTTTAAACAAAGTCATTAATTTTGAATAAACAAAACGGCTGATTTTCTCCATTGGTGCAGATTTTAAAAATAATCTGGAATCATGGACTTTTAAGGGTTGCTTTTTTAATTTTACTCGTTTTATTTATCGCTTCACTTTCAATTTATCTCGTGGAAAATTCTCAAAATCATCAATTCTCAAGCGTCTTTGATGGATTATGGTGGGCAATCGTAACGATCACGACGGTTGGCTACGGCGATAAAATTCCAGAGACAACACTTGGTAAAATCATCGCCTTTTTAGTCATGTTCACAGGTGTAACCCTTGTTTCAATGTTCACTGCAACTGTCTCCTCAATCCTCGTTGCAAAAAAGATAAAAGAAAGGGAAGGTCTTGAAAAAGTGGAAATGACAAATCACATAATAATTTGCGGTTGGAATAAAGATACAGAAAGGTTGATAAAAGCCTTGAACCAACTCGGTGAGAAAAGAAACATAAAAATAGTTCTTCTCAACAATCTTCCAGCCGAGAGAATTGAAACGCTTGTGAACACATATAAAAACATAGAGATAAAATTCGTCCGAGGTGACTTCACTCAGGAATCAATACTTGAAAGAGCCAATATCAAACAAGCGAGGATAGTTGTAATTCTACCTGATGAGACGCTCTCACCTGTTCCATCTGATGAAAAAACATTGATAGCGACGCTAAATGTCAAATCAATTAACCCAAATGTAAAAGTTTACGCCCACATAATTGATCGTGAAAACACAAACAATTTGAAAAAGGCAAATGCCGACGAAATAATTGTGACAAACGAATATCTCCCGTCCATCATAGCGAATCAGTTGATTTACCCAGGTGTAATTCAGGTTTTATCCTCGCTTTTGAGTGAGAGTTCAACAATGAAGATACTTCGCCTTAAAATACCGGAGAAATTCATCGGCAGGACATTTTTAGAGCTTTTCAACTACTTCAAAATTGAAAAAAATTATCTCCTCCTTGGTTTCATAGTTGAGAAGGAGACCATAACTCTTGAAAATATACTTTCGCACGACTACACTGAAATTGATGCTTTTATTGAAAGAAAGTTAAAGGAAGCTGGTTTAAATGTTAAGTCACCGCAAGTGAGATTGAACTTAAATCCATCGCTCAACTATGTTATAAACGAAAAGGATGAGGCAATTGTAATTGGAAATATAGCGTAATGATTATGGAGATATCGGATGAAGTCCTGAAGAAAATACCGATTTTCAGCGGAATTAAAGAAGAACATCTTAAAAATCTCAAAAGGATAATTCAGATTCAGGAATTTCCGGAGAATGCGGTTGTTATACGCGAGGGAGAAAAAGGAAAGGAAATTTACATATTGTTAAATGGCGAGGTGGAAGTTTCAAAGTCGCTGGTTTTGAATTTACCCGGATTGGAGCAAAAAGAGAAATCTTTGACGAAGCTTTCCGCAGATGGTTTCCCATTTTTTGGAGAAATGGTTTTATTTGACGATAAAGCTGAAAGGACAGCAACTGTTATAACTACGACTAAATGTTTATTTGCCGTTTTGAAAAAATCGGATATATTAAATCTTGCTGAAAGCGATGCTGAGATAGGATACCTTTTATTTAAAAATATCGCAAGTGCCCTCGCATCTCGGCTTAAAAAAGCAAATAACGACATTTTAAAATTGACGACAGCGCTGAGTTTGATTCTGTCAAGATAGAAATAAAATTTAAAAACAAAATCAATCACATAGATGGAGGAGTTAGCAAAGGCATATAACCCACACGAGGTTGAAGACAAATGGTATGAGTATTGGTTAAAGAACGGTTACTTTTACGCGAAGGTCAACCCAGAGAAAAAGCCATACACAATAGTCATGCCCCCGCCAAATATAACCGGGATGTTAACCCTTGGACATGTTTTGAATAACACGATTCAAGACATTTACATCCGCTGGAAGAGGATGCAAGGTTATGAAGCATGTTGGATCCCAGGGACTGACCACGCTGGAATAGCGACACAAAATGTGGTTGAAAAAGCGCTCGCAAAAGAGGGTCTACGCAGAGAGGACCTTGGAAGAGAAAAGTTCTTGGAAAGGGTATGGAAATGGAAAGAAGAATACGGAAACACGATAATAAAACAACTTAAAAAGCTGGGTGTCTCTTGCGACTGGAAAAGGGAAAGATTCACAATGGATGAAGGTCTTTCAAATGCCGTTAAAGAGGTGTTCATCCGATTATATGAAAAAGGGCTGATTTATCGTGGTAAATACATCGTCAACTGGTGTCCCAGATGTCACACAGCGCTTGCCGATGATGAAGTTGAACACAAAGAACAAAATGGAAAACTTTGGTATATAAAGTACCCGATTGAAAATTCAAACGAATTTATCACAGTTGCAACGACCCGACCTGAAACGATGCTTGGTGATACCGCTGTCGCTGTAAATCCAAAAGATGAAAGATATAAACATTTGATCGGTAAATTCGCAATCCTCCCACTTGTTGGTAGAAGGTTACCCATCATTTCGGATGAAATTGTTGATATGGAATTTGGCACTGGCGCCGTTAAAGTCACCCCAGCCCATGACCCCAACGATTATCTCCTCGCAACCAAGCACAATCTTGAATTTGTAATCATAATGGATACATACGCAAAAATCAATGAAAATGCCCCGGAAAAATACAGAGGACTTGACAGGTTTGAAGCAAGAAAAGAAGTTGTTAAAGACCTTGAAACAAATGGTTATCTTTTTAAGGTTGAGGATTACAATCATGCGGTTGGGAGATGCTATAGATGTGATACAGTGATAGAGCCATATCTATCTGATCAATGGTTTGTAAAGATGAAACCACTTGCTGAAAAGGCACTCCAGGTCGTTCTTGATGGGAAGATAAAATTTTATCCAGAAAGATGGGTCAAGGTTTATGAGCATTGGATGAGAAATGTCAGAGATTGGTGTATATCAAGACAAATTTGGTGGGGACATAGGATACCCGTTTATTACTGTGATGATTGTGATGAAATAATGGTTGAAAGGGAAGAACCAAAAGCTTGCAAGAAATGTAAAAGCACAAGAATTCGTCAGGATGAAGATGTTCTTGATACTTGGTTCAGCTCTTGGCTATGGCCATTTTCAACGCTTGACTGGCCAAAAGATAACCCCGATTTAAGGTATTTTTACCCGACCGATTTACTTGTTACAGGTCCTGATATAATTTTCTTCTGGGTTGCTCGTATGATAATGGCTGGGCTTGAATTTATGGGTGAAATCCCATTTAAAGAAGTTTATTTCACAAGCATAATCAGGGATGAATTTGGCAGAAAGATGTCAAAATCGCTTGGAAATTCACCCGACCCCCTTGATGTGATAAAAGAATATGGGGCGGATGCCCTCAGGTTCACAATTGTATACCTTGCACCGCTTGGTCAAGATATACTTTTCTCAACAAAAAAATGCGAAATTGGAAGAAACTTCGCCAACAAAATTTGGAACGCCGGAAGATTTATCTTGATGAATTTGAAAAATGTTGAAATAAAAGATGAATTAAAATTTGAAAAACTTGACCTCACTGATAAATGGATTTTAAGCAGATTAAACAAAACGATAATTGAATTAAACCGTGCCCTTGAAACATACAGGATAAATGACGCAACCAGAACAATTTACGATTTCCTATGGCATGACTTTTGTGATTGGTATCTTGAAATTGTAAAAGATAGAATCTACTCGCCGAAATCAGAAGATGAAAAAATTGCTGTTTTATCTCGCACCGTCTACATCTTTGAGGAAGCGTTAAAATTGCTTCATCCTTTCATGCCGTTTATAACAGAAGAAATATGGCAAAAACTCCGCAAAAGAGACGAAGGCGACAGCATAATGATTCAACCCTTCCCTGAGCCAGACGAAAAATGGATTGATGAACGAATGACACAAAATATGGAATTCGTTCAAGACTTGATAACTTCAATAAGGGCGATTCGTGCCGAGATGAATGTCCCGCATTCAAGGTATTGCGATGTCATCATCTCCATTGAGGATGAGAACAAACAAGAACTTCTGAATGACTTTTTACCTTACTTAAAGCGATTGGCAAAAGTTGAAAATGTAAAAATTGGCTCAAAATTAAAAAGACCGAAATTTTCAGCAAGTGCTGTAGTTCATGGAACCGAAATTTACATACCGCTTGAAGGATTGATTGATTTTGAAGCTGAAAGGAAGCGCCTTGAAAAAGAAATACAAAGATACGAATCAATGCTTGCCGATGTTGAGAGAAAATTAAACGATGAAAACTTCATCTCAAGGGCACCAAAGGAAATTGTTGAAAAGGAAAGACAGAAATACGAGAACTTCAAATTGACAATTGAAAAGTTGCGTCAAAATTACGCTTATCTTGTTGAATAATTAAGTTCGTTTTCATAACTTTGAAAAAACAAATCAAATTCGTATGGACAGGGATTATCTTGAGAGAATAATTGAAGAGCTTTTACTTGAGGTTAAGAAAGCACATCCGGGGACTGAGATTCCTGGGGGTGTATGTGATCCGAGGGAACCATGTGCAGGGTGTGGTTACTGCGTTGTGCATAAAAAAGAAGCGGTAGAAAATATAATTTCAAATGGTGCCGAAAGGATAAGCGCAACACTTGGAGTCACAGAACAAGGACAAATTGATGGAAATATAGCAAGAATGATTGATCACACTCTCTTAAAACCTGAAGCAACTCCAAAAGACATTGAAAAATTATGTCTTGAGGCGATACAATATCAATTTGCAAGTGTATGTGTAAATCCATGCTATGTACGTCTTGCTTCAGAAATTTTAAAAGGTAGAAAAGTGAAGGTATGCACCGTTATTGGGTTTCCTCTTGGTGCAAATAGAACCGAGACAAAGGTTTTTGAAACGGAGAAAGCAATTGAAGATGGCGCAGAAGAGGTTGATATGGTGATGAACATAGGAATGCTCAAAGGTGGTTATTATGAATATGTTGAGCAAGATATCAGAGCTGTTGTAAATGTCGCTCACAGAAATAATGTCCTGGTCAAGGTGATTTTGGAAACCGCGCTTTTGACCGATGAAGAAAAAGTCAAGGCGTGTCTCCTTGCAAAAAGGGCGAACGCCGACTTCGTCAAAACATCAACTGGGTTTAGCAAAGGTGGTGCAACAGCTGGGGATGTCGCCTTGATGAGAAGAGTTGTCGGAACCGCAATGGGAGTTAAAGCAAGCGGTGGGATTAGAAGTTATGAAGAAGCACTTCAAATGATAAGAAGCGGTGCGGATAGAATCGGGGCAAGCGCAAGTGTTAAAATTATAACTGGAGCGAAGGATGAAGAACGTTCAACGTATTGATCAACATATCAAAAATTGGTTTGTTAAATGAAAAATTTTTTGCCTCTGCTTCTATCTCTTTACTTTATATCTTGTGCTGGGAGCAAAGTTGAAATCAGACCAGAAAATGAACGACCAGGAGAAAAACAAGACACGATTTTAATTTTAAACAAGCCACAAAAACTATTTGACGATTTAATTTATGAAACTGAGACCGACACCGTCATCATACCGAAACGCTCAAAGCAAGCTCAGCCCCAACAAGTCATACTTGCCCCGATTGTGCTTCCGATAATGGCAATTCCATTTCAAAGCGTAGCTGAAAAACCGAAAGAGACAATCCCCGAAGTAAAACCAGAAACTCCAAAGCCGAAAGAAGAGAAACCAGAGCAAGTTAAAACTGAACCCATAAAGTTAGAACCAGAAATAAAGAAACCAAAACCGCCTGAAATTTCAGAGAGCGAAACCCATTTCATCCAAGTCGGCGCTTTCATAACAGAAAGTTCAGCTTTTGAGCAACTAAAGAAATTTAAATCGCTTTATCCAACATATAATGCATACATCTTTTTTGACTCAACATCTGGATTTTATAAAGTTCTAACAGATGGCTTCGCTGATTCAACTGAAGCGAATAAAACTCTCCAAATAGTTCTTCAAAATTTCACAGATGCATTTGTAACCTCGCAGAAAACTTTAAATGTAAAACAGCAAACCGAAGCTGATACCAGTGAGTCACTGGTAAAACTTCAAATCGGCGTCTATTCAAACTATGAAAATGCGTTTAGAATAAAAGAGTATGTTGAGAAAAAATTCAAAATCAGGGTTGAAGTGAAAAAAACAGATGATATATTTAAGGTCTTTGCCCTTTTGAGAAAAGGTGATACTGAGATGCTTAACGAGATAAAATCTGAATTCACCGATGCCTTTGAAATCAAAGAAAATATCAAGTAAATGAAAAAAGTTCTTGCTCTATTAATCTTGGTAGCCCCTCTATATTCGCAGAACAAAGATTCACTTTACTACTATGAGAAACAGTTTAATCCGCAGATATATGACATCAAAGAGCTTGTCTTACCGAAAAAATTTCTTACAGATGAAACGGGGGAGTTAACATCAGGATATAGGGTTCAAATTTTTGTCACAGATCAACTTGACAGTGCAAATTCGGTTAAAAATTATATCCACTCGATTTTATCTTCCGCTGGGATTCAGGCACAAGTTTATATCGTTTATGAACCGCCAAATTATAAAGTTAGAGTTGGGGATTTTGAACATCTACAAGAGGCAAGCTCATTGCGTAATTTTTTTATTGAGAGGGGATTCAAATACGCATGGATTGTCCCCGACAAAATAAAAAAGAGATAGATCAAAATCCGAATTTTCTCAAATAATAATTTTCCCGCCTTCTCATGTTTATCTTTGCACTCCTTGTATCATCTTTATATCCAGCAAGATGTAAAAGCCCATGTGTTGTAAGCCGAGCAACTTCGTTTTCAAAACTAACTTTGTAGCTCTTTGCCTGCTCAAAAGCTCTATCTAAGCTTATGTAAATTTCAGCGATTTTATCCAAAGTTTCAATTTCATCGGATAGATCAAACGCAAGGACATCCGTCGGATGATCGTGATTTAGAAACTGCTTGTTTATACGCTGTATAAAATCATCGCTGACATAAATAAAATTAATCTGAGTAAATCCAAGGGATTCTTCGCTAACGACTTGTTTTATCAACTTTCTAAGTTTTTGAATCGGCAATTTAATTTTCTTTTGCTCGTTAATTATGTTGATTTCCATCAAAATTATTTCCTTATCTTCTTTTCAATTAAAAGTTCGCCCAGCGAAAGTGCTATTCCGGGAATCATAACTTGAGGTTCAAGTTTAGTGAAGTCGCCAGATAAAATTTCCTTTTCAAGATTCGCATAAAAAGAACAAGCACCATTTACTTCAATTATAAGCCCAGATACTCTGCCGTCATGTTCGCTTATGAAAGTGACCTCACCAAGTAAATCACTTGCGACATATCCGGTGCAAAAATGCAGTTGAAGGTGTGAATAAGGCGTATAAACAGAAACCAATGTCCCACTTTTTTTCCCTATTTTTATCTTCGGAAAAATTTCAAGTGAAGTTTTGCCGACATTGAAAAGGAAGGAATTTTTTTGTAATTTCGGTTTCACCTTTAAAACTTCCCCAACCCTTTCAGCATCCCTCTTTGTGAATTTCATCTTTTAAACTCCCACTTTTTATTTAAGTTAAAACTAAAAAACCCCAATTGACTGTTCAAAAGAACAGAACAATTGGGGTTAATATTCTCACCTCATCCAGTTATGTCTGGCTCACACGACAACGACATTAACTGCTTTGGGTCCTTTAGGTCCATCAACAATCTCAAATTCCACAACTGAACCCTCTTCCAGGGTTTTGAAGCGCTTATCGGATTTGATCTCGGAGTAATGGACGAAAACCTCACGTCCATCCTCTGCCTCGATAAATCCGTAGCCCTTCTTGTTGTTGAACCATTTCACCTTACCGCGTGACATCTTACTACTACCTCCTTAAGTTTAACTGCTCAAGCAACCGACCCCTTAAAACGCCCAGGAACCAATTCAACTTGGGTGGTTGCTATCGCTATTTTCACTTGTTCCTGAGCGCAAAAAGTTAGGTTCAATATAATAAATTAATTTGTCAATGTCAAATTAAACCCTAATAAAGCCCTCGGTAAAAATCCTCTCCCAATCCTGAACAATCCTTTCCGCTTCAGCCCAATTCTCAAGCTCTTGACTTCCAATCCCGCCCTTCCTCTGCCATATAAAATAAGCAACCTTTGCAATCGTCTCGCGACGCATCTCTTCATTTTGACGACCAAAAACTTTAACTATAAACCTACTCCCCCTTGCTGTTATAGTAACGCTATCAATCTCACCATCTTTATCAAATAAAATGCCCTTCGGATTTTCTATCTCAAAAACAATCTCACCAATATATTGATAATCTTTGGTCGCCCTAAATAAATAAATTTTATCCCCACTCCCTATCTCCATTCTACAGTGAAACCCGAGAAAATAAACATCCTCAAAAATCCTTTCTTTTTTCCTTCCAACCCCTTTTTCAACCACCATAGGTTTAAATTGATTTCTACGAGAAAATTCAATCAAAAAGTTTTTAATCTCTGACTTTTTTATCCTATCCGCCATATCCCACAGGTTCACGGTTTGTTCTAAATGCTGATATTGAAAACTTATAAATTGCGAAGCCCTCGGATATGACAAACAATTTTAAAATGTGCTCCCCGTAGTCAAAATTATTGACTATTTCATAATACCTCGGCTCACAAATGCGAATATAACTTTGACCACACTCAACAAAAACATCCTCCCCACGATTTTCATCACTCAACGGTTCGCCATCTTGCGTTACGATTAAATTTATTTCTTCGCCATTTGTTGATTCAGCGACCATCCCAACATTTGTCCCAATGTAAGGCAATATGATAACTCCAAGCGATGCCTCAGCCGGTTGATGCTTGAAAAAGTGTTTCCCGTTATACCACTCGCCCGATAGATAAAATTTACCGTTGATGTAAATCTCGGGGTCTTCATATTTTATGACTGATTCAGAAGCAAAACCTTCAGGATTCCCGAGCGAGCCACCAGAGTAACCAGCGTAAATTTCAGGTATAACTTTGTAAAAAAACGATTCATCAAATTCATGTCTTGAGCCAATCGGCAATGGGAAATCACCACGATATCCTGCTTTTATAAGGAGCGATTGAATATTGAACTCAACCTCCCAAAGTCGCCTCGTTCCGATGTGCGAATACGAGATCAACCCATCGCGATTTATGAGAATAATTGTAGGCAGTTCAAGAACTTTATATCTACTTAAATTAATCCAATCATTGTCAACGGCGATCGGGAAATTTATCCCAAGTCGTTTTATTTCACGACTTATATTTTCAACATTAGTTTCAAACGGAAACTTTGGCACATGAACTCCAAACATAAAAAGTCCCTTTTCAAAATATCTTCTTTCCCATTCCTTTAGATATCTACTGAGCTCAACCCATTCGCGGCTTGCGTAGTTGAAAAACAGAAGCAAAACAACCTTACCTCGCAAAATTTCAAAAAATATCGGCTCGGAATTTAACCAGAAATTCGCCACTATGTTTACCGCTCTGTCGCTTTCCTCTGTTTGTCTTCTGTAGTTATACATTTCACTTGACAAAATTTTTTCTAAAAACAATCTAAACAACTAAATTTTAACTTGCAAATTTTAAAACTGGCGAAAGTTTTCCGTTTTTGCTTTGAAATTATTTAGTGCTTAATTTATATAAAAACAAGGAAAAAAGCGATGAAACCAGATTTAAAATCAATTTTTAAGCAAATTGAAAAGGTTCAAGAGGAGCTTGAGAGGGTTCAAGCGGAGTTAGAAAATAAAACTGTCACAGAAGAAGTAGGCGGTGGGATGGTGAAGGTAACAGTTAATGGCAAGAGAGAGGTTGTAAAAATTGAAATTGAAAGAGAAGTTGTTAATCCAGATGATATAGAAATGCTTGAGGACCTTCTCATTGCTGCGGTAAATAAAGCACTTCAAAGTGCGGATAAAATGATAAGTGAAGAAATTGCAAAGGTCACAAGTGGGCTTTTGCCCGGGATTCCCGGACTTCCATTTAACTTCCCCGGGTTTAAAGCTTGAAATAAACTCCCCTTCAAGATATGCTTTACACATCCGAAAGCTTAGAAAATTTGATTGAAGAACTCACAAAGTTCCCTGGGATTGGGCGTAAAACAGCACAAAGAATCGCAATGTTCATTTTGAAACAACCAAAAGAAGAAGTTGAAAAACTTGTAAAAGCGATAATTGATGTAAAAGAGAAAATAAAGTATTGTTCAATTTGTTTCAACATAACCGAAACCGATCCTTGTCCTATATGTTCAAATCCTAAAAGGGATAAATCAACCATCTGTGTAGTTGAGGAGCCAATGGATGTCCTTGCCATTGAAAAAACAAATGAATACAGTGGTGTTTATCATGTTCTTGGTGGGGTCATAAACCCGCTTGAAGGGATTGGTCCCGAAGATCTGAAGATAAAAGAACTCATCTCACGGATATCAGCTGGTGGAGTTAACGAGGTTATAATCGCTTTAAATCCAAGCGTTGAAGGGGAAACGACATCTATGTATGTTGCAAACTTGATAAAACCATTTGGGGTCAAGGTGTCAAGAATAGCTCGTGGTTTGCCCATAGGAACAGCGCTTGAATATGCAGATACCGCAACGATAGTAAGAGCAATTGAAAACAGAACCACTTTATGAAGAAAAAAATCCTTATAACTTCACCACCCGGGACGGGGAAGACGACAGCGATAAAAAAATTCATAGACCTCGCAAAAGAAAACTTCAAAATGTCTGGTTTTTTAACCGAGGAGATAAGGGATAAGTTGGGTAAAAGAACAGGCTTTAAAATTTTAACTCTTGATGGTAAAATTGGAATTCTTGCCGACATAAATCTAAAATCGCCCTATAAAGTTGGGAAATATGGCGTTAATATAAAAGACATTGAAAACATAGCGATTCCTTCAATTGATGCCGACACCGAGGTGATAGTAATTGATGAGATCGGGAAGATGGAATGTTATTCAAAAACATTTGTCCGAAAGGTTTTTTCCTTGCTTGATTCGGATAAAATTCTTGTTGGAACGATAAAAGAGAAAGGCGATGAAATCATTGACAAAATAAAATCACATCAAGATGTGGAGTTGATAAAACTGACAATTGAAAATCGTGATGAAATTCCGATGATGATTTTTGAGCGGGTTAAGAAAATTTTACAAGGCGCGCAAAAGCGCGCCATTTAAAAAATTAAATTTTCATCTCAAGAAGTTCCCTTGCAATTATTATCCTCTGAATCTCCGATGTTCCCTCGTAAATTTCTGTTATTTTTGAATCCCTCAGGTATCTTTCAACTGGGAAATCCTTTATATACCCATATCCTCCATAAATTTGCACTGCTTCAAGCGATGCCTCAACTGCAACTTGTGATGCGAAAAGTTTCGCCATTGATGCCTCCTTCACATATCTTTCACCTCTGTCTTTTTTCCAAGCTGCAAAAAGCGTCAGCAAACGAGCAGCTTCAATCTTCGTAGCCATATCAGCAATTTTAAACTGTATCGCCTGATGCTCAGCCAAAAGCTTACCGAAAGTTTTCCTCTCTTTAGCATATTTAATTGACGCTTCAAGCGATGCTTGAGCTATCCCAAGGGCTTGGGCAGCTATGCCTATCCTTCCGCCGTTTAATGTCGTCATAGCTATTTTAAATCCCATCCCTTCTTCGCCAAGCCGATTAACAGCAGGAACTTTACAGTCCTCAAAAACTATTTGCGCGGTGTCCGAACTTCTTATTCCAAGCTTTCGCTCTTTTTTAGCAACTATAACTCCTGGAAAATCCTTCTCAACTATGAACGCCGAAATTCCCTTTGAGCCCTTCTCCTTATCCGTTTGTGCAAATACGATGAGTATATTAGCATAAACGCCGTTAGTTATAAAATTTTTCGTCCCGTTCAAAATGTAGAAATCGCCATCTCTTACAGCTGTTGTTCTTTGATTTGAGGCATCGCTTCCGGCTTCTGGTTCAGAAAGACAAAAAGCTCCGAGCAATTCACCCCGAGCAAGTCGCGGAAGGTATTTTAATTTTTGCTCTTCCGTCCCATAAGTTTCAATTGGCCAACATACGAGCGAATTATTAACCGACATTATAACCCCAACAGATGCGTCAACCTTTGATATCTCTTCCATCGCAAGTACATAACTTATAGTGTCAAGTCCAGCTCCTCCGTATGTTTCTGAAACCATCATTCCCATAAAACCAAGTTCAGCGAGCTTTTTAACCTCTTCATGCGGGAATTCCTCTTTTTCATCCCGCTCCGACGCTTTTGGCGCAAGTTCCTCAACCGCGAATTTTCTCGCGGTCTCTTTGATCATCAATTGTTCCTCCGTGAATTGGAAGTTCATTGCTGTGTTTTATTATTTTGTTGTTGAGTATAATCGTAAAATCCCTTTCCTGATTTTCTACCCAGATAACCCGCTGCAACCATTTTCTTCAACAATGGGCACGGTCTATACTTCGGGTCTCCAAATCCCTCATATAAGACATTCATAATTGAAAGACAGACATCAAGTCCGATTAAATCAGCAAGCGCAAGTGGTCCCATCGGATGGTTCATCCCAAGTTTCATCACTGTGTCAATATCTTCCGCTGACGCAACGCCCTCCATCAAGCAGTAAATCGCTTCATTTATCATCGGCATCAAAATACGATTTGAAACGAACCCAGGATAATCCTTTACCTCAACTGTAACTTTGCCGAGCTTTTCAGCAAGTTCCTTTGTAATTCTAAATGTCTCATCGGATGTGTCATGACCGCGGATTATCTCAACAAGTTTCATCACTGGCACAGGATTAAAAAAGTGCATTCCTATGACTTTATCTGGGCGATTTGTCACCGAGGCAATTTCAGTAATTGAAATAGAAGATGTGTTCGTCGCAAGCACTGCTTCTGGTTTACAGGTCAAATCAAGCGTTTTGAAAATGTCTTTCTTTATCTTGACATTTTCGGTAGCAGCTTCAATCACAAAGTCAGCATCTTTTGCTCCACTCTCAAGAGAAGTAAAAGTACTAATCCTGGCTATTGCCTGTTCCCTTTCCTCCTCTGTCATCAAGCCCTTTTTGATTTGCCTATCCATGTTTTGCCGTATAACATTGATAGCCCTTTCAAGAACATTCTTGTTGATGTCAATCAAATTTACAAGATATCCATTTTGTGAAAGAACATGAGCAATTCCGCTTCCCATTGTTCCCGCCCCAACGACCGTAACTTTTTTGATCTCCATAGTTAAGTGCTCCAAATTTTTGTTTTTAATTTATTTACTCAAAGCATTTTTATTATTTCCTCCACGCTTTTAATTCCAGCTTTAACCATATCAACGCTTTCCCCACCACGATAATAATATGCAGTGCTCAAATATGCCTTCAGTTTACCATTTTTCGGAATCCTTGAGATCACCGAAAAATACTCTTCAATTGAAGTCGGCAATTTCTCAAGCGATATTCAATTTTAACCTTTGCTAAAATCTCTTTCGCATTTTTGAGAAATCTTTTCGCTTCAGCAATTGCTTCCTCTTTTGTGCGAGGTATTGTTTGCCATTTCTTCTTCATCTCTCTTAGTTAAATTCTTTCAACTATCACTGCACTTGCCTCTCCGCCACCTATACAAATTGCTGCGAGACCAAACTTTGCATTTTTTCTTTTCATAGCGTATAAAAGAGTGGTTAAAATTCTTGCGCCACTTGCTCCGATTGGATGTCCAAGGGCGACCGCACCGCCGTGTATGTTCATTTTTTCTATTGGGATTCCACCAAGTTTTGATGTCGCAAGTGCAACCACAGCAAATGCTTCATTTACTTCAAACAAATCAATATCCTCTTTTTTCATTCCCGCTTTTTTCAACACCTTTTCAATTACATCAACTGGTGCAGTTGTGAACCAAGCTGGGTCTTTCGCTGCTGATGAATAAGCAACAATGCGAGCAAGTGGTTTAATTCCAAGTTCGTCTGCCTTTTCCTTTGACATTAAAACAAGGGCTGAGGCCCCATCGTTTATCTTTGAGGCATTCGCTGGTGTGATCGTCCCATTGGGGTCAAAAGCGGGTTTCAATTGAGGTATCTTTTCAAAATTTACACGCTTTGGTTCTTCATCCTCGTCAACGATAATTTCTCCACCTTTCGGTTGAGGAACTTTAACCGGAACGATTTCTTCTTTGAAATATCCCTTCTCAATCGCTTCAAGAGCTCGCTTATAACTTAACACAGCGAATTCATCTTGTTCTTGTCTTGATATGTTACACTCTCTGGCGCAAAGTTCTCCGGCGTTCCCCATATGAAAATCATTATAAACATCCCAAAGCCCATCCTTTATCATGGAATCAATCAATTGCCCATGCCCCATTCTGTAGCCAGTTCTCGCTTTGTCAAGTATATACGGAGCGTTTGACATGCTTTCCATCCCTCCAGCCACAATTATATCTGCATCCCCAAGTTTAATTGCCTGCGTTGCCAACATAACTGCTTTTAATCCAGAGCCACAAACTTTGTTAATTGTAATACACTCAACTTTCGTCGGTAATCCCGCAAAAATTGCAGCCTGCCTTGCTGGGGCTTGACCTACCCCAGCAGTCAAAACACATCCCATTATAACTTCATCAACCATTTCCTTGGGAACATTTGCTCTTTTCAAAGCCTCATCAATCACAATTGCCCCAAGTTTAGGTGCTGGGAGTGAACTTAATGAACCATTAAATGAACCGATAGGCGTGCGACAGGCGCTTGCTATTACAACTTCACGCATGTTTCCTCCTGCAATTTTTTTGTATTTCACGAAAAATATACTCAATTCAAAATTAACATTCAACTTGCTAAATTGTTTTTTCAACTGCGAATTTTTATTTTAAAATAAAAATCATAAACTGAAAAATGGGTGGAAACCTTTTCGTCGTTAACCATCCGTTGATAAAACGCGACCTTACATTTTTAAGGGACAGAAACACACCAAGTTCATCCTTCAGAACGATCTTAAAAAGATTAACAACGCTTATGGCTTTTGAGGTAACAAAAGACCTTGACCTTATGCCTAAGGAAGTTGAAACACCACTTGAAGTCACTCAAGGTCACGATTTAAAAGATGAAATAGTTATCGTCCCAATTTTAAGAGCTGGACTTGGAATGGTTGATGCTTTCCTTGAACTCTTTCCCGAAGCGAGAGTCGGGCACATCGGACTATACAGAGATGAAGAAACGCTCAAACCAGTTGATTACTATTTCAAATTTCCCAAAAATCTTGACAAAAGCATAGTAATTATACTTGACCCGATGCTTGCAACAGGAGGAAGCATCTGCGCAGCTGTCTCCTATCTAAAAGAAAGAGGTGCAAACAAAATCAAAGTCGTAAGCTTGATAGCTGCCCCAGAGGGAATTAACAAACTCACAAATGAACATCCCGATGTTCAAATTTATATAGCAGTGCTTGACAGACAATTAAACTCAAAGGGATTTATACTCCCTGGGCTTGGCGACGCTGGCGATAGGATATTTGGAACCGAAAACTAAATGATTTTTACGAATTGAAAACAAAAAAATTGGTGCTCTACATAACTTTTCTTCTCCCGTTACTTCTCATAACACTATCTATCTCAACTTCTATTGGAAGCACAAATCATTCACCAGCGCTTGACATCGGGACAATCATCAAAGTTTTGAATGGAGAAGCCAATGAAATTGAAAAGGTCATAATCTATCAAATTAGATTTCCAAGGGCTTTGACTGCAATTTTTGCTGGTGGAGGGCTTGCTGTCGCAGGAGCTATTTTACAAGCAATGTTAAGAAATCCACTCGCCGAGCCATATATCCTAGGAATATCAAGCGGTTCAGCATTTGGAGCTCTCCTTTCAATCGCGCTAATCGGCACCTTTTCCTTCGTCTTAACCCCAATTACCGCTCTACTTGGTTCAATCGTTGTAATAATACTTGTTTACATGCTCGGCAAAAGAAGAGGAACTATTGATATAAACACGATGCTTTTAAGTGGAATAATGATAGGTGCTTTCTTTTCAGCGTTGATTCTAATCATCATCACTTTATCAGGTGAATCGTTGAAAAATTTCATCTTCTGGTTGCTTGGAAATTTATCAAATGTAAACCTGAAACAATCAGTTCTAATCTCGGTATCGGTTTTAATTTTCACCTTAATAACTTTTTTTAGTTCCCATCGCTTAAATTTAATCGCAACTGGTGATGAAATAGCAACTCAACTTGGGATAGATGCTGAAACAACGAAAAAAATTTTTTATTTCATTGCCTCAATTTTAACTGCAGTCATTGTTTCAATAACGGGTATCATCGGCTTTATCGGTCTTGTTGTTCCACACATATGTCGTAAAATTTTCAGCGTTGATTATCGGCTACTCATCCCAACATCGTTTTTCACCGGAGCGATAACTTTGCTAATCGCTGATACAATTGCAAGGATTATTTTGTTCCCGAATGAACTCCCAGTCGGTTCAATTACTGCTCTTTTTGGAGCGCCATTTTTTATATACCTCTTGAAAAAATAAGTCAGCTTCGTAATATGATTGAAAAAGTCATTACGATATTTGGCAGTTCAAAACCAGTTGAAGGCGATGAAGAGTACGAATTTGCAAGAAAACTTGGTCTTGAACTTGGTAGGGCTGGATTCACGATATGCAATGGTGGATATGGCGGAACTATGGAGGCAACCGCAAGAGGCGCTAAAGAATCCGGTGCGAAAACTATAGGCGTCACCATAGCAACGCTAAATGCAAGCGCAAACAAATGGATAGACGATGAAATTAAAGCGAGGGATTTATTTGAGAGGTTGAAAATTTTAATTGAAAAAGGCGATGCATATGTCGTGCTCCGCGGTGGGACAGGAACATTGGTTGAACTTTCCCTCGCGTGGGAGCTTATAAATAAAAATTTTATTTCACGAAAGCCACTCATCGCTGTTAGCTTTTGGACGCCGATAATCCAAACTATTTCCAAGCAACTTTTAAGCGAGGGCTCTATTGAAGGTGCAAGCTTAGTCAGAATTATTGATAGTGTTGATGAAATAGTTGAACATATAAAAAATGCACTTGCCATTGGAAATAAGCAGTAATTTTTTTATATTAAAACGGCAGTTTAAAAAAAGGGTTCTTAACAATGAAAGCAGTTATTCCAGTTGCTGGAGTAGGGACGAGATTGCGTCCTCATACTTATACGCAACCGAAAGTTTTGTTAAATGTCGCAGGTAAACCGATTCTTGGACATATAATTGACATGCTCGTTTCAAATTCAATAAAAGAGATCGCTCTCGTAATCGGCTATCTTGGGGAAAAAATCAAAAATTATGTTGAGTTAAATTACCCCGAGGTAAAATTTAACTTCGTTGAGCAAGATGAACCGCTTGGTCTTGGGCACGCAATATATCTCGCAAGTAGATATTTTGAAAACGAAGATGAGATTTTGATAATACTTGGAGATACTATTTTTGACTTTGATCTTTCAAAGTTTTTGAACAGTGAATTCACCACGCTTGGGATAAAGTCTGTTGAAGACCCGAGGAGGTTCGGAGTCGTTATGCTTGACGGTGATAAATTCGTGAAAAAACTTGTTGAAAAACCAAGTCAACCTGAAAGCAATCTTGCAATTGTCGGCATATATCTGATAAAAAACCCGAAACTTCTGAAGGAATCACTTGAAGAGGTAATAAAGTCAGAAATTAAAACAAGGGGTGAATATCAGCTCACGGACGCACTTCAATTAATGATCAACAAAGGCGAGAAGATAGTAACTTTTGAGATTGATGGATGGTATGATTGCGGAAAGCCAGAGACACTTTTACAAACAAATCGTTTTCTACTTGAAAGAAATGGAACCAACTTGAAAAAATTAGGGAGATTTGAAAATGTCCTCATCATCCCACCGGTTTATATCTCATCAACAAGCAAAATTGAGAATTCAATCATAGGTCCTTACACAACCATATCAGATGGGGTTGAAATTTCATCTTCAATAATTAGAAATTCAATTATCGGAGACGATGCAAAGATTTATAACGCCTTACTTGACTCATCAATCGTTGGAATTGGGGCGATGGTCAAAGGGGATTATAAAAAGGTCAACATTGGGGATTCCTCTGAAGTTGAATTTTACTAAAATCAAAAACCAAAAAGGAGGATAAATGGGAAGGCTATTCACCTCTGAATCAGTTGCCGAAGGACATCCGGATAAGATTTGCGATCAAATATCCGATGCTGTTCTTGATGCTTTCTTGACATATTATCCCGAAGCAAGGGTAGCCTGTGAGGTCTTTGTAACAACGGGGCTTGTAGTGATCGGTGGGGAGATAAAAGCGCCCGAAGATGTTAGAGCTAAAATTGATTTTGATGACATTGCAAGAAATGTCATAAAAGATATTGGCTACGACAAATCAGAATATCAATTTGATTATCGCTCTTGTGGTGTTATAGTTACTGTAAAATCGCAATCACCGGATATAGCGAAAGGTGTTGACAAGGGCGGGGCTGGTGATCAGGGGATGATGTTCGGTTACGCTTGTAAAGAGACACCTGAACTGATGCCGATGCCTATAATGTTTGCGCATAAACTTATGAAACGACTTGCATATGTCAGAAAGAAAACAGACCTTATGCCATATCTTCGCCCCGATGGGAAATGTCAAGTTACAATTGAATATGACAACACAGGGAAACCAGTCCGCGTTGATACAATAGTTTTCTCAGTTCAACACGATGAAAAATACAAGGGTAAAAAATTAACTCCGAAAGATATCGCTAAGGACTTACAGGAATTCGTGATAAAGGATGTAATTCCGGAGGAATATCTTGACAAAAGGACAAAATATCACATAAATCCAACTGGTTCGTTTGTGATAGGAGGTCCGCATGGAGATACTGGTTTAACAGGAAGGAAGATAATAGTTGACACTTATGGAGGTAAAGCACCGCACGGTGGAGGTTGCTTCTCGGGGAAAGACCCAACAAAAGTTGATAGAAGCGCAGCATATGAAATGAGACATATTGCCAAAAACATCGTCGCAGCAGGGCTTGCTGATGAATGTTTAATTCAAGTTGCTTACGCAATTGGGGTTAAAAAACCCGTGGCTATATATGTTGATACAAAGGGAACAGGAAAAGTGCCTGATGAAATTATCGCCGACTTCATTTTGAAAAACCTTGACCTTTCACCAAGGGGAATCATTGATAGATTGAAACTTCAAAGACCGATCTATCGGAAAACAGCAGTATACGGGCACTTTGGAAGAAACGAACCCGAATTCACTTGGGAAAAACTTGATTATGTCCCGATGTTCAAAGAGCTCTTGAAATAAATTAAAAACAAAAGGAAATTTTCTAAATGGACGAACTTAAAGGCGTTTATAAAGTCAAAGACCTCAAACTTGCAGACGAGGGGCTTAAGCAAATAAGCTGGGCTGAAAGCAGGATGCCTGTTTTAATGGCTTTAAGAGAAAAGTATAAAAAGACAAAACCATTTAAAGGATTCAGAATCGCTGGATGTCTTCATGTCACAAAGGAGACAGCCGTTTTGATCAAGACATTTGTTGAATGCGGTGCCGAGGTTAGCTGGAGCGGTTGTAATCCTCTCTCAACACAGGATACAATAGCAGCAGCTCTTGCAAAACAAGACATATCAATTTTCGCTTGGAACGGTATGAGCGTTGATGAATTTTATTGGGCAATTGAACAAACACTTCATATAAAACCAAATTTAACTCTTGATGATGGAGCTGACCTTATTTTCACAATTCACAGCAAGCACCCTGAACTTATACCTGATATAATTGGTGGAACCGAAGAAACTACAACAGGCGTGAAAAGATTAAGGGCAATGGCTGAAGCTGGCGCTTTGAAATACCCAATCATAGCTGTAAATGACGCAGAGACAAAGTGGGACTTTGATAATGTCTACGGAACTGGGCAATCAACCCTTGATGGTATTTTAAGAGCAACAAGCATTTTAATAGCGGGGAAAAATGTCGTCGTAGCTGGTTATGGTCATTGTGGTAAAGGTGTCGCAATGAGAGCAAGAGGACTTGGCGCAAATGTCATAGTCACCGAAGTCAGACCTATAGCTGCTTTAAAAGCAGTCCTTGATGGCTTCACCGTTATGCCAATGAAAGAAGCTGCTAAAATCGGTGATGTCTTCATCACTGCAACCGGAGTAAAAGATGTGATCACAGAAGAACATTTCAAAGTCATGAAAGACGGCGCTATAGTTTGCAACACAGGACATTATGATGTTGAAATAAACCTTGTTCATTTAAAGAAAATGGCAAAAGGTGTAAGAGAAATAAGAAACCATGTTGAGGAATATCTCTTGAAAGATGGAAGAAGAATTTTCGTCTTGGCAAAGGGACGACTTGTGAATCTCGTAGCTGCAGAAGGTCACCCATCAGAGGTTATGGACATGTCCTTTGCAAATCAATTTATGGCTCAACTTCGTCTCGTTGAAATGTTCAAAAAGGGGAAGAAACTTGAACCAAAAGTATACGATATACCTCCTGAACAAGATGAAGAAATAGCGGAATTGAAATTGAAAACTATGGGGATCAAAATTGACAAACTGACGAACGAGCAGAAAAAGTATATAAAAGATTACAGCGCTGGTACATAATAAAAAGCCCCGCATTATGCGGGGCTTTTTCATTTAATCTCCTCAAGCGGAATATCAAGAATTGAAAACTTCTCCCACCCTTCACAATCAAAATGCCACCATTCCGTCGGAAGAGGTATAAACCCATATTTTTTCATAACATTCTCAAGAATAGTTCTGTTTTTTATCAAGGTATCGGGTAAGTTGTAATAATCTCTGTGCGCTTTTTCAGTGAAATCATCATAACCCGTTGGCATTGGCAATTCGTTACCGAGCGAATCAACAAGTGTCAAATCAACAGCACAACCGCGATTATGCCTTGAACCTTTAGCTGGATTTGCAACATATCTTTCATCGGGAACGATTGACCATAAAATTTTTTGAACAGAAAGAGGTCTATAACAATCCCAAACTTTGAGCCCAAGCCCGAATTTCTCAAGATCGCGCTGAACAGAGTCAAGCTTCATCGCAACAAATTTTCTCAAAAAGCACTTTTCAACATTGTAAAGCTTTCTTCCCGTAAAGTTATTCGTCGTCGCATACCTTATCTCAACCTTTATCCTTGGATTTATCTTTTGAATATCAACAAGGACTGTGTCCTCAGGGAGAAATTGGGCAAACGCCAACCCATTGAAAGTAAAAATTAAAAACCACTTTATCCTCATTTGCTTTTCCTTTTTTTCTTCCCTGTTAGTTCGCTCATCGTCGGGATGTCAAACTTTTTAAAGATACCGCCTCTGAAAGGTCGCTTTTTATCTTGCGATGGCTTTAGATCAACCTTCGTGTACTTGTTTATATACCATTGATGAGCTATTGAAAGGACATTGAATGTGAAATAGTAAAGATTCAAACCGGAAGGTAAATTATTGAAAATAAGAAAGAACAGAACTGTCATTATAGTTGCTGTCACCTTCTGCCTTTGATCTGCGGTGGTTGAAAACATCCACTGCTGGATGAACATAGTAATAGCCATCAAAAGTGCAAGCCCACTTATTTGATGAACACCGAATATCGGAATATAAAATGGAAGCTTGATAATTGTATCCGGAACAGATAAATCCTTTATCCAAAGGATGAAGCCAGCTTGCCTCAATTCAATTGTCACCCTGAAAAGTGAAAACAAAGCATATAATATCGGCAATTGAAGAAGCAAAGGCCAACAACCGCTGAACGGATTAACACCATATTCACGATAAACTTTCATCACCTCTTGGTTCAACTTCTGTGGATTATCTTTATATTTCTCCTGGAGTTCCTTTAAAATTGGCGCTATCGCCTGCATCTTTCTCACTGATTTCATCTGAGTCAATGTCAAAGGAGTTAGAAGTATCTTTATCAAAATGGAGAAAATTATAATCACAACGCCATAATTCGGTATAAAAAGATGCAAAAACCTGAACAATGGAAGAAGAACAAACTCAGCAATAGGTCTTATCAACCACTTCAAACCCAAACTTATCATTTCTTCAAGACCTATGCCATATGATTTCAAAATCGTGTAGTCAAGTGGTCCGATGTAAACTGTAAAATAATTTTTTTGATATTTTTCACCCCTAAAAGGAACTTTCAAAGCGATGAGATAATTTTCTTTCACTCCATTATTTGGCAACGGGACTCTCCACCCCTCAAGGTATGCGCCATCTGCGATATCATTTGAAATTAAAGCGACCGCAAAATACTTGTTATGCGTTCCAACCCACCGAGTTACACCAGAATAAGAGCGAGAAACCCTCTCGCCGAACTTGCTTGCGTCAATGTTCTCATAAACATCACCAACTTTCGCCCAAGCATTAGCAAAGTATGATTCCTCAACGCTGTTCTCCTCTGTCAACTTTATCCCATTCTCCCAAACGAGTTGATATTCAAAATTAGCAATTATCTTCTCCATGTTCATGAGCTCAACTTCCGTGTCAAAGGAATACTTCCCGTTTTCAAATATAAATCGCTTCAAAATCTTACTTGTATCATTTATGTTCAACACAAACTCAATTTCCTTTTTCTCCCCTTTTTCCTTCAAAATCAAATTTTCCCAGTTTCTCGCTTTCGTATCAAAGTAAAAATCCCTTGTGTTGATTATTTTCCCATCCGTTGTCATAAAAACAACCGACAAGTCACCGCCCTTCTCCATCTCAACGAGTTGAACAGGATAACCGTTCCAAGTTTTAAATCTTTTCAGTTCAAATTTCTCAACAAGTGCTCCCTTTGACGAAATCACACAAGTATAAAAATCCGTTTCAACAAGTATTTTCTTTTCTTCTCCCTTTACAAGATGTGAGAAGTAAATACCAAGCGTATCTTCTCTTGGTTGCGCCTCGGCTATGTTTGAACTCTTTACCTGTGTTTTAAGCGTATCATTTTTTTTCTGTGGTTGTTGAGGAACTCTAGGCGCATTATACCACATCCAAACTAAAAGGACAAGCGTTATTAAAATCATCCCCAAAAGCGCATTTCTATCCATAGGGTCAAAATTTTTGTTTTTAATTATGGAACTTCATCAATTCCACCCGGATTGAAGGGATTACATCTTACAATTCTTTTCATCGTTAGCCAAAGCCCTTTTAAAAAGCCATACTTTGAAAATGCCTGAATGGAATAATCAGAACAAGACGGATAAAACCTACAACTCGGTGGAAAAAGTGGTGAAATGAAAAATTTATAAAACTTCACAAGGTGAATCGCTAATTTTGCGCCAAATTCAAATTTCATTCATTATACTTCAAAATTTTTTCAATCAAAGGCAGAAAATCACTTTCAAAATCAGCATACTTTAATCTTTTCAACATTTCCGCTTCACCGATAAAAATTAAAACCATATCAATCGCCATATTTCTCAAAGAAAGAAGGTCTATCAGCCGATGTTTGTTCAGCCGATAGACCTCACGCAGTAGTCTCTTTGCCCTATTTCTCAAAACAGCTTTTTTAACTTTTCGTGAGACAGCAAACGCAACCCTTGAAACGACATCACGAGCTGGACCGAAACGGAAATAAATTTTAATTAAGTTACCCGCCACTGAATTTGAATTTTTTATTATCTGAGTTATCTCAGCCGATTTTTTTATTATTTCTTTCTTTGAAAGCCCGAACCTTTTATCGCTCATCGCTAACAGTTAATTTCCATCTTCCTTTTGCTCTTCTTCTGGCGAGAATTTTCCTACCGCTTTTCGTTTTCATCCTCGCCCTAAATCCGTGGGTTCTCCTTCTTCTGGTATTGTGCGGTTGATAAGTGCGCTTCAACTTTTCCTCCGCTTTTTGTTTTCCTTGTGAAAATTCGCATTAAAATTACAAAAATTTAAAAAAAGAACAAAAACTTGATTTTGAACCCCGATTTTGATAAATTTATAACCGAAATTCGGAGGGTTAGCCTAATTGGTAAGGCGGCGGTCTTGAAAACCGCTGGGCTTCGCGCCCTTGGGGGTTCGAGTCCCTCACCCTCCGCTTCTACTTACTAAACTTTTCTTCCAACCTCGCTATAGAATCCCATATCGCTTGAAGCATCCGACCATCAAGCTCACGTGTCTGCGCAACTTTAAGATAATCAAGCTCTCTTTTATCACCTATATCACCAAGGACATTATAAACCACCATTCTAACAAAAAATTCAGGCGTGTTAACCATCCCGAAAATGAAATCCTTTATCCGCGGGTCTTTATCAGCAAAAAGAGCAAGTGTTGAAATCGCCGTTATACGAACCGATGGATGATTCCCGCGCATTGAGTATCTTTTTAAAATGTCAATCGCCTCTTTTTCAAACTTCGTATTCTTCATATCACTTAACCTTCTCAAAGCAGTAGTCCTAATAACCTCTTGATGAGAATCCATCCCAAGCGCATTCTTTATATACTTCATTCCATTTACCGAATCAATCGCAACAAGAGAATTAATTGCCGACGCAATCACATAATAACTCTTTTCACTTTTAACGACATCGTTTAAAAAACTGACAACGAAGTTAAACTTGAAATTTTTCAAAGCGTCAACTATACTTCTTCTAATTCTTGAATCGCCTTCATTTTTATAAAGTTCAATTAAAAATTTCGCCACATCTTCACCTTTCAACTTTCCAAGATTATTTATCGCCTCTTGCTTTATAGCATAAAATTCACTGCTCCTGCTTATTTTCTTCATAAGTTCAACAACATCAGCCTCATCAATCATTTTCCCAAGCTCCTGCACTGCAAGAAGACGGTCTATCATCTCGCTTGCATTTTGCGCTTGATAAATCAATTCCCCTTTTGATTTTTCAAAATACAACTCCTTCAAAATCCAATTCCCCTTATCAAATATAACCATCAACGGTTTATCATTAACCTCAAACTCAAAACTTTCCTTTCTCTTGTCAATGAAGATTCTAAAAATTTTACTCTCGTTTTTAGTTACTATCTCAACATCAACCGGTGTTTTGAAAACCTCCGGAGTTAAAGAGTCCGCTGGATGAATTTGCTCAACTTCAAGTTTTACAACCTTTTTTGAATCGTCATAGGTATATTTAACCTCAAAGCTCGGATACCCAGCTTTATAAAGCCACTGGTCAAAGAACCATTTCAGGTTATATCCTGTTGCTTCTTCAATTGCGATTTTAAAATCGTCGGTTTCAACATTTTGATAAGCATATTTATGCGCATAATAATTTATCGCCTTCCAGAAGAGTTCATCGCCGAGGATAAACCTTATCATGTTAAGAATAGCGCCACCACGCTGATAAATATGGGGTCCGAAAAGGTCTGTCGGGTCAAAATACCTGTTCCAAACGGTTGGTCTCTTATTTGTCATATCAGCAAATTTTGCGCTCCTTTGCATGTTGTATAAACTAAATTGAAATTCATCCTTCCCCCTGGCATGTTCAAAATAAAGCGCGGTGAAATAAGTCGCAAACCCCTCGTTTAACCAAGCGTGTTCCCAACTTCTACAAGTCAAAAGGTTTCCCCACCATTGATGAGCCAGCTCATGCGCAACAAGACCATCACTTGAAAAATCAAGATGAGCCCTCTCATCGTGTATCGTTGAACTCGTTAAAGTGGTTGCGGTCGTGTTTTCCATTCCCCCATAGATGAAATCTTCAACTATCGTCTGAGCATATTTGCTGTATGGATATTTATAGCCGATCTTCTCTGAGAAAAACTTCATCATATCTGGTGTCTTTTCAAACGAAAGTTTAGCGTATTTCGCATTTGATTTATAAACATAATATTCAAGCGGAATGTCAAGATAATAATCTTGAAGTTTAACATATTCTCCAACGACGATTGAAATCAAATAAGTTGAATGCGGTTTATCCATAAACCAGTGATATGTCTTCAAACCTTTTTTGACATCCTCATTTACGGATAAAAGTTTCCCGTTTGAAATCACAACAAAATTTTTCTTCACCGTTGCTATCAACTCACTTGTCGCCTTGTCGTTTGGGAAATCATAACAAGGAAACCAATAATGATTATCTTCGGGTTGACCTTGTGACCATATTTGATACGGCTTATCCGGATAAGCTGAATCTGGCTGGATGAAATACAGACCTTTGCGGGGATTTGAAACGAAATACTCAACAACTACAGAAAGAGTATCCTTGAAAGAATACGCCTTATCAAGATAAATTTTCAACTTTTGTGCAAGTGAATCAAAGTTAAACTTTAATTCCTTCCCATCGGGTAAATAAACTTTCTTTATTTTCATCTCAGCAGCGTCAAGAACAAATTCATTTAAATTGGGTCGCAAAGGGGCAAATTTTGTCGTAACCTTTCCGTCAACCGTTTTCTGCTTCTCGTCAAGATTCAGCTCAAGCTTGATGTGTATGACATCATAAGTTCTATCCCTGGTGAAATGTTCCGGTGGCGGGGTTGGTGACTTGTAATAAAACCTCGGTCTTTGAGAAAAAGCAGAAATTGAAAATAAAAGGACAAGTAAAATGACAAAAAATCTTCTCATAGTTTTGCCCGAAATTTATTTTTTTGAATGGTTTGACGGGATGATTTGAATTAATGTTTCAAATTTTTTCAAGCGCTTGTTCAAGGTCAGATATCAAATCCTCAACATCCTCAATTCCAACTGATAATCTTACTATTCCTTCAGTAAGTCCAAGCTCTCTTTTTTCCTCTTCGGGGACTGATGAATGGCTCATGCTCCAGGAATGGTTTACCAAACTTTCAACTCCCCCAAGCGATTCAGCAAGTGTAAAAATTTTCAAATTTTCAACAAATTTTTTGACATTATCTCTTGAACCAAGGTCTACCGTTACAACACCGCCGAAATCTTTCATCTGTCTTTGTGCGAGCTCATATTGCGGGTGTGAGGGTAGCCCAGGGTAAAAGACCCTTTTAACTTTGGGATGAACCGAAAGAAAAATTGCTACTCTTTTAGCGTTTGAACAATGCTGTTTAATTCTGACGGCGAGCGTCTTTATAGACCTCAAAAGAAGCCAACAATCAAATGGGCTCGGCACAGCCCCAAAAGCACGCTGTATATACCAAAGCGGTTTTTGAAGTTCATCCCTATTTGTTACAACAATGCCACCGACGACATCACTATGCCCGTTTAAAAATTTCGTACTGCTATGTATAACTATATCACAACCCAGTTCAAGGGGTCTTTGCAAATACGGCGTCATAAAAGTATTATCAACAGCGATCAAAATTTCACGATTAAATGAGTCGCGAAGCTCAGCTAACCTTTTTAAGTCAGTAAGATAAAGGAATGGATTTGAAGGAGTTTCAGCAAAAATTAGTTTCGTTTCATTTTTGAGTTCTCTCTCAACATTTTCAACCTGTGTCATATCAACAAAAGAAAACTTTATCCCCCATTTTTGCATCTCTTTGAAAACCCTTAAAGTTCCTCCATAAATGTTTTTTGTCGTGATAACATGGTCACCGGGTTTAAGAAGTTGCATTACCGCCGTTACAGCAGCAACACCAGAGGAAAAAGCGAAACCATACTTTCCATTTTCAAGTTTAGCGATGTTTTCTTCAAGCATTTTCCTATTCGGATTTTGTGTCCGAGAATAAACAAAGGGAGCCTCTTCATCAAATTTACGAGCGTAGGTTGTAGCAAGATATATCGGCGGTATAACCGAGAACGATTCTTTATCTGGTTTTTGCCCCCAATGGATTGCATCGGTTGAAAATCCCATTTTCAAGCCCACATTTCTTATAAAAATCGGGCGGGCGAAAAATCACCCGCCCAAAAAATTTTCATTTCTTATTCCTCAGCTCATCCGCTTTCTTAAAAGCTGCTTCTGCCTTCTCAACATCTCCAAGATTAGCATAAATCTTCCCTATCAAATCCCAAATGAAAACATCATCCGGATCAATCTCTGTTAACTTCTCAAGATAAGGCAACGCCTGTCTGAACTTATCTTTCGCCATATCTTCATACTTTTTCTGCTCTTCAAGATTTTGCTTTAAAGCGAGGTCCTCAGCTTGTTGTTTCAACTTAACCCCCCAGTTAACATACGAAGCCCCGAGGTTATATATCGCCTCTTTATAATTTGGGTCAATTTCAACAGCTGAGCTGAACTCTTTTATCGCTTCCTCAAATCTTTCCGCTTTAAGCAACAAAACACCATAGTTATAATGGAAATACTTGTTTTCGGGATGGGCTTCAACTGATGAACGAAACGCCTCAAGTGCCTCATCGCTTCTTCCAGCGTTTATGTAAGCATTTGAAAGAAAAGCAAGTGTCTCCTCATCCGTTGGTTCAAGATTTCTCACTTTGTTAAAGATATCAATCGCTTTGTCATACCACTCTCTGGCTGCGTAAAATTCAGTTGAATCTAAAACAACCGAAACACTCCCCTCTTGATATGTTTCGCCAGCATAAGTGATTGACTTTACAACATCGTTTTCAAGTTCAACTGTAAGTCCATATTTTTGATAAATCCACTTTTCAACCTTCGGCTGTGACGGTGCTGGTCGTCTGGGTCTTTTCTCCCTTGGCTGTGGTTGTTCCTGTTTAATCACATTCACAACATCGGGATTCCCAAACGCTGACCTCACAACATCTGCATTAACCCCTACACTTATGCTCTTCCTGTTTTCAGGGTCTTCAAACTTCATCGTATGACGATACGCAAAATCATAATAAATTTTTCCTAGCATCTTCATAGCATCGGTATCTTTTTCCCCCGAAAGCTCAACCGCCTTTTGCAATGGCTCAACTGCCGACGGAATGTCCTCCTTTGAAAGATAACTATAAGCGAGATTCTTATAAGCAGAAGCACTATCAGGGATGATCAATGTTGCGGTCTTGAACGCCTCAATCGCTTTCTCAATATACTGAACAGAGTCACGATTGTTCTGGAACCTTCCAAAATAAACAACACCAGCATTAAAGTTATCAACCCAATATTTCAGCTTGAAATTAGCTATATCCTTTTCAAACCTGTTTGAAATTTCAAGCGACTTATTGAACGCTTCAAGCATCCCTTCGTAATTTTTTTGCTCACCCCTGACATATCCAAGCAAAAACCAGGCTTCGTCATTTTTGGGATTGTTTTCAACCTCCTTCAATAACTGCTTCTCAGCATTCACCCAATCCTGCCTTTGAATGTAAACCTTAGCCCCAGTGACTTCAGCGCTTGCGCACTGGAAACCGGTAACCGATATGTAAATTAAAACAAGAGCGAAAACGGACAAAACCAAAATTGACTTTACTTTTGACATGTTTGAGTTCGCAAATTAATTTTTAAAATTTCTTTGTTTCAAATATATTAAAAAACAAGCGATTTTTCAAGAAAAGTGACACATAACCTTGACCCAAAACGGAAAATTTGAAACACAAGAAAACATTAAACCCGTATCAGAATTTTATGATGAATTATCTCTGGAATATGCCGATATGACCGAAATTTCAAAAAGAATTGAAAGTGAAACGAAGGTCTTTGAAAAGATAATATTTGAAAAAAACATCAAGAGATGCCTTGACGCTGGATGCGGAATTGGGCTTCACTCCATAATCCTGTCAAAACTTGGCGTAGATGTCGTTGGAATTGACCTCTCCAAAGGGATGATTTTAAAAGCACAGGAACTTTCCGAAAAGTTTAACTCAAAAGCAAAATTTGAAACGCTTGATTTTCTCCAAACGAAAGACAAATTCAAAGACGAATTTGATCTCGTTATCTGCCTTGGAAACACTTTGCCTCATCTCTTAAACGAAAGGGACTTATTGCTTGCACTGAGAAATTTCCACAATGCGCTGAAAAAAGGCGGGCTGTTAATAGTTCAAATTTTAAACTATGACAAAATCATCCAGAACGAGGAAAGAATCATAAACATCCGTGAAACGAAAGATAAAATTTTCATACGGTTTTATGATTTTGAGCCCACTATTATTGGCTCACCAAGTTTGAAGGTATTTGAAATAAGGAGGGACTTTTTGAAATTTAATGTGTTGATCATCAACAAACTTGAAAACTACTCGCACAAAATTATAACAACTCGGATAAAGCCAATAAAAAGCGAAGAACTATGCCGAAAACTCAGCTTGGTTGGCTTTAAAGATGTTGAAATCTTTGGAAATCTTATGAAGGACCCTTTTGAAGCTAAAAGTTCTAAAAACATCGTCGCATTTGCAAACAAAATTTAATTACAAACCATGGTGATTTTCCCTAAGGAACACGGCTCTTGGGCGATCTTATTAGTTCCATTTGTCATAGGTGCGGAAATCGGCGGTGGCTTTGATATAAAAACTGCTCTTTTCCTTATTTCTGTATTATCAATTTTTCTATCTTACCAGCCAGCAACAATGATAGCAAAATCAAAATTGAAAATCTCAACTGAAAATCTCAAGGACGCTATAAAATCGCTCTTTTTATTTTCTCCATTTGCCCTGATTCCCTCATTCATTTTGATCTTTTACTTCAAGCTCTACGGACTTCTAATTTTCGGGCTTATCGGCTTGCTTGGATTTGCAGTGCAACTTATCCTTTCAAAAAGGAACCTTGACAAAACGCAGGGCGGGCAAATCTTCGCTATGTCCTTACTCGTTCTCACAGCACCATCAGCTTATTATGTTCAAGTGGGAAATTTTGATTTAACAATGTTACAACTTTATCTATTGAATTTGATTTTCTTCGGAAGCGGAATAATCTATGTCAGAATGAAAATTTTGGCTCTCGCAACGAAAAAGGATAAGTTTTCCCTCTCAGAGAAACTTTTCATAGGAAGATACAACATAGCATATCACATTACAATTTTAATCCTTCTTGCAACTCTCTTGATCAAGGGCTCAATTGGTCCTTTGATATTTGCATCTTTTTTGCCCGTTATAATCCATTCAATAATGGGAACTCTCTTACTTGAAAGAAAAGTTAAATTCAAACGGCTTGGTTGGATTGAGACGATTTATTCAGTTTTGTTCGCCGTCTTGATGATAATTGAACTGGGAAGATAAAGCGAGATCTACCTTATGCTTGCAATTTCTGCAAAATCTATCACTTTTTAAATCAACCTCCTCAACCGTGCTTGAAGAGTGCATCACGCAAAGATAATCTTCACAATGCAAAAGACCAAAATTGTGTCCCAATTCATGGAGGACTTCCTTAATTAATCGTTCCTGCGTCAATTTTTTATTCTCTGGTAACCCATAAGCGATTTCATTCAATCTGAAAGTTGAAACTACAGAAACCTTACCACCAAGTTGCGCCTCACCGAAAACATAAGTTAAAACTGGAATAAACAAATCAACTGAAATTACCCCAACGACTTTGCCGTTAAAATCTTTGAACCTGTCGGAAAGTAAGGAGATTATCTTTGTTGAGTTGAACTGTCCGCGTGAATTATCATAGGCAAAAGAAAGATTGATATGGTTTGTATTTTCAAGCAGAACATCACAAAAAAACATTTCCTTGAGCGCTGGAAGTAGCCCCAAGACAAGTGAAAAATCAACGGGATATATTGGGACGACCAAAATTTTAAGTCTATCAGCCGAAGGCATAAAATTTTAATTGACCCTGTTTCGCTTTAAACTATACTTTTCAATTTTATGATACAGTGTCACGCGATCTATTCCGAGTATTCTCGCCGAGCGTGATATATTCCAATTTGTCTTATTCAAAATTTTCAATATATGTGCCCTTTCAACTGCTTCAAGAGTTTCGTCTTCCGGTTCTATTTCATCACATGGACGAATTGGTAAATCCTCGGGTCTTATAGCTGGGGGTTTTGCTAAGACCATCGCCCTTTCTATAGCATTTCTAAGCTCGCGGACGTTCCCGGGCCAATTATATCTAATTAATAAATCCATCGCCTCTGGCGAAATCTCCGTCACCGGCTTGTGCATTATAGCAGAGAACTTCTTAAGATAATAATTTGCTATCAAAGGTATATCAGAACGTCTTTCCCTAAGCGGTGGGACAAATATCGTGAATACATTGAGACGATAATAGAGGTCTTCTCTGAACTTTCCTTCCTTGACCAGGTTTTCAAGGTCACAATTTGTGGCACATATAACCCTGAAATCGCTTGTGATGACCTCATTCCCCCCAACCCTCGTAAATTGTTTCGTCTCAAGAACCCTTAAAAGTTGCACTTGCATTTTCAAACTTATAGTTCCAACCTCGTCAAGGAAAACTGTCCCACCGTCTGCAATTTCAAATTTCCCTTTCCTTCTGTAAAGCGCGTCCGTAAAAGCTCCTTTCTCATGCCCAAACAATTCACTCTCAAGCAAAGTATCTGGAATTGCGCCACAATTAACTGATATAAACGGGAAGTATCTCCTATGACTATAAGAGTGAATCAACCTCGCTATCAACTCTTTACCAACGCCACTTTCCCCTCTAATCATAACAGTTGTATCAGTTGGCGCAACTGCTTTTGCAAGTTCAATCACCCTTTTGATCTCCTGGCTTTCGCCAACAAGTTCATCTGGCATCATAAGTTCAGAGACCTGTTCTTTCAGCTTAACGTTTTCATTCATCATCTTCTTTTGCTTTATCACATTCTTAACAAGATGAGAAAGATAATCGGGGTCAATTGGTTTAGTTACATAATCGTAAGCTCCCTCTTTCAACGCCTTGACAGCTGAATCAACTGAAGCAAACGCCGTTATAATAATTATGATCGCCGTTGGGTCAATTTCTTTTACTCTTTTCTGAAGTTCAAGTCCATCCATCCCTGGCATTTTTATATCAATGAAAATCACATCCCAAGGACCTTCATTCATCATTTTAAGTGCCTGCGCTCCATTTTCCGCAACCCCAACCCTATAACCATCTTGAATGAACCATTTTGAAAGTGAATCTCTAACTATAAATTCATCATCAACAATTAAGATGCTAAATTTCTCGTTCATATTCAGGGTTTAATTTTTTTGGCAATACAATTGTAAAAGTAGTTCCAAAATTTACCTTTGATTCAACCGATATTTGCCCGCCATGCCTTTCAACGATTCCGTAAACCACAGCTAAACCAAGCCCTGTTCCCTTCCCCTCTTTCTTCGTCGTGAAAAACGGCTCAAAAATGTGCGGTAACACATTCTCAGGAATCCCCACCCCCGTATCAATTACCTTTACCTGAATTTTATCACTGTTAACTTCTTTTAACTCAATCCTTAAAGTTCCTCCCTCTGGCATTGCCTCAATTGCGTTTATCTCCATTGCTAGAAGCATCTGCTCTATTTGTTGTGCATCACAATAAACGATAACAGGATGCTCTGGCATATCCAACTCAAGCCGGACATTGTTCATTTCAAGATGATGCGAAATCAACGCGATACTTCTTTTGATAATCTGTCCGATATCTTCATCTTTAAACTCGCCAACTCTCTGCTTTGAAAACAAGAGTAAATTTTTAACTATATTTCCACACCTTGATGTCTCATCAATAATTATTGATAACTCGCTTAAAATCTCATCTCTTTCCTCTTCAATTTTAGAATTATTCTCCAAGCGCCTTTTCAAAAGTTTCGCATAAGTTAAGATACCTTCAAGTGGATTGTTAAGCTCGTGTGCGACCGTAGCTGCAAGTTTTCCAAGCGAAGCCATTTTTTCAATATGCACCATATAAGCATAAGCCCTCTGAAGCTCTGCTGTTTTTTCATTCACCTTTTGTTCAAGAAGTTTAGCCCAGCCCAAAAGTTCCTCATGTGCGCGCTTCAATTCCTCCGTCATCTTATTGAATGACTTCGCCAAAGTCCCAATTTCATCGCTTGTATCTATATCAATCCTGTGATCAAGATTTCCGCTCATTATCTCAAGAGTCCCTTGTATTAACTTTCTTAATGGAGCATTAACGAATTTCAAAGTGAAAATAAAAACAAGCAATGAAATGGCAAGAAGCATAAATAAACCACTTGCATATTGAATCATGCTTAATTTGACTGCATTAGCTTTGGCACTCTCAAGGGAAAAAATCACATCAAAAACGCCAAGTATTGTCTGCTCCTTCTTATGAACATGACAATCAGATGTATAACATGATTCTTCATTTCGTATGGGATTTATCGCCCCTAGAATTTCATGTCCTGTCCGAGAGTGAAAAACCCGTGTAAGTTGCGATGATTCAGCTGGAACTTTAATTTTATCACCGATATGACAGACATTACATGCCTCGCTTTCCATAGAGACAACTTTCCCAACTTCAGTAGGTATGGTTGAAAATGTTATCTCACCTTGCTTGTTGTAGATTCTAATTGCTTCAATCTCTGATTGCTTCCCAAGCATATTTATAATTTGGTAAATATCTTCCCTTTTGTTATGTAACATGCTATAATGGGTTGCTCGCTTTATAAGGTCGCTTGTCATTAAAGCATTTTTCCTCACTATGGACATGTATTGACTTAACTGCCATCTAACGATCAAAATTGAAGAAATCACCGTGACCCCAAAAACAATTACAAAAATCAAAAGAAACAACTTAAAGGTAAGTGAATGAAAAACTTTCATTTTCACTAAAAATTATTTTCACTACCATCTAAATTTATTACAACCCTTATGCCATTAAAAAATCAATAATTTTCAATCAAATTTTAATGTCATATTGTGACTTTATTGTCATATACCGAATCATTTTGTCTCGAAATTCACCTTAAAACTCAAAAACCTTCCGGGCTATTAAAAGATATCTTTTTGGACCAAGCAAATCTTTTAATGTAACTATCGCCACACCGCCATTTTGAACCATCATCTCGTCACCGCAATGCCTGTCAATAAATCTCATCACTTCCCTTTTGAATTTATCAAGTTTATTATTGAAAAATTCAGCAAACTCAATACTATCCATCAACCATTTCAAATTTTCCCCTTTATCAAGTTCAATCTCAAAAAGCCAACCGTCAACATATGGGTCTTTATTTAAAATGTCTGGCTCAGTTAGAATTCTTTCATTTAATTTAAACAAATTTCCCTTTGCTGGGGAACGAATTGAAAAAATGCCATCCCTGTGTTTCACCCAAGCACATGGCGTATCAACACCAACTCTGACCGGAATATTTGGATAGATCACCTCAATTAAAGGAAAGAAAAGACAAACGAACGGCTCGCTCAATCCAACACTTATTATATCACCTTCAACCTTCACCCAAGTCAACAACCTCGTATAATACCTATCCTCCGGAAACTTCTTATTTTTTAAACTTTCAACACAATTAAAAACGATATTTTGCACTTGTTCCGAAATCATTCTTTGAAGACCTCCTTTATCGGTATTACGAAATATCCCTCAAATCTTTCTTTCTCTTTAACCTCTTCCGGGAAAACCGGCAAAGTTTTAGCTATAAATCTAAATGCAGCAAAACCAAGTGAAACCATAAACATAGTTATCACTATCTCAGTCCACTTGGGGAAATATCTAGCTTGTGTATAACTTTCAAGTGCGGTAATACTAACATTTAATCTATTAAGGATAAATCCGAGAACTGTTGTCAGCTGAGCGTAAAACAACCATTTTTTACTTTCTCTGACTTTTGAATTTGCCAATAAAACTATCGGCAGAATTACCCCAAGCAAGAACTCAAGCCAAAACATCACCGATTCATAATTGAATGCGAAAATATACTTGAAAAGTTTATAATTGACTATATCCTCCACCTTAAGCACAAAATAGACCATCAACGCCACGGCGCTGACTTTACCTAGCCTTGACAAAATGTGAATTTCAATTTCTCTTTTAAAAGCCCTTGAACTTAAATAAGATTCAATTGTCACCATCGCTGGACCAACAGCGACAGCAGATAAAAAGAAAAGATACGGCAAATTGCTTGAATACCATATGGGATGCAGTTTTTCAGGGACTATTAAATAAAGCGAGCCAAGTGATGATTGATGAAGGGTTGAGAGAATAACCCCAGCTACAACAAGAGGTATTGTCAAGTTATGTATTATCTTTTTAGGCTTTACGAGGCGAAGTTTTTGGAACAACATCGGGCTAAACTCAAGGGCAAGCACTGTTGTGTAAAGCATAACACACCAAGCAACTTCAAACATCACCGATTCTGGATTCCACATAATTATCGGATGCCATATATTCCATGGTTTGCCAAGGTCATAAATTAAAGCGACGATAACCAAGATATAACCAAGGAAAGCGGTTAAAATTGCTGATGGTAATATGCTTTTATAATCCTCAAGGTTAAATATATAAACAGCTGAAGCCATTACAAAACCGCCAGCTGCAAGTCCTACCCCACAGAGAACATCAAAACCTATCCATAATCCCCATGGGAAATTATCACTTAAATTTGTCACCGCTCCAAGTCCTTTTGTGAATCTGACAATCGTAACATAAATCCCAAGCGCTAAAATTATCCAAAAAACGACAGTCCAAAATTTTAATTTTGGTGGTTTTACTTCTTTCATTTTTCATCCTCTTTTTTGTTTCCTTCTTCCATCTCCTTTAGCTTGCGTTGTAGCTTTTGAACTTCATTCCTTCTTTTCGTTATCCACCATATACCAAAGAGTAAAGTTCCGCCCCAGAAGATATAGTTTGGAATTTTAGTCATAATCTGTTCTGTGAAGTGTGAGAGTGGAATCTCGGGCAAGTTTGGATTAAAGCCAAACTTATGCATCGGTCTATCGGCAATATAAAGCACAGATGTTCCACCCACTTCTTTGACCCCGAAAATATGAGGATAATAAACTTCGGGATTTTCCTTTATTCTTCTCCTTGCTTCTTCAATTAAATCATCTTTTAAACCAAAAACCCTTGCCTCTGCTGGGCATGCTTCTACACAGGCAGGAACCCTTCCTTGCTTCATCCTATCATAACACATATCACACTTAGTAACCCTTGGGTTAGGTTTGTTCCATTGATACTTCGGTATATTAAATGGACACGCCTGCATACAATATCTACAACCAATACACTTCGTTGCATCATAAATGACAGGTCCAATGTTAGTTTTTTGGAAAGCTCCAACAGGACAAACAGACGCGCAAGTGGGTTTCTCACAATGCATGCACAAACGTGGAAGGTAAACACCATTATGGTCTTCAACAGCGGTATTTTGAATAGCCGAAAGCTGGTGTGACTCTGTTAATGGATTACCCCAGCGTTCAGCACACGCTTCTTCACAAGCATAGCACCCTATACAACGAGTTACATCAACAAGGATTCCATATTTTTGCATTTCAAAAACTCCCTTTTAATTTTTAAACTCAATAAATTCCCTCTTGAATTTTTCCCATACATCGTTATCAAATCCCTCTAAGACACCTTTGATAATAAGTCCACCGTCAGCAAGCGTTGGTTCAACGGTTGGAGAAAACCTTGGTGCTTCACGGCTAATGAATTCCCTGAATCTTTTTAACTCACTCCTCAACCATCGGCTCGCTTCACTACCCACAAAAAGATTTTTCAATTCCACTGCTATATCATCTGGCTCAATCATAACGATCCAACCTTTAAGATACGGGTCTTCCAAAATTTCACTTGGTCTTTCAAGAACCTCAGTATTTACAGCTGTAATCTTACCGCTAATTGGCGAACAAAAAGTCAACTCCCTCCCATCTTGTCGTATTTTAAACAAGGCATCTCCACTTTTTACCCTTTCCCCAACTGGTAAAACTTCAATTGAATCCACCCTACCTAGAACCTTCGCTATAAAATCATCAACGCCGATATAAATTTTACCCGAGAAAAGAAGCTCAATCCAAGTATGAAACTTGCTAAAAAAGTAACCTCTTGGAAGAATAAAACTATCGGGACTTAATACAACCTCCCGAATAAGGGCTTCGCGTTTTCTTTCAGCCCTTTGAACAAAGTAGTCAATCATCAAACAGACCAAAATTGTTGCTATTACAAAAAGTGCTACCATGGTTTAATCCTGATTTTGTTTTTTCAATAAGTTATTTATGCAAAAGATATGCCACTGTTTCTTCGTTCGTAAAATCAATAAATAAACAACACCCAAGAAAGGGTCCCGTTGATTTATTCTACATACCACGAAAAGATGTTAAATAAATCTTTGATAATTAATCAAAAATTTATGTTAAAAAACTCAACATATCTGATAAAAAAGTCAACACAAAAACTCCCTACTTTGTATAAAAACGAAAGAAATTCAAAAAATTTCCATGGCATAATTTTTGCAATTCAGATGAGTGCATTTAAAACAAAAATAGTTCAGTTCGCAATGAAAGGGAAATTAACACGTAAAAAATTTCTTGAACTCACAACAAAAGGGGCAATCGGAACTGCACTTGCGGTTTCAGCTGTTAAGTTGTCAAAAGCTGAAACTAAACAAACTTGGCCCTACCCATATCAACAACTTGACCCAGAGTATGTAAGAAAACTTGGACATCAATTCTATTGGACAGGAAAGGGTTGTTCCTACGGGGCATTTCACGCGATTGTGAAAGCATTGGCTGAAAAAATTGGCGAACCATTTTCATCCTTTCCAACCGATATGCTAATCTTTGGGCATGGTGGAGTTGCGGGATGGGGCGGAACTTGCGGAGCGTTGATAGGAGCTGCTGCTGCAATTCAGCTTGTTTGTGACAAAACAACCGCTGATAAACTAATCCATGAGCTTCAAGGTTGGTATACCCAAACGCTCTTCCCGTCGGACATAAGCAACCAATATGCCCAAAGTGGACAATTTTTCGTTCATAAATATGATAATCCACTACCTCAATCAAGTTGCGGTTCTGTGCTCTGCCATATTTCAGTGACCAAATGGTGCGACGCCTCGGGTTATAACTCAAGCTCAACTGAAAGAAAAGAAAGATGCGCTCGCTTAACTGGAGATGTTGCTGCTTACGCTGTAAAACTTTTGAACGACTGGTTCTCGGGTCAATTCCAAGCAACATATCAAGAACCGGGTACAATCTCCGGCTGCATGGCTTGCCATGGGACGGCTTATAAAGATGATGTGAAAGCAAAGATGGAATGCACCCAATGCCATAAACCGAACTGGGCTCACCCCCAAACCAAAGTTGAGCAACTCTCAGAGGTCGCATTTATGTTCCGACTCGGTCAAGCATATCCAAATCCATTTAATCCAACAACAAACATTGAATTTTCAATACCGAAATCATGTGATGTTCGGCTTGAAGTCTATGACTTGAGCGGAAAGATAGTAAGACGCTTAATTGATGGCATAAGATATGAACCCGGCGTTTATAAAGTAACTTGGGATGGAACGGATGACCACGGAAATCGTGTAGCAAGTGGAGTTTACATCTATAGAATGACCGCTGGAAATTACACAGCAGCTAAAAAGGTTGTTTTAGCAAAGTAACGGGATAATGTAAAAACTAATTAGCCCCGACATATGTCGGGGCTTTTTTATTAACTTGAAAATTTAAGCCCTTTTGATTATATTTTTTAATGAATACTGCCCCGTGGTGTAACTGGCAACACGCCTGACTCTGGATCAGGTAATCGAGGTTCGAATCCTCGCGGGGCAGCTTCCCTTATTCAACCCAAGTTAACCATCCATATTTATCGTTTCCATTTTCTACTATGTCAAAGAAAGCGCCTTGAATTGCCTTTGTCACCTCACCTGGCTTTCCACATCCAATTTTAATTCTATCAACACTTACAACAGGGGTTATTTCAGTTGCTGTTCCAGTCATAAAAATTTCATCGGCGATATAAAGCATCTCCCTCGGTATAAGCGCTTCACGGACCTCAAAGCCGAGGTCTTTAGCAATTTGAATTACAGACATCCGTGTTATCCCGGGCAATATCCCAGTTGAAATAAATGGCGTGTAAATTACACCATCCTTAACTATGAAAACATTTTCACCGCTTCCTTCACTTACAAAACCATGATAATCAAGCGCAATTCCCTCTGCATATCCATCTACAACCGCCTCCATTCTGATAAGTTGAGAGTTCATATAGTTTGCCCCAACCTTTGCCATCATAGGCAGTGTATCGGGCGCAGGTCTTCGCCAACTTGAAACTTTAACATCAACACCATTTTTTATTGCTTCCTCTCCAAGATATTTACCCCACTCCCAAACAGCTATGACTACATCAATTGGACAATTCAGCGGATTAACACCAAGCTCATAATAACCGCGAAACACTATCGGACGAATATAACACGCTTTCAATTTGTTAACCTTGATTGTCTCAATAACAGCTTGCATGAGTTCATCAAGTGTGTAAGGAATTTCAGCCCTGTAAATTTTCACTGAATCATAAAGTCGCCTCAGATGTTCTCTAAGGCGAAAAACCGCCGAACCTTTTTTCGTGTTATAGCATCTTATGCCTTCAAACCAACTTGTCCCATAGTGAATGACATGGGACAGAACATGGATTTTTGCATCATCCCAATTGACAAATTTTCCATTCATCCAGATCTTCTCTACTTTTGGTAGTGGCATGGCTTATTTGAGTTTTTTTGTGTATATGCGGTATTTTTTATAGGGGGTTGACCCCAAATTTTCTGCAACTCTTTTCATCGGTTCATTATCTTCAAGAACCCAACCAAGCTCAGCAGCAGTGTAACCAAGAGCAATGCCATTTTTAATTGTATAGTAGTAAAACGCTGCATCTATCCCCGAGAAACGGTATTCGTGAATTAACCCCATTATCAGAACGCGAATCATTGTAATTTTTTTCATATATCTAATCAATTTGAAAATCCCAAACGGGAACAATCTTCCGTTGAGATGTTTCAATGCTTGATTTATATCTGGAATTGAAAGCGAAAAACCAATCGGTTTGTCGTTCACCTCGGCAAAAAGAGCGATTTCAGGGACAACTATTTGTTTCAAGCCCTTTGCAATATGATTTATCTCATCGTCCGTTAGAGGAACAAATCCCCAATTTTTACTCCAGGCGTTGTTGTAAACCTCTTTAACTTTTTTGACCTCTTCATCAAAATTTTTCAAATCAACTTGTCGTATTTTCGCATTTCTCCTTTTCAAGACGAGTTCAACCCCTTTCTCAAGCCTTTCCATAACTTTTGGTGTCAACATCTCTTGTGAAATGTAATAGGAATACAAATCCTTTGCTTTCTCAAAACCATAACTCTCGCAAAGTTCAGGATAATAATCATAATTGTAAGGCATCATAACACAGGGTGGCTTGTCAAACCCTTCAATCAAAATACCACAAGAATCATTCGTTGATGGATTTACAGGACCCCTTATCTCATCAAGACCTTTTTTAATTGCCCATTTCTCAACTGTTTCAAAAAGTCGTGAAGATACCTCTTTATCATTCACGCTCTCAAAAAATCCAAAAAAACCGATATTCTCGTTATGAAACTGATTATGATTGTGATTTAAAATTGCAGCTATTCTTCCGACAACCTCACCATTTTTGTAAGCAAGGAAAAATTCCGCCTCGCTATGTTTATAAAACGGATTCTTTTTAATATCAACAAGGTCTTTTTGTTCAATTAAAAGTGGCGGGACCCATTGGGGATGGTTTTTGTAGAGTTGGTAGGGGAATTTGATAAATGTTAAAATATCTTTCCGGGTCAAAGCCCGGCGTATTTCAATTGACATTTTTTCACCTTTTATTTTTTAATCAATCAAAGCTAGTTCTTTCCCAACCTTTTCAAATTTTTCAATTACTATGTCAAGGTGCTTATCCTCATGAGTTGCCATAAAGCTTAACCTTAAAAGTTGCATCCCTTGTGGGACCGCTGGACTTATGACCGCATTGACAAAAACGCCGTTATCAAAAAGTAATCTCCAAAACTTAAATGTCAATAGGTCCTCACCTATGACGACCGGGACTATCGGTGTCTGCCCGTCAAGTACTCTAAAACCAAGGTTCTTCAGCTCACGTCTTACCTTATTTGCATTGTAATGAAGTCGTTCAATTCTTTCTGGTTCGGACTTTATTATCTCAAGTGCTTTCAAAACAGCAGCGACTTGTGCCGGGGTCATACTTGCACTGAAAATTAAAGCAGGGGAGTGATGCTTAATGTAATCAATCACTGGCTTTTCACCAGCTATGAAACCACCCAAAGAGGCGAAACTTTTACTGAAAGTTCCCATTATAATATCAACTTCACTATCAAGCCCGAAATGATTCGCGGTTCCGCGTCCACCCTTGCCAAGGACCCCAAGCCCGTGAGCATCGTCAAGCATTATTCTCGCGTTATACTTGCGAGCTATTCTGACAAGCTCTGGCAAATTAACTATGTTCCCACTCATACTGAAAACCCCATCAGTGACTATCAATTTGCCAGCTTCAAGAGGAAGTTTTGAGATGACTTCCTCAAGATGTTGCATATCGTTGTGCCTATACCTAACTAAAACATCACTACCCCACAAACCCTTTGATATCAAGGTTCCCTGAACTATGCTTGCGTGATTATCCTTGTCTGATAAAACATATTCATCTTTTCCGATCAACGGAACAATTGCGCCTTGATTTGTTTGAAAGCCAGTGCTGAAAAGAAGAGCCGCTTCTTTCCCGACAAACTCAGCAAGTTGCTCTTCAAGTTTGATATGAATATCAAGCGTCCCGTTTAAATATCTTGACCCCGAGCATCCAGTTCCATATTTTTTAATTGCTTCAATTGCTGCTTCTTTAACGCGAGGGTCTGTTGTCAAGCCGAGGTAATTGTTTGAGCCAGCCATAACTATCTCCCGACCGTCCATCTTAACAATCGGACCGTAATTCTCATAAATCGGCTGGAAATAAGGATAAAGCCCCATCGCTTTAACTTCTTCGTGCCTTTTGAAGGCATAACATTTGTCAAAAAGATCCAATTTCTACCTCCATAATTAATTTTTCTCCTTCAATTTTACTTTAATATAACTCAAGCGATGGAAAAAATCAATGGGTTTTGGGGAGTTTGATTTTTTATTTGCAACTTTTTATCTTTACAAAAATTTTTATGGAGACGGTAGATGCGGGTGAAGGAAAAAATCATGGATGAAAACGATATTGAAAGAACTTTAAACCGCCTAGCTCACGAAATAATAGAAAGAAACAAAGGCACGAAAAACATCGCCATCGTAGGAATAAGGACAAGAGGTGAATTTTTAGCTAAACGTCTGGCGGAAAAAATCTCAAAAATTGAAAAAACACAAATCCCCGTCGGCGTCCTTGATATAACATTCTACAGAGATGATGTCCGACTAAAATTAAGACAGCCAGAGGTTAAAACAACAGAAATAAATTTCACAATTGACGACAAAGACATAATACTTGTTGACGATGTGTTATTTACTGGAAGAACCGTAAGAGCTGCGCTTGATGAGTTGATTGATTTTGGCAGACCCAAAACGGTTCAACTTGTCGTTTTGATAGATCGTGGTAACAGGGAACTCCCAATTCAACCCGATTTTGTCGGTAAAAAAATTAAAACGAACTTAAACGAGGAGGTAAAGGTAAGCCTACGAGAAGTGGACGGAGAGGACTCCGTCCTCTTAATTGAACACGATTAAGCCGAAACCGTTTGGTTTCGGCTTTTTTGTTTATTATAAACAAAACTTGGAAAAACTATGCCTCTTAAGAGTCGCCATCTTCTGGGTCTTGAAGGTATGCCGAAGGAAGATATTGAACTCATTCTCAATACAGCGGTCTCATTTAAAGAAGTTCTTGAAAGACCCATTAAAAAAGTCCCAACCCTGCAAGGGAAAACCATTGTAAACTTATTTTTTGAGAGCTCAACGAGGACAAGGATTTCATTTGAACTTGCTGAGCGAAGATTATCAGCCGATGTCGTCAATTTCACAACCGCTGGAAGCAGCATAGCAAAGGGAGAAACCTTTAAGGATACGATTAAAAACATTGAAGCGATGAAAATTGACATGGTTGTGATAAGGCATTCATCTTCAGGTGCTGCACATTTTCTTACAAAGATAATTGATGCGAATGTCATAAACGCTGGAGATGGAACTCACGAACATCCAACCCAAGCCCTTCTTGACATATTCACAATAAGAGAGAAGCTCGGTAAAGTTCAAGGCATAAATGTCTGCATAGTTGGAGATATACTTCATAGTCGCGTTGCAAGGTCAAATATATTCGGTCTTAAAACGCTTGGGGCAAATGTTTCAGTATGCGGTCCAGAGACGCTAATACCAAAAGAGATTGAAAAACTTGGCGTTGAAATTTATCATAACATTGAAGATGTGATTCCAAAAGTTGATGTCTTAAATGTCCTACGACTCCAACTTGAAAGACAAAATTCTGCCTTCATCCCATCGCTTCAAGAATATCACAAACACTTTGGCATAACCCGGGAAAAGCTTGAAAAAGCAACGAAACCAATTCTGATAATGCACCCAGGACCGATAAATCGCGGAGTTGAACTATCTTCAGATGTAGCCGATAGTGAACATTCTGTCATACTTGAGCAAGTAACTAATGGTGTGGCTGTGAGAATGGCAATTCTTTATCTGCTTGGGACGATGGGAAATTAAAAATAAAATTTCTCTACAAGATGAAAATTCTTTTCAAAAACGCACGCATAATAAACCCTGCACAAAAACTTGATGAGATTGCGGACATTCTCATAGTTGACGGAAAAATTGAAAAAATAGGTAAAATTGAGGAAAACGAAAATTTTCAGGTCTATGACTTCACCAACAAGATAATTTCGCCTGGATTTATTGACATGCATGTTCATTTGCGCGAACCCGGCTTTGAACATAAAGAAACAATTAAAACGGGGATTGAAGCTGGTGCGAATGGTGGATTTACAGCCCTTTGTTGTATGCCGAACACAAACCCAACAGCTGATGACCCAAGCGTAATTGAATATGTTAAGAAAAAATCAAAAGAAGCGCTCGGTGGAATCGTTGATGTTTATCCCATCGGAGCGATAACAAAAAGAATTGAGGGACTGGAGCTCGCACCCATTGCTGAACTTGTTGAAGCTGGTGCAATTGCTTTCTCTGATGACGGAAACTGCGTCCAAAATTCAAGCGTTATGAGAAAAGCATTTGAATATATCAGCATGTTTGACAAAGCTATAATCCAGCACTGTGAAGATAAAACGCTTAGTGGAAATGGACTCGCTAATGAAGGATACTGGTCAACAATTTTAGGTTTAACTCCATATCCAGACATAAGCGAAGAAATAATTCTGTATCGCGACTTGAGATTGTTAAGTTATCTCAAACCAAAGATAAAGAAAGAAAAATATCACATCGCACATATAAGTAGCCGTGGCTCCATTGAACTTCTAAAAAAATTCAAAGATGCAGGTTTAAACATCACCGCTGAAGTTACCCCCCATCATTTACTTTTGACAGACGAAGATATCTGGAAATCCAACTATGACACAAATCTAAAAGTTAACCCACCTCTCAAAAGTGGAGACGATGTTGATGCCTTGGTTGAAGCTCTTAAAGACGGTACAATAGATGCGATCGCAAGCGACCACGCTCCGCATGCGCCCGAGGAAAAAGAATCCGACTTTGCTTCAGCTCCATTTGGAATTATAGGACTTGAAACAACCGTTGGATTAATTTTAAGTGAATTTGTAAATAAAGGGATAATCACAATCCATAAAATGATTGAGCTTTTAAGCATCAACCCGAGAAAAATTCTAGGTCTTGAACCAGTAAAAATAAGTGAAGGCGAGAAAGCAAATTTAACTTTGCTTGACCCAAATTTAGAATGGATTGTGGACGAAAGAAAATTCAAATCAAAATCAAAGAATTCCCCTTTCATCGGCTGGAAATTGAAAGGCAAACCCCTCGGAATAATAAACAACGGTAAAGTTTTTTGGTCATCACTTTGAAACTTTTAGCTTGATTTTTTCATCTAAATTAAAAAAAGTTGGTGGTAAGCTATGAATATTGAAGATACAATCCTTTCAGCATATCACTCAATAAAGAGCAACCCGATGCGCTCTTTTTTGACGATTCTTGGGATAATAATCGGTGTTGCAGCTGTAATAGCTATGGTCGCTGTCGGTCAAGGTGCTCAATATTCCGTTCAGAAACAGATTGAGTCCCTTGGGACGAATGTTCTCGTTGTATTTCCAGGAGCTCAAACGCAAACGGGAAGGGTCAGAATGGAAGCTGGCTTCACAAGTAGATTAACTATAGAAGATGTTGAAGCGATAAAAACACAATGCGATGCGGTTGCATTTGCAACTCCTATAGTCAGAACGATGAGTCAAGTTATCTACGGAAACAACAATTGGCGTACTGGAATTTACGGGGTGAATACGGATTATTTTCAGATAAGGGCTTGGGGACTTTCGGCTGGGAATTATTTTACCGAACAAGATGTGAAAGCAGGGGCAAAAGTTTGCGTCATAGGACAAACGGTTAAAAATGCACTTTTTGGCGAAGAAGAAGACCCCGTTGGAAAAATAATAAGAATAAGAAACGTCCCAGTTAAAGTTGTTGGCGTCCTTGAACCAAAAGGTCAAAATGTTATGGGACAAGATCAAGATGATATAATTGTTGCGCCATACACAACCGTAATGTCGCGACTTTCAAGATTTTTCTTCATCGGATCAATCCTCGTTTCAGCTGTAAATCAAAGTTTAATCCCGGTTGCACAACAGCAAATCACCCAAGTGTTAAGAGAAAAACATAAAATTCAACCTTGGCAAGAAGACGATTTTACCGTTAGAACGCAAACCGAAATCGCCTCAGCTGCAGAGGAGACCTCAAGGATTATGACCATTTTACTTGGAAGCATTGCCTCGGTTTCTTTAATAGTTGGCGGTATCGGTGTGATGAACATTATGCTCGTCTCTGTGACAGAAAGGACAAGAGAAATCGGCATAAGAATTTCAGTTGGGGCAAGGAAAAGAGATATACTTTTCCAGTTTTTACTTGAATCTGTTGTTTTAACTGCTACAGGCGGAATTTTCGGTATAATTTTGGGGGTGGTTCTTTCAAAGATAATATCAGGTTTTGCTGGCTGGCCTGTTTTCATTTCAGTTGGAGCGATTCTCCTTGCATTTGGATTTTCAGCTGGGGTTGGGATTTTCTTCGGTTTTTATCCCGCAAGAAAAGCAGCAAACCTTAACCCGGTGGAAGCGTTAAGATACGAGTAAATTTGATATTTTCCGTTTTGAAGTTTAAATTTTTGCAAAAAAGATTCCCTAATGATAAAGAATGCAATAGCCAAGCTTGTCAGTGGTGAGGATTTAACTTTTGAAGAGTCCTATTTCACGATGAAACAAATAATGTCGGGGGAAGCAGAGCAAGCGCAAATTGCCGGTTTCCTTGTTGGATTGCGCATGAAGGGGGAGACGCCTCACGAGATAGCTGGCTGTGCAAAAGCAATGGTTGAGAAAGCAGTAAAAATTGATTTTGACGACGAAAATTTAATTGATACATGTGGGACTGGGGGGGATGAAGTTGGAACATTTAACATTTCCACTGCATCGGCAATAGTTGCAAGCGCCTGTGGCGCAAAAGTTGCAAAACATGGAAACAGAGCCGTTTCAAGCAAATGCGGAAGCGCTGATGTCTTAAAGGAACTTGGCGTAAATATTGAACTTTCCCCACAAGAAGCAAAAAAGTGCCTTGAAGAAATAGGCATTGCTTTCATCTACGCCCCGCTATATCACACCGCAATGAAATACGCCGGACCAGTAAGACAAGCGCTTGGGATAAGGACAATCTTCAACATACTTGGACCTTTAACTAACCCCGCTCAAGCAAAAAGACAAATAATTGGCGTATTTTCTGAATCACTTACGGAAAAAATAGCGCTTGTTTTAAAAGAGCTAGGGAAAAAACACGCACTTGTTGTACACGGTGCCGGTGGTATTGATGAAATCTCAATCTCAGGGCATACGAAAGTAAGTGAATTGAAAAATGGTGAGATAAAAACTTATGAGATAAAACCCGAAGATTTTGGATTTAGAAAATGGGATTTAAATCTTATCCTTGGTGCAGATGCGAAAACAAACGCAGAAATAATCAAGAAAATTTTTGACGGCGAAAAAGGACCGCAAAGAGATGTGGTACTTTTAAACTCTGGAGCTGCTGTTTATATCGCTGGTCTTGCTGATTCAATTCAAGAGGGGATAAAAATAGCTCAAGAGGCGATAGATTCAGGAAAGGCAAAGAAAAAACTTGAAGAACTTGTCAGCATAACAAACAGCTTCAAGAAATCGTAAATCATGCTTTTAATCTCAATAGCATTTATCACAATTGGAATCATAATCTCGTCCATTGAACACGCTGTGATATCCATTGAAGATGAAGATAGGTTGAAACAAAAAACGATTAACAAAATTGAAAAATTTAAAAGAAACCCGCTCCACTTCTCCTTCAGCTCTCTCATATTAAAATTTTTTTTCTTCTTGCTTGGATTGATAATTTTGATGTTAAGTGCAAATGAGGATGTTTTATCTTTGATCGTCATAGCGATCCTCCCAATTTTTGCAATTTCGCTTTATCAAATTCTTAAAAAATTTTCAACCGAAAATCCAATTCTGATCTTGCGAACCTTTGAACCCCTTCTTTTTCTTTTATCCTTGTCGTTTAAGTTATCCTTCTTATTTAGTGAAAGCTTTGTCAGAAAAATTGTGGAATCGGATTTAAATCTTGCAAAGCGAAAATTTGAATTTCTCCTCGGCACATCTGGACAAGGTGAGATATTGGATGAAAACCAAATGTTAAAAAATGTCCTTGAGTTCAAAGACAAAACCGTTCGCGAAATTATGGTTCCAAGAACAAGGGTTGTAGCGCTTGATATAAACGCACCGAGAGAAAAAGTTATAAAGGTTGTTTTAAATGAGGGATATTCACGACTTCCTGTTTATAAAGATAACATTGACAACATAATCGGAATCGTCTATGCGAAGGACTTGATCAATTACATTGAAGAGCCGAATTTATTTGTGCTTTACGATTTGTTAAGACCTGCGTATTTCGTCCCAGAGACGAAAAATATAAGCGAACTTTTGAGGGAGTTGCAAAAAAACAAAATACATATGGCTATTGTAGTTGATGAATACGGGGCTTTCAAGGGAATTGTAACGCTTGAAGATATACTTGAGGAAATCGTCGGAGAGATACACGACGAATATGATAAAGTTGAGAAAAATTACGAGATCTTAAGTGACGGTTCAATAATAGCGGACGCTGGAATGTTGGTAAGTGACTTTAATAAAAAATTTGGCGAAGACATACCAGAGGGGACTGACTATGAAAGCATTGGCGGTTTCGTATCAAAAATCGCAGGGAAAATCCCAAACGAAAACGAAAGAATTAGATACAAAAACCTCGTTTTTGAGGTCACCAAGAGAACGAAGCAAAAGATAACTGAATTAAAAATCACAAGGGAGAGAGAAAAGTGAACTTCATTGAGAAGATCGTTGAAAGAAAAATTTATGAGCTTAGTAAAGCGAAAGAAAACTTGCCGTTAAAAGACCTGATCAAAATATCTTCTTCATCAAGATATGAAAAGAGAAATTTCGCAGAGACGATAAAACGAAATTGCGAGATAAAAATTATAGCGGAGATTAAAAAATCGTCACCGAGCGCTGGAAATTTATCGGACGATAATTTCAATCCCATTTCAATCGCAAAAGATTATGAGAAATCGGGAGCAAACGCCATATCAGTTCTCACTGATTTTGAATTTTTCAGGGGACGGAAACAATACCTTCCGCAGGTGAAAAATGCTGTTGAAATCCCTGTTTTAAGAAAGGATTTCATCATTGATGAGTATCAAATTTATGAATCAAAATATCTTGGCGCGGATGCAATCCTTTTAATCGTCAGAATAATTGATGATGTTCAACTTGAAGATTACATTTGGCTTGCAAAGGAACTTGGGCTTGATGTATTGGTTGAGGTTTACGACAAACACGACCTTGCCAGAGCATTGAAGATATCTCCATACCCCAAAATCATAGGGATAAACAACCGCAATCTTGCAACTTTCCAAACCGATATAAACATATCACTTGAGATGTCAAAATACCTTCCCGAAGATGTCATAAAGGTAAGCGAAAGCGGTATCAAAACGAGAGATGATGTGTTGAAAATAAGCGATGCTGGATTTGACGCAATCCTCATCGGTGAGACGCTAATGCGAGCAACGGACAAAAACAAAAAAATGAAAGAACTTCTATGTCTGTAATTGTAAAAATTTGTGGTATCACAAATTTTGATGACGCAATAAACGCTGTTGAATCTGGCGCAGACATGCTCGGATTTGTATTTTATCCCAAGAGTAAAAGATACATTGAGCCAGAAAAAGCAGCGGAAATCATCCGCGAGGTCTCATCGTTTGTAAATTGTGTGGGCGTCTTCGTAAATGAAAACATTGAGAGAATAAAAGAGATAATTGAAATCACAATGATTGACCTTGTTCAATTAAGCGGGGACGAGACAATCCAAATGTGTCTTGAACTTAAAAATTTCATACCCGTTATGAAATCATTTAAAGTCACTGATTCTTTTTCCTCAGATGCGTTGAGCAGTTTCAAAGTTGATTACTTTCATCTTGATTCATATTCTGATGGACTTTACGGTGGCACTGGCAAGAAATTTAACTGGGAAAATGTAATTGGTTTAGATAAGTTCGGTAAAATAATTTTAGCTGGTGGTTTAAATCCTGAAAATGTCCAAGAGGCGATTTCAATAGTTAAACCATACGGTGTTGATGTGTCAAGCGGAGTTGAAGATTTCCCCGGGAGGAAAAATCACGACAAGGTCAAGCTATTTATCAAAAACGCAAAAAGTGTTAAGATATGAAATTAAATCTCCCTGACTCAAGAGGATACTTTGGGAATTACGGAGGTAAATTCATCCCTGAGACGCTCATCCCAGCGGTTGAAGAGCTTGAGATGTGGTATATGAAGCTAAAAAACGATGAAAGTTTTCAAAGGGAGCTTGATTATTATCTCAAGCATTATGTTGGGAGACCGACGCCGTTATATTTTGCCGAAAGATTAAGTAAATATCTTGGTGGGGCGAAAATTTATCTAAAGCGTGAAGACCTTTGCCACACCGGGGCACATAAAATAAACAACACAATCGGACAAGCTCTGATAGCTAAGAGGATGGGAAAACGGAGAATAATTGCCGAGACAGGCGCTGGACAACATGGTGTTGCAGTTGCTACTGTTTGCGCGATGTTCAATTTTGAGTGCGTGATATACATGGGCGAAGAAGATATGAAAAGACAAGAGATAAATGTCTTTAGAATGAAACTACTCGGCGCCGAAGTTAGATGCGTTTCGTCAGGGAGCAAAACGCTCAAAGATGCAATAAACGAAGCAATAAGGGATTGGGTTACAAATGTGAAAAATACATTTTACATCATTGGCTCTGTCGTTGGAATGCATCCCTACCCTATGATAGTTAGAGACTTTCAAACGGTCATTGGTAAAGAGACGAAAAGACAAATAATTGAAATGGAAGGGCGACTTCCTGATGTTATAATCGCATGTGTCGGTGGAGGGAGCAATTCAATTGGGATTTTCTACCCGTTTATTGAAAATGTCCCTGATGTCAAGTTAATTGGAGTTGAAGCTGGTGGTAAAGGAATTGAAACCGGATTACACGCAGCAACCCTGAACGCTGGAAGACCAGGTGTCCTTCACGGGGCAATGCAATACCTTCTCCAAGATGAAGACGGACAAATCCTCAACACCCATTCAATCTCAGCTGGGCTTGATTACCCTGGTGTTGGTCCAGAGCATTCATATCTTAAAGACGCAGGTCTTGTTGAATACACTATAGCGACCGATGAAGAAGCCCTTGAAGCTTTTCGCCTTCTTTCAAAAACCGAAGGCATAATACCAGCTCTTGAAAGTGCCCATGCAGTTGCACACGCGATTAAAATTGCACCTGAAATGAAAAAAGACGAAATTATAATTGTAAATCTTTCAGGTCGTGGAGATAAAGACCTTGCAACTGCTATGAGATTTTTAAAAATTTAAACGGGACAAATAGATGATTCATTCAGGGATAATTTACAAAGAGGAACAAAATCCCCCACTTTGGTTTTATCTTATCTTCATCGCTTGGCTTCCGATTTTCCTTTTCTTCGCCCTGGAAAATCCAGATGAGATAAAAAATCCAGATATAATCTTTCTCGTCGTCATTCTTGCTCTTATCTTTGAGCTTTTGATAATTGGTTTGATTGGAAAACTGACGATTATCGTCCGATGGGATAAAATCCTCGTTCAAGTCGGCTTTTTAAAGCTGATAAAAAGAGAGATTAAAAAATCGGAGATAAAACAAGTCCGAGCGATTGATGGCTTTTCAAAAATGCAATATGGAATAAAGGTCTTCGGTAGGACAATTGCATATATCTTCTGGGGGAAAGGAGCGGTTGAGATAGAACTAAACGAGACAAAACCAAATTCTCTACTTTCAAAACTTACAACCTTTAACAAAATAATCCTCACAAGCCAAAACCCAAATCGCCTTGTTGAGGCGATAATGTCAATGAGCTAAAACAAATATAGAACAAAACCGATGTTTCAAACTGAAAAAGCTCTCATAATCTTACCAACAAAGCTAAACGAAATCCACGGTGCAGATGGATTAACTGAGGAGGAAAAAATTGAAATTTACAAAGCAATACTTCACGACACCTCAAATTATTATGTTGAAAAAAGTAGAAACACAAAGGTCTATGTTTATTTCCCCGATTACGAGACATGCGATTTCCTTGTACCGGTTTTTCCACTCAGAGTTAAGGTATCAATCATTGAAAAAGAAAGTGGCGTATATGTTGAAAGCATTGATAGGGCTTTCAAAGAGGATTGTAGACTTGTGACGCTCGTTAAAATAACGGGTTTATTTTACCCACTTCCATGGATAAACAACGCTTACGAAGTTTTAACTCACAAATATGATGTGATTGTAACATCAATTTACAATGATAATCCGAATCGTTTGGTTGGTTTAAAAAAACTTCACGAGAAATTTTTATCAATGGTTGAAAATGAGAACGATGAACTTGACATTTTAAGGTCAGCAAGCCAACTTGATGTTTTATTTGTCCCGCTTAGAAGGATAGAATACGCAACCGATTTGAAATCGCTAAAGCAAATCTACCTTAACATCGTTAGCTCATCAAGAAATGAGGAATTCAAAAGGACAAAGCTTGTGATTTTAAACATATTGAAGAAAAGAAAAATACCGTTGCTGGATTGATGAAAATTGGAATTTTTGGCGGGACATTTAACCCACCACATTACGGACATTTAATCGTTGCCGAATTCATTCGGGAAGAGGTTGGGCTTGACAAAATCATATTCATACCCTGCTCAATTCCACCCCACAAACAAAACGATGAATATCTCTTCCAAATTGCAAGCCCAGAACATAGATTTGAGATGGTAAAACTTGCAACAACTGGAAATAAATTCTTTGAGGTCTCCGATGTTGAAATAAACCGGGGCGGTGTCTCATACACAATTGATACGGTTAATTATTTCGTTTCAAATTTCCCCAAGGAAAAATTTTATCTTTTGATAGGCGCGGATCAATTTGCCGAATTCCACACTTGGAGAAAACCCGATGAAATAGTTCAAAAAGTCAATCTCATCGTTTTTAACCGCCCCGGCTTCGTCATCCCTCAAACTGAATTTTCAAAGTTCGCCACATTTATAACTATACCTAACATAGAAATTTCGGCATCAACCATCAGAAAAAGAATCAAACTCGGAAAATCAATAAAATACCTCGTCCCTCCAGCAGTTGAAGAATATATCTTCGCAAATAAATTATACATTTAACGGTTGACGACCTTATTAACTGCGTTGAGATATGGCGCAAACGACTTTTTGAAAATGAATATATCGGACCTTGGTTCAACATTTCGCATCGCAACTATATCAGCAGTGGGTTGCATCAACTTGTAATTAACTATCAAATTACGCTCACCTTCAAACTTCATCGTTGTATCTGCAACTAAAGGAACAACAATTCGTACTGTCATCGGATCAGTTTGATATTTAACTAAACCGATTCCTTTGTAAAAATACCAACGCTGTTTAAATGCAAGTGTAAAGTTTGACCCCGGCAGTTGATCAATCTTCCCGCTTAAATTGACATCCCAAATAAATTGCTCAGATTGAACCGTTTGATTCGTTATGCTGATCGTCTCATTTGCGCCCTTTGAAGCGTTAACACTCAAATTACCACTCACAGTAAGTCCACTTGCGGAATCAAGCACAAATTTCACCTGTTGATCAAACACATTCCAACTTTGGCTTGCAGGGTCAACCCACAAAAACCATTTGTTGGCGAGCGAATCTAACGGAGTACCAGTGCTTGGGAAATAAAAATAAACATAATACTTATCCCCATCCTTTGCGACATACATTAAACTAGAAGGTTGTGCATTTCTATACGAAGTTATCTCATATGCTTGTTTCCCCGCCATTATTCTTTGAGCTGTTACAACGCTTGAATCCTGCCAAACGCCAGCTGTTGAATCTGGATTCCCATTAACATCAAGAACGACACCTTTATAAATCCAGTAGTTGCCTACATTAAGTGGAATTAAATCTTGTACCAGCATTTGTGGTGAGGTCACCGTGTCTTCCTTTTTACAAGTTGCGAACAGAAAAATCAAAAAACTCAAGATTAAAATTTTCATCCTCATAGCGCCCTCCAAATTTTTTTGAAATTTTCAATACAAAAATAAAATCTTTATCGGCAAAAATAAAGTGAGTAAAATCACACAAACTTCATCTTGACTTTTTCCTTTTGATTTTTTAAAATTTTAAAAAAAGTAAAAAATGCAAGCAAAAATTTTACCTTTCGGGTTTGCGCTAATACTTTTCATCTCTTGTTTTCAAATCGTCGGGCAAAAACCACAGAAAGTTGAGGATATATACCTACCTGACGGAGATAAAGTTGAAGTTAAAGTTTGGGTACAAGACCTTGAAATCCCATGGTCGCTTGTCTTTTTACCCGACGGAAGAGCCCTTGTGAGTGAAAGACCTGGGAGAATTCGCTTGATTGAAAATGGAAAACTTGTCCCAGAGCCATATATGATAATAAATGTTAAGCATATTGGGGAAGGCGGTTTGATGGGGCTTGCCGTTCATCCTGATTTCCCGAATAAACCATATATTTACGCTATGTATACATACGAAAGCGATGGCAAAATTTTCAACAGAGTTATAAGAATCAAAGATGAAGGAAGAAAGGGTGTCTTTGATAAAGTTATAATTGATAGCATTCTTGGTGCAAGATTTCACAATGGTGGCAGGATAAAGTTTGGTCCAGATAAGATGCTTTACATAACAACTGGTGAAATCTTCAAGGGTGAACTTGCACAAGACCTAAATTCTCTAAATGGGAAAATCCTTCGTCTCACACCTGATGGTGAAATTCCCTCTGATAATCCTTTCCCAAACTCACCAATTTATTCCTACGGTCACAGAAATCCTCAAGGTCTTGCTTGGCATCCGGAAACGGGAGATTTATTTGAATCAGAGCATGGACCATCTGGCGAATATGGTCGTTTTGGACACGACGAGATAAATATAATTGTGAAAGGTGGGAATTACGGCTGGCCGAAAGTTATAGGAGCTCCGGGTGAAAAAGAATACATTGACCCAATCGTTGTATGGAAAGATGCAACCCCGCCATCTGGAATGACTTTTTATAAAGGCGACCTTTTTGTCGCAACCTTGAGAAGCGAAGCTTTAATAAGGATAAAACTACAAAGGTCGGGAAAGAGCTACAAAGTTACAAAAATTGAAAGATGGTTTGCCTTTGATAAAAGGAGGGGAAAATATGGCAGGTTGAGGGATGTCGTCGTCGGTCCAGATGGCAATCTCTATGTTCTCACAAGCAACAGAGACGGGCGAGGAAATCCACAGCCAGGGGATGATAAAATTTATCAAATCATTTTTAAGAAATAATTCACTTTATCTTAAAAACAAGCACTGTTATATCATCGTTTTGCTCTACCCCGCGAGAAAAAGACGAAACCATTTCTCCAACTGAATTGATAATTTCGCCAGATGATAAGTTCCGATGTCTTTTTATAAACTCAATGAGCTTTTCAACGCCAAGCTCTTCACCCTTAACATTTATCGCTTCCGTTACTCCATCGGTGTAAAGAAATAAAAGGTCGCCCCTTTTAAGTTCAATCTTTCCAAGTTTATACTCACTTTCAATAACCCCGAGAACTGGACCTCCCTCATCAAGCAATGTAAATCTGGAATTTGAAAACAAAATCGGCAGGTTATGCCCAGCATTCACATATTCAAGAACAAAATTTTTCAAGTCAACCTTACAAATGAAAAACGTTATAAACTGTTCTGAAGATGTGTGCGCCAAAATCATCTTGTTCAAAAGACCAACAACGTTGACAAGATCGGTTGTGAAAAGTATAAAGCTGTGAAGCAAAGCTTGAAGATTTGACATAAGAAGGGAAGCCGATAAACCTTTCCCACAAACATCGGCTATCGCAAGCAAAACTTCATCATCGCTAAGATTAATAACATCGTAATAATCACCGCTAACTACTCTTGAAGGTAGAAATAACGCTCCAATTTCAAACCTTGGATTTTCAGGGAACTCCCTCGGTAATAAATTCTTCTGTATCTCATAAGCAAGCTCAACATCATGCCGTAAGCTTAACATTTTTAAATTCTCAATCGCATTCATAGACACTGTGAAAAAAGTTCTGATCAAGTTCTTTTCATCCTCGCTAAACGATTTTTTGCCATCCCTACCATCATATTCTAAAAGCAAAGCAAATCTTCCCATGTTGCCCTCATAAAAGAAAATCGGAGTATCGCTCCTTCCTCCCCGCTTTGAAATTTCTCTTAAAAACTTGGTCTTCACCTGTCCTTGCGGGTATGAAAAAATGATGTGAGCCCTCCCGTCAAATTTTACAATCACAACTCTATTAACCCTAAAATGCCCAATCAGGGTCAATGCAAGTAAATTTAAAATCCCACCCTCATCATTTTTCAAAAAGACATTTTGCATAAATTCGTTCAGCATCGTCAAGGTATAAACATTCTTCTTTAATGAATCTATTGAAAGCATAACTTTAAGCGAAATTGCTGTAAAGTTTGCAACAAAATTAACATATTCAATCTCCTTATTCGTAAGCTTTCCCCTTCCCCCAAGAAAGATTAAACCAAGATTTTCACTTCCGCCTTTGTAAGACCAAATCACCGGGACAAGATAATCAAAACGATTTCGCCTGATGAAACTTCTCAAATCGCGACCAAACTTTCTAATCACACTGTCATTCAATCTCGTCAAACCGTGGGGAATAAATCGCGGGTTGATTTTCATAACCGTAACACCTTCTGAACAACAAGAATAAATCGGTTTTAATTCATTTTTATCAATTATAAAGCCGACCGCTTTAGCCATTCTCAACTTCCCCATCAAAGATAGGAGAAAAACCTTAAAAACTTCATCAATTCCTTTTGCAACACTTAACGCTTTCCCCAAATTGAAAATTGATTCAAGCGTGAAAATCACTTCATCTTCGCTTCTCATCTCTACCCAAAAATTTTATTAAAACTACAACATTTTCATCTCCCTTGGATTCATATTTAACATCATCCATAAAACTATGGACTATAAACATCCCCAATTTCCCTCTTTTAACTTTTCCAGTCCGCTTGAACTTCTCAACTGGCGATTCAATTTTAACCTTTGACGGATCAAACGGCAAACCACCATATGAGATGATGATGACAAACTTATCTTTTTCCTCTTTAACTTCAATTTTAATCTCACCGTCTGGTTTATTTCTATATGAATGCTTAATAGAATTCGTGCACACTTCATCAACCGCCAAGACAATTTTTTCTGCTTCAATCTCATCAAATCCGAATTTAATTGCATTCTTTCTTATAAATTCACGAACCTTGTGAAGGTTTTCAAGCCGGCTGTCTATTTTAAGCTCTTTATTTTCTCCTCTTTTTGGCATCCCTGCTCCTCACTTTCTCAAAAGATTTTATCGCCTCTTCATCACTTTTATAAACCTCAAATATATGCTTAAATCCGAGAAGGTCAAATATCTCATCTATTTTTTCAGACAGACAGGAAAACTTTATATCACCTTTATTTTTTCTTGTCTCGTCAACAAAAGCCATAAAAACTCCAAAGCCAGCACTACTTATGTAAGATAAATCCTTCATATTCACAACGAACTTGAAATTTCCAGAATTTATAAGGTCTCTGAACATCTGCTCAAGCTGTAGCGAGGTATAAGCGTCAAGATAGCCCTTCAACTTCAAAATCTTGATTGAATTCTTATCACTTACAAGAACATCAAAATTTTTTTCTCTTTTTCTCATTTCTCCCTCAATTATTTTTTCCACTTGATTGCCAAAATCGTCAAATCATCCGCAAATGTTTGCTCACCTTCCCGATATTTTTCAATTTCTTCAAAAATCAACCGTGTTATTTTTTCCGTTTCTTCTTTTGAAATTTTCAAAACAAAATCAGCGAACCTGTTATAGCCGAACTCCTCCCAACTTTTATTCATCGCCTCAATAACACCATCGCTATAAAAAATAAGCAAGTCGTCCTTTTCAAGTTTTAATTTAACCGGTTTTATATACCTTTCAAACATCTTCGTCTCCATAAGACCAATTCCAGGTCCTGGTGGCTTAAGAAATTCAACTTTCTTTCCTCTGACAAATATCGGGGGAAGATGTCCCGCCCTTGCAATTTGAATTGAACCGTTCTTCACATCAAAGTAAGCATAAATCAAGGTTATGAAAAACTTTTTATCAACATGACCATATACTGCATCGTTGAACGCAAGCAAGAACTCGGTCGGATTCTTGTAAATTTTTGAAATTGACTGAAAAATCCCTTTTATCTCAGCCATATAAAAAGCTGCCGAAACCCCTTTGCCAGAAACATCTGCAACGATAAAAGACAGGTTTCCATCACTGTGAATAACGAAGTCGTAATAATCACCGCCTACTTCAAAAGCGGGCGAAGATAGCGCCGACATCTCAAACTTATTTGACTTTGGGAGAACCGCAGGAAGGAGCTTCTTCTGAATCTGCCTTGCAAGTTCAAACTCCCTCAGCAATCTTTCTTTCTCAATTGATTCCATGACAAGCTTATAATTCTCAACGCCTATAGCGATTTGATCTGCAAAAGCAAGCGCAAGGTTTAGAGTATCAGCGTCAAATCTACCTTCCTTTTTCATCAAAGATAAATAACCGGAGGTTTTCCCGTGAGCGATAAGAGGGGCAATCAAAATATCCCCATCCTCAAAACTAACGACGAGATGTTCATCAAGATTTTTATCCGCTGTTATTTCTTTCAGCTTTTCAGTATCAGTTCCGATTCCATTGCAAATTATTTCGTTTTCAGCAAGTTTAATTTCAATCAAAGCCGATTTTGAATTTGTCATCTCCATAGCGATTTTTAAAGCTGTCTCAGAAAACTCCCTGATGTCAAGCATTTGTGCGACGAGTTTGCCGATGTTTTGCAAAGTTGAAAGTTCCGCAACCTTTCGCTCGTAAATTTCAGTTGTTGGAAGATGAAAAATTGTGCTTATGAAAACAAAAAAAGAATAAACCCCTACAAATGTGTCAAAATAATAATGAGCGAAAGAGAAAAACAGCGGTGAATAAAAACGCAACGCCTCAGCACCTCCGCCAGTTATTAGAGGGCTACCGTGAAATATGACAAAGATAAAAGTAAGTGAAGAAAACAATAAGACGAGATATTTTTCACGCTTTCTCAAACTTATCACCCATGGAATCCTGATGGAAATCCACATAAATAAAAAGAACTGGATAATCATCGCAATTCCCGGCTCAAAGACAACCACTCTTAACATTTTGCCTAGCGATTCAAATAAATCGGTAAAAGATTGATAAAAGGCGAAAAAGGCAAGTGTTAAAATGAATTTAACTTTAACTTCTCTTCCTCTGCCAAGGAACAAAACCTTCATAAAAATTGAAAAAATGACGGCAACCAAAAAAATGTAAATAACACTGAACAGGTTAGTCATTACAACATCGCTGTAACGCGATGGAACCACGATGTTATTTTGTCTTGTGACATTGATCAGGTTTTTGAATACAAACGAAATCAAGATGAGTGAGAATAAAAAAGCGCTGATGAATTTCAGAGCTTCAACCGGGTTCCCCTCAAACTTCTTCGCAAACGGTTGAACAATTAACATAAATGTTATCAGAAGGGCAACCAACAAAATCTCTGATATAAAGTCAAAAGGTGCCCAAGGCCAAACCTTTTTAATTAGCGTCACAGCGAGGAGAACGAAGACGAGAAAAGAAGCAAATAATATCTGCCCAAGCCCCAAAAATTTTGTTTCGGAGTTTTCTCCCTTCATCTCATCAAAACAACCTTTCGGACAGTTTTAAATTTCTCCGACTCAAGCCTGCAAAAATAAACACCACTTGGCAAATTTCTCCCTTCCTCATCTTTCCCATCCCAAACTATCCTATAACCTCTGATAGGTTGCGAAAAAAATCTATTTTCAAGCGTCCTAACCTTTTGACCGAGGATATTATAAATTGAAATTTCTACCTGAACTGGCTCAGATACATCAAGAAGAAAAATCGTTTTGGAGTTGAACGGGTTGGGAAAATTCTGGGAAAGATAAAACTTGTCAGGCGGTTTTGACTCAAGATATGTCGTCAAGATGTTGGTCTTATTTTGATTGTCAATGACAAAAATTGAAAATTGAGGCGGTAGCGAACTTAACACGCCAGCGAATTTATTTTCGGAAACAGGGTACATCGGAACTTTTTGATTGTTTGCCATTATGAAAATCTCCTTTATCCCGCTTTTGGACATAGCATAAACGGATATCTCATAACCATTTACGTTTTCCTTTATTTCCGGGAAATTGCTCAAAATTGGTCCGTGATACAAAGCAGATGAAAGAGCATCAACAACGCCCCAACCGTAGTCATTATCTGGGTTATTCGCTCTGCTTGCGGTGTTTCTTATTGCATCCCTTACATCAAAAGAGTTAAGTTCGGGATGAGTTGATAAAATTAAAGCAGCGATTCCAGCTACAATTGGACAAGAAAGCGATGTCCCAGAAGCATAAACATAACTTGAAGTTGAACCAGTTGAAGCACCGAAAACAGAAACGCCAAGCGCACAAACATCTGGTTTTATTCTTCCGTCATAAGTTGGCCCCATAGAACTAAAAGAAGCAACTCTCCCAGTTGAATCAACAGCGCCAACAGCTATCACATATTTCCCATCCGCAGGAGCAACGATATACTTCCATGGAGTGTTCCTTTCGTTCCCGGCGGAATTAACAACAACAATTCCCTTTTGAAATGCGATGTCCGCAGCTTTTGTTATTTTTGCCGTGTTCCCATCCATATCCTTGTAGGTATACCAATCAATATATCCAAGCGAACTTGAAACAACATCAACCCCGAGTGAATCCATCCACTCAATAGCTCGGACCCAGTTATCCTCTTCCACTGGCGTCTCGCTTCTCACATCCTCCGTTTTAGCAAGTACAAATTTAGCCCCTGGTGCGACACCATAAATCTTGCCCTCCTTCTTTCCCCCAAGAACCGATAGAACAAGCGTACCATGAAAATCCTGATTTGGTGAATCTTGAGGTGAATTTGCCGTCGTTGAATCGTTAAATATAAAATCATACTCAGCCAAAACATCAACATTTACAAGCGACTCATGCGATAGTCTAAAACCAGTATCCATAACTCCAACAATAACATCCTTTCCAACGATGTTCATCTCGTGCAACTTCTTAACCCCGGATAATCTTATCTGTCGCTCTGACGGTCCATAGTCATAAACATCAACATATGTCCTAACGCTTTTTGCAACTGGGCTTACAGACGCTACAAAAGGCAGTGACTTAACTATGTTAATTTTTTCGCTATCAAGAAATGCGCTCACAGCGTTGAGCCACTTTGAGATTACATTTATCTTTATACCAAGCGACTTAATTCTATTCACATATTCCTCATAAACTGGAATGTCATAATAATCAAAAACCTTTGACTCATCCTTAACGACTTTCAATCTCCTTTCAAAAGCCCTCCTTGAAATTGACCCCTTTAATCTTTCATAAACAACGCTTCCCTTTGCAAGCGAAACATTCTCATAAATCCCTTTATCTTTAAAGACAATCCAATACTTTTCTTCACCTTCATAAGCGAAAAGAAACGACCAGAAAAAAATCAGGATGAAAATTTTCTTCATAAACTTTGCGACTTTATTTTAAAATGGTCCCATCCCCCGGCTTCAAGGTCTCTTTGGCTGTTATCTGACTTTATCAACTTTATCCCCTGCTCACGATCAAGGATTCTTCCAATTACTTTCACATCATCAGCAAGAGCATCAAGTTTCTTTAACTCCGACTCGGAAACAGTAAATAAAAGTTCATAGTCCTCGCCACCATAAAGAGCGTAATTCAAATAATCTTCTCCGAATTCTTCCGCGACCTTCTTCACCATATCATCAATCGGCAAACTTGTTTCGTAAATTTCAGCTCCAACGCCACTTTGCCGACATATATGCAACAAATCCGAAGACAAACCATCGCTTATATCAATCATTGCGTTTACTTTCACTTTTTCATTTATCATTTTATTGACGACATCAAATCTCGGGATGGGTTTAAGATGTTTTTCAATTGCTTTCAAAAATGGTTCAAAATTTGGTTTGAAATTTTCCTTATCTTCCGATTCAAGAAATTTTTTCTTTTCGCGTATAAGTATCTTCAATCCTGCATACGATAAACCTGGTTTTCCTGTTACGCAGATATAATCACCGACTTTCGCACCGCTACGATACGGGATAAAGTCTTTTTCCGCCTCACCTATCATTGTTACTGAAATAGCCATATTTCCGAAGGTCGTTGTTGTATCTCCACCAATTACAGCAAAATTAAATTCATTTGAAGCCGACTTCACGCCTAAATAAAAATCCTCAATCATCTCAACCGAAATCTTCCTCGGGATGGCAATAGTAATTAAAGCATATCTCGGAATAGCAAGCATAGAACAAAGGTCACTTAAATTAACCGCCATTGATTTCCACCCAAGATTTCTCATTGACACATATGTCAAGTCAAAATGAACCCCCTCAATTAGTGCATCCGTTGTCACGACTTGAACTTTTCCATCCGCTGGGATATAAACAGCAGCATCATCACCAATGCCCTTTACGATTAAAGTATCACGATACGGTTGAACTATCTGACTTAACCTCGCAATTAACCCGAACTCACCAATCATTGAGATATCTGTGAAGTTGCTATCCATTTTATTCACCAATTATTTGAATGACCAAATTCCTCGTCCTTGGGCGATTGTCAAAATCAACAACGACAATTTGTTGCCAAGTGCCAAGGAGCAATTTCCCATCCGAAAATGGAACTGTTAAAGATGCTCCAAGAATTGAAGCTCTCACATGAGCGTAACCATTATCATCTCCCCAGCGTGAGTCATGATGATAACGCCTTCCCATTGGAGCGATTCTCTCAAATGCCTCAGGAAGGTCTTTTAAAAGACCGGGTTCATATTCAATGGTAGTTACCCCAGCAGTTGAACCTGAGACAAAAACCGTCACATTACCATTCTTAACTTGATGTTTCTTGACTACAGCTTCAACTTCGCCTGTTATGTCAATTATATCGTTAAAACCACGGGTTGAAACGGTTATTCTTTCGGTAATGACTTTCATTTTGATGTGGCAATTTTATTGCTATAAGTTCAATTTGTTCTCGTACATAGAAAACAAAGTCATCCTTGCAAAAGAAAGCATCAGGTATGAAGAAAGACAAATCATCATAAAGGACATCTTGATAGAGAAGTTTCCCAGTGTTAATTTCAACTATCTTCAAAACATTTTTGAACCTCTCTGAACCTGCTTTAACTCCACGCGCAATGTGGTAATTTATCAGTGAAATGTTCTCCTTTACCAAAACCTCGGGGGGAAATCTCGGGTCGCCATCATTTACAAAAGAATCAACCAGTCCCTTCGCTGTTTCATAATCAGGATGATACTCATCAAATGATATTGATGTCTCAATGAATTCCATACTTTTGATTTTCTCGTTTCTCAATTCGTTTATCTCTTCAGCTTTTTCATCACCATATGTCTCTAATATCTCGCCAGTTCTTGCATCAACCACAAAATAAAATCTACTGTCAATTAAATTTCTAACGCCATAAACCCTCCCGTCCAAAGCGAACATAAAGTCAAATTCGTCATCCTTCCATAAAACTTCCCCACTTGATGAACTAACAGCATAAGTTTTACCTTGGGCTGGTAAATCAGGTCTTTTAAACTCGCAAAGGAAGAAAATATCATCGTCAACATCTGCAATTTGAATCCACCACGGCTCTTCAAAGTCGGACTTTTCCCAAATTTTATTGCCATTATAAATTGAAAGACAAACAAAACTTGTGACCCTCTTGTTCAAATCCCTAAGCTCGCAAAGAATTTTATCATGCCTTGTTGGGAAAATCTTCCAAATTTTATAATCCTTATATGACTTGAAAACCCACATCGGTTTGATTTTTTTCATCACTCTTCAAGTTTTATTTTCTGGCTCGGCATGAACTATGACCTTTGAAACTTCCTTTATATCAAGATAAATTTGATTTTCAATCGTCGTTGCAATCTCATGCGCCTCGGAAAGGGTTAGCGACTTATCAAGGAGGCAATTCATCGTAACTTTATATTTACCGTCAATTTCCATCACGGTTATATCTTTACAGTCAATGACGCCCTTATGTGACCTCGCAATTGAAACTATCCGCTGAACCATATCCTCGCACCTGTCATTAACGATTTTCGTCTCCTTTATCATATCGCTTTCCTCATCAATATGGATTGAAATTCTCTCAACATTTTCAATTTTATTTTTAATTGCGTCTTCAATTTGATTGGCGATCTCGTGTGCCTCTTCAAGTGTTTGCTTTTCCTTACATTCAAGATGTAAATCAACGAAATATCTATCTTTCACCTTTTGGACCTCAATGTTATGCGCCGACATCCCAGAATGTATAAGTATCATCCTTATTTTGTCAATCACTGTCTCGTCATCGGTTTCAATCGGTTCAGCGTGAATAACTATGTCAACATTTTGCATCATCTTTTTTATCCTCTCCTCAATCAAATTCATTATCTGGTGCGCCTGTTCAAAAGGTATCGTCCTTTTTATATCAACGACCATATCAACGAATGATTTTGAGCCTGCTTGTCTTATTCGTATGTTTCTGCAGTTGACGACACCATCAATCTTTAAAACCTCCTCTCTTACCTTATCAACCAAACCGACATCAGGGATTCTATCGGTGAGCATGTCAATTGTCCTTTTTCCAAGGCGAAAACTTATCCACATCACTATACCAGAGACGACAAGAGCAGCAAAAGCGTCCGCCTTGTGGAAACCAAAACCAGCCCCAATTAGACCAACTATAACGACCCCTGAACTTAAAATATCCGTGCTAAAGTGTAAAGCATCGGCTTCAAGCGCTTGACTATTATATTTCTTCGCGGCTTTAAAAAGAATCCTTGACCTTGAATAATCAACTATTATCGCAGTGACTATGACAGCGAAACTCCAAAAATTAACTTCTATATGAACCTCGTGGAAGAAAATTCTATTTACGGCTTCATAAATTATCCATCCACATGTCACAACAAGGAGCAATGTCTCAAAAAGCGCTGATAGATTCTCAAACTTTCCGTGCCCGTAGGTATGTTCCCTATCGGCGGGTTTATCTGCGATTTTAACAGCAAAGTAAGTTAAAGCAGCAGCGACAAGATCAAGACCGCTATGAGCAGCCTCAGATAGTATTCCCAGACTTCCCGTCATCAAACCAACAATTAGTTTTAAAACTGTAAGAAAAACCGCAGCGATGACGGAACTTATCGCTACTTTTTGCTTTTCAAGGCTTGCAATGGCATCCATCTTTTGAAGTCAAATTTTGTGAAATTACTTTTTAAATTTATTCAAGAAAAGACCCATTTGCAAACTTTAAAAACAAATTCCTTATCCTATGCGAAACATTAAACTTGTAATTGAATACGACGGAACGAACTTCGTCGGCTGGCAAATTCAACCAAACGGTAGAAGCGTCCAAGGTGAGATTAAAAAAGCGATAAAAGAAATTACAGGTGAAGATGTGAATTTGATAGGGGCAAGCCGAACAGATGCAGGTGTCCACGCTCGCAGTCAAGTCGCTAATTTTAAAACAAACTCAAAAATTCCAACCGAAAACTTAAAAAAAGCCCTAAATTCAATCCTCCCAGATGACATCACAATAATATCAGCAGAAGATGTCCCACAAAGTTTTCACTCAAGATACAGCGCACTTGAAAAAACATACAAATACTTCATAACAACGAAAAAGGTTGCGATAGGAAGAAATTACATTTGGTTTGTCAAATACAAAATTGACTTTGAAAAACTCCAAGAATGCGCAAAATTAATTCCCGGGAAACATGACTTTGAGGTCTTCGCTAAAAAGGGTTCAAATGTCAAAAACTTCGTCTGTGATGTCAAAGAAGCAAGATGGGAAAGAGAAGATGATAAAATCATATTCAAAATAACCGCCGACAGATTCCTCTATGGCATGGTCAGAGGACTTGTCGGCGCTATGATTGATGTCGCAAGGGGAAGAATTGAAATTGAAACATTCAAAAAAATGCTATTTGAAAAATTTAACCAAATTAAAATAATGCACGCCCCGGGATGCGGGCTGTTCCTTGAAGAAGTAAAATACGCTACTTCAACCCAGAAAGAACTTTCTTCAACTCCTCAAAATGTGATTGATCCCTGACATTATATCTCCAATTTATGTAAGCGATTTTACCCGACTTATCAATGACAAAAACAGTTCGTTTATTAAACCCGGAGTTCTCATCATACGAATTGTAAAGCTTAGCGACCTCGTGTTTGTGATCGCTCAAAAGTTTGAATTGCAAATTAAGATGTTTTGCCCATTCACGATGAGAAAAAACATAATCACCGCTTATCCCTAAAACTTCAGCATCAAGTTTTGAAAGTTCCACAAAATTATCCCTAAAGGTGCACATTTGCGTTGTGCAACCACCACTCCAATCGGCTGGGTAAAATGCAAGAACTATATTCCTTTTACCTATCAAATCTGAAAGACGAACCCCTTCAAAAACGATCGTGTCCTTAGTGGCATACGGAAGTTTAAAATCGGGCGCCTTATCTCCAACCTTTAAAGTTTGTGACTTTAAGCCAGTAAAAAATAAAATGGATAAAAAGAGAACACATATTTTTTTCCCCATTTTAACCTCCATTTGCTTGTTTTTCAAGCTCACTTCTTACTTTGTTAAGCCATCTTTCAAGTGTTTCATATTTATGAGCCCCGATGATTCCATACCTTCCATTTGCAACAAGCGCAGGGACACCATTTATCCCGTAGTGTTTTGCAATCTCAATGTCATAAGCCAGATTTCTAAAAACAGTTTCAGAATTATAATCCTCCTCCCACTTTTCAACATCAAGCCCAATATCTTCAGCGCACTTTTTCAAAACATTGAAATCAGCAATGTTTAAACATTCAACCAAATGTGCCTTTTGAATCCTATCAAACATCTTCCAATGCATTTCCTGTCCACCTTGTAATTCAGATGCTTTACAAGCCAAAAGCCCAGGGATTGAATATGGATAGTCAAATTCTCTTTGTTCCATAAGGTCAGCGTTTATCCTGTGTTCATCGTCGTTTTCGTTAGCCATTCGCCAGTGATTTAAAATCTCACGCTTACCGTTTTCCTTTGACCCGAAGATTTGAGCTATTGCATCTGGATTTGGTGCAAGAGCAAAAGAGCGATGAATTATTTCAACATCTGGATTTTCCTGTGCTAAGCGATGAACCCTTGGTGAAATTGCGAAACACCAAGCGCACAAAACATCATGAAAAAATTCAATTTGAATTTTCATTTATTTCACCTCCGTCAATTTTTTAAATTTAACTGCGGTCATACTTACCCCGTAAGCCCAACCCCCGTAATATAAAACTTCACCTTTTGTATTTTCTCCGGCAACTCCGATTGTCAAAAATAATGTCAAAAGCCCACCCTCTGGCATAGCATCGTAAAAAATCTCTTTCCCAGGCAAACGCAAAACCTCATCATATTTGCCAGCTTTTAAAAGTTCAAGCAGATATCTGTCAAATTTCTCACCTGGCGGATAAACAAGCGCCGTATTCATCCCCCACCTTATCATATCAAGTCGGTGTGTCGTTGAGCCAGTTCCGATAAATAAAATTTTTCTTCCTGTTTTCTCAGACAACTCTCTGATAAAATTTCCCCACTTGAAATGTTCCTGGGGCAATTGTCCAGCAGAAATTGAAATCGGGATAACTGGAATATCACGCTCCGGGAACATAAAATAGAGAGGAACCCAAGCCCCATGGTCAAGTCCCCAATCAAGCGTAGCCTCGACAGGAAAGTTATATTTCTTAGCCTCCTCAACAAGCTTAACAGCAAAATCAAGGTCATTCTCAACTTCATACTTGAACTGATAAAGTTCATCCGGAAAACCGTAATAATCCTGAATGCACAGTGGCTTTGGCGAAACCTGAACATAAAAATCTTTATGCGAAATCCAGTGCGGTGATGAAACTATGATCAAATCTATACCTTTACTTTTATATTCACGACCGAGTTTCTTGAGAAGTTCAACATATTCTCCATCTTCAACGAGCAGTGTCGGCGATCCATGTGAGACGAAAATTGCTTCAATCATTTTAAAATACTCCTTGATTTTGAAACGAAAAATCTTGATTAATTTAAACAAAAAAATTAACTTTCAATAAAAAACGCGCGCAAATGAAACGGGTTTTACTTCTCTTCACAGCGATTCTTTTCATTTCTTGCTCATCATCAAAATTAACAATCAAACAAGATGAAGTAGTTTCAAAAATTCAAAAGGTCGCTAAAAAATATGGCGTCGGTCGGCTTGGCTTGAGCGCCAAAAACTTCGTAACGGGGGAAACAATCCAAATAAACGCAGACTCTTTATTCCCAACGGCAAGTGTGATAAAAGTCCCAATTCTTGTTGAACTGTTCTACAAATTTGAAGAGGGAAAACTAAAGAAAGATACATTGGTATCACTTGATGATTCGCTCAAATATGGTGGGGCTGGCGTGTTGCAATACTTCTACAATGGGGCTAAATTGAAATTAATTGATGTCGCTGTTTTGATGATAATTTTAAGCGATAACACGGCGACAAACCTTGTGCTTGATTGCTTTGCGAACGAACACGACGCAAAACTTGAAGCTGTAAATTCAAGGATGAAATCACTTGGGCTTGAAAACACGAAAATTTTAAACAAGCTGATGTCATTTAAAACAAAAAAGAACACACCTGAAGCTTTAAAATTCGGCGTCGGTTATACAACACCGAACGATATGTTAAAACTTCTTGAAATGCTCGCAAACGGAAAAATCATAAACCCGTCGGTTTCCGCCGAGATAATTAACATAATGAAAAATAATCAAGATTACGAAATGATGAAAAGATACCTCCCTGAAAAAGTCGCCGTTGCGAATAAA
>Ga0071330_1068077_pt1 | contig 104935 bp, 121 predicted proteins | sample GBScel77sediment_FD_63802 | JGI IMG/M metagenome (GOLD analysis project Ga0071330, IMG submission 63802) | Hot spring sediment microbial communities from Great Boiling Spring, Nevada - Cellulolytic enrichment Sediment 77C v2 (version 2) | ecosystem: Environmental > Aquatic > Thermal springs >...
AGGAGACACTCTGAACCTTATGGCTGTTTTCAGAAGCCAGTATTTTGATACAAAAGCATACGGCAATTTTATTGCCCTGGCCATACTGCTTTACAGTATGTGCCGGCGCACCGATTATAGGCCGGGAGCGATCGTCTCAACTGCCAATAAAGTGACATTCGATCGTCACGGAAATTTGCTTTACCAGCATTTTAAGCGGGAGGGAGTGATATAAAAAATCGCAACTCCCGATTACGGACATTTTGTTCACCATCGCTCTAACCCTTTGGGCAGGCTGATGCGAAATCTTGCTGGTGGTCAGATGCCGTGTATATTAACCAATACACTCATGCGCTGTCAGAGTTAAAACTTACTCCGACCTTTCAAAGGCTTGAAGTGGAAAAAAATAAAGAAGGCTCTACTTAAGGCTGGAATAGAGATTCAATAGAACTATATCGATCCTTAAGATTGACCTCAGCGTGCAGGTCTTTTTTATATTCGATGACATTGACCGAGAAGAATTCTTGTGCTTAACTAACTTCTTTCTTTTTTATTTGAATTATCATTTTGAATTTTCTGACCAATAAGGAGCCCTCTGGAACCGAAGTCGAGGGCAATGACTGCTCCCCTTATGAATTTCCTGCCGGCAGCCCTAGAAAGTCTGGGCCTTACATACGTCCTGAAGCCATCTTTAATTCCGGATTCGTGGTTTCTTGTAATCTGAACAGATTTAAAGGCCATATGCTGAAGAAAGACCGAATCTTGCAATGTTTGCAGCTGCAGAGACTGTAGACGAGCCTACTGCTGGTAGCTGTGAAATATCGAAATAGAAAAGGATTTCGAGAATAATCGCTGAATTTAATTATCCTCTTTTTAGATTGCCGAAATAATTTTAAATGTTTTTGGTCAATTAGTTCTATGAAACTATCAATTCCGATAATCTTGTTTCTTGCAATTTTCCTCGCTTTAGCGTTTATCATTTACTTCAATCAGGCTCCAAAGGCTGGAAATGAAGTTTTAAAGTACAGGAGCTTCTCCTCTCCTGATGAGTTTAAGGAATATGTTAGCAGATCGGGATACATTTATCCGGGCTACTATGTTGAAAGGGGAATTCCAGTTCCCCTAGGTCTTCCTTCGGTAACTACACCCGGATTTGAAAAAGGTGCCGAAGCGGATAGATGAGCCGGATATAGTGAAGACCGATGGAAAGAATATCTATATTTCCAGAACAAGAATTCCAGTCATAAAAATGCCATATCCGTATTTGCAAAAAACAGTAGTTGTAAAGGCTTATCCACCTTTTGAGCTTAAAAAGATTGGCGAGCTTGATGCAAGTGGCGAAATTCTGCTTTATCGTGACACTGTTTTGATTCTTTCCGGTGGCTATATAAGGGCCTTCAACATTGAAGATTTTAGCGAGAAATACAAAATAGAGCTAAACGGCACAATCGTAACTGCAAGGCTTTAGGAGGGGAAGATTTTCTTGGTCTTTTCCCAGCATGCTGAAATATGCCCAGTGATTCCTGTGAAGGTAAACGGAGAACCTTATATTGTTGAATGCACCGGAATATACTATCCAATAAAGCCTGTGCCGGTTGAGGCAATCTATACCGTTGTAAAACTGGATCCGGAGAATGGAAGGGTTGAGGGGAGCATTTTTTTGTCGGAAATTATGCATCAGTCGTTTACATGTCAAAGAACGCGGTTTACGTTGCCTATTACCTTTCGATGGATTATGTAAGGATAACGCTAAACTTTTCATCAGAAAATAGAGATATATTTCCTGAATGGTTCATCCAGAGGCTTCAGAAGCTTGAGGGATACGAGTTAAGCGAAAGGGCAAAACAGGTGGAAGTCGTTGCACTCTTTGAAAAACTTACACTTGGAATGAAGCCAGAAGAAAGAATAATTTTTGAAAATGAGCTGAGAAATAGGTTTGAAAAGTACTTGAAAGGCATGCGAGAGAGATAGAGAGGGGCTGTCTGGAAAATATCTATAGAGATGAAAATAGTTGCAGGCGGTGATTTTCCTAGAAGGTTGCTGAATCAGTTCTCCATGGATGAATATGGGGATTACCTTAGGGTTGCTACAACTGTAGGAAGAGCAAATGCCGTTTACATTCTTGACAGAGATCTGAAAATCGTCAGTTCTTTAGAAGGCTTTGGTGAGGCTGAAAGGATTTATGCTGTGCGCTTCATAGCTGATAGTGGTTATGTTGTTACCTTCAGGGAGACGGATCCATTCTTCGTCATAGACCTTTCGAAACCAGAAAATCCGAAAATGGCCGGAGAGCTTAAGATACCGGGCTTCTCCTCTGCACCCTCTCAGGAAAAACTTAGTCCTTGGTGTAGGAAAGGAGGGAAACTACGTGAAGCTTTCCCTGTTCGATGTCAGCGATCCGAAAAATCCTGTGGAAAAGGACAGGTATATTCTGAGCGAATACTGGAGTGAGGTGATAAGCAACCACAGGGCATTCTTGGCGGACGAAAAGCACAAAGTATTCTTCATCCCCGCAAGATCTGGATATGTTTTCTCTTACGAAGATGGTCTGAAGCTCATAAGGGTAACCGAGACAGGATTCAGGGCTGTTTACATAAACGATTATCTCTACGTTATCGGATCCAAGATAGTTGTATTCGATGAAAGGAGCTGGGAAAAGATTGCAGAGCTCGACTTCTGATTTTATGTCTGCTTTACCAGTGATTTTTTGAATTTCTCGTAGATTTTCTTGGGCATGTATATCGCTGTGAACAACACCCCGATTATCAAGAGAACAAAAAGAACTACGAAATAACCATTAGTTTCGAAATTTCTGGATTCAGTGCTCTCGAATGCAAAGTATTCCAGAAAAAGAAGTCCAAGGCCTAGAACAAAACCGACGAAAAGGTCATTTCAAAGATTTCGTTGATCGCGCTTTCAAGCTGTTCTTCTGGCAAGTTCTTCAGCAGAATTGTGAAGGCCGGGAGGCTGATTAGATATGGATGCTTTTCTATTGGCCTGAACCTGAGCAGCGAGAAAAAGATTATTGAGGAATTGCTAAGAGGTGGTGGAAATGAATGATCTCCCTTTTTATTCTCGGCCTTGCTGTGCTGCTTCACATAATTTTCGTTAGAACGATCGGAACTGGGTGGATTTCAGATAGTTCGAGATTTTTAGCTTATCTTAAAAAGGATCATGAGCTGGAAAGGATTTCCAAGGATGCATTTAGAATCATGATGGTATTCGAGCTTTTCTCAAGCGTATGGGGGACAATAATAACCGTTATATTGGCTGGATTCTTCCCAAGTTTGACAGCTTTAGTTACAAACATTCTCTTCGTTCCCCTTCTGATAGCCCTGATTTCGATAATGGTCAGAATACCCAGCATTGCCGCCTTTTGGTATACATGGGGAAAAATTGACCCTAAGGCTCACAGCGTAGTAGGCATTCTTATGGCAGTTTCCGGATTCACTATTCCGCTTGGTTTCAGATCCCTGTTTTCAGAAATCAACGCTCCAGCTGCATTGGCGCAGTTCATATCTTCAGGTGCAGCGAATCCGTTTGCAGCCTATACAAGCGCGATATTTTGGATTTTCTATCTACATACGATCTTCGCTTCTCTCTCTGTAGGAGGCTTTATGCTCGCTTATTTGATGTCGAAAGAAAGGCACTCTAGAGGTGTGAGGCTCGGCTACAGATATGGACTGGGATATCTGGTATTGCAGATACCCATCAGCATCGTTTACTGGTATCTTCTCAGCTCAAGCTCACAATACATCTTTGAAACAATAACATTCGGGCAGTTCTTGCCAATATTTGCTTCAAAGCTTTCAGTTGTTCTTATTCTTTTAGTTCTGGGCATCTTGGGATTCTCTATGGATAAGGCTGCCTTTGCAAAATATTCAGCCCTTTTTTCGCTTCTAGCGGTCTTTTTTGGAGAAATGATGAATGACGGAGCTAGATATCCGTTCTTTGTAATCATTGGAAAAGGAGGGATACCAATTTCTAGTTTTGCCAACTTTTACATCGAGATACCGTTTATTGCAGTCTATATAATTCTTGCATTCTTGATTATGAGCATTTTGATTTTCCTAGTTGCCCTTTTCTATGCACTGTTCCGGAGATTTCTCTCGAATATAGGAATAGATTATGAAGCGTATTAAAATAGTGGCGCCGGCGCATCTTCATGCCGGCAAAGTGGATCTGAATGGGCTCGTTGGGTAGACTTTATGGGACTGTTGGCTTCACGATAGACAATCCGAGAATTGTCATCGAAGTTGAGAAATCTGATTACATTGAAACCAACGATCCAATTGCTGAGCGGTTTGCGAGAACTGTTGCGAATTCTTTTAGTTTAGGGTTTTAAGGTTACAGTAAAGGAGATGTTTCCTGGATACGCTGGTCTGGGATATGTCACAACACTTGGTCTTTCGGTAGGCGTAGGCGCCACTAGGTTGTATGGAGTAAACTGCAGCATCGAGGAAATTGCGCTTGCAATTCGTAGAGGTCTTATTACAGCACTTGGCTTGTATTCATGCAAGCTTGGCGGATTCATAGTTGAGGGCGGATTCAAGATAGGCCTGGTTGAAAAGAGGATCCCTCCCCTAATATTCGGAGGGGGAAATACCTGAAAACTGGATTTTTGTGGTTTCAGTTCCAGAGGCTCCGAGGAAAAGAATAGCTGAGCTACGCATAAAAAGCGAGGACCTAACACTCGACTAAGGTCAATTTAAAGGCCGATGAGAGATGATATTATCTTCTTGTAACTTCAAACATTGGGATGAATACAGATATAATAATATGAGATATAATAATATGTGAGATAATAAAGAGATATATCGAGAAAAATTTCAAGGCCAGATCTTCTTTTGAAGTCTTCCCGCAAGGATACAGCATTATGATTGAACAAAAATAAAAATAAGCTTTTTTAAATTTTTAAAAATTGATGAGTAAAATTTTTTGATTGTATTGGAACAAAAAAGAAATCTTTTTAAGTTCTTTAAAGTTTTTCATTATGGATTGGAAATTAGTTAAAATCTTGATGGCAAATTTGGCACTGATCTCGGCTTTAGCTTTCTGCCTTTCTCCAGAAACTAAACCCGGAGCATCTGGAAAGCCATACGTTTCCAATGTAGAGATCGAAAAATTCCTTTTTGAAGATCAGAGTCTTTATATTAGGTTTAAGATAATCGGGGAAGCCGATTTGAGAAAGGAGTTGAACATCAACGGAGTTTATGGCTGGTGGTCTGGCCGAATAACGATTACACTTCCAGACGGGAGTCAGGGGCAGCTTTTAATTCCAGAAGATCACACCGAATTCTTTGTGCACTTCACCCAAATACCGGGAACATTGAAGATCGATCTTGAGCTTCCATGGTTCTGGTTCGAGGAGCGTTGCTTAGGTGGAAATTATACCGTTACTGTATGGCTAATGGGTCCCTATGAAAATCGTACTGTGCTTTATAGTAAGACCTTCAATCTAAAGATAGCACCCAAGGCTACTGTCTCTCCAACAAGCTGGAAATCGTGGGAAGAGAAAATTTCGATAACAATAACGAACAACGGCAATGTCCCATTAGTTGTTCGGGGCGTTGGAATGGAAACTTCCGTTGGAACCGTGATCGGATGGATCTACAATTCTAAACCAGAAGAGAGAATCCTGGTCATAATGCCAGGTGAAACAAAAGTCTGGAGCGGAACTCCAACGATAACAGGAGATTTCAAAGAAATCTTTAGTGGAAAAACAGAAAAAATAGACTTTGTTCTGGATATCGCCGGTGCATGCCAGCGTTTTGCAACTGCTGCGACGATAAGTTTTCCCTGAGCAATCAATCCAATAAAAATTATTGATAAAAATAAAATTTTTTAAAAATTTATATTGATACTCCAAGTCCACTTATTATATAAGTGGCCTTGCAGACAACAGCTACGCTGCTACTTCCCGCAAATGCTAGGCCAACGAATTCTCCATTTTCATTATAAACAGCGCTTCCGCTGTCTCCAGCATCGAGGAAAGGCTGATCAACCAGTATTTGATCATAGAATATGGCATACTTGGAATTTGTATACCAAACCTTTACAGTTGCACTCGTGCTGCTGACTGTGTTGTTTGTAACTCCAGTCGTTCTTCCCGACTTGTAAACAATGTCTCCTTCGCTAACAGTAGTGTTTCCGCTTATGCTGGTAGTATTTTTATTATCGCTGTCCAATACCTCTCCTACCAGATAACCGATTCCCTCATCAATTGTTGCTATCGCAGCATCTGCATAATTTTTACCTCTGGGGCCAAAGGTTATCTTAATGTATTTGTAGAGTGCACCCACTTTATCAGAACTGGTGCCGCCGTCATATGTTCCTGGCTGAAGCACAGCTGTGCCAAGCGGCAGAAAACGCGCTTTACTGTTCATCGCTATAACATGAGCATTTGTCAAAATGTAGGGTCTACCATCGCTTCCATTCACGATCAAACCAAGAGTTCCCGCCATTTTTCCTCCAAATGCAGATTCTGGAACTCCTATAGATATCCCGCCAACTATCGGCCTTACTATACCAGTTCTACTTACATTTTCGTATGTATAAAATGCCCCTGCTTCTTGCTGCAAAGCTACTGCTGAACCTAGACTTCTTATCTTCCCAATTACGATTACTTCCGTTTTGAAGCCCTTTATTTTGTCTGGAACCTTTTCCCTGTACTTCTCATGCTCGATGTAGACTATTATCTTTGGAGGATCATCGGAATGAGCTATTCCAGCGATTCCTTCAAGCGGAAGAAGCGTCTCTTCAGCATGCTTTCTCGCATCCTTGATGTTCGATGCTCCCACCCCCAGTGAACCTATAAATAAAATAAACAGAGCTACTAATCCCACCATTATTGTCTTTGAGTTCAATCTCTTCATGAAAACTATTTACTTGAAAGTTTTTAAATTTTTTCTCCGTAAACTCCATGAGCCTTTATCTCTCCTCTAAAGCATTTCTTTTCACAGTCTGACCTCTCCACGCCATAAAGGGTGAGAGTTCCGCTATAGCGTGGATTTTTTGGACTAAATGATTCCGTTTCAGAGTTTTAATCCCGTTCCCGGTCTTGGGCATGTTACCCTCCCGGAGTTGTGAGTAAGTTGTATGCCCTTACTAGGTCTGCGTTGAGGACCTTGTCCAGATGCCCCGGAACAGATGGGGGAGGTTCCATACGTTTCGGGACTGAGAGGAGAGGATCTCTGGCTTTAGCTGTGGAGAGCTATTTCCTTTGCGTCAAAATTAAAATTTGTCCATACTTTGTCTCTTACTCTCCGAAGTCTAAGTCTTTCAAGTTCCTCTCTAGCCGGCATCTTCTGTCATACCACCAAGTAGTTAATTTACGGTGTCCATGTATAATTTGATCTCGAAAATGATATGGAAGCCGGGATACAGCCTAAGTTTAAATCCAAGCTTAAGGGCTGGAAGTACTAGTTAATTGGTCAATGAGATCTTATTAGCTCTAGGTCCAGAATTCAGTTACAGAACCTTTCCGATCGGCGGATCCGAGTGATATCGAATTGTTCTAGGTTTTCTCTAACTGAATTTATAGCAGTTAGGGATAAGATTACATGCTACTTTTGGAAAATGCGATACTCCTACAGCCGAGCAACTTTCCATTTTCAGGGCTTTTAAGCGAATATTCCAGCTTACAACAACATCCTGTCAGCTTCTAAACTGCGGTAGCTATTCTCTTTTCACAATCCTCCCTCCTCTTTTAGCCGCTGTATGCTATACAATAGACAAATCCCGAAAAGTTTTTAAACAAATTAATTTAGATTAATTTAGAAATTTATGGGGGCGAGTTTAGTATGGCCGGGATGGCCAGACGGGAATTTTTGAAATACGTTGCAGCTCTTGGTGCAGGTCTATTGATTGGGGGTGGAATTGGATATGCCCTCAGAAAACCAGAAGTACAAATAATAAAGGAAGAGAAGCCAACAGAAGTTGGAGAGAAGTTGAAAGAAAAGATAAAAATTGGACATATAGCTATATTCTCAGGTCCATTAAGCACATACGGTGAACTTCAGAGAAGAGGCTCACTATTAGCTGCAGAAGAAATAAACAAGGCAGGAGGTATAATGGGGAGCAAAGTCGAGATCGTTTACAGAGACTCAGCTGGAAAGCCAGATGAAGCGGTTAAACAAGTTAGAAGCTTGGTCGAAAGGGAGGGTTGTGACTTCATAATTGGAATTGATTCTAGCGGAGTCGTTTTAGCTGTAGCTGAAGTTATGCCAGAGGTTAACAAACTATTATTCGTGACCCACGCAGCTACCCATAGGCTTACGGAAGAGTCCATATACAAGAAGGGAATTAAGGAAGTATTCAGAATTACTGTCCCGGTATACCAAGATGGAACACTAGCAGCATTCATCGCAGCCCAACTGCCAGCTACAAGGTGGGCCTGCGTGCATCCAGACTACGAATACGGTTACTCATCATGGGAGTTGTTCCAGAAAACACTCTCGAAACTCAGGCCTGATGTTGAATTTGTTGCTGAAGCTTGGGCGAGGGTCGGCACAACAGACTTTACACCACTTATATCATCTATTATGGAAAAAAAGCCGAATGGTGTACATACTGTCGAGTGGGGTGTAGATCTCTTCACATTTGTAAGGCAGGCTAGGGAGAGCGGCCTGTTTAATGCAGTCAAATATGGTGGTGGATATGCCTGGATAAATCCGATGGGGTATTCAATAGACGCCATGGAAACCTTAGCTACTGAGTACCCAGAGGGTTGCTGGGTGTCAGGCAGATATGTCTGGATGTACCCAGACACTGAACTCAATAGGAAGTTCGTAAAAGCTCACATCGAAAGATGGGGACACTATCCAGCGTACAGCGGTGAAGCTTCCTACACAGCAGTTTATCTGATCAAGAAAATTATTGAGATAACAAAGTCTCTCGACATAGATGAGCACATAAAAACGCTTGAGAACGCAGCAGTATACTCTCCTGCTGGTGTCAGGTTCATACGAAAAGAAGATCATCAAGCTGTTTACGAGGTGCCTTACGGGCAGATAAAGCACGATCCAAAGTATCCGATACCTGTTCTGACAAACCTCAAAACATTACCAGCTCAAGAATATTACAGACACCCACCGTTTGAGGAAATGCCTCCATATAAAGACCTATACGAGAAAGTGTTGCAAAAGGTTTGATATGGAGACTGCGGCGATAGCAGTGCAAGCAATGCTTGGAATGTCTATGGGTATGCTTTATTGGATAGTGTCGTCAGGACTAACCTTTACATTTGGGGTGACAAGAGTTCTTAACTTTGCACATGGAGCCTTTTACATGTTTGGCGCATATTTCACTTTATCAATTTTTGAACTTACACAGAACTACATCGTTTCGCTCCTCACAGCAGCAGCTATTGTTGCGTTGATCGGTGCTGTAAGTGAGAGGGTACTGATATCGAGAATTTACGGTCTGCCAGTACCATTCCAGCTAGTACTCACGTTTGGACTTGTTTTGATATTCGATGATCTCGTGAGAATTTTCTGGGGTACAGTACCTAAAATGATACCTCCGCAATTCGTTGGTTCTTTCAACATTTTTGGTAGATCGTTGCCAATATTCGCACTTTACTTCATTATAACAGGAATTGTTATAGCCCTCGTAATATACCTCCTCCTCTCAAAAACCGACTGGGGTATGGAAATTAGAGCACTAACAACTGATCGTGAAACCGCCATGAGTAGTGGCTTAAATCCATCATTTCTGTATGTAACTTCTTTTATGTTTGGTTCCTTCCTAGCTGGACTCGGCGGCGGCTTGTATCTGCCAATAAGCTCTGCATCCCCAGCAATGGGTGAGCACATAATAATTTACGCATTCATTGTTACGGTGATAGGGGGACTTGGAAGTATTAAAGGTGCCTTCATTTCGGCTCTAATAATTGGAATGGTTGAGTCCCTTGGAGCTTTCTTCATTCCTTGGATGACGATTGCTTTACCGTACATAGCCCTTGCATTTGTGCTTATATTGAGACCGGAGGGAATATTTGGTGAGAAGTAATATAGTTTTGCTAGTTATTGTTGCACTCTCTCTTTTCATCCCTTTCACTGGGAACGACTACTTGATATACCTATCAACAAAAATTTGGATTCTTGTACTATATGCAATAGCGTTCAATATCGTATTCGGCTACTCGGGACTGTTAAGCTTCGGCCATGCACTATTCTTTTCAGCTAGTGCTTACACACTTGCAATACTGGTCGTAAAAACTGGAAATCCCCTAGCTGTTGGCTTTGTAGCCGGAGTGGCTGTTGCTGCGGTATTCTCTGCAGGTGTTGGCTTCTTGTCGCTCAGACACAAAGAGATTCATTTTGCAATGATAACCCTCGCCTTTTCGATGATGTTCTGGGGAATAGTGATGAAGTGGAGAGATGTAACCGGCGGAGAGGATGGGATCGTCGGTATTCCAAGAGTTATGCCGGTTATTTGGTTTTATTATTTCACCTTTGCCGTTGTACTTATCTGCGCATATCTTATATATAGGTTTGTCAAGTCAGATATCGGACTTGTGCTTGAAGGTATTCGAGAGAATGAAACTAGAGTAAGATTTTCTGGACATTCAACTTTGAAGTATAGACTTTATGCTATGATTGTTTCAGGCACGTTTACAGGTGTTTCTGGCGGACTGTGGGCAATGCTAGACAGAACTGTTACGCCTTCAATTTCCCACTGGTCGTTCTCTGCCATGCCGGTGATTGCTACGCTAATAGGAGGTCCGCAGAACTTTATCGGTCCAGCTGTTGGCACAGTAATCTATGTAATCGCTCAGGACGTCATAACGAGGTACACATTGTACTGGCAGTTTATACTCGGCATGGTTGTTGTAGCTGTCGTTCTCTTTTTCCGTGGCGGAGTGATGGGTGTAGTTGAGAAAATGATCAGGGGGCGATAATATGATTCTTGAGGCTAAAAATGTTACAAAATCCTTTGCAGGGTTCGTTGCGGTTGACAATGTCTCTATTGGCTTTGAACAGCAGTCGATAACAGCTATAATCGGACCCAATGGGGCTGGGAAAACAACTTTTGTAAACCTCTGCACTGGAATGTTTAAACCAGATTTCGGTAAAATACTATTCTATGGAATAGACATAACGAAGCTTCCACCAGAAAAGAGAGTGCAACTAGGCATATCTCGAACATTTCAGATTGTCAACATATTTCCGATGCTTACTGTTGAACAGAATATAAAAATTCCATTATTAAGCAAATCAAAAAAAGTAGATGAAGAACTGGAGAGATTAATAGAGACCTTTGGACTAAAGGAAAAAAGAGATGTACTTGCTTCAGAACTTTCTCATGGTGATCAAAAGATTCTCGAGATAGCTATGGCGGTTTCGATGAAGCCAAAGATTCTGTTCTTGGATGAACCCATGTCTGGTGTCAATCCAGCAGAACGAACGCGGATAATCGATCTAGTAATGGAACTTCAGGAAAAGGAAAAGTTAACGGTAATAATCATTGAGCACGACATGGATGTGGTATTCAGATTAGCAGAAAGAATAGTTGTAATGAATAGGGGTAAAATAATTGCAGACGGCACGCCTGAGGAGATAAGAAAAAATGAGATTGTAAAGGAAGTATACTTGAAAGGTGTTGAGGTATGAAAATTTTGGAACTTCAAAATGTCAACTCCTTCTACGGCAAAAGTCAAATACTGTTTGACGTATCGCTGGAAGTAGATAAGGGAGAAGTCGTTGTACTGCTCGGAAGAAATGGTGTCGGTAAAACGACCACGTTGCGAACGATAATGGGTCTCGTTTCAAAAGTAACAGGTAAAATTTTATTTAAGGGAGAGGATATTTTAAAGCTACCACCATACAAGAGAGCAAAGCTTGGTATAGGATTTGTTCCCGATCACGGCGGTATCTTTCCGAATTTAACAGTGTATGAGAACCTAAAGCTGTCAATCAAGCAATCCAGCTCGAATGGAATTTTTAATTTAGAGAAGGTATTTGGACTGTTCCCAAATCTGAAGTATATGACAAACAGACTTGCCGGTACGCTGAGCGGTGGAGAGAGGAGAATGCTGGGTATAGCCAGAGGTCTTCTTCTAAATCCAGATATGCTGATGATCGACGAACCTTCAGAAGGTTTAGCTCCATCCATCGTTCATGCAATTGCTGAGACGATCATTGAGATACGGAAAAATGGCGTTTCTGTGCTGGTTGCAGATCAAAACTTACCTTTTGTTGAAAAAATTGCTGATAGAGTGTATGTAATAGATAAAGGAGAGATCAAGCTAAGTGGAAGGTTATCTGAGCTATCTCATGAAAAGTTGGAGGCATTTCTGGCTTTTTGAAGGTGATGTGTATGGAGGGAGAATTTTTGGATCCGGAAATTGAAAAGATGAAGAGAGATGATTTAGAGAAGTTGCAACTCAAAAAACTGAGGTGGCAAGTTGAAAGAGTTTATAGGCACTCTGAATTCTATAGAGAGAGATTCAAAGAAGCGGGGATAAAGCCAGATGACATAAAGAAACTAGAAGATCTTAAAAAACTTCCAATAGTAACGAAGGCAGATCTAAGGAAAGAACAGATTGAATATCCGCCGGTTGGCAGATATGCCGTTGCACCCAAATCTGACTGGAAAGAGCTACACCCATCGACCGGGACTACAGGAATACCTGTGAACACGATCTGGACGTACAAAGACGCTGAAATCATAGCAGATCACACAGCTAGGCTAATGTGGGGCTTTGGTGTGAGGAAAGGTGATATTGTCCAGAATGCATTCAGCTACGGTTTATGGGTTGCTGGATTGGCCGTTCACTATGGTTGTGAGAAAATTGGAGCATTTGTTATACCCATTGGTGCAACGTCTTCTGAAAGGCAGGTCTATTTCATGCAGAACGCTGGTTCGACTGTTATAATGGCAACACCATCCTTTGGGCTTTACATAGCTGAAAAGCTCAAAGAAAAGGGTGTGAATCCCGAAACTCTCGCTCTTAGAATAGGTTCTTTTGGAGGTGAAGCTGGAACTGAAAACCCTGCAACAAGAAAGAGGCTTGAAGAGGGTCTTGGAATAGACGCATATGATATATACGGACTCGCTGAAATAGGCCCCACTTTTGCTGCTGAGTGTAAGGAAAAGGCTGGGCTCCATTTCGTCGAAGATCATTACCTAATAGAAGTTCTTAATCCCGAAACAAAAGAGCCTCTTGGTCCGGGTGAGAAGGGTGTTATGGTTATAACACATCTAAGCAGAGAAGGGACACCCATGATAAGGTACTGGACAAATGATGTTGTGAGGCTTGAATATGATAAGTGTGCATGTGGCAGAACACATATTAGAGCTATTGGTGGTATACTTGGTAGAGCCGATGACATGATAGTTTATAAGGGCGAAAACATATACCCCACACAGGTTGAAGAAGTTGTTAGGTCATTTGAGGAACTCAGCCATGAGTATAAGATATTCGTCACAAAGGATAGCAAGACTGGCATTGTAAAGAACGTTAGAGTGGCTGTAGAAGTCCTGAGCGACAAATATGATGTTGAAACTCTAAAAGCCAGAATTTATAATGTCCTGAGAGATACTCTGATGGTTAGAGTTGACGTAGATGTTTTGCCGCCAAACTCATTAGAGAGGACGGAGTTCAAAGCAAAAAGAGTTGTTTTTATTGAGGAGTAGAACATGACGATGAAGTTAGCTCGAATTAACTTAAGTGACAAGAAAGCGAAATTGTTGAAAATTCCAACAGACTGGGAAAAATCACTCATTGGTGGAAAGGGTGTTGCAACGAAATTATTGTTCAACATTCCTACAAAGATAGACCCGTTCCATTCAGAAAATGCGATTATATTTGCCATCGGTCCCGTAAATGGATTGAGGCTTCCGGGATCTTCGAGAATGACGTCGGTTTTCAAATCACCGCTTACATTCGGATATGGTGAGTCGCAGTGCGGAGGCTTCGCAGCTCATGAGATGGCTAAAACTGGTGTCCATTTTATGTGCATCACCGGCAGAGCTGAGAGACCAGTCTACTTGGTTCTGGAAGACGGTGATGTTGAGGTAAAGTCTGCCACACATCTCTGGGGAAAGGACTGCTACGAAACGGAGGAGATTTTAAAAAAGGATGAAGGTGGTGAAGTTCTCAGCATTGGCCCGGCAGGCGAAAATCTCGTCCGTTTTGCATGCATAACTCATCGGAAAGGCAGACAGTTTGGCAGGTGTGGGGCTGGAGCCGTTATGGGTAGCAAAAGGCTGAAAGCTGTTGTCATCAAGGGGAGCAAGGATATAGAGGTTGCGGATCCAGAAGCCCTATTTGAGTTCAGGAAGTGGATGCTCGAGAATATAGTTCCAAAGCTTGAGGGGATGAAAAATTACGGAACTCCCCTAATATCTGCCTTAACCAATGAGATGGGTGTTTTACCTACGAAGTATTGGCAGTTTGGAAGATTCGAAAACTACGAAGACATAGGATACGAGAAACTCAGGGAGTATATTGTGAAAGATGTTACATGCTATGGCTGCAGTGTAGCGTGTGGGAAGCTTCGTAGGGCTGGTGACATTGAAGTCGAGGGTCCGGAGTATGAGACGCAGTTTGCCTTAGGTTCTCTCTGCTTTGTGGATGACCCAGTTGCGATAATGAGGGCTAATGATCTTTGCGATCGCTACGGAATGGATACGATAAGTGCTGGCAATGTCGTTGCGTTCTACATAGCATGTAGCGAGAGAGGAGAAGTTGAGGAGAAGGTCAAGTTTGGGGATGCTGATGGAATGTTGGAGCTATTGAGGAAAATAACCTTCCGCGATGGAATAGGTAACGTTCTTGCTGAAGGTGTAAAGATGGCGAGTGAGAAATTAGGTGTTAGCGTCGAGGCTGTGCATTGCAAAGGTCTGGAGCCACCGGGCTACGATGCACGTGGGCTTTTTGGGATGGGGCTCGCTTACGCAACCTCGCAGCGCGGAGCATGCCATATGAGGAGCTGCGCTTACAGACCAAATTTGGCTGGAGATATCGACAGGTTCTCACCAGAAATGCAGGCCGAGTTGGTGAAAGATCGAGAGGACTTCTACTGCGTCGTAGATTCTCTTGTCTTCTGCCGCTTTCTTTGCCTTCCCGCTATAGGTATGGATTGGGAAGATGCATCGAGGTTGTTGAAGATTGTGGGCAGAGAATACAGCGTTGAACAGCTAAAAGTTATAGGTGAAAACATTTGGAAGATGAGCTACGAGTTTAACAAGCGAGAGGGTGTCAGCGATTTTGAGTTGCCAAATATCTTCTTTAATCCGTTGAAGGATTCTGGATATGTTTTGAAGCGAGGAGACTTCGAGAGGATGGTCGAGGAGTATAAGAAGCTCAGAGGGATATGCCTTGAGTTGCTAAAAAGATAGTACCTCATATCACGAGGTAGATATTTAAGTTTTGGAGGGAGGTGGTTGAGTATGATGAATGGAAAAGAGTATATCGAAAGCTTGAGGAAATATAAACCGAAAGTTTATTTTATGGGCAAAAAAGTCGAGAATGTTGTGGATGAACCGATGTTTAGACCACACATACATGCTGCAGCCATGACGTATGAGCTTGCACATGATCCGAGGTATGAAAACATTATGACTGCAACCTCGCATCTAACGGGAGACAAAATCAACAGGTTTACACACATTCACCAAAGTGTCGAAGATCTGGTTAAAAAAGTGAGAATGATGCGCCTTCTTGGACAGAAAACTGGAACATGTTTTCAGCGTTGTGTCGGTTTTGATGCGCTAAATGCGCTTTACATCACGACTTACGATATTGACAAGAAATGCGGAACGGAATACCATGAAAGGTTTAAGGAATACCTGAAATACGTTCAAAAAAACGATCTGATGTGTGTCGGGGCCATGACTGATGTGAAGGGCGACAGGAGTCTCAGACCACACCAGCAGGCTGACCCCGATCTTTATGTACGCATCATCGAAAAGAGGGAGGACGGAATCGTTGTCAGGGGGGCAAAGGCTCATATGACTGGGGCTGTAAACTCGCATGAAGTTATCGTAATGTCCACAAGAGCTATGGGGCCGGAGGATAAAGACTACGCTGTTTCATTTGCTGTGCCTATAGACGCCGAAGGATTGATTAATATCTTCGTTAGACAGACAAATGACACACGCAGATTAGATGGGGACATAGACTGCGGAAATGCCAAGTATGGCATAGTTGGAGGAGAAACTCTTATGATATTCAACGATGTTTTTGTACCCTGGGAAAGAGTATTCATGTGTGGTGAGTACGAGTTTGCTGGACAGTTAGTTGAAATTTTTGCAACGTTCCACAGACAGAACTATGGTGGCTGTAAGGTTGGGGTTGCTGATGTTTTGATAGGAGCTGTTGCGAATATTGCAGAATACAACGGCGTAGCTGGAGCTTCACATATAGTAGACAAAATTACTGAGATGATACACCTTGCAGAAACTTGCTGGTGCTGTTCTCTAGCATGCTCTTATGAAGGTTATAGAACTCCGTCTGGAGCTTACATGCCAAATCCCTTGCTTGCTAACGTAACAAAGCTCAATGTGACTCGTTTCCCGTATGAGTGGTCCAGACTTGCACAGGATATCGCTGGAGGTCTTGTTATCACAACACCATCTGAGAAGGACTACAGGAATCCAGAGACGCGGGAGTTCATAGAGAAATATCTTAAAGGCAAAGCAGAAGTTCCTACCGAGCACAGGATTAGGATTTTCAGATTGATAGAGAACATGTCAGTAGGCGCTCAGCTTCCGGAATCCATGCATGGAGCAGGATCGCCGCAAGCACAAAAAATAATGATATTCCGGAGGGGCAACATAGAAATGAAAAAAGAGCTTGCAAAGGTAATTGCTGGGATAAATCCTGATGAACACTTCAGGAAAATCGTTGGTAAAAGCGAGGAAGAGTTTTTTAGAGAGATGTTGGAGAAATTTAAGGGGGTAAACAGGATAAAAGATCTCCTAAAAAAGATATATGATGATTGGAATAAAATACTGTGGGGGCTGCAACTCAACTTATAAGAGAGAATCCGTTGAAGATGAAATCAGAGAAGTTTTCGGCGAGGAAAATGTTGTCTACGCTTCGAGATGTGAAGATGTAGATATACTTGTAGTAATATGCGGATGCAAGACTGCGTGTGCTTCAAGAGAGGTGAACTGTAAGAATTCGGTCGTAATTGACGAGCCAAAATCAAAAGACGAACTCAGAAAACTCATAAAGTCTTAGGGTATTCCCTCAACTCACCATTTAAATCTCAATTCAGACAGCCCTACACTAAAAACGAGAGCTTGAGATACTTGCCGAACTCTCTGGCGGACTGCCGGCTGCACTGCCATTCGCCGAGGACTTTCTGAATCCTGAAACAAGACCCTACATTGAGAAGTACATCAGGAGAAAGGCAGATGTTCCGGCAGAACACGTATACCGCTGCCTTTTCGGAATATCAAACATCCTCTGCTCCTCACTCGGAGGTGTTATGGCAGTGGCTGGAGTGCATGGAGGAGGATCGCCGGTCATGGAAGAGATAGCGATCTGGAGGAGCTACGACTTCGAAGAGAAGAAGAAAATAGCGAAGTATCTGGCAGGTATAAAAGAATAGAACAGAAAAATTTTTCAACATGGATAGCTAAAAACTATCATGAAGGACATTTTTATTGTTGGATGTGGAAGGTACATGGATACAACCTACGGCTGCCCTGGAGAGTGGCGGTGTCTTAAGGCTGCTGCGCTTGGAGATGGGAATTTTGAAGAACCTGTTAGAGTGATGTCCTTCGTTAAATGCGAATGTCCGGGAAACACACTAATTCCTAACATCGGAATGGCGATGAAACTGTCTGAAGTTAGACCTGAGGCAATATATCTCAGCTCATGCATGCTGAGAGAACCGGGCTGCCCCTACAGAAATGCAGAAGAGTGGGCAAGGATAGTTGAGAACGCTTTTCAGATCCCCGTGAAGCCCGGAACTCACCAGTACAAGTGATTTTAAATTTTTTTGAAAATTCAGCAAACTCTTGTTCCCGGTTCCACATCTTTCTCCGGAACCAGCAGCACCGCATTACCGTTTTTATCAGCTGCAAGAATCATTCCTCTGCTCTCCTCACCCATGAACCTTGCAGGCTTCAGGTTAACGAGCACAACCACAAGTTTGCCCTCAAGTTCCTCTGGAGTGTAATCTTCAGCAATTCCGGACACGATTTGTCTCTGCTCACCACCGATGTCGACTGTCAGCTTCAACAGCTTCTTGCTTTTCTTTATCTTCTCAGCCTTCAAAACCCTGCCGATGCGAATGTCAAGCTTCTGAAAGTACTCAATGCTTATTTCGCTCTTTTCCTCAGTTTTTTCCTCCCCTTTAAACCTCTTCTCCATTATCTTCTGAAGCCTTTCAATTGTTTCGTCCTCGATTTTTGTGAACGGAACCTCAGGTTTGCTGAGCCTTACAGTATCATCAACTGCATACGCATCGCTCAGCCTGGCATTCTCAAGGTTTAGGCAGATAGCCCTTGCCATTTTCTCCATGCTTGATGGCATTACCGGGTAGGCAAAGATTATCAGAGCCTTGGCAAGCTGCAGGCATGATGCCACAGCTCTTCTTGCAGCCTCCTTATCTGTCTTTATTAGCTCCCAGGGCTTTGCGTTCTGGAAGTAAACGTTTCCATAAGTTGCAAGCTCCATGAAAGCATCACTAACCACCTTGAACTCCCACTCTCCAAGGGCTGAGAGAATCCTTTGCTCGGTATCCCTGATTTTCTGCAAAATCTCCTCATCAATACCTTCCATCCTGACCTCCCCGAAATTCTTCCAGGCAAACAAAAGAACCCTGTAGAGAAAGTTACCGAGAGTTGCAATGACCTCGTTGTTCACCTTCTCCCTGAAAACCTCCCAGGAGAAGTTGAGGTCCTTCTGGTGGCTTGTATAGTTGACGATGTAATACCTCAGGTAGTCAGGATTCAGACCGGACTTGAGGTAATCATCCTCAACCCAGACAACGTAACCTCTTGACTTGGAGAACGTTTTGCCCTCAACCTTAACCATTCCGCTCGCAACTATTGATGAGGGTAGAGCGTAATCGGCTCCTTTCAGCATAGCAGGCCAGAAAATGCAGTGGTGATATACTATATCAAGTCCGATGAAGTGGATTATTTCAGCCTCACCGTCAACCCAGATCTTCTTCCAGTCGCAACCCTTAGCCTCGCATGCTCTCTCTGTAAAACTGATGTAGCCTATCGGTGCATCAACCCACACGTAAACGACCAGGTTCTCCTCACCCGGAAACTTCACTCCCCATTCAAGGTTTCGAGTTATGCACCAGTCCTTCAGGTTTTTAACCCAGTTCCTGGCATAATTTAAAGCGTTCTCGGTTCCCTTCAGATTTTCGAGATACTCTTCCAGAAACTCTCTGAACTCGGTCAGCCTGAAAAAGTAGTGCTTCTGGCTCCTGAACTCAGCTTTGCTGCCGCAAATCTTGCATCTCGGTTCCTTAATCTCTCCCGGCTCAAGGTATCTCCCGCAACCCTGATCGCACTCATCCCCTCTTGCAACGGCACCGCAGTAGGGGCAGATACCCTCAACATACCTGTCCGGAAGAAAGCGCTGGCATTTCGGGCAGTAAGCGAGCTGAATTTCTTTCGGATAGACATATCCCTTCTCTATGAGCTTATTCACAATTTCAGTCGTGCGGTGGTGATGATATTCGCTATCAGTTCTTCCGTAAAAGTCGAATTTTATGTTGAGTGCTTCAAAAATTTTTATGAAGTGCTCATGGTAAGTATCCACAAGCTGTTTTGGTGTCAGACCCTGCTGCTCTGCATTTACAACAATTGGAGTTCCGTGACAGTCACTCCCGCAAACAAAAACAACTTCCTCTCCAGCCATTCGGAGATATCTGACATAAACGTCAGCAGGAACGTAGGTTCTGAGATGTCCAACATGAGCTTTGCCGTTCGCATACGGAAGACCGCAGGTGACGAGCTTCATGGGGAGACAGAAGTCAGAAGGGTAAATAATGTTATCTCTTTGATGTGCTGCAGAAAAAACGAAAAATTAAATTAAGTTAGAATTCAGGCATTTCGGACTCTTCTCCGCCTTTACCTTTACCCTTTTCCTTCTCAAGACCCTTGGCAGCAATAACATCGTCGATTCTGAGGATCATTACCGCAACTTCTGTTGCTGAACCAATTGCCTGAGTCTTGACTCTAAGCGGTTCGAAGACTCCTCTCTCTTTCATGTCCACGACCTTACCGCTGTCAACGTCCACTCCGGCATACTTCTCTCCCTTCTCGTGTGCTGCCTTAAGTTCAACCAGAACATCGATTGGGTCAATTCCAGCGTTCTCCGCCAGTGTTCTCGGTATAATTTCAAGTGCTGTCGCAAACGCTTCAACTGCAAGCTGCTCTCTGCCGCCAAGTGATGGTGCCAGCTCTCTGATCTTGAGGCTTACTTCAATCTCCGGCGCACCTGCACCAACAACGACTTTTCCGTCTTCAACAGCGCAAGCCACTGCTCTCACAGCGTCTTCGATGCCTCTGGCAACTTCTTCAACAACATGCTCCGTTCCACCCCTCACCAGTATCGTGACCGCCTTGGGGTTCTTGCAGCCTGTAACGAAGACCATCTTCTCATCGCCGACTTTCCTCTCCTCTACAAGTGCAGCTTCTCCGAGGTCCTCGCTGCTTATATCTCTCAGATCGGTCAGAACTTTTGCTCCCGTTGCTTTCGCCAGCTTCTCCATGTCGCTCTTCTTGACTCTTCTCACCGCGAGAACTCCAGCCTTTGCGAGGTAGTACTGGGCCAGATCATCTATGCCCTTCTGACAGAAAACGACGTTTGCTCCGGCACTTACAATCTTGTCAACCATTTCCTTGAGCATTGCCTCCTCCTGTTCAATGAACTTCTGGAGCTTCTCCGGATCAGTGATTCTGATCTTTGCATCGATCTCCGTCTCTTTAACCTCCAGAGCTGAATCGAGGAGCAAGATCTTCGCATTCTCCACTTTCTTTGGCATTCCAGGATGTACAACCTCCTTATCAAGCACGATACCGTCAATCAACTCCGTATCCTCTATGCTTCCACCCTGCCTCTTTTCGATCTTTATGTAGTCCGTGTTGACTTCAATCTTACCATTTGTCTCTTCTGCAATCATCTTGACAGCTTTAACAGCAATCTCTGCAAGCCTGTCGAGAGCCACCTCCGCACCCTTGCCGGTCATTGCTGTTGATGCAATCTTCTTCAAAATCTCATCATCATCTTTGCTTATAGGAATTGCAATTTCATCCAGAACTTTAAGAGCTTTCTCTGCAGCATATCTGTAACCGTTGGCTATTATTGCCGGATGAATTTCCTGATCAAGCAGCTCTTCAGCCCTCTTCAGCAGTTCTCCGGCAATGACAACTGCAGTTGTTGTCCCATCTCCAACTTCATTGTCCTGCGTCTTTGCAATCTCAATGATCATCTTTGCCGCTGGATGTTCAACATCTATCTCCTTGAGAATTGTAACTCCATCATTTGTTATAACGATATCCCCAAGACTATCAACCAGCATTTTATCCATTCCCTTTGGACCGAGAGTGCTTCTTACAGCCTCAGCAATGACACGAGCTGCCATTATGTTCATTCTCTGGGCATCCCTACCAACAGTTCTCTGAGTTCCCTCCCTCAATATCAAAACCGGAGTTCCCTGTAATGTTGCCATTTCACATCACCTCCTCTTGCAGATATTGGTGGATTGGAACTTCTATATAAACTTTTCTATCACAAATTTAAATTATTAAAGGCTCGACAAAGAAAATCAGAACAAAGTACCCCAGCATGAGTACAAAACCCAACGGAACACCAATTTTTGCCCATTCGCTCATTGTTATTCTCAGCCTTGCTGCTGAAACTATGTTCGGGATATTTCCCGGGATTAACATTCCTCCAGAGATTACCAATGCCATGAGCGCACTCTTTATCTGGAAAATCGTAAGACTGGGGCCTATTTCAGCGGCCGTAAGGGTTGCATTATCAAGAATTGCCGAAACCATATTTACCCAGTACAAAATTTCAGGAGGGATTTTGGATATATACCAGACTATCAGTGGTGTAAATCCACCCCCGAGGAGTACCAGAGCAGCAATGAAAATATAAACTCTTAAAGCCCTGATAATCACCACCCTGAGAGTTTCCGTGTACTCTGGAAGTGTCAGCTCCCCTGTTTTCTGCTGTCCAATCCTTAAAGCCCCAAGAATGCCGAGCAGAAATACGCCGGGAATTATGTACACCGCAAGAAGATCTATTAAGAAGAAAAAGTCAGCATGATAAGGTTCGCCTGAAAGCTTTTTGACTGCGATTGTTGAGAGCGGTTCGCCAACAGGTGTCAATGCAGCCCCCATTCCGACTGCAAAACACGCGATGACCACAAACTCAATTTTCTTTTTCCTATCAACCGGCATAACCAGAGCGATTTCTGCTATAAGAACTGCACAGACTATCACAGAGATTAGGCTCGAAATAAGTCCAAAAAGTACGATGAAAATAAAAGCAAAAGCTCTAATCCCGATTTTCTTCATTAGAGACAGGAGGGCGGAATAAATGGGTTTGTTGTAATAGTGAATTATCAGACCAACAATTAACACCACCTGAAATATACCAACCGGTATTCCAAATACTTCAGTGATTCTTACGGGACTTTCCAGTGCTTCTATCACCAAATCTACATCCCAAAGCTTGCTAACAGTAACGGCAATAATTCCCATAACAAGAAAGAATGGCTCAAGGTTCTCTTCGACCTTTTTTACTCTAAATGGCAGGATTAGCACTAAAAAGAGAATTGCTGACAGTGCAATTGTTACTAAAATATCAGGTTCGCCTATATTAGAGATTTCCATAACGTTTTGCTAAGTTCACTGAGTGAATATAAATATTTCGAAAAATTCTGCCAATTACTCCTAAAATCTTCCCCTGTAAAATTTCGTTGCAGGACAGCCAAGGCATTTTTCTGCTTTATATCTGTAGCAATCATTGCAAAAAACACCGCACGGTGCTTCTTCCCTCTCCTTTTCCGCAATAACTTTTATGTCAAGATAGCTATCGTAGAACATTTCCTGAACGGGAAAAATATCATACCTCCGAATTCCTGGCTGGGATCTCAGCGAGCACTTCTCAAGCGTTATGCTTTCCAGTGAGTGGTAATCTTCGGCGTATATTAACGCAAAAAGATTGTAACTGCCTGTCGTGACGAAAAACTTGATTATTCTCGGACAGACCCTGAATTTTTCAATGATTCTCCTCAAGGCTTCGGAGCTTTCAACCTCCATCGCGATAATGGCAGTTATAATGCCAAGTCTCTCTGCATTTATCAGGGGAGCCAGTTTAAGCTTCCCTTTTTCAAGTTTATCAAGTCTTTTTTTCACACCCATCGCAGACATTCCCATCTTCTCAGCTATCTGAGAAAGAGTTGCCTTTTCGTTCTGCTGGAGAATCGAGATAATCTTTCTGTCCCTCTCATCCATTGTTTATTTTTACACTCTCTCTGAAAATAAAGTTTACTCTATAAACTGATTTGGAGCAATGGTTGAGGACAATTAGCAACACCGAAAACTTTATATATTCTGCCGAAAAGCTTATATATTGCATGAGCAGGTTGCGTGCGCTTGGTAGAGTAAAGCATATGTCAAAAACTGGGATGCTTGTGGTGGCGTTAAATCCTGCTTGCATTCCAAAAATTGGAGATAAGGTTGTTACAAGAAGGAATGAACACATCGGGTTTGTTGCTGACATCATAGGTCCAGTGTCTTCACCCTACGCCCTGGTTAAGCCAAAGGATACGGAAAAGATAGTGCTTGAAGAATTATTTGTGGTGAAGGAGTATGGTGGAAGTGGAAAAGGTAAGGGAAAAGGAAGTAGAGAAGGAAGTAGAAAGAAAGGAGATAGAAAAGGAAGAAGACATTGAAGTTTGCCCTGAATGTGGAAGTCCCAGACTTATTCGCGATTATCGCAGAGGAGAGTTCATCTGTCAGGATTGCGGGCTTGTAATTGAAGATACCTACATAGATGCCGGGCCAGAGTGGAGGGCTTTTGACAGCGAGCAGAGGGACAAAAGAAGCAGAGTTGGAGCTCCTGTAACCTACACGATCCATGACAAAGGTCTGTCAACAATAATAGACTGGAGCAACAAGGATTACTATGGTAAGGCAATCTCAGTTAGAAACAGAGCGCAGCTTTTCAGGCTGAGAAAGTGGCAGAGAAGAATCAGAATTAGCAACGCAACGGAGAGAAATCTTGCCTTTGCTCTGAGCGAGCTTGACAGAATGGCCTCAGCGCTGGGTTTGCCGAAGAGCGTGAGGGAAACAGCAGCGGTGATTTACAGAAAGGCGGTTGAAAAGAACCTCATAAGGGGAAGGAGCATTGAAGGTGTTGTTGCTGCTGCTCTGTATGCTGCATGCAGGCAGGCAGGCGTGCCCAGAACGCTCGATGAGATAGCAACATACTCAAGAGTTGACAGAAAGGAGATTGGAAGAACGTACAGGTTCATCACAAGAGAGCTCGGACTGAAGCTGATGCCAACAAGCCCGGCTGATTACATTCCAAGATTCTGCGCAGCTCTCGGACTGAGCGGTGAGGTGCAGAAAAAGGCTATTGAAATCATCAAGAAAGCTGAAGAGAGAGAACTCACAAGCGGCAGGGGGCCGACAGGTGTCGCTGCTGCTGCACTCTACGTGGCATCAATCCTGCTTGGAGAGAGAAGGACCCAGAGGGAAGTGGCAGAGGTTGCCGGAGTTACCGAGGTAACAATAAGAAACCGCTACAAGGAGCTTGCAGAGAAGCTCGGCATCGAGATAATCCTCTAATCTTTCTTTTCTTTTTTGGTAAATTTGCAAGTTATTTTATAAAAAACTTAACCCTAAACTTTCCAGAAAAGACCGAAGCCGTAAAAAATCCTGTGCCAGATCAGAAATGGTGAGGGCAGTTGAATGCAGGGATGTCTGGATGGTCTACAGAACTTTCATGGAGAAGGACTTTGTGGCTTTAAGGGGTGTTAACCTCGACATTGATGATGGAGTTATCTTCGGATTGCTTGGCCCAAATGGAGCTGGAAAAACAACACTGATTTCTGTTCTTGCAACAATCCTGATTCCCACAAGGGGTGAGGTTAGGGTTCTTGGTATGGATGCCTTCAAAAACACCAGAAAAGTCAGGGAGAGAATCAACATTTCAAGCGGGGTAAGAATGCCGTGGGGAATGAAGGTCTACGAATGTCTCAGATTCTATGCAATGTGTTACGGCATTACTGACAGGAGGGTTGTTGAAAAGGTTATCTCCGAGTTCGAGCTTGAAGAGCACAGAGACAAGAGGTTCGATGACCTTTCATCCGGAAACAAGCAGAAAGTCAACCTGGCGAGAGCTTTTTTAAACAATCCGGAGGTCGTTTTTCTCGACGAACCGACAGCAAACCTTGATCCAGACATGGCAAAGAAGATACGTGAAATGATCTTGAGAATCAGGAGGGAGAGGGATACAACCATCATACTTACAACACACAACATGAAAGAGGCAGAGTTGCTGTGTGAAAGAATTGCTTTCATCAGGGATGGAAGAATAGTGGCTGAAGGGACTTCTGAGGAGCTGAAGAGGTACACAAAAATGAGCGAGAGAGTGATTTTAAGGCTGAGAGGAAAACCTGGCAGATTGAGTCTTCCATACCCGTTCAGACTTGACGGAAATTCTCTGACAGTCATCGTTGAAGATGCTGAAAAAGCCCTTCCTTCAATTGTTATAAAGCTGGCTGAGCAAGGTGTGTTCGTTGAATCGGCTAAAATGGAGGAGATAACCCTTGAGGATGTCTTTATTGAACTTGCAGAGGGCTCTTAGTGGAGTTCTGGCCTTTACCTACCGAAACTACGTTCTGACAAAAAACGAATTTTATTCTATATTCGAGATGCTTTTCTGGCCGACGATAAGCCTGATATCCGTTGGGTTGCTTGGAGAGTTTCTTTACCTCGAAAAGGATGCCGTTGCATTCATAATTATAGGCGTAATCACGCTCAGCGTAATACAGATAGCCCAAATTGATGTTACGTATGTGATGCTTCTCGATATGTGGAGCATGAGTCTGAAGTACATAATAGTCACACCAGCACCATTTTATCGCATGGTTACGGGAGCTTGGCTTTTTGGCTCGCTGAGAGGTGTTATCGCGCTTCTTCTGCTAATCCTGCTCAGTTCCTGGCTCTTTGAATTTAATGTTTCTCTGCCCTTAGCGGCAATGGCTATCTTTGTTGCGGGTATACTGCTAAGTGCAATGCTCATTGGCATTTTCAACTGCATCCTGATCCTGATTTTCGGCAGGAGGGCTGAGATATTCGCCTGGACTCTGACTGCCATCGTAATGCTGTTCTGCGGTATCTACTATCCTGTCACAATTCTGCCAGAACCATTCAGAACGCTCGGCCTTTTGATACCGATAACACACTACCTCGAATACTTCAGGTCATTTTACGGATTCCAGACTGTATTTCCGGATCCTCTGTTAATAGCCATCGCAGAAACCATAATTTATTTAGTCTTTCTGCTATTTGTAGCTGAAATAAGCATGTTGAGGGCAAGGAAAACAGGACTCGTGCTCAAGCTTTCCGGCTAACTCTCGGAAAAATTATATATCAGAGATGGCAAACACTCATTAGATTCGGATATGAAGCGGGCGAAAAAGTTTAAGGATTATTTCGAGGACATAAAGCCTGTCACGGATGAGGAGCTTGAGGAGCTTCTGAACGATCCTCCGAGAAGGGATAAGAAGGGGGATTTCAAGAAGGCAAAAAAGAAATTTTACAGGGAATTCTAAGAAAGTCCTACAAGCTCCTCAAGTGCCCTCTTCTGGTCTTTAGCCTTAACAACCCCACTTGCGAGTAGTACACCTTCTGCTCCAAGTTCCAGAGCTTTAACGTAATCCTCGTGAGTCGTTATCCCTGCCCCGCAAAGAACCTTTACCTCTCTGTTAATATTTTTCGCAGCCTTAACAGAGTTTTCCACAACCTCAGGTTCAGCCTTGCTAACGGGTATTCCGCTACCAATTAGCTCTGGAGGTTCAACTGCGACGAAGTCAGGATTTAAAGCTGCTGCTGCGGCTGTTGTGAACACGTTGTTTGTGCAAACCACGGAAGTTAAGCCAAGCTCTCTCAGCCTGCCAACGTTGTACTCGATATCTGCAAGATTCAGCCTTCTTTCTGAATGGTTGATGAGGCTACCCTTTGCACCATACTCCGCAATCATTTCAGCATTTACTCTACCAGTGTAACTTCCAAAACCAACAGCATCCACATGCTGGGCGTAGACGTCAATATTTACCTCTCTCGCTATTACTGGAAGATCAAGAAAAGACACTGCAATGCCTATGTACTCATCACATCTTGATGCAACATTTTCAGCAATCTTTGCAAGTTCTAACGCCCTTTTTCCGAATCCCTCTCTGTAAGCTTTGAAGTTTATTATTACCACACCCATCTTTTCACCTAAAAGTCTGTCATTATGCGGAATTGATCCGTGTCAGGCTTCATGTACCTCATGAACCTTCTTACAGCTCCCTCAACATCTTTGGCTTTCGTGACAGCCCTTCCCACAACAACAATATCAGCTCCAGCATTAATAACTTCTTCAACGTTTTCAGGCCTTATACCCCCTGCCACAGCGATCAGAACTCTGTAATTCTCCTTTATCTTCCCTGCAAGCATCCATGGTGGCTCACTCTCCTCACTGTCTATTGCTCTGTGCAGCTCAACGACGTTAGGCAGAACTCCCGCTTTTTTAATTTCCTCAAGTCTTTTCAGCGGATCCTCAACATTCATCATGTCAACATAGCTTAAAATTCCGGTTTTCTCAGCCTCTCTGATGCCCTTAACAATCGTGCTTATCGGAGCGAGTCCTGAAATTACCACAGCATTTGCGGTAGCATCTGCCGCCATCCTTGCCTCAAGATTCCCCACATCGAGGGTTTTCAAGTCGAGAATGTAGAATGCATCAGGCTTTACTTCCCTGAGCTTCAAAATTACCTCACTCCCGTACTTCTTGACTAAGGGTGTTCCTATCTCGAAAATTATGTGATCGCTTTCAGGAATCTGCTCAAGAACTCTCAAAACCTCGTTCAAATCTGGAATGTCGATGGCGATCTGAAGGTATGGTGGATCCCAAAGCTTGGTGAGTTTCCTTCCAACGAAAGGATGGAAGCTGCGATCTTTCTCATACATAACAGTGTCAACATCCGGAAAGTTCTGCATTGCTCTCCTGATGGCAAGCTTCGTTGCACCGTAATTGTAATAGTAAATTTTGTGCCTGTTGGCTGCATTTGGATGGATGAAGATGCTCGCTATCACAACATACTCATCTGCTTTTTCCTTTGGAATTATCCCCTCCTCAACTGCATCCGCCACCGCCTTTGCAACAGCAGCCTGAGCCGGGCCGAAAATCAGCTCCGCCTGTTCCATATTTTTGACTGTCACTTTTGGGATTATCACTGCAGGTGGTTTTGTGATGAGATTTGGTCTGAGAACTGCAAGAAGCGGTGTGTGACCTGCAGAAAGATTTGCGAGGGCGTTTGCAAAGGCAATTCCCGCAGGACCGTCTTTCGTGCCGATTATAAGATCAACATGAGCCACTTCAAATCCTTCTCCAACAAGAGCCTCACCTATTCTGAACTCCATGGCACTACATCTCCGGATATGTAATAAATTTTTTGATTTCAAAAATTGGTGCAGGAATAATCAGTGTTGCAGAAACCATCATCGGGTGGTTTGTTAAACATGAATGAGCGGATAAATAAAATTAAAAACAATTTGCAAATAGATGAAGCAGTTGAGCTGGCAGAAGAGGTGCTCGGATAGTATGTGGAACGAAATTGCTGAAAAATATCGTACATGGTCAGAAATCAACCGCTGGTACTACAGAATTTTTGCTAACGAGATCTCAAAATTTGCAAGGCCTGAAATTATGCTGGACATCTGCAGCGGTCCGGGAACGCTCGGGGAAGAGTTGAAGAAAATCTTCAATGTACAGGTTGTGAACATAGATTTATCCATTGAAATGTGCAGGCTTTCAAAAGGTATTCTCGGAGACGCCATGAGTCTGCCATTCAAAAACGAAATTTTCGATCTCGTAACACTTTGCTTTGCCCTGCACGAGCTTGAAGTGGAAAGAGCAATAAAAGAAGCGGGAAGGGTTTTAAAAAAGGGTGGTACAATCGCAATTGCAGATCTAAATCCAGCCGTTCCAGATTACCTGAAGATTCCGCTGAGTGCATTTCTTTCTGCAATCTTTGGAGTGGAATATGCGGAAAACCTGTTGAAAAAATGGAGAAATCTCAAAAGTATTGATGAAATTCGTTGCATCATTGAAGGAGAGGGGTTGAAAATCGAGAGTACCGTAACACGACTTGATTTCTGGATCATAGCTAAAAAGATATGAGTCTCAAAATGTCAGGATGTGTTTGGTATCCTAAACTGTTCAGCAATCAAAAATCAGATACCAAACCTGCCCAGAAATCTGCTGGTGATGGAAAGTCTGTAATCAGTCCTGACGAGTTTCTCAATGCCGGGATTAGATATCACCTCTATTTCATCCTCACTGACACCGAACCTCTCCATGGCGTATCTTATGTGCCTCACTTCTTCTGGCCGGAAGCCCATGAGTTTTGCCGAAACGATGTCCACAGCAATAACATTGTCCCCAGCAACGAGAACACCATGTTTTACGGGTTTAGTGCTCATCTCCGAACTCGTTCCCCCAATTACTCCATCCACGATTGTTAGCGTCGGCTGGAAAAACTCAAGCAAATCTACAAGCTTTCTGTGAATTCCAGGATGCATGTATACCGCAGGCTTCTTGAGAAAGCCCATGTTGTTCTTTATACCGAGCGTAACTTTCGTAAGGTGGTGGACTTTCATTTTCGGAACCGAGATGTAGCCCTTCTTTTTAGCATCCATTGCCGATCTTGCGACCTTAACACTCCTTAGAACTTCACCTTTTATCTCAACTTCCACAAAATCATCCTCGTTTAGGTTCACGCACTCAACAAAACTGTCAAGCCCAAATTCTGCAAAGCACTTTGATGCGGATTTTCTGTAAAAACCTCCTTCCATCATTACTGGCTCTATACCATAGCTCCTCGCAGTTTCAACAACAGTCTTAATGAGTTCAGGATGGGTGATACAGCCATTCTCAGGATTATCATGCTTCAGGAAATTTGGTTTTATGTACTTAAACTTAGGATTGAAAATTTCAAAGGCCCTGTCAACGAATTTTCTCGCCTCACCGTAGCCCTCAACCTTTTCAACGAGAACTTTCACGAAGCTTTTAAAACACCATCCTTAAAAACCTTTGCCGGTTAGCGAAAGGGATATTACCGGAAGTTAAAAAGACATTCGTGGAACTGGGAATCATCTACAGCGGTGAGTTCGGGAAAAGGTTTGCAGGAAACCTCGCCTATCCGTACCTCTGCCCGACTTTTGGTGCGTGCGGAATAAATGGCTGTGACTACTGCAAGAGGTATGATTTCTCCTCAAATCTCGTTTATGTCAGAGAACTTGCTGAACCACAGGAACTCGGACTTTACGTCGAGGAGGCTGAGAAATACCTCGAACCTTTTGAGTGTGATTTAGCGATAGCAATCAACCTCCATCCGGACATCCTCATCTCCCTGCCTGAAATTGGAGAATTCAAGGCTCTTATAGCCCCTGCATGCAACCAGAACTGGTGTCTTCCGGGACTGAGAAGGCAGATGGAAGAGAAGTGCAGCGAAATTGGCATAGAGTTCTCATCCCCCAAACCCTTCTGCAGCCTTACCAGCGATTCGGGTTTAATTTCAAAGTTCAGCAGGGAGTTCCGAATTGGCAGGCCAGAGTTCAGAGTGGAGAGAGAAGGAAATCTGATCAGAAGGGCGGAGGTTCTAAGGAGTGATCCTTGCGGTTCTGCATACTACGTGGCAAAAAGGATGAGTGGTTACATAATAGAAAGCAGAGAGGAGTTCTGGAAAGAAATACACCAGCATCAGTGCGCCTATCCCTGCATGGCGAGCATGGACAGGGATGTTGAGTTAAAGGAAGCCCCATTCCACCTCGCAGGATACATAATGGTCTACCAGTTCAGCAAGGCTGCAGAAGTTGAAGCGGAGGATTTCATACCGGAACATTTCAGGAAAATCGTCTGTCGAGTTCGTTGAGTATCTTCTCGATCTCTTTTCTTGTCTCCTCAATCGGTCTGTTCGTGTTGACGAACTTCCAGCCATTTAGTATTCTGAAGGCCTTCTCCCTCACTTTTTTGAAGTCCTCAATGTTCTCGAACATCTCGCTTTCCTTCCTTATGGCAACTCTCTCCATGCAGACCTCTGGCTCTGCCTCGAGATAGAACATGTAGGGAGATGTTGGAAGAATTGTGCAGAAAAATCTGTAAAGCAGTCTTGCAGGTTTCTCCGGCAGGTAAAGCACACCTCCAAGATATCTGACGAAAATAACCGTGTCAGCCCTTCTGTAATACCTCAAAAGGGAGTAGATTACATCAAAGAAGTAGAAAATTGCTGCCATGAGATGGTAAACTTTACCCCTTCGAAGAAGACTCGCTTTTGCGATTCTGCCAAATAAAGAGTTTGAAGGGTGGGTTCTCACAATAACCCTGCCATTTTTTGCATACCTCTGCCTGACAAACTCCGCATGGGTGTCCTTTCCAGCACCATCCATCCCGTCAATTACTATGAACCTCATGCTATCTGCAAGTAAAGCACTGCGGTTAAAATCGAAACGCTCAGATTGTCAAGACCTTTGGGTGTTAATGCCTCAACAAGCGTCGCAAAGGCTGCGAGCGGGAGGAGGGATAAACTCACTGAGCCGTGATAGTATAGATACACTGCCGAAAATGCCGCAATACAGCTCAGAAACATTGCCGTACTTCCCTCAACGCTTTTCTCGTCTCCAAAAATTCTGTACTTGGTCCTTCCATACTTCCATCCAGCTATGGAAGCTATGCCGTCACCGTAGGACATGGCCATAATCCCTACAGCTATTGCATCCGGGCGTTCAAAGAACACGTATGCAAGAACCGTCCAGGCGATGGAGTAATAAACCAGCCCCAAACCGTGGCCGGCAACACTTGTTTTGCTTGTGAGTTTCACGGGAGAATAGGGGCTGATGAGGAAAGTCAGAATGACGAATGGAAATGCTGCAAGAAATGCCATTACGAACCTCGATTCAAAAAATGGTAGTATGAAGGCAATATTACCAACCATTATATGAAGAAATTTCCTGCTCACAATCTCATTCTTTATCAGATACTCTGAAAGCAGTAGCATGATAGCAACGTAGCCGTAAACCGAAATCAGCGGTATCAAATCAGACATCCTAAACCGGCCAATTCAACCATTATAAAAACTTTTTGAAAACAGTTAATAGCAGTGCTGTGAAGTTCAGGCGATGAGATACGAGGAACCAGTGTTCAGACCACCGAGCGAGGCTTTCAGCCTGATAGTGCAGGCTACAATAGGCTGTTCGTGGAACAGATGCACTTTCTGCGGCATGTACAGGATGAAAAAGTTCAGAGTGAGGGATATTGAGGAAGTTAAGGAGGATTTCAAATTCGCCAAGGATATTTACGGAAACGTAAAAAGAGTGTTTCTTGCTGACGGTAATGCTCTCACTGCAGATACAGATTACCTGCTTGATGTTGCTGAATTCGCAAACAGGCTTTTCAACCTCGAAAGAATAAGCTGCTACGCCACACCTCAGGACATTCTTGAAAAAAGCAAGGATGAGCTAAGAAAAATCAGAGATGCCGGAATCAAGCTGCTCTACGTAGGAATTGAGAGTGGAGATGATGAAATACTCGAAAAAATAAGGAAAGGTGTGACTTCCGATGAGATTGCTGAGGCATGCATGAAAGCGCATGAATGCGGTTTTGATCTGTCCGTGACGGTTTTAACCGGAATAGGTGGAAAAGAAAGGAGTTATGAAAATGCGAGGAACACGGCAAGACTCCTGAACCGCATATCTCCGAAGTACACCGGAGTCCTGACCTACATTCCCGTCCCGAACACACCTCTCTATGTGAAAATTAAAAGGGGTGAATTCCTGCTTCCTGACCCGCTTGAAAACCTTCTCGAACTCAGGTGGATGGTTGAAAGAATTGAGGCAAAGACAATTTTCCGCTGCAACCATGCTTCAAACTACCTTCCCCTGAAAGGTACTCTGCCAGAGGACAGGGTAAAGCTTCTGAAAGCCATCGATTATGCCATTGCACATCCAGAAGTGTTGAAGCCTGAATGGTTGAGGGGACTGTAAAAAGCTGAAGAATGGTCAAATGCCTGCACAGGTGAATTTTGCTATTTGCAAGCAAGGTTATGCAAATGTTTTAATATTATGAAACTGAAAAAGCACCATGGAGTGGAATGAAAAGGGCAGAAAAATTGCTGAGCTTCTGAAGCTGCGCACACCACCGGTCGGTGTTAAATTCTACGAGGATAAGTATGAACCAGAGAAGGCATTCAGGCCATCCTTGTATGGAATAAAGATGGCAGTCTGTCAGGCCATAGCATTTGCACGCTACACAGGCAGAACAATCCTGCTTGAGGCAGATGACTTTGCATGCCCTCCGGCAATGCTGCTTTACGGGGTTATGAGGTACGATGGTGGCCTGAAGGAGATACTGGTTGGTGCGGAGTGGGTTAAGGATAAAAGCTGCGAGGTTGAAGAGCAAAAACTTCCCGAAGGGAAATACAGAAGCTTCGTTTTCGGAGATATGACCAAAATGAAAGAGAAACCTGAGGCTGTGCTGATCTTCGGAACTCCCGCTCAGATAGGGAGGCTCATTCAGGCCGCAACCTATTTCGGAGGAGGCGTGAAAGCCAATCTTACTGCAAAGACTGCCTCATGTGCAGAGGCACTGTTTCCAGCCCTGAAGGGAGAATTTGCAATTGCTGTTCCAGGAGCAGGGGACAGAGTTTTTGGGGCAATTCAGGAGAGTGAGATGATCTTTGCCATGCCCTACAATCAAACTGAAAAAATCTTGGAGGGGCTTGAAAATGCAGGAAGGGGGGCGAACGTTAGCTATCCGCCTTCACCATTCCTCTTGTTCACCCCACGCTTTCCCAAGCAATACAGGGAGATAGCAGATAAGTTCACTCCCGTGTGAGAGCGGTAATGACACCATGACATTTGCAGGCTGTGGCAACAACGATCCTTTCACTTTTTTCCGCCTGAACCATCAGTTCGGCAAAATCCTTTCCCTCTATTGCACCGAGCCCGGGTTCAAGCTGCTTGCTGATCAGGATAAAAGCTTCAGGATAAGCAAACCTTACAAGTTCATACATCGGGCAGGGCTTTCTGAGTTTCGTTACCGGACAAACGTCCGGTGCTGAGCACTTCTCCAAGCACTCCGCATCTCTGTTGAAGCTCACAACCACGCTGCCTCTTCCGGCAGAAACAATAACTCTGGCGGGTAAATTTGCGATTATGCAATCCAGAACATAATTCCATGGTTTCAAATTGAATTTAACCCTAACAGCCTCTGCAGCAACGTGAACGGGTGCTGTCGGGAAAATGTAATCCGGCTCAAGCCTTAGAAGGGATGGAAGAACTTCAACACCACCTTCTATAAAATATCTCCCATCCCTTACTTCCCCAACACTTTCAACTTTCTGCAGTTTTAGCTCCTTAACAGCAACACAATCCGGATTTCTGTCAACAACAACATAACTCCTCCCCTTTTTTTCCAGAAATTTTGCAGCCTCAACTCCAAACCTGCCTCCACCAACGATCACATCCATCCTACCACCTGAAAGGGGGCTTAACAAGCCTTATCTTCCTGCCTTCCCACTCAACTTCATCCACAAGTTTCTCTCCAATCCTCTCCTCAATTTTTTCAAACTCATTCAGGCTGATAACCTCAAATGCGGGAACATCGGCATTTTGCAGCAGCTCAATTGCTTCTTTCAAGCTCATCTGCTCGAGTTTCTCCGAAATTGCCTTCCTCACCTCCTCATACCTCGCAAAGCTTTCCATGAGTGAGAAGTTGAATTTGAGGTTTAAAGCCTGGCACAAACGCTTCCAGAAGTGCTCCTCCGCAATGATGCCCAGCGTAATGAAACCATCCTTCGTCCTGTAAATTCCGTATGCCGGATTTCTCGAAAAAGCTGGCAGAATCCCCAGTCCGTTTAGAATTGACGAAGTGTGGATCGGAGCAGAATAAAGGGCAGAGTGAAACATGCTTACATCAATGTATCTCCCCTTTCCAGTTCTTCCTCTTTCAATCAGGGCGGCAAGAATTGCAATGGTCGCATAGACTGCTGAGGAAAAATCAGCAAGCTGAAGGTTCGGATCCCTCATCTCCCTACCCATAGCCGAGATCTCAAGTATTCCTCCCAGTCCAAGACAGTTCAAATCATGAGCGGGAAGATGGGAAAGCCTGTTTTTCTGGCCAAATGCAGAGATGGAGCAGTAAATTACTGATTCATTAATCTTTCTCACACTTTCGTAGTCAATGCCGAGCTTTTTAGCCACTCCGGGCCTGAATCCCTCAACCAATACATCTGCACTCTCCGCAAGCTTCATGAACTTCTCGTGCCCGTCTTCTGTTTTCAGATCGAGGAACACAAACCGCTTGCCGTGATTCATTGCGGCAAAAACTGCATCGAGCATTCTTCCCGGTTCTCCACCCGGAGGCTCAACCTTTATCACATCTGCACCCAGAATTTTCAGAATCTGGCAGCAGAAGGGGCCAGGATAGAAAGCCGCAACCTCAACAACTCTAACATTTTCAAGCATGTCTTGCAGTGATTTTGAAGATTTATAAAGTGCGTGATTTAGTTTCTGCATGTACTCTCTCAAATGCATTGAATGTGGCAGAGAATGGGGCGATGACCGCTATACATGCGAGTGCGGGGGGCTTTTAGAGGTCGAAATTGACCTCAATGCTGTTGATCTGAATTTCAGGCTTGATGGAAAAAACATCTCTGTCTGGAAGTACCGCCCCCTCCTGCCGGTAAAGACAGATCCCGTAACGCTGAAGGAAGGCGGAACTCCTCTTTACAGGGCTGAAAGGCTTGAGAAAGAGGTGGGGGTGAGGAGGGTTTACGTAAAACATGAAGGATTGAACCCCTCAGGCTCATTCAAGGACAGAGGAATGACTGTTGGAGTTACGAAGGCCATAGAGCTCGGCAGAAATGCTGTTGCATGTGCTTCTACAGGCAACACCTCAGCCTCAATGGCGATGTATGCAGCAAAAGCCGGTTTGAGAGCATACGTTTTGCTTCCTGCAGGTAAGGTTGCTTTGGGAAAGGTTGCTCAGGCACTCATGCATGGAGCAAAGGTTATCGGCATCGATGGAAATTTTGATGATGCTCTCAGAATTGTAAAGGAAGTTTGCAGCAGGGAGCCGGTATACCTTCTCAATTCCATCAACCCCTTCAGACCTGAGGGGCAGAAAACGATAGCATATGAGATTGCTGATGAGATTGGAGTCCCGGACAGGATTGTGGTTCCCGTAGGCAATGCGGGAAACATATCGGCAATTTACAAAGGATTTAAAGAGCTCAAAGCTCTTGGACTGACTGACTCGATGCCGAAAATGACCGGAATTCAGGCTGAGGGGGCTGCACCAATTTACAGGGCATTCAGGGAGGGCAGAGAGGACATAGTTCCTGTGGAGAATCCGGAAACGATAGCAACCGCAATCAGAATTGGAAACCCGGTTAGTGCAAAGAAGGCCTTGAAGGCCATATACGACACCGGTGGAATGGCTGAGATCGTGAGCGATGCGGAAATCATTGATGCCCAGAAGTTTCTGGCAGCTAAGGAGGGGATTGGTGTGGAGCCGGCTTCAGCAGCAAGCGTTGCCGGGTTGAGAAAACTCTCAGCAGCGGGGATGATTGATCCTGACGAGGTTGTTGTTTGTGTTGTGACAGGCAACCTGCTGAAGGATCCTGAAACCGTAGTTAGAGTTTGTGGAGAACCTTTAACGGTAGAGGCAAGCGTTGATGCGGTCATAAAAGCTATGAGGGCTTAATTTATTCATTTTATTTTTTATTCCGAAAAAATTAGGTTTATCAATTTTTTGGAGTATTCAGAGCATGAAACGGTACATTCCGGTGTTAATGGTTGTGCTGTTCATGCCGCTTTGCATACAGAGCGATTTGAAAGAGGAAAAGCTGAACTATTCTGTCGAGGGTTGTGGAGCCACAAGAACAGCATACGGTGTAGAGGGTTACGAGCTGGCAGATGGTGTTCTGACAGTGCACGTTATGAGAAACTGCTGCAGTGATGAGATTCTTGTTGAGAAATCCGGAAGTGAGTACAGAATAATCGAGAAAGAGAACAATGGAGAAATCTGCAAGTGCAACTGCATGAGCACCGTTAGGATTAAAGATGCAGATGAGAAATTCAGAGTTACATTCACAGACTACAGCGGACAAGTCAGGGAGATAAAGGAGATTAAATGGGAAGGAGAGTTCTGCGGGTGGTCAACTTACGCAGAATGCAGCAGTGATACGGACTGCAAGGTTACAGGTTGCTCCGGACAGGTTTGTGCGGGGATTAAAGAGGAAATCATAACAACATGCGAATGGAGGGAATGTTTTGATGCAGGAAGATACAGCATGTTCTGTGGCTGCGTAAACAACAAATGCCAGTGGACACAAAGTTAATTTTTCCTCTCACCTACTTTAAGCCATGAAGATTTACGTTGTCTACAACTACGGTCAGTACAACCACCTGATCCACAGAACTTTAAGGGATCTGGGAGTTGAAACAAAGCTAATAGAGAACACAACTCCTGTTGAGGAACTCAGAGATCTGAACGGACTTGTCATAGGCGGAGGGCCGTCACTCGAAAGGACGGGAAACTGCGAGCAGTATTTGAGGGAACTCGATATACCAATGATAGGAATCTGCCTCGGTCACCAGCTTATGGCAAAAGTATTTGGGGGTGAGGTTGGAAAAGGTGAAATGGGAGGTTATTCAGAGGTCAGAGTAAGGATTATTGAGGATGACGAGCTTTTTAATGGAATTCCAGATGAAATAACAGTCTGGGCAAGCCACATGGATGAAGTGAAAAAAATACCCTTTGAGTTCAAAAGACTCGCAGAATCTGAAATCTGCAAGATTGAAGCTATGAGACACAAAGAAAGACCTCTCTACGGTGTGCAGTGGCATCCCGAGGTTTACCACTCCCAGTACGGCGTGGAGCTTTACAGAAACTTCGTTGAGATCTGCAGGAGATAGTCAGCTTTCAAGCCTTTCTTTCAACCTGCAGAATGCACAGATCTCGCTGCTTGCAACCTCACCGCAAATCTTGCAGTAACTTATCTTTTCAAACCCCTCTGCAGGTCTTACGAGCCCCCTCAGAAAGTTCTTAACAAAACCGGGTTTTCTTCTCTCAACTTCATAAACAATCTCCTTCCATTCCGGTTCCGGGGCATGAGGACATTCAGCATGAGTGTAAGGAATGTTCCCGATAATAACGTAAAGCATGTTCTCTTTCTCGCTCATCTCAAATAGCGGTTTTGCCCTTGCAACAACCCTCTCATCAAATGGATCATTTCTGGGCATCAGTTTTTCCGCCCAAACCTTTGCTCCACCCGCGAGGTTCTTGATGTAGAACGAAACCATGTCCTCGGCTGTGTGGCCGGTGGCAATAACATCAAAGTCATTCTCTCTGCCGAATCTGTTCATGATGTACCTCTTTGCTATTCCGCATGCAGAACAGGTTTTTCTCCTCATTTTTTCTGCCACATCATCAATTGTAAACCCGTAGTCTTTCAACCTCACAACGTTGAGCTTGAGATCCAAATTTTTTGAGAGTTCCCTTACAGCATTCTCCGACTCTTTCGAATAACTGCCAATCCCCAAATCAATGTAAAGCAGCTCAATATCGTATCCAAGCTCTTTAAGCACAGCAGCCATTGCAGAGCTGTCCTTTCCTCCTGAAACCGCTGTTAGTATTCTTTCATCTTGATTGAGAATCCTGAACCTCTTTATACTTTTCTTAACAATATTTTTATAAAATTCTATGTAGCATTTTTCACAGAGAGAGATACCATAAGCTTTCAGGTTCACCGCTGCCTTTCTTCCACACTTCCTGCAATTCATATCAGTCCTCCAATGTTGGGAATGGTTATTGACATCAGAATGGAGAAGAAAACAATGAACGCAAAGAACTTGACAACTTTCATGGAGATTTCTTCAGCCCTCTCTCCATACTTTCTCGAAAGCAGTTTTGCGAACACTTCGTGAAAAACTCTTCCTCCATCGAGCGGAACTGCTGGAAGGCAGTTGAAAAGTCCGACATAGAAGTTGATCCACCCCACCCAGTAAAGAGTGTTGAGCGTCCAGAAAATCCACTGAGGGGCTATGAAAAGGGATTCGAATGGTCCCGTAAACCCCTGGAATCTGAAGGGCATCGCTATGAGGTAAAGCCAGCCTCCAAATGATTTGACAAGCTCAGGAACGGACTTCAGCTCTTCAAGCAACAGCTGGGAGTGGAAAACGTTAACCCCGTCTATGGAAGTGAATGTGCTGACGTAAACCCCCATAAATCCCCTCTCACCCTTCCCCGCAAGCGTCAGGTTGAAGGTTCTGAAAGTTCCGTTTTCGTAAACCAAAACCTCAATTTCCTGTCCGGGTTTTGTTTCCTGCATCTTCCTCTGAAAATCACTGTAGCCGGTGATTTGAGTATCGTCTATCCTGACTATCAGCATACCCGCCTTCATTCCTGCAAGTTCTGCCGGGAATTTTTCCCCATCTTCAGAGTAAAGGCCTATCACCTTTACCCCCATCACAGCCGGAATGCTTATCTGTTCAAGTATTCCATCTCTCTCAATCGTTATTTCTGCAATCTCCGCATTTTGAAGGGCATTTTTCAGCTTTTCGAGATCTCCAACCTTCACACCATTAACCTCAACGATTCTCCCCTGCACAACTCCGCTGTCATCTACCAAAACAAGTGCGGGCTGAACTGACGGAAGGAGAGAAAAGAAAAGGGCGAAAGCAACAAACGCAACAGCAAAGTTGCTCACAACTCCGGCAGAGTAAATTCTGATTCTGGCAGAACTCTTTGTTCTTTCCCTGTCCATTATTTCACTCTCTTCAGGTTCAGCAAACCCTCCTATTGGAACTAAGGCAAGAATTATCCCCAAGGATTTCACGGTAACGCCCTCAACCCTGCAGAGAATAGCATGGCTGAACTCGTGAATTACGAGAGTTACAGCAAGTCCTATTGCCCCCCAGACAAGGGGAATAAAGGGATTGATACCGGGCAAAAGCAAAGCAGCTCTCGGACTTGTCAGTTCCGATGGCTTTGGAGGGGTGGTGAGCATGACGTAATCGGCAATCAGAATGAGAGAAAACATGAAAATCATGCCAACAAAAACTGCAGGCAAACCAAGATCAGCAAAAAGCCTCCAGAATCTTTTTGGTCTCGAGAGTTTTTCAAGAAGCTTGAGTCCTTTCTTGGTTCTAATCATCAAAACTGGACCATAGGCGGTTATGTTGAACCTCTCAAGAGTCCCTCTCCTCTTCAGCCATTCAACCACTCCCCAGTAGATTCCAAAAGCCAGCAGTGCGAGAGCAATGGATTCAGCTTCGGTTGACATTGAGTTTAGATAGATGAGGACACAATAAAAGCTTTGAGGTAATTTTTTGAATTCAATCAAAAATTGATCATGAACTTTACCAAAGGGTGTTCAGAAAACTAATATTCTGCTGAGTTCAGCTTTCTGTAAACATTTTTCAGCCTTTCCAAAGCACCTGCTGCCACCTCCTGCTCGGCAATAAGGAGGTACTTTCCAGTTTCTCACCTCCGGACGAAGATGGCCTGCAATTTCCGTAGGGTTTTTTATCTCGGGGAAGAGCGACAGTGACAGACCACAGTCTCTCAGAATACTCTCAGACCATCTTGCCCTTCCACCACGGATGTCTGCAAGCCAAGTTAGATGGGCTTCGTCAGGCGATGTTACAAACCCCTTACATCCAGCATCTTTGTTAAAGAGTAACCCTGAATCCTTTCATCAAGCCACGTTATTATTTTTCTCAGATCTGCCTTCTTCATCAACCGGAACAACACCAGCCATGTGTGCTCCAAAAACGATGGCTTCAGGATTCACTCTTTCTGCAAGAGGTTTGCATACTATCTGAGCCCTAAGTTTAAATATTTCAATGAAGATCTGGAACAATGTTAAGGCTGTTGATTTCCGGTTTCTTCACGTATTCTGCACTTAGCTGCGTTATTCCAGTAATCCCCTCCTACGCATCGTCACTCGGAGCTTCTGCCTTTTTATCAGCTATTGCCGCGGGAATTTTTGCCCTCGTTCCAGCACTGGCCATGACTCCCTTCGGTTTTCTCAGTGAACTTCATGGAAGAGGGCGTTTTTTAATCAGCGGAGCATTAGCAAGCGTTTTTGCATCTTTTCTTTATCTCTACTCCACCACTGCCGAACTCCTCGTTTTTTCGAGGATTCTTCATGGTCTTGGAAATGCTCTCTACATCCCCTCACTAAACGCTCTGGTGGCGGACATGTCGGATGAAAGGAAAAGAGGCGAAGCCATGGGAACATTGCAGACCGTACTCATGCTTGGCTACTTTGCCGGTCCACTTGCTGGAGGATTTGTCTCAGATATGTACGGAATCAGATCAGCATTTGTTCTGTCAGTACTATTCTCGTTAATGGCTCTTTCCTCGCTTTTTGGAGTTAGGGATGGCAAATCAAAAGAGGTTGCAAGACAAAAATCCAAGCTTGTCTTTCCAAAAGAGCTTGTTCCATTTTACATCATCATGTTTGTGGGAATGGCAGCAGGTTCTTCGTTAGCTCTCTTCGCAATTCCCTATTACGCCCCGGATCTGGGACTTTCACCAAATCAAGCTGGAATGCTGGTTGCGGTGATTTTCTTTTTCTCCGCCATTATACGAATACCAGCTGGAATACTGGCAGATATTGCCGGGAGAGGTTCTGTTGCATTGTTTGGGATGGTTGTCACAGCAATCGGACTTTTTTCAGCAACAAAGCCAGACTTGCCCTTCCTTTTCCTCGCCTCTCTGCTTTGCGGTGCCGGAAATGGAATAGCAAACACCGCAGTTTTCGCTGCTGCGTCAGATTACGAGAACAGGGGTTACGCGATGGGTGTGGCAAACACCGTTCTCAACGCTGGGATTTTTGCTGGAACAGTCATGGCTGGATACATGGCAGGATTTATGAGCTATCAGAACATAATGCAGACTCTTGCCATCATAACCCTCATCTTCTCCCCCTTAGCACTATCGAAACGCCTTGGCTGCATCTTTAAGATTGAGAGATAAAAGGTATTGCTTCAAATCCCTTTTAAGGGATGTAACCTCACCCTTCTTAGCACAGACCGGATAGATGATGTTATCCCACGGTGGCTGAATGCCAAGCTTTTCAGCTATCCTACTAATAATCGAGGGATCATCAACCCTGTCCATCTTGTTGGCTGCAAGGAAAACCCTTGGCGTAACTTCTTTAAGGAACTCAAACATCTCTATCTCAACCGGAATATAACCCCTTCTCTCCCACCTTTCAGCAATTTCGAGAAATGAACTTGCGTCGATTACGTCCACAGATGCAACTATTCTTCTGGCGTTGGTTTCTATGTACTCCACAACGAAGTCCTTAACCCGCTCACTGAAACTTCTCCCGTAACCGCTTACATAACCAAAACCCGGCAGGTCGGTGAATATAACCTTCCCGAACTGAAAAGAGTTTGGTTTTATTGTTGTTCCGGGCTTCTTCCCCTTTCTCACCTCAACTTTCAAAAGAGCTGAGAACAGGGTTGACTTTCCCACATTCGACCTGCCGGCAAATATTACCTCCTTCAGCATGCTTTAAAATTTTGCCAAGGTTTTAAGAATTGAATCCATCCAACGCGAATGGCTTTTAAGTTTCAGGTTTATCTCAAAGAAGATGAAATTCAAGATCAAGGCAACCTTGGACAGAATGAGGGCTGGAATTGTTAAGACGAGACACGGAAGTTTCAAAACTCCGGTTTTCATTCCTGTAGCCACTCTTGGAGCCATCAGAGGGCTGGACAGCAGGGATTTAAAGGATTTGGGTGTTGAGGTTATTCTGGCAAACACCTACCATCTTCATTTAAGGCCAGGAGATGAGCTTATCAGAGAACTTGGGGGGTTGCACGAATTCATGAATTTTGACGGGCCAATTGTCACCGATTCAGGCGGTTTTCAGGCTTTCTCTCTTGGTTACGGACTTGAGCATGGTGTTGGGAAGATTGCGGACAACATCTTCCTTGAGGGGCTTAAAGAGGAAAAGCTGAAAGAAGTGGAAAGAAAGAGGTTTGCATTTGTAAATGACAGAGGGGTTAGATTCAGAGACCCCAAATCAGGAAGAATTGTAGAGTTAACACCAAAAAAGTCCATGGAAATTCAGTCCAACTTGGGATCTGACATAATTTTTGCATTTGATGAATGCACATCTCCGCTATCTGACAGAGCATACACCGAGAAAGCTCTTGAGAGAACCCACCGCTGGGCAGAGGAGTGCTTGGAGTGGTACGATAAAAGGCAGGCTTTATTTGGTGTTGTGCAGGGAGGAGAGTACAGAGATTTGAGGGAAAAGTCAGCGAAATTTATGGCTGAAAGAGACTTTGCTGGATACGGCATTGGAGGATCCCTTGGAAAAAGCAAGCAGGACATGCTCAACATTCTCGACTGGGTTATTCCACTTCTTCCGGAAGAAAAGCCGAGACACCTCCTGGGCATAGGTGCTGTAGAGGATCTGTTCAACTGCACGGAAAGGGGAGTTGACATGTTCGACTGCGTTGCTCCAGCGAGATGGGCGAGGAGGGGACATCTCTACATCAGCCCTGCTGAGGGCGGGAATGTCAAAAACAAATTCAGAATTCACATCAAAAATTCAGAATTTACGAGAGATAAAAAACCCGTGGACAGAACCTGTGAGTGTCTGGTATGTCAGAACTACTCCAGAGCATATTTGAGGCACCTCTACAAGGCAAACGAGCTTCTTTACTTCCGCCTTGCCACATACCACAACATCCACTTTATACTCAAGCTGATGGAGAAAATAAGAAATTCCATTATTGATGGAACCTTCCATGAACTTAAAAGGGAGTGGCTGGGAGTGGGAGGTCAAGTGTAGAAAATTTAATATAACCTTTATTCTTCCTCATAACAAAAAACTAAAGGGGGTCGAGAAAAATGGCAGAGAATTCGGTGTTTGTTGGGAACAAGCCTGTGATGAATTACGTTCTGGCTGTTTTGACGCAGTTCAACAGTGGAGCGACGGAAGTTTCGATTAAGGCGAGAGGTAGGGCTATCAGCAGAGCTGTGGATGTTGCAGAGATCGTCAGAAAACGCTTCCTGCCAGATGTTGAAGTAAAGGATATCAAGATTTCGACCGAGCAGATAGAGGGTGAGCAGGGGGCTGCAAACGTTTCGGCAATCGAGATAACTCTCGCCAAGAAATAACTTTTCTCTTTTTCATGTTTAAAATTTTTGCACACGGTCATAAAAATATCAGAGCCACCCATAAAACAACTTTTGAAATAACGAGGAGTGAGCATTTAACACCAAGAGGGGACTGCATAATTGGTGTTGGGGCGGATAAAAGTCTTCTCGATTTACCGGATGACCTGAAAGTGCTTTTGCGGGAAGGACATTATTTTGAGATTGAACTCTATCTCCCTGACTACGGTATTTCGGAGAAAGTTATCGGAAAGGGAGACTGCAATCTCTCTCTAAATCATCCTAAAGACGTGGTGGTGAGAAAGAGCAATTATACATGCCCCAGAACTCTTCTTATTAGGGCAGATAAGGCTGCCTGTGATTTAAACAGAGAAATGATAGAATGTTTGAAAGAAAAAAATACGGAACTTGTTTTCACGCTTCAGCCTTTGAAGGCTGCGGAAATGCAAGACTGAACAGCACGAACACCGCTACCGACACAAGCAATCCCGGCACAACAGGATAAATCCAGTACACCTTGTAATAATAGAAATACCATATGACGCAAGCAATCACTGCAGCCACCATTGAGGCTGTTATGGCTGCAGAATTTGGCTTCTCACTGTAAAGGCAGGCTATTAGCGGAACCAGGAATGCTGAGGTTATTACGGAAAAACTCACTCCCACAATCTCGACTATGACTCCCATGGGCTTAACTGCAAAAAATACTGGAACAGCAGCAAATATGAAAACTGCAATTCTTGTCAGATTCACTGCTGTTTTTTCCTCAAGACTCTTCACGTTCTGCACCAGATCCCTCACAAATGCTGTTGCTACCACGTGTATCAGAGAGTTTATCGTTGACATTGCTGCAGCTATTATTGCTGTGAGAAGCAAAGCGTTGATTCCGGCTGGAAACAGCTTCATTGCGATGAATGGCACAACCAAATCCGTGTCTTTGAGGAAAGGTGTAACATCATCGGTGTATTTTGGGATGATGACCCAGCCGAATGGACCTATGCTGAAAACGCAGATGGCAAAAATTCCGATAATCAGCGGTGTCAGAATCATTCCGTTTGCAATAACCCTGCTGTCCCTTGCCGCAACGAATCTAACAACAAGCTGGGGGCTTGCAAGCTGAGCGACGCTTATGGCAAAGGTCAGGCTCAGAACAAAGGGAAGAATCATTCCGGCTTTCAGAATCGGCGGAGGACCGATTTTCCCGATCTCGAAAAGAACTTTTCCATCCATCCCTCCAAATATTTTAGCGTTGCTTAAGGCTTCAATTGCAGCTCCAAAACCACCGAGGGAGTAAATGAGGGCGAAAAATAGGGTGACACCTCCAACGAGCACAATTATGCCCTGAATGAGGTCTGTCATCACAACGGCCCTGAAACCGCCGATAGCGGTGTAAATCATCACGATTAAGGCTGTAATTACGAGTCCGGTTGTGTAGTCCATCGAAAGCATGACCTGCAGCAGATTTCCGGCACCCTTGTATATTGAAACCATGTAGAGTTCAAAAAATATTATTATCACCATGGCAGCAACAATCTGGCTTAGAACGCCCGCCTTTTTTCTGAAGAGTTCCGGAATCGTTATCGCTCCATGTTCATCTGTAACTTTCTTCAAAGGTGGTGCTATAACCATCCACGCAAGTATTGCGAACAGTACATGAAAGAATGTTAGAAAAGCCGACCACTGAAATCCAAGGAGAAATCCAGTTCCTCCACCACCAAGAAATGCCGCCGTGCTGAAGTAAGTGGCAAAAAAGGAAAAACTCACCACAAGCGTTCCGAGTTTTTTGCCAGCAAGGTAGTAATCAAGCAATCCCTTAGTTTTCCTGTATTCATAGATACCAATGAGTATAACCAATACAAGATAACCCGCAAGCACACTTTCGATGATCATGCTACCCTCCTCGCTCTAAACAAGGCCACAGCCAATCCCAAAATCATAAGCCCAACAGAGGCTGCATAAACAACAGCTATTACCACCTTATCACCCCCTGAAAAGTCTTTTAGCCTTACCTTCAAACCTCTCAAGCGAACCGGGCGGCACAACTGTAATTAATGGACTGAATCCCAAAAACTCCTTGATGTCCTTAGCAACTCTTCTTTCAAGCCCGTTTTCACCCTCAAAAATTACCTTTATTCCATCTCCCACCTCAATTCTGTAGTGCCTGACACCATAAGATGCAAGAATCTGCTCAATGTCGCTTGGGTAGAACTTTACGCCCCTGTAAATCACCATGTCATCAGTTCTGCCCCTTATCCGCCTAATCGTCATGTGCTCAATCCCGCACTCACACCTTTCCCTTGACACAACAGCTGAAATCTCACCGCTGCGGTACCTTATCAGGGGCATCGCCTCCCTGTTGAGGGATGTGTAGACCACCTCTCCCTCCTCTCCATCATCAACAACCTCTCCCGTCTCGGGATCGATTACTTCGACGATGTAGTTGTCCTCCCAGATATGCAGACCATTTCTTCCTGGACATTCAAAGCCCACCGTCCCCACGCCCCCCATTTCCGTTAGGCCAGGAATATCGTAAGTTCTGCAGTCAAAGATTTTCTCGATCTGCCTCCTCATTTCCTCGCTCCATGGTTCGGCTCCAAGAAGCATCTTCTCAACTGGAAGTTCTGCTGGATCATACCCCATCTCCTCTGCAACCTCGGCAATTCTCATAGGGTAACTTGCAGTCGCACACAGAACAGTTGTGCCGAAATCAACCATAAACTTGACCTGATTTCTGGTGTTCCCGGCTCCTATCGGTATAACAAAGGCATTTATTGCATCCGCAGCAAAATGAAATCCAAAACCTCCATTCCACAGTCCAAAGGCAGGAGTGATCTGAATCACGTCCTTAGAGGTTATTCCTGCAATGTAGAAATCTCTGAGAAGCATCTCCTTCCACTGTTCCACATCATGGCGGGTGTAGGGTATGATTACAGGCTGTCCTGTTGTCCCACCACTCATCTGAATCCTGACGATATTTTCCTTTGGAACGCATGCCATTTTAAGCGGATAAGCTTCGCGAAGGTGCTGTTTTGTGGTTAAGGGAAGCTTGCTTATGTCCTCCGGACCTTTTATGGATTCAATATCGATGCCGTTATCCTTGAAAAGTCGTCTGTAAAATGGAGAATTATCGTAGACGTACTTAAGAATGTTTCTGAACCTTTTCCGTTTTATTTCATCAATCCCGCTTCTTGAAAGATATACACCTTTCTCAACATCCGTCATGTTGAAGAAGAAGAAGCCCATGATTTAAAAGTTTTTCCCTTAATTTGGATTAAGTCCTACATTATGAGATTATTCACAGATTACGGGAAAATGTAAATTTTGAAGTTCCCAAACCATGCAACCGTAAAATTCATAAGACAGCTGCCAGACCATCTTCAGGGCTCGTAGTCTAGCGGTTATGACGTCGCCTTGACGAGGCGAAGGTCGAGGGTTCGAATCCCTCCGAGCCCATTTTTTGAAAATGATCTGTAAGGTTGTTCAGTCCTCAGAGAACCAAGATCAACAGCATTGAGATGAGATCAATAATTTAATTAAGGACATCCAAATGGCTATAGTTAGCAGCGATTTACCGGAATTTTTGCTGAATGGAGTATTTGCATTATCCATTACGTCCATCTTAATGTCTTGGAAACTTTGAAAAACGTTTAAGGGTTGGTTTGTGAGTTACGGTAAGATTAAATACTTAAAGTGAAGGAGACAATCACATGCAGAATAATATTTTGATTGATCCATCACTACTTGTTAGTGAAATTAAATTAAATAAACTTCTCAAATTGGTATCCGGAGACATGGCTGTGGAGAGGTACTACGTTCCAGCGAGTTTTTTAAAAGTTCTTTATGAATTTGAATTAAAGCCAAATTTTGAAGTAATCTCCTACTTTAAGGATAGAGAAAAATTTATTGATTTACATTATCTTCCTGAATTACGCTATCGTCTTGAAAGATTTGAAGGGGAGGGAAAGCTAAAGAAATTCGAGTTGAAGAATGGCCAAATGGAAAAAGAAAAATACATTAATTTTTTCGAATCTCTAAAAAATAATACAAAAAACGACAAGATTGCAAGAATATTGCTTGAGGAGTGGGTGTTTCTACAAGAGAAGTCTTTGGTCATATCTAGAATTAAAAAGCCATTTAAAGAATTTGTAAAGGCAGGTGCAATTTGTATTTGTTTTGAGTTTGCCAGACGCACTTTTGATTACGCTGCGAGTAGAACTGTTAAAAAGGATAGAGATCTTCTGACGAGCGTAGATAGGCTTAGAGCAGTAGCTAAATGGGTTGCTGTAGGAAGCTCTGGTATATTACTACCTGATGGCTTTCCAAAAAACTTGATTAATGTGGGTGTAGGCTTTTTCCTGTTATTTGACCCTTAATAACTCAAAATTAAATATAAATATCTACAAGTTATATTGTCGCAGAGTCGTATTAGAGATTTTGTGTAGGTATTTGTCCAAATTTTCATGGAGCAAACTCTTTGAAATTTCAGCTCCAAAGTTCACGTTGAAGAATTTCCAGCTCTCAGAATTTATTAATTTTTTAATTGAGCTCTGTGGCTTCATTTAGTTGCATATTCATTTGGGATCACTTTTTCCCTAATTTCGTGTCTTATTAATCTATATACTCTCACCAGAGACATTATAACATTTACGATTAAAAACCCAATTGCATAAAATAGCAAAAATTCAAAAAATAGCGGGTTCGAATCGAGATTTAACAAGATTAAGCTTAATATCAATACGAAGATAGCAGTAAGTGTTGTCATTGAAATAGTTGAGTTTAAATGCTCGAGATATTCGATTTTAGTCTTTTTTTGTCTTTCTGTTTTTTCCAAACTATAATAGACTATCATTAGCAAATTCAGCAACAAAGGTATTAGTATAGCTGAAACAGTTACAAAGTTACCGTATACTTCTTTCTTATCTCCTACAATAAAAAAGAATATCGTTGCTAAAATAAACGGAGAGATAATTAATGTGATAATAAAAGGTATAGGCTTCAGGTCTTTTTTCATATGAGCATAGTAATCAGATACAATTTCAAAGAAGTTTATAGGAGCGTACATTACTCCCCCCAATCTCTTTTCTTATATTCTCTAACAATTGTTCAGCTTGTCCTCTTATTTCTTTTACATTGTCTACCACTATCCAAGTTCGAGCCTTCCCCATTCTAATGTTTATAGTACGTTGACTTCTACCAACTTTTACGACAATACTAATTTCTTCTTTTTCGTCATAGATATACCCTATATTGCTTAAATCGTTGTTTGATATTGCTTGTTTTATTCGGTCTACTAAATTGTCTACTAACTGCAAAGATTTATTTTTTTGGATTTTATAATTACCTCAACATATATATCCTCTTCATTCTGGATCTCAAGCTTTTCCAACCTACGATCTACATCTCTTGGCCTTTTAGGAACCTTTATCCTGAATTCCATAATCGGGTTATTCAGCAATTCTCTTAATCCAAGTAAAATAGGTTCTATTTTTATATTTAAACCCCATATTGTTAGTGCTTTTAAGAGAGCCGTTCTTACCCCAACATTCCTAATTCTTTGGAGCACCATGTACCCACTATTTGTGCTGCTATCATACTCAATAAGGTAAAAGTATTCGTCAACTACGGATTCATTAAATTCGATTGTTTTAGTTATTTGGCGAGTATTTACATCTATTACATCACTTCTTGCACCGTATTTGCCATATTTAATATAGCCCCACGCTTTGTTATTCTGGAAATTTACTGAATCTAGACGTAGAAAAGTTTGGTATTCTTATCAAGGTAGTACTCATTCTTTTTGCTATCTAAAAAATTAAAGAAACTTTGCCCACTACTTCCTACAATTTCAAACTTATATGGAGCCAGGAAACTCCTTGGCATATTACCACCTATCGATTCTCAATCTACCAAACACTAGCACCGGAAGTGACTTATCCCTGGTATTCTTACAGTAATTAATTCTTTTATTAATTCTTTTTGGTTGAGTATGATTTTCTGGGATAGAGGTTCAACGAGAGAGTTGAAACCGTTTAAGGATGGGAAGAGAGGAAATATTACAGCTTCATTTCCTAAAGCAGTTTTTGTAATTAGTGGTTGTGAAGTTCCAACATTTAAAGCTTCAAAGTTTATTTGTAATCAAGTTTTCTTGCCAGCTCCTCTACAGAAAATCCTGAGTTCTCTCTGAGCTTTCTTAAAATAGCCGGGCAGACATTAATTTTTGTCACAATACCACCTCAGACATACACATCTCCCAGCCTACTGGCTCCCTGAACTCAACCACTATGTCTGTGTCGTGAACATCCTTCTCCTCTCTCGCAAGAGAGCCAAAAACACCAATACCTTTGATTTTGAACCCCTTTTTCGGAATCTCCCCATTCTCTCTTATTTTTTGAATGACTTCCTCGATTCTCATTTCACTTCAACCCATGACTAATGAACTCAGAACTTTTTTAACTTTGTTTGTTTAGGATAGTCAGGTGGTCGAATGACCCACTGGCTCTGCATAACCAATGAAGAAAACTGGAATGTAATAAAGCAGAAAAATGTTTGGGGAGTTCCTGAGAGACACAGGAACACAATTGCCAAGGTAAGGCCGGGAGACAAGCTTCTGATTTACGTTAAGCAGGAAAGAGATAAAGATGAAGTTAAAGAGCCGAGAATTGTGGCAGTTTATGAAGCTGCATCCGAAGTTTTCAGGGATTCCACAAAAATATTCAAAGCACCTGCGAGAAACAAGAATGAGACATTCCCGCTGAGAATTAAGCTCAAACCTGTAAAGATCTTCGATAAACCTGTGGAGTTCAAACCTCTAATCCCTAAACTGATGTTCATCACGAACAAGCGAAAGTGGAGCGGGCATCTGATGGGCAAGGCGATGAGAGAAATTCCTGAGGAAGACTACAGGTTGATTATAGATTCAGCTTGAAAAGGAATGAGTAATGGCCTGTACTGGAAGTCAAAGTTCCCAGTTTGATCCCTCCAAGCCCATCCTAAGATCAGAAACCTGCATCGTGATTGAAAAAATTTTAAAATCTAACTCCAACAGCTGACATGCTTGATTTAATTCTGAAAACAGTATGGCTTCTCCTGCCATGTTACACACCCAACAACTTTGCTGTTCTCGTTGGCGGTGGGAAACCGATAGATTTTGGAAAAACATTCTTTGACGGAAAAAGGATATTAGGAGATGGTAAAACCTGGAGGGGGTTTACAGGAGGTATCACGGGGGGTGTTTTTACTGCCAACCTTCAGTTTGCTATTGAAAAGCTTTCAGGTGTTGCCATCTACTCCTCTCTCCCGTTTAGCGAATTCTTCATCCTTACATTTTTGCTGGCTCTTGGAGCGATGCTTGGAGATCTCTGCGGAAGTTTCATAAAGAGGAGATTTGGCTACGAAAGGGGTGCAAGTTTTCCACTTCTTGACCAGCTCACGTTTCTCATCGTTGCCCTTATCTTAGCCTCAACATTCCCACCATTCTGGAAGCTGTTTACGATTCAGGTCATTTTGCTGGCTGTAATAATTACTCCTGCCCTCCATTTTGGAATAAACTATATTGCCTACAGACTAAACCTTAAGGAGGTGCCGTGGTGATGTCAGTTGAGAAATTGATCACCAGAATGATTGAGACCGGAGCATTAAAGTTCGGTGATTTTGTGCTGTCTTCAGGAAGAAGAAGCAACGTTTATGTTGACGTGAAACTTGCATCCACATTCCCCGACATTCTCGAGATGATTGCTGAAAAAATGGCGGAAAGGCTTAGAGATCTTGATTTCGACAGAATAGCCTGTGTTGAGCTTGGGGGTGTCCCTGTTGCGGTTGCCCTCTCGCTAAGGATGAAGAAACCACTCGTAATATTCAGAAAGGAGAAGAAGGACTACGGTGTCAGAGGAGACAGAATTGGGGAGGTAAGGAAGGGTGAAAAAGTCGTGGTCGTTGAGGATGTCATAACCACTGGTAGCTCAGCCCTCTCAGCCGCAAGGAGAGTAGAGGAGAGTGGAGCTACTGTTGCTGGAATTATTGCAGTTGTTGACAGGGAAGAATCTGGAAAGGAATTCATGAGCATACTGAAGCTCAGCGACCTAATCAAGGCGTATGACACCTTCCAGCCTGCCGAATCTTAGTTCTTCCAGTTCCTCTCTTTTGAATTCCTGCTCCGGATAGAAATCGTAGTTCTCAAACGATCTTGCAACAATTTCTGCAGGAAATCCAATCAGTTCAGCTACAGCTTCTCCGTCGCTCTTTCTAACTCTCGCTCTGTCGAAATCTTTAAGGAAATTCTCAAGTAAATCTGGATTGCATTCAGCAAAGCTGTTGTTCACGGCAAGAGTGCAGCACAGATAATCACCCACTTGCTCGCTGAACAGTTCCTTTCTTCCCTCAAGTATGGTGAAGTAAGGTTCCCATATCGCTATTGCCCTTAGTTCTGCAAGAGACCTGATCATGTTCTCAGGACTTCTGAAGTATCTTATCCTTCCCTTTATTCCCCTCAAATCGAAATATTTTCTCAAATTTCTCTCCATGGTTGAAAATTCAGAACATCCCCAGTATTCGGCCTCAGAATTGGAGAAAACAAGCCCGCCACCGTTCAAAGCCACCTTTCTCACAATCGTGATATTTTTCATTAGTATACCAAAGAATGCCTGGGTTATAAACGGAGATGCGGCTATGTCTATAACACCATGAACGAGGTCTTTTGTGATCTCTATGCTGCTCTCGTAAACTCTCATATATGAGTTCTGTTTTTTTGACGCTTTTACAACTCTTGGGTACTCACTTGCCCTCAAAATTCCAATTCTTGCAACACCTCTCACCGGTTCGGGGGAGTACTTGACGAGCCAGACTCTGTAGGACTTCCCGGAAACTTTCTTCCTTACGATCTCCTTTGCATCCTCAAGACCCGAAAGGGTTTCAGAAACTGTTGATTTTGACAACCCCGTAAGACTGGAGATCTCGCTCTGTAAAATCCCCTCCTCCCCCGCTCTTTCCAGAACATGCTTTATCTTCTCGCCAGCATCCATTTTAAGTATATCACTGCGAATGATATTTTAGAATTTCTTCTGCACACTGTCAAATTCCACAATGCTGAATCCGCTAATTTTTTATAAGCTGATGCCGAATAGCGGTGAGGGTGTATAGAAATGAACAAAACTTTCGATATAGATGAGAAAGACCGGATGATTCTTGAACTTCTTGAAAAAGACCCTGAAATATCTCAAAGTGAAATAGCAAAGGTCGTTGGACTCTCACAGCCCTCAGTTGGAAGCAGAATAAAAAAGCTCAAGGAACTCGGAGTGATAAACCATGCGTACGGGATCAACATAAAGAAGTCAGGTCTTAACATTCTCAAGGTTGATGTGAGGTGCAAGAGACCATCAAAAATTCTTGAAAAGCTTTCAAAATGTCCGTTCTTCCTCAACGGGATTGTTTTGGCTGGAGAGAAGAACGCCACAATTTTTCTGGTAGGTGAAGACCTGACAACACTTGAGGCAATTGTTGACAAGCACGTTAGAGCAGAGCCGGAGGTTTACGACGTTGAGGCAGGGATAGTGGTGAGAGTTGAGAAAGACACGGTAATGCCGATTAAAATGTACATTGAAAAGCAGAAAGAAGTTCCGTGTGGTGACGAAATTTGCACGGATTGCGACTACTGGAAAATTAATCTCTGCCTCGGTTGTCCGGTAACAGGGCATTACAGAGGAAAGCTGTGGAAATAAAATGCTGAGCAAAATAAAACCCCTCACCACAGAACTCGCCTCCCCGGTAGCTTTAATACTTTCAAGACTCGGAGTGAAACCAAACCACCTCACGTTCTTAGGACTCGTTTTCGCTCTTGTTTCCTCTTACCTAATAATAGAGAAAAACATACCGCTTGCAAGCTTTTTCATCTTGCTGAGCAGTCTCTGCGACCTGCTGGATGGAGCACTGGCGAGAAACGCTGGAATGACCTCAAATTTTGGGGCATTCTTGGATTCTGTTACGGACAGATACGTTGATGTTATTCTCTTCATCTCGCTCGGAATCTACGGCATTGACTGGGTGGTTATAGCATTAGCAATGAGCGGTGCATTGCTTGTCAGCTACACAAGGGCAAGGGCTGAGAGTGTCATTGAGAGGTGCGATGTTGGGGTTGCTGAAAGAAGTGAGAGGCTTCTGATTCTGCTTGCGGGCATGGTTACAGGTTACATTTACGAAGCGGTTTTGCTGATAGCGTTTCTGAGCCATGTAACAGCTCTGCACAGAGTGGTTTACACTTACCTTAAAATCAAATCGGAATGAGCAGCCTTATATAACCAATGTAGGGTATTCTGAACTTCGCAACGCCTATTATCCACTCTTCCTTTACGGGCTGTATTTTCTCTCCAATTGGGGAGAATGCTGCAGGGACAGCCTGATCAGAAAGCTGATTGGTCCTTATATTGTCTCCCTGGGTAATGTAGCCGTCACTCTCTGCTATCTGATTGGTCAGAACAAGCTTTCCGTTAACAATTGCTGGAATGTACTCCCCCTTGTGCACGTAAGCAATGGCTCTGTGGATTATGGGTTTTCCATAACCGTTAGGTCTGTAAACAATAACGTCACCGTAATTCCCAAAGCTCATGTAACTCTTTTCCAGCCCTTCTTCCCAGGTTACAATCCCTCCAGCTCTTGATGGGCTGATGAGGAAGACCACATCACCAGGATGCATGTTTGGCTTCATGCTGCCAGACTCAACTGCAACCATAAAAGGCCATGTGCCGGTTATAGCAATACCTCCTCCCACAACAACCGCAACGATAATTAACGTTGAGACCACATCTTTCAGGAACTGGTACACCTTGGACTCATCATCCATGCTTTAAGGAGGAGGTAAGATGGTAATTAAAAATATCGATGCCGCAACGGTGGCGAAGAAGTTCCTTGTTAGGGGTTACAACATAGATCCAAAAGCTGCAGAACTTCTTTGCAAGTCCGGGATTTTCAGTGATGAAGTTGTGGACAGAATATGTCGAATAGCCAATGGTGGGTTCATTATAGAAAAAAGTATCGTTGAGCGTTTCTTAGAAAATTTTTCAAAACCAACGCCAGAACCCGAGCTGAAGCCTAAGGGTTCTGAGGTTAAATCTTCGTGCTCTTCCCTTAAAGTCATTAAGGATATCACCGGCAAGTCCTCCTGTCAGGGCAATGTGGAAGACTTTCTCATGTACTTCAACTCCAGACTTGAGAAGCTTTCGAGGATAATAAGGAGCAGAATGAGCATTACACCAATAGCCTATGCCGGAAAGGTCAGGGGAAATGTGAACGTTGCTGGACTCGTGAGCGAGGTATACGAGAAGGGTGAGAAATGCTACATTCGTCTTGAAGACAGTACGGGAATTATAACCTGTGTCGCGACCGGTAAAAACGCTGAAATTGCAAGAGAACTTCTGGGTGATGAAGTTATAGGTGTAAACGGAGTGATTAAAGGCTCCTCACTCTACGCTAACAGAATAATTTTTCCCGACATCCCGATTAACGGGAATGGAGAGAAAAAGAAGGATTTCTTCATAGTTTTCCTTTCAGATACACACTTCGGAAGTAAAGAATTTCTCGAGAAGGAATGGAGGATGTTTGTAAACTGGCTGAATGGAGAGGTTGGAGGGGGCAGGAGTCAGGAGGTTGGGGAGAAGGTGAGGTATATCATCATAGCGGGGGATATTGTTGATGGCATAGGCGTGTATCCGGGACAGGAGGACGATTTGGAAGTAAAAGACATATACGGCCAGTATGAGCTTGCAGCTTCACATCTGGAGGATATACCGAAGCACATAAAGGTGATAATATCTCCCGGAAACCACGATGCTGTAAGGCAGGCCGAACCGCAGCCCGCTTTTGATGGAGAGATAAGGAACATGTTTCCGAAAAATGTTGAGCATGTCGGCAACCCTGCTTATGTTGACATTGAGGGTGTAAGGGTTTTAATTTACCACGGAAGAAGCCTGGATGACATAATCTCCAAAATTCCAAGACTCAGCTACGATGAACCGCAGAAAGCAATGGAGGAACTCCTGAAGAGGAGACACCTGAGCCCGATTTACGGTGAAAGAACCCCATTAGCTCCTGAAAGGGAGGACTACCTCGTCATTGAAGATGTTCCCGATATTCTGCACTGCGGACACATCCACACGTACGGTACAGGATTCTACAGGGGGGTTTTCATGGTCAACTCCTCGACCTGGCAGGCTCAGACTGAGTTTCAGAAAAAGGTCAATCTCAATCCGATGCCCGGAAACGTGGCAGTTTACAGACCCGGCGGGGAGGTTGTGAGATTGAGATTCTACGGTGAGTAGAAATGTACCTTGTAATAAGCTGGAGATACGTGGAAAGTCTCTGCAGAAAGATTGCATCTGAAATTATTGAAGATGCTTTCATTCCGGACAGAATAGTTGCTCTGGTGAAGGGAGGGGTTTTTGCAGGGAGCTTTCTGTGCGACTATCTCGGTGTTTCAAAAATCGAATGTCTTGATGTCAGAGAAGAAGGAAGAAGAGTTGGGGGCAAGAAGACACTGCTCGTGGACGATTTTATCAACACCGGAAATACAATGAAGAAAGCTCTTAAGCTCGTGGAAGGGGAGGTGAGGACTGCATCACTGCTTATGCTGGAGAATTCTGAATTCATACCGGATTATCTCGGAGACTACCTTACGGATCACTACTGGGTAATCTTCCCGTGGAACATTGTTGAAGACCTTTCAGAACTTATACGCGACATAATGCGTGAATGGGGGGAGATAAGTCAGTCAAAGCTTAGAAGGGTTGTTTCGGAGAGGGGGTTGAACATACATTCTCTTGAGGCGGTTTTCCCGGGTAAGTTTGAGGAAGTGCTCCAGTTAATGGAGCTGAAAGGTATCGTGAGAAAGAGAATTGAGGGGGGAAGGGTTTACTGGAGGCTGGTTGAATGATCGGAATTATTGGAGGGACCCATATCCTCGAAATCGAGGTTCTGAAAGATGTTGAGGAAACGAGGATTGAGACCCCCTACGGTGTTGCGGAAGTTGATGTTGGCACAATTGATGGCATCGATGTTGCAATAATCCAGAGACACGGAAAAAACAAGGACAAGCCACCTCACAGAATAAACCACCCTGCAAACTTTCACGCACTGAAGTCACTGGGTGTCAAGTACGTAATCGGCATGGGCTCTGTTGGATCTCTTAAGGAGGAGTTCACGATTCCATCCCTCATCATTCCCCATGACTACATAGACTTTTTCAGCGGTGTTACAGTTTACAATGACTCTCTTGTTCACATCACCCCCGGATTCGATGAATATTTGAGGAGTGTACTTTTAGGAGTGGCAAAAAAGCATTCAAGCTTTCCTGTAATTGAGAGTGGTGTTTACTTTCAGACCAGAGGTCCAAGACTGGAAACCAAGGCTGAAATTGCGATGATAAGAAACTACGCGGATTGTGTAGGAATGACTGCAGGCAGTGAGGCGACAGTAGCCAAAGAACTTGGCATTAGCTACGCCATAATCTGCACCATGGACAACTACGCCCATGGAATAAAAAATCAGAGAATTGATTACAGAGAGATAGTTCAGAAGGCAAAAGAGAACGCCAGAGAATGTCTCAAAATTGTTGAAGAAGCTGTTAAAAAGGTCTGGGAAGAAAAAATTCAGAGGACATAAATCTTATATAGTAACTCATCTACCTTAATGTAAATGTATACAGCTTTAATCGAGTCAGTGGTGAGGATTCTCCAGAAAGCTAATTTTAATGTTGCGGACTTAGCCGAGACTAAGCCAAGATGCTTCGATATTGTTGCAAGAAAAGATAACATCGTTCTGCTTATCAAAGTTCTCTATAATGTTGATTCCCTGAAACCCGAAGCAGCAGAAGAGATGAAGAAGCTGACAAAAATACTGCAGGCAAGCCCCATAGTAATTGGAGAAAGATTCAAATTTGACTTTCTTGAAAGGGGAGTTGTTTACACACGCTACGGTTTGCCGGTAATCAACCTTGCAACCTTTTATGACTTTGTTGTTGATGGAGTTTATCCCTACATTTACTCAGCTCCGGGTGGATATTACGTCAAGCTTGACAGCGAGAAGATAAGAGCAGCAAGAGAGAAACTGGGTTTGAGCATTGGAGATATGGCAAAGCTTTTAGGAGTTTCAAGAAGGACGGTGAAGAAGTATGAGGAGGGAACAGACACAACGCTTTCGACAGCAGCAAAGATTGAGGAAATTATCGGAACCTTTGCTATAAAGGAAATTGACCTGATCAATTTCGTTGAAGCGGACGTTAACGAAGAGGAAGAAATTGAAGGTGAGGAGGGGGAAATAATCGAACAGCTCAGGGTTATAGGGCTGTCGGTTTATCCAGTCAGGCAAGCTCCATTTGATGCTGTCTCACAGGTAGAAGATGATCAGATTCTGACCGGATTCAAGCAGGTAAGAGAGATAGAAAAGAGAGCGAAGCTTCTTGGCAGGATTTCTGAAGCCATAAATGTTGAGGCGGCATACATCACCGACAGGGTTTGCAGGAAAAAGGTTGAATCGGTTGTTTTTGTCTTGAAGGAAGAACTTTACTCTGTTAGCAGTGCAAAGGATTTTATCTCTCTTCTGAGAGAAAAAAGTTGTGAAGGGTGAGACGGATGCTGGAGTATTTGTATCCACTGAGAACGTATCTGATAGTTTCGGGAATCGAAAAACCCAATGTAATGACTGCAGACTGGGTCGTGCCATTGTCTTTTAAACCGCAGCTTCTCGGAGTTGCAATTGGGCACAGCAGATACACACACTCCCTGATCAAAGAGTGCGGGGAGTTTGTGGTTGCAGTTCCGACAATAGAGCTTCTCAAGGATGTTTGGAAAGCAGGAACGCTGAGCGGGGCAAAGGGAGACAAGATGGAAAAGCTCAGCATCACGCTGGTTAATTCAAAGAAAGTTAAGGTTCCTTCCATCAAAGAGTGTCAGGCAAATATTGAGTGTAAAGTTGTCAGGGAAGTTGAGACCGGGGACCATACTTTCTTTGTGGGGGAGATACTTGACGTAAGTTATGGAGATGCTTTCAAAGGCGGAAAGCCTGACATAAACTACAAATTCGTTATGCATGCATCCTTCGGAAACAACTTCACCACAAACTCTGGCGAGATCTTCAAACCCTGACTTTCATTATTTTTAAACAGCTTCAGCAAAACACGAAAGTATTATTTATTTTCACGTGTAAATTACAACAATGGAGAGGATAGAGGAGTATCTCGAGGCCATTTACGATATTCAGGAAGAAACCAGTAAAGTTGCAAAAACAGGAGATTTGGCAAAATTACTTAACGTAAAGCCTTCAAGTGTAACAGAGATGCTTATAAAGCTAAGAGACATGGGTTATGTTGATTACCAGCCATACAAAGGGGCAAAACTGACGAGAAAAGGAGAGGCGCTTGCCAAGAAGATTAAAAAGTACTACCTCGCTCTGTATCACTTCTTCAAAGACTATCTCGGCATAGAGGACAAGCTTGCAGAAAAGCTCAGCTGCGAGCTTGAGCACCACATAACTGAGGATGCATTTTTTAAAGTTTGCAGAATTATTTCTGGAAACTGCGATGTTTGCGAAAACTGTGTTCAGGAGTATATCAGCCTTTCAGATGCGGACAGAGGAGATTATGAGGTTGTTGTTGCACCATCTTATCTGGAAAAAATCGGGTTGAAGCCTGGAGAGGTCATAAGTGTTGTTGATGATGAAGTTGAAACACCTGTAGGCAAGTTCAAAATTGATGAGAGTGTTAAGAAGACCGTCATTCTCTCCAGATTTTGATTGCATAAAGCATTTCGAAGAAAACTCCCTTTTTTCCGGTAATTTCGTAAACGAATTTTTTACTTTTTATTAAATCAAAAATCTCCGGTTCGTTCTGAGAGGAGGCTATCAGGATTGCTCTTCCCCCATCATCCATAATTTCTTCCAGAGAGTCCAGAAACTTTCTGATAACCTCTAATCCCCTCTTTCCACCGTCAATTGCAACATCGAGCCAGTCACCTTTTTTAAGTTCATCCTCAAGCTCCACATAAGGAGGATTGAAGAGGACGAGGCTGAATTTCTTCTTTATTCCACCTGCAATGTCCGTCATTACAACATCCAGACCCCTGCACCTCAGCTCCCTTGCAGCATAAGGGGAGATGTCGGTTGTAAGGATGTATTTGCACATATCCTTTAACCTCTCCGCAACAAACCCACTTCCCGCGCCAATTTCAATTACTTCATCCTCAGGCTTAATTTCCTTCAGAGCTGCCTCAAGAAGGAGTTCACTGTCTTCAGCCGGTTCGTAAATCATTCTCTCACCAGAATCTCTGCAAACTTCTCTGCCCCAAGCTCTTCAGGCCTTTTCCGGGCAAGATCTTCATCTATGGCTATGTTAACGCCATACCTCCTCCCGAACTCCTGCACTATCTTACCCATCTTCTTTCTTTTCATGCTGAATGCAAAGGTGACAAACGTCTCAAAAAGCTCCCTGTCTTTCACCTCAACTTCTGGCTCTGGAAAGATGCGGACTATGGCTGAATCAACCTTCGGTGGTGGGTTGAAGCTGCTTGACTTTACCACTTCAAGCAGTTCCGCTCTGCAGTATGTTTTCAAGATTACGCCGAGCCTGTTATCATCCCTGCAAAGTCTTTCAGCAAATTCCCGCTGGTACATTACAACCGCAAGTCTGAAGTCTGATTTCAGGAGTTTGAATGTGAGGGGGGAGGAGATTCTGTACGGAATGTTTGAAACAAACTTGGTGAAGGGTGGAAACGGAACTTTCAGCGCATCACCGTGTACAAGTCTGAACGTCCCATCTTCTATGAATTTCGAAAATCTCTTCCTGAGCAATTCAACCATTGCTGGATCCTTTTCTATGCCGATAACCCTGCATTTTCTTAGCATTGCAGAAGTCAGGTTGCCGGTTCCGCAGCCGACTTCCAGAACAACATCATCCTCAGAGAGCTCAGCGTACTTTACAATTCTCGACGTCACCCTCCTGTCAACCAGCATGTGCTGTCCAAGGCTTTTACGCATTCTCATGCAGCTTCCTAACTCTAAGCCCTATTTCGAGCCACGCCCAGGCCCAGACAACACATTCGAAGGCTCTGATCAGGTCACCTTTATCAAGAAAGTAACTTGAGTCGCTGATGTAAGCTCTTATATTTTCCATGAACTCTCTGTCCCCATCAACCCCTCTCATTCTCATCTCAATCCTCTTCAGCCACTTCAGGGTTTCATTTTTCAGCTCCTCTTCCAGTTTCAACTTTTCTCACCTTCAGGGTAAGACCATCCCTCTCCACAACCTCTACCTCTTCACCTTTCCTTAGCTCCTCATCACTTACAATCTTCCATATCTCACCCCTGATTCTTGCAAATCCTCTTCCATTTCCAAACTCCAGCACTTCCCCCCTTAACCCAACAACCTCTCCAACGCTGCTCTTCTTTTTTCTGATCTGGGTAATCTTTACTATTACAAAAGTCATTATCCCGCCCATTCCAATTCCGATTCCAGCAACAAACTTCGGAAAAGCATCATAAAATGATTCCGGCATCAGGGGCTCGTTGAAAAGCACCAGCAGTCCCAAAACAATAGAAATTACGGAAGCTGCTCCAAGAACACCGTAAGTTGGTGTCAAGAGTTCAGCAATCAGGAAAATGATACCAAGTATTATCAGCAGCAATCCGAGATGGTTAATGCCGATAACCCCAAGTCCAGCAAGGGCAAGAACAAGGCAAATGGCTCCAACTATCTCAGGGATAATTCCCGGAGACGTTAAACCGAAAATGAGAAGGTATATTCCAAGCAAAAGCAGAATGGCTGCAAGCTGTGGACTTGAGATTATCTCGTATATACTTGCCTGCAACGGCTTTTTAATCTCGGTAATTCTGTAAGTGTAAAACTCAAACGTTACGGTCTTTCCATTCACGGTAACGCTTCTTCCTTTAAGCCCGTTTATGGCCTCACTTTCACTGTTGGCAATGAAATCAACAATACCCTGCTCGAACGCCTCCTTTGCTGTTAGGGTAAGAGCTTGAGTGATAAACCTCTCCGCAACCTCCTCATTCCTGCCCCTCTCCCTCGCAATATCCTTAACATAGCCCGCAATGTAGTTTACGGTCTTGTTCTCAACTTCTGCACTTCCAAAGCCAACACTGACGGGAGTTGCAGCACCTACAGCTGTGCCATCGGCCATTATTGCAATATGTGAGGAAAGAAGGATGATCGAACCTGCGGAAGCACACATTGCACCGCTTGGGACATAAACAACAACAGGAACCTTGCTGTTTAGAAACATCTTGACTATTTTCTGCGTTGAGCTCAAAAGTCCTCCAGGCGTGTCCAGGACAACAAACAAAATATCATATTTCTCTCTGAGGGCAAAATCGTATGCATGCTGGAGAGTCAGATAGGTGCCCTCGTTAATCTCTCCCCTTACCTCCACCTTCGCTACATTCAACTCAGCCGCACCCGCAAGTCCGGGAAGCAAAATCAACAACGTTAAAGCAAAAAGAAAAAGTTTCATATTTTCTGTTGATGTAACTTAATTTAACCTTTGCTACATCTTCACAGCTGGCTGGAAGTTGAAGGGAGCGAAGGAGTCTGGGGAGATGCGGAGATCCAAGACGAAGGGCTTCTCGGAACTGAGCATTTCCCTTATAGCATCATCAATTTCAACATCCGAAGACACAGCAATTCCTTCAGCTCCGAAAACTCTCGCCAGTTCTGAAAAATCAGGATTTGTGTGTAGGGTTCCGTAAATCCTCCCCATCTTCTGAATTTTCTGCCTGAAGTAAAGAACTCTGTAAGAGTTGTCGTTCACCACAACCACTTTCACCGGAATTTTCTCCCTCACTGCAGTCTCCAAATCCTGAAGCGTCATCATGAATTCCCCGTCACCAACAACGGCTATGCCAGTGTATCCGAGAAGCTGAGCAGCCATAGCTGCCGGAAAGCCGAAGCCCATGGCCCCGTGATTTGTTGCTGCGAGATAGCTTCTCGGTCTCTTAGCCTTAATGTAGGCCTGAGGATACAGCACATGCATCCCCTGGCCAGCGGTAACTACTGTGTTTTCTGGCAAAGTTTCATTTAGCCTTTTGAAGAATTTTGACGGATTTGCAAAACCCTTGTATTCCATGTTTACAGCATTGGAGAGTATTTGCTCCCAGATGCTCTTCCATCCTTCAATTTCTTTTAACCAGCTTTCAGGAGCTTTGTAACCACTCACCCTATCAACAAGCCTTCTGAGAAAATCAACGGCATCGCTGTAGCTTATAAGTGCATAATTCAGCTTTTTTCCGGCTTCCCTGTCCAGAGTGACCGCTGCAACCTTTCCGGAGGGCATCCAGTTGTAGCCGTAGGTTGAAATGTCTGTGAGCTGGCATCCGAGACAGAGCAGGAAGTCGGAGTTTCTGAGAGCTTCATCTGCAGTCATGTTTCCTCCTCCGAATCCCACCCTGCCAAGGCAGAGGTTGTTCTCCTCATCCATCGCTCCTCTCCCGTTTCCGGTTGTTGCAACGGGTATTGAAGTCTTTTCTGCAATCTCTGTTAAAAGTTTGCTTCCCTCCTCGCTGTTCACACCAAATCCAGCCAATATCAGAGGCTTCTCTGCCTCTCTCAGCATCTCTGCAACTTTCTCAACCTCCTCCTCACGGGCCTTTGGCTTTTCAGCCTCAATTTTAACTTCCCCCTCACTGCCTTCCTCCAGCCAGATATCTTCAGCCACCTCAACATAAACCGGACCGCACTCTCTAATTGCGATGGAGAAGGCCTCAGCAATAACGCTTCGAACCTTCTTTGCATCCTCAACCCTGTAAGTGGCCATCGTTATCGGCCTCATCACGGACTGCTGGTCAACCTCAAGCATGGTATTCTTCCCGTAGAGCCTTCTTTTAGCCCCTCCCGAAATTAAAACCATAGGTGAGCCATCTTTGTAGGCGTTGGCAACGCTGATTGCCGCGTTTAGTGTGCCCGGAGCGGCATGAACGATGCTTACTCCGGGAAAGCCGGTAAGTCTCCCCTCCGCATCAGCCATCGATGCGGCAACCTGCTCGTGCCTACACGAGACGTACCTTATCTCTTCCCTGAAGTCATAGAGCGCGTCAACAAAATCAACCACAGACGTGCCGATGATGCCGTAAACTCTCTTCACACCGAACTTTTCCAAACAGTCCGCAACAGCGTGTGCTGCATCCATTCTCTCACCCTGTCACAACATGCCTGACCCCCTCTCCCTTCAGCACCTCGCGATATTCTCCACCTCTCTCCGTTATCGGTATTTTGAAAGTATAGTCTCCTATCACAATCTCTGCATCCCTTACCGCTTCAACAATGGCATCTTCGTCGAACTCGTTTATCACCACAACCTTGACATCTACATTATAAACCGATGAGATGAGGGCTCTCAATATGCCTTCTGGCAGCGGGGTGAAACTCACAATTTTGACCATGATACTTGTAAAATGTTAAGATTTAAAAAAGCTTCAACAATCTATGAAAATTTACCTCTGCTCCCGGTAGGCCTTCAAAACCGCATCGACTATCTTATCCCTCGCCTCCTTACTGACAGGATGGAAAATGTCCTGAAAGCTCCCGTCCTTCATCTTCCTGCTGGGCATGCTTACCCAGAGTCCTTTCTCTCCTTCCACAACTTTCAATCCCTTCACGACAAACTCGTTGTCAAAACTCACGGACGCATACGCCTTCACATTCCCATTTCCCTTCGATTTGTATATTCTAACTTCCGTTATTTCGGCCAATTCTAACCCTCCTTTCAAATTTCGTTTCTCTCGGACAACTAAGTATATAAGAATTTTGATTGGTTAGACAGCTTATTTCAATTTCTTTTTTAAATAATAAATCATTATGTTTATCCCTCAAACATTAAGTTAAATTACCACCACCCTACTTGACCCATGGAGCTCGCTGAAATTGTTAGCTTCCTCGATGAATACCTTCAAATTGTAAATTACCAGGATGTTTCAAACAATGGCCTGCAGGTTGAGGGTAGAAATAAGGTTGAAAGAATAGCTTTCGCTGTTGATGCATGCATGGAAAGCTTCAAAGGAGCGATTATGGCAGATGCAGATATGATTGTAGTGCATCACGGCCTTATCTGGGGTGGAATAGGATACATCAGAGGAATCGTGAAGAGAAGAATAGAGTTTCTTTTGAAAAACAACCTATCGCTCTATGCAGCCCACCTGCCCCTTGACGCACACAGGGAAGTGGGAAACAATGCAATGATTCTCAGAAAAATAGGAGCAGAGCCTCAGGAAGAGTTTGGGGGATACAAGGGAGTTAAAATCGGCTATTCGGCAGAGCTGAATGAACTTACAGCAGTGAGTGAGATCGCGAAAAAGTTTGATTCAGCCATGCTTCTACCCTTTGGCAGGGAGAAGATTAAGAGAGTTGCAGCAGTTTCTGGAAAGGGCTGCTTTGCACTAAATGAGGCCATTGAAAAGGGTGTCGAGCTGTTCATCACAGGAGAGCCAGAACACGAAGCCTACCATCTGGCAAAGGAGGGTGGAATAAACGTAATCTTCCTCGGACACTATGAAAGCGAGAAGTTTGGAGTGCTGAGCTTGATGGAAGTTGTAAAAGAAAAATTTGGTGTTGATGCGGTGTTCCTGGATATCCCGACCAACTTCTAAGGCCAGAGACCGTAGTAAGCGTTCAAAATTATTATCAGAACTCCTGTAACGATCCCCGCTGCCAGAACAGTTTTTGGACTTATCTTTATCTGCGTTTTTTCCTCTTCGAAGTATCTCATTATACCTGCAGATGACATTAGCGGTGGGGTTCTTTCCTTTCTCTTTGGTCTTGCCATGGTAAAGGTTTTGTGGGGCGAATATTTAACCTTTCCCATGGACGTTTACAGTGGCATTCTTGTCTCGCATGAAGGCATAGTTCATGGGGATCTTGTTGTAGAGGAAATGGTTTTCGAGGAGAGCAGAATTGAGAAGGATGATTATGTTATAACCAGAACATTCTTCAATGCCCATACACATCTGGGCGATGCTGCACTCAGAGATGCACCGAGAATTGAGCTTGAGAAGCTTGTTGGACCGGAAGGATACAAACACCGAATGCTTGAGGCTACTGATTTAACGGTTTTAAGGGAACACGCAATAGCTGAAGTCAGAAGGTGCAGGAATGAGGGCACATCACACTTCCTCGACTTCAGGGAGGGTGGGAAGGCTGGGCTGGAGGTGGTAAGAGATGTTGATGGAGTTCTTGCTCTTGCCAGACCGAAAAATGTTGAGGAAGCTGAAGAAATCAATTCCTTCGGATTTGCATACAGCAGCGTTAGAGACCATGATTTAAAGCTGATTGAAGAAGTTAGAGAAATTGCAAGGAAAAGAAAAAAGTTTTTTGGAATACACGCTGGAGAAAGGGATTGTGGAGACGTTGACGCTACTCTAAGCCTGCAGCCAGATTTTGTGGTGCACATGAACATGTGCCCAGAGATGATTGGAGAGTTCACAGAAGAAGAAATTCCAATAGTGAGCTGCTTCAGAAGTAACGCATTTTTTGGCCTTCTAAACAAAAAAAGCTATGAATTACTTTGCGAGTACGATCTCTGGATGTTGGGAACAGACAACGCGATGATTTCCACAGCATCAATGCTCGACGAGATGCACTTTGCCTCCTACATTGTTGGCAGTGAAAGAGCACTTCTGAGAGCTGCAACCGCTGGATACGAAATTTTTAACGTTGAGCATGGTTACATAATCTTTAACAGGAAACACAGTTTCAGAAAGACATCTGATCCGCTTCTAACCCTCGTAAGAAGGGCTGGAGTTAAAGACATAGAGGTTATTCTGTTTGACACGCATTTGAAATGAGTTTAAGGCTGAGCTGATCATCACAGTAAACAAGGAATTTTTTAATTTTTAACTAACTCCCGTTGCTTCATTAAGATGGTCACTAACTGTATGATTTCGGGAAAGGAGTAGCAGTTTAAAAGAGAAAATTTTAAAAACTATCGCACTGAAGCCGAGGCAAGCCGGATTTGCAGAATCTACGAAAAAGAAAAAAGGTGGTATCTGTGAAAAAGATTGAGTTTATATTTGGTTCAGCATTGTTGCTTTTAATACTGGTCGGTGCATTAGGAATTCTGCAAATGCACACCCATCCCATAATGCCCATTGAACCCTTTGAATCAGCAGAAGGAATTCCATGGAGGTTACTGGTTGCACTTTATGTCTTCTTTGTGGTTTCCACGACTGGTTTCTGTATAATAATATCTCTTGGAGAGGTTTTCGGGTTTACCAAGCTTGAACCAATACTCAAGGAATGCATGCTGATGGCTCTCGTCACAATACTCGTTGGATTGATGACAATAGCTCTTGATTTAGAACAGGTCATGAGGGGTTACTTCGCCATAGCCGGGCATGTAAACACCACCAGCATAATGTTCTGGATGATTATGCTTTACGTCCTGTATGTAATCTTTCTCATTGTGGAAATATGGTTCTACTTCTACGATGACCTGATAAAGCAAAGAGAGGAGAGAGGTCTCAGGGGTTTGGTTGCAAGAGTACTCACAATTCCAAAGGCGAGTGAAACAAAGGATTTTGCAAAGGTTATTGGATTTGTAACAGTTTTTACAGCCATCATTGCCAACAGCAACCTTGGAGCACTCTTCGGAGTTAACTACATCCCCTTGTGGCACGATCCGTTACTACCAGTTCACTTTGTCCTCTCAGCCATAGTCAGCGGGGCTGCGCTTTCTGTTATTGGTGTTTACATCACCGACTTTGCAAGAGGTGTCAAAATCGAGGGTGAAAGATATGAGGCAATTCAGATGCTGAGAGTTATTCTTGGCTTTTCCATTGTTGTGATGATATTCTTCACTGCCTGGAAATTCGTGACAAAAGCATATCCCAACTCCACCCTGCTTTCGAGAGAAGCTGCCCTGCCTTTTATAAATGGAGAATTCGCCTTCAACTTCTGGGTGATGGAGGTTGCTGTTGGCCTGCTTTTACCTTTGATTCTGCTTGCAGCCCCTCAGATCGGAAGAAGAGCAGAGGGTGTTTTTGCGGCCTCCCTCCTGACGATAACTGGCATCTTCTTCCTGAGAATTGATCATGTAATGGGTGGACTTGCTTTGAAACTCATCACGGGCATGAGCTTTCCATCACCGGTCTACCATCCCTTTGAAATCATGGCAACAATTGGCTTTTTTGCGCTCACGATTCTCCTTTACTACGTCGTTTACAAGCTAATGCCAATGGAGGTGGGAGAATGAACAGGAGAAACTTTCTCAAGCTAATTGCTGGTTTTCTCCCGGCTGTAGCGCTTGTCAGGGGGCAAAATGCAGGAGAGTCTCACAAGAGCTATGTTATGGTTGTTGACGTGAACAAATGCATAGGCTGCGGAAAGTGCGTTGTTGCGTGCAAAGTTGAAAATGATGTACCAATGGACTTCAAACTTTCCAGAACATGGATTGAAGGTTATGCAGTCAAGGAGAAAATTCCGATTGAAGAAAGTGATGTTAAAAAAGAGGTGCTCAGCACCTCCAAAAATCCTTTCCTTGACAAAAGCTGGATTGAAACAACAAGAGGTCGGAAAACTTTTTACGTTCCAAAGTTATGCAACCACTGCGCAAATGCACCCTGCGTGAACGTTTGCCCTGTTTACGCCAGATTTTATACCAAAGATGGAGTCGTTCTGCTGGATAAGGAAACCTGCATCGGTTGCAAGTACTGCATTGTGGCATGTCCTTACGGTGCAACCTTCACACATCCGGAGCAGAAAGTAACGGACAAATGCACCTTCTGTTATCACAGAATTAAAAGGGGACTGAAACCTGCGTGCGTTCTTGCATGTCCAACAGGAGCAAGAGTTTTTGGGGATGTAAATGATGAAAACAGCGAGGTAAGCAGATTGGTGAAGGAAAATAGGGTTGCGGTTTTGAAGCCAGAGTGGGGGACTTTTCCAAGGGTGCTGTATATCGGTCTGGATTCATATGTTGTTGAGTAAAGGGTGATTTGAGTGAGGAGAAGAACGTTGATACTCGGGCTGGGATTTGCCGTGCTTGTTTACCTGATACTGTTTTTCTACGTTTTCGGGTTATCTCCAATGGTCACGGGCAGCAGTCAGGCAAAGTGGGTGGAGATGGAGCTTTCCTTAGAGCCAAAATTTTCAGACACCGAAATTTGCAAGGAGTGTCATTACCAGCTTTACATCGGAATGAAGAACCACTCCAAGGTGAGCTGTGAAGCCTGTCATGGAAGTGGTGTTGAACACACAATCAAGAGAACAAGTGACACCATTGTGAAGGATAGAACAAGAGATTTCTGCCTCAACTGCCACCTCGATGTTGGCGGGAGGGATGCTGTTAAAACTGTAAACGAAACGCACCATCCAGGAATATATTGTGTTGTCTGCCACGATCCACACAAGTAGCTGGAGGTGTGTGATTTGAAAATAGAAAGGTTAATAAGTAAAACTCTTAACAGCCAAACTGGAGGTCATTCGATGAGAAGAGGTCTGTTAGCTTTGACTTTCCTTTTAAGTGTGCTTATCCTTGGATGTGTTCAGCAGGAGAAGATTGCAACTGTTGAAGAATTGAAAGACTGCCAGTGTCACGAACTTGCCTATAAGTATCCAAAACACGTCAACGGCATGCCTTACTGCCTTAACTGCCATGAAATTGAGAAACATCCCGATGTCAATGCTGAAATTACCGCTGAAAACTGTTCCGAATGCCATGAGTCAAACCTCTTCAGAATTCACATGCCCAATTACTCCTGTTCAGTCTGCCACGGTGATGCGAGAACGATACATGAGAAGTTTGAAAAGAGGTTTATGGAGGGAGCGAAATGAAAAGGCTGACTTTTTTTATTCTGATTGTTTTTTTGATCCTGCCTGTAATCTCGGCATTAAGTGGTGACAGTAAAGGTGAGGTCAGTATTCAGTATTCCGATCTCTCGTGCTTTGATTGCCATCCAAATGCAGGGATCTATCCCAAGCACATCAACGGCTACAGTTACTGTGAGGGCTGTCACGGTTCGGATGTGCATCCCATCCATACCTTTGATTGCAAAACCTGTCATCAGAATGAACCCTTAACACCATTCTGCCACGGAGCAGACCCGGATGTTGTCGTTCCAGTTGCAGATGGGATTATCTGTAAAGCATGCCACGATAGCAACCTTGTTATCGTTCACAAGGACTGTCAGAACTGCCATCAGGGCATCAATAAGATACACAGTAAAGCTGATGCTGTAGGGGGTGTCCGGGATGTTTGAGATTATCTACTACATCATGCTCGTTATCAGCCTTTCCGTGTTCTTTTACGGTCTGTGGCAGAAGTGGAAGTTCATAAATATGGGTCTGAAGGGAGAAAACAGGACAGGCGATCCCTTAAAAAGACTCTGGCTCGTTGTAAAAGATGGTTTGATACTCGTAAGACTGTATCTTCGCGAATCCAAAATGGGGTTGTCGCACTTCCTGTTCCTCTGGGGCGTGATCGTAATACTGGTCAATATTCTGATTTTCACAGTCTCGTTTGCAATTCCTGATCTCTTCAGGCTGACATATCCATGGTTGAAGGCTTCAATGACTGCAGCAGGAGTCATGATTTTGCTTGGATTAGCAATAGCGGCCGTGAACAGGTACGTGATTAAACCGAGCAGATTTGCAAGGAAGTTTGAGTTTGCATGGGATGATAATCCCGTACTCATCATCTTCATCCTTGCCGCACTTTTCGGATTCCTCCTCAAAGAATTTGTCCGGTTCAGTGAACTCAATTCAACCGCTCTATCTTACGTGCTCTGGTTCCTTCACACTGCACTGATTCTCGTATTCATCGCTCTCATCCCTTACACAAAACTCCTCCACATAATAGCAGCTCCGGTTAACATCTTCACGAGAAGCGAAAGGAAGCCGGGTGTTATGAGGGAACCGTTGGGTGAAGATTACACGGGTGCAGTAACTCCATTTGACCTCACGAGAAGAGATTTGCTTGCAAGTCTTGCGTGTATGAGATGCGGAAGGTGTCAGGACATCTGTCCGGCGACAAATTCAGGTACAACGCTCAATCCAATGTTTTTAATGCAGAACATACGGAGGCTGGAAAAAGTTCTTCTGAACAAGGGTAAGGGCAATGGCGAGTCAGGGCAGGAGGAGCAGGAAGAAATAATGCTTTTAGGAACCGTGCTTGATGAGGAGGCTGTCTGGGCCTGCACGACATGCAGAGCTTGCATGGAGATGTGCCCGGTTTACGTGGAGCAGATGGAGATCATAGGAGAAATCAGAAGAGGACTGGTGGAGAGCGGTGAAACCCCACCGGATGTAAGAGATTTCCTGCAAAACATACAGAAGCAGAAAAATCCCTGGGGAGAGGGCAAGTTCAAGAGGGATCAGTGGATCAAAAAGAGTGAGACTGAAATCCCAACTGTAAAGGAGAATCCTGAATTTGAGTGGTTGTGGTTCGTTGGCTGTGCCCACAGTTTTGACAACAGAAACATTCCGGTTGCAATAAAACTTGCAAGACTCCTCAATGATATTGGGGTAAACTACGCGGTTCTCGGTAGAGAAGAGGGATGCTGCGGGAACGATGTGAGGAGAGTGGGTGAGGAAGGTTTGTTCCAGATGCTCAAGGAGGAGAACTTACAGATCTTTGAGAAATACGGTGTTGAAAGGTTGTTTGCAACCTCACCTCACTGCTATAACACCTTCAAGAACGAGTATGAAGGCTACGAAGTCAAATTTGTTCTCGAGATAATCTACGATGCAATAAAGACCGGCAAGCTTGAGCTGAAGCATCCCGTAAACAAAAAGGTTACGTTCCATGATCCGTGCTATCTTGGCAGATACAACGGAATGTATGACCTGCCAAGGGAAATACTGAAGGCAATTCCCGGGGTTGAGCTTGTTGAGATGCCGAGAAACAGAGAGAGGAGTTTCTGCTGCGGTGCAGGTGGAGGAAACCTTGTGAGAGAGTATCCGGGAGAGGACAGGCCGAACAACATCAGAGCCAGGGAGGCAGCATCAACGAATGCCGAAATACTTGCAGTAGCCTGCCCATTCTGCATGATAATGCTCGAAGACGGTGTTAAAACTGAAAAACTGGACGACAGAATACAGGTTCTGGATGTTATTGAGCTGGTTTACGAGTCAGTTTACGGAAAGGAAGAAAAGTAAAAAAATTAAGCGGATTTTTTAATTTCTTCATCTCTCAGGATCCTTCTAAGAATCTTGCCAACCGCAGACTTGGGCAGCTCATCCCTGAACTCAACAAGCCTGGGAACCTTGTATGCAGCCAGCCTCTCCTTGCAGAACTGGATTATCTCCTGCTCGGTGACCTTTCCCTTGTATTCCGGCTTTAGAACGATAAAAGCCTTTACTGTCTCCCCTCTGTACGGATCGGGCACACCGACAACTGCAGCCTCTACAACAGCAGGATGCTCGTAAAGCACTTCCTCAACCTCTCTCGGATAGATGTTGTAACCACCGGCAATTATCATGTCCTTCTTTCTGTCAACGATGTAGAAGTATCCGTCCTCATCCATCTTTGCCATGTCGCCTGTGAGAAGCCAGCCGTTGATCAGAACCTTCTTCGTTTCCTCATCCATCTTGTAGTAGCCCTTCATGACCTGAGGACCTTTGATAACAATCTCTCCAACTTCTCCAGCAGGTAAAACTTTTCCTTCATCATCTATTACAACAGCGTAGGTGTCCGGGAAAGGTATGCCTATGCTCCCCTCTTTGTTCAAACCGTAAACCGGATTTCCGAGGGCAACAGGAGAGGTTTCACTCAACCCATACCCTTCAACGAGTTTTCCACCGGTAACTGCTTCGAATTTCCTCTTGATCTCAACAGGGAGTGGAGCAGCACCGCTGATGCAAGCTTTAATAGAGCTCAGATCATACTTCTTAAGGTCAGGGTGGTTCAGAATTGCAGCATACATCGTCGGAACACCGCAGAAAATTGTGGCTCTGTACTTCTGAATGCTTCCGAGAATCCTCTTTATGTCTCTTGGGTCAGGAATCAGAACTATTGTTGAACCAAGTGCAATGGGAGCGTTCATCGATGTTGTCATGCCAAAGCTGTGGAAGTAGGGCAGAGCACCTATGAATACATCATCAGGTGATCTGTCAACAACCCATTCAAGAGTTTGATAAACATTTGCAACGAGGTTGAAGTGTGTGGACATAACAGCTTTTGGCACTCCGGTTGTACCTCCTGTGTACAAAAACGTGGCTATGTCTTCCTTTGGATCAATACTGGGTCTCTCCTTTGTCGGTGGAGTCTTCAAAACATCCTTCCAGTAAACAACTTTCTCCGACGTCTCAATCTTTACTTTCTCCTTCTTCAGCGGGTAAAGTATGTTCAACGGAAACGGGAGATAATCTTCAATTTTACAGATTACCACCTTCTTTAACCTGCCCTCAGCAAGAAGGTTCTTTATTCTTGGATACACAAACTCCACAAAGAACCCGTATTCCGCCTCGCTGTTCTCCTGAATGTATCTGATCTCCCTCTCCGTGTAAAGTGGATTGCACTGCACAACAGTGGCTCCGGTCTTGAGGATGCCGTAGTATGCAGCGACAAAGTGAGGGGTGTTTGGCAGATCAACAATCACCCTGCTACCCTTTCCAACTCCAAGATTTTTAAGGAATGCTGCAACTCTATCGCTCGTCTCGTCAAGCTCCCTGTAAGAAATCTTTTTTCCAAGAAAAATCAGTGCTGTTTTCTCAGGATACTTCTTTGCCGAATCTTCAAGTATCTGATACAGGGGGACTTCAGGGTAGTCGATGTTCGGTCTCACACCTTCATCGTAGTGTTTGAGCCATATTCTGTTTATTTCCCTTACATCAATTTCCGTTATGCTTTTTCCTTCCACACCAAGCATGATGTTAATTAGCGTCAGACTATTTAAAATTTTTTTAAATTAAAAAACGGATGATTATTATCTACAATTATAATTGAAGTAACCGGAAAGTGTAAAACAAAAAACTAAAGCTCAGCCTCGAAGTCTTCTATACTGTATGTGAAATCCTGTCCTCTGATCTTCGTGATCTCTCTGGCGAGAAGCCAGTAGACAATGGCAAGTGCCCTCCTGCCTTTGTTGTTTGTTGGAATTACCAGATCAACATCCGCTGATGAGTTGTTAGAATCGCAGAGCGCAACCACAGGTATTCCGACATCACTGGCCTCACTGACAGCCTGTTTATCAATTGCCGGATCATTGACAAAAACAACTTCGGGTTCCCTGTATTCTGAGAGCATCGGATTTGTCAGGGTGCCGGGAATAAACCTGTCTATGATGTAATCACTACCCACAACTTTTGAGAACATCTGAACCGGCTTGTGAGCATACTGTCTCGCAGCAACCAGCAGAATCTTTGATGGTTCGAATCTTGAAAGAAACTTCGCCGCAATTCTGATTCTCTCATCGAGCTTTCTTATGTCAAGTACGTAAAGACCGTCCTGTCTTACCTTGAAAATGAACTTCTTCATATCCCCCGTTTTGATCTGTGTACCTATGTGCACTCCAGCAGCGAGATAGTCATCCGGCGGAACCAGATACTCATATTCTTTTTCAATCATATCATCACCATTCTCGGTTTGTCCATCAACTCTTCAATCCTTATGAGTTCATTGAGCTTGGATACTCTCTCCCCCCCAACAACACCTGTCTTTATTAACTTTGCGTTGAAAGCAACAGCGAGGTGAGCTAAACTCTCATCCTCCGTTTCACCGCTTCTGTGGCTTACCACAATACTGTAACCACCATCCCTTGCCATCTTCACAGCCCTTGCCGTCCCGCTGAGAGTACCGTTCTGGTTCGGTTTGATTAAAACTGTGTTAGCCGCGCCAATTTCCATCCCCTTCTTTATTAATTCCGGGTTTGTAACAAAAATGTCATCTCCACACACCATGCATTTAACCTGCTTTGTCAGCTCCGCAAAGCCCTCAAAATCCTTCTCGTGAAGCGGATCTTCGATGTAAAGCAGATCATACCTGTCTGCGAGCTCTGCCATGTAGGCAATCTGCTCTTCCGGTGTAAGTTTCTTATCAGAGTAAACGTATCTCTCTCCATCCCACAGTTCGGAAGCGGCAACGTCAATACCCATCCTCACCTTAACTCCAAGCTCGTTCTCGACTTTCTGCACAGCTTCGCTAAGTATTTCAAAGGCTTTATCATCGCTTATCTGTGCAGCCCACGCTCCTTCATCACCCTTTGCGGCAAAAATACCTCTACTCTTAAACTCCTTCTTTAGCTGCTTGTGAACAGCAGAATTGACCCTCTGGGCTTCAAAGAAAGTTTTAGCCCCAGTGGGAATTATAAGGAACTCCTGAATGCTCGTTGATCCTTCAGCATGTCTCCCCCCGCCGATGACATTTCCCAGCGGATAAGGTAATTCCTTCGCAAATACTCCCCCGATGTACGCGTAAAGCGGTAGGCCAAGAGTTTCGGCAGCAGCTTTGGCAACAGCAAGGCTTGCGGTTATGGCGAAGTTACCACCAATTCTTGAAAAATTCTCCGTTCCATCAATCTCCCTTAGAGTTTCATCAACGCTCTCTTGGTCAAAGATGCTCATTCCGATTATTGCCTTTGATACCTCATCCTCAATCTCCTCCAGTCTGTAAGGACTTACAACAACAGCTTCAGCACTACCAGTTGAAGCTCCGCTTGGAGCGATGGCTTTCGCAACAATATCTCCCGCAACAATTTCACATTCAACAGTCTCATTCCCCCTGCTATCGAAAACGATTCTGTAGTGAACATCCTCGATTATCAAGCCACCACCTCAGAAAAGGTCATATCTATCAAGCCATACGAATTCATTTCTCCTCCTTCTAACAGTAATCGGTATAACACCCCTGTTGAACTCCTCAAGGGCTATTTCCAGAGGATCAACTTTTTCAGTTTCGATTAAAACCGGAGCACCCATTGCTATCTGCAATGCTCTGGCTCCTATAATTCTTGCCTTCTCAAATCTCGTATATTCAAACGGGAACTTTACTTTAATGCCCATCACCCCTCAAAATGGGGCCGCCGAGATTTGAACTCGGGTCGCGGCGTCCCGAACGCCGCAGGATCACCAGGCTACCCCACGGCCCCATGAAAGCGAGACAGCTCCTTAATTACAGATTTATGAGTTATGAACATTCTCCTGCAGCAGTACCTCTCGATTCCAAGCTCATCAAGTGCCCTCTTTGGACTCTTTCCCTCATGAAGCTTTCTTTTGTACTCCTCATAAAGATGTCCTATCACCGCACCGCATGAAAAACATCGAATTGGGAAATCGCTGGAATTCTCGTTTCTTGGGACGTGCATCATTTCACCTGTACGAAGTTTGCCTTCTCTTTCTCGCCCCTCTTCCACCCTGTGTCTTGGGTAGTTTCCTCCTCACATCGTTAACAAGAAGGGTCCTGTCATACTCCAAGAATGCTTTTCTGAGCTCTTCATCACCGCTGAACTCGAGAAGGGCTCTCGCTATTGCTGTTCTCGCTGCTTCTGCCTGTCCCATGAATCCTCCTCCCCATGTTTTGACCTCGATGTCAACCTTCTCTGCGAGCTCCTTTGCTATGATGAGAGGTTCCATCATCTTCATTCTCGCCATTTCAGGCTGGTAAATCTCAACGGGAACGCTGTTTATCCTCACCCTTCCCTTACCGGGCTTTATAACAGCCCTTGCAGTTGCAGTTTTCCTTTTACCGCTCGTTACAATGATCTTCATTTCAGACACCTCTGAAACCGAGATACCTGCTTACCTCTGCAAGAGTTACGTATTTGTCTGTTTTTGAGACTTTCTCCAGAAGAGCATCATCAATTCTCTCGAAATTCCTGCCCTGAAGTTCCTCTGGAACACCAATGAAAACCCTCAGCCTCCTGTAAGCATCTCTCCCTCTCGAACTCTTCCAAGGAAGCATTCCTCTGACAGTTCTCTTGAATATTCTCTCCGGATGCCTTGGGAAGTAAGGTCCCTTCTCCTTGCTTCCCCTGTCGTACTTTTCCTTGTACCTCTCAAAAACCATGTACCTGTCTCCCGTTATTACTGCCTTCTCAGCATTCACAACAACTATTTTCTCCCCGTTAAGCAGCCTCTTTGCAATTTTACTCGAAAGTCTTCCGAGAATGTGGCCGGAGGCATCAATAACCGCGAAATCATCACCGAGAGTTTTTATAACCCTGCTAACGTTAACGACCATTCCAACCACCTCAGACCATCAGCCTTACACCGCTACCATTTGGATTTTCTTTAAGGAGCTCCTCTATCTTCATGCAAACTCCGCCTGCTTCTTTGATTTTACTTGCTGCCTTTTCCGAGAAGCTGAGTGCCGCAACCTTCACGGGTTTTGTGATGCTTCCTGTGCCCAGTACCTTTCCCGGAACAACCACATACTCGTTCGGTTTCGCATACTTCTCGATCTTCGACACGTTCACTTCTGCACGCAGTCTTCTTGGTTTCGCCAGTCTCTCTGCTACTTCTTTCCATATTGGTGCTTCATTCTTCGAAGACTCACTCAGCAGTACATCGATGAGAGTAACGAGATTTGGATTAGACTTCCTTTTCTGCAGCTTTCTTATCCTGCTCATGTCAACTACACCTCAGCGTAAACTGACCTCAGGAATTTAAATCTTTGCTAAATGATTTTTTAATGTTTCCTTTCGTAGGGCTAAAAATGATTTCGATTACTGGTAGGGGGTGAGGGAATGCAGATAGGCGTTATTGGTGGTGGAGAATGCGATGAGGAAATTTACAGAATTGCATACAGAGTAGGAGAACTTATAGCGGAGAGAGGTCACGTTCTGATAAACGGTGGTCTTGGAGGTGTGATGGAGGCCAGTGCAAAAGGAGCGAAAAGCAAAGGTGGTCTGGTTGTGGCGATTTTGCCGAGAAAAAAAGATTTTTGCAACGATTTTTCCGACATAAGGATTGCGACAGATATGGGTCATGCCAGAAACATTATCATTGTCCACTCAAGTGATGCTTTGATTTCTGTTGGCGGGGGATACGGCACAATTTCGGAAATTGCCATAGCACTGAAAGAGGGCAAGAGGGTTGCATCCATTAAACCTCCTGTCATTCTCAAGGGGATGAAAGTTGTTGAAACTCCGGAAGAGGCTGTGAACTACTGTATCTCCTCCTCACTCAGATAGCAGCTCGGATCCTCACCCCAGATATCACCGTACCTGTATGCCCTCACTCTGAATCCCCCACATATTTCCTTATATCTGCATCTTCCGCATTTTCCTCGCAGATACTTTGTTTTCTCTCTCAATTTCTTCAGCAATTCATCCTCTCCCGACCATATCTTTTCAAAGGGCTCCCGCAAAACATTTCCAATTGTGTAATCCCACCAGAACTGGTTTGGATGAACGTTGCCATTATGATCAATGCATGCCAGCCTTATTCCGCTGCTGTCTCCACCCCTAAACTTCAGAAACTCAAATGCCATCTCAGCCTTCTCTGAATCAATTTCTTTCAGCCTGAGATACGTGTATATGCCATCAGAGGGATTGTCAACGGTCATGATCTCCATTCCCTCTCTCTCTGCTTCATTGAGAAGGTTATCCACAAGCATCCTTCTTTCCGCATTATTGATGTCATCTCTAAACTCCGCTCTGCCAGCAGGAACAAGATGGTAAAGGCAGAATCTTGGTATATCGTTTTCCCTTGCCATTTTTATGAGTGGTAAAACGTCTCTGTAATTGTATTTGCTCACTGTGAATCTTATTCCTGACAGCACAACTTCTGATGCTTTGAGCAGTCCATTAAACGCCCTTTCATAGGCGCCTTCAACCCCTCTAAACCTGTCGTTTGTCGAAGCTAAACCGTCGAGGCTTACTCCAACGTATTCAAAAACCCTGAGGTTTTCCACCACATCTCTGTCGATAAGGGTCCCATTCGTGGATAAAACTGATTTTATGCCTTTTTTCTTGGCGTACCCGGCAATTTCGAAAATATCATCTCTTAAGAGGGGCTCACCACCGCTGAAAAGGATCAATGGAACTTTGAACTCAGCCAGAGAGTCAAGAATCTGAAAACACTGCTCTGTTGTCAGCTCTCTAACGTCTGAATTGGCAGAAGCGTAGCAGTGAAGGCACCGCAGATTGCATCTGTTAGTGATATTCCAAACAACGATTGGTCGAAAAGAGGAGGCGAATTCCTTAAGCTTTTTTGGAATAAAGCTGGAATCTCCACCGTAAGTTATGTGCTTTGAAACTGTCGCCTCTCCTGCAACAAGCTTGCTCAGACTGATCATTCTTCTTCCTTTGATCAGACTTCAGAAATAGTTTTCGAAGGAAAGTTTAAAATCTGATTCACCAACAAAAGCTGAGCCGGGGTTGCAGAGCCAGGCCACTGCGGGAGACTCGAGATCTCCTGGGCAATCGCCCGCGTGGGTTCGAATCCCACCCCCGGCGCTGATTACTGTCCAAGGAACCAGGTTTTATAAACAAGTGGAAAACCTTTAAAAAATCAAAACTATTGAACTTGTGAAGGTCGCAATTATCGGAGGTGGAGCGGCAGGGATGAGTGCAGCTTCGAGAGTTAAAGCTTTGCAGCCTGGGTGGGATGTTAAGGTTTTCGAAAAATCGAGGTGGGTAAGCCATGCTCCGTGCGGAATTCCATTTTTCGTTGGAGGAGCTGTTGAGAAATTTGATGAGCTTTGCGCTTACGATACAGACTACTTCAGGCATGAGAGGGGTATTGACGTCCATACCTGTGCGAGGGTTGTTGAGGTTAATGATGGAATTTTAAGGGTGAGTGAGGGTGGAAGGGAAACGACTTATGAGTGGGATAAGCTGCTGTTTGCTACCGGCTCAAAAGCAGTAAGGCTCGGTGTTGAGGGAGAGGATCTGGATGGTGTTATTTACGTTGATGACATAGAAAATGCCGAGAGAGTTAAAATTGAGGCTGCTAAGGTTGATAATGTGGTTGTTGTTGGTTCGGGTTACATTGGAGTGGAAATGGCCGATGCAATCACCGGTCTTGGAAAAAACGTAACCGTTATTGAGGTCATGGAGCGTCCCCTGCCTGAATACGACGCAGAGATTGCTGCAATAATCAAATCAGAGATGGAAAAGTATGTAAATCTAAGATTGAGTGAGAAGGTTTTGGCTTTTGAGGGGAAGGAGAGGGTTGAGAGAGTCATTACGAACAAGGGTGAGTATTCCTGTGATCTTGCAATAATAGCAGTCGGCGTTGTTCCGAACACGGACCTTGCAAAAGGTCTGGTTGAGCTGGGAGTTAAGGGAGCCATTAAGACTAACAGCAGGATGGAGACCAGCAGGGAAAATATATACGCTGCTGGAGACTGTGCTGAATCAATCAACGTCGTTACCGGAAAGGAGGACTGGATTCCTCTTGCCGCTCCGGCAAACAAAATGGGGTATGTTGCGGGGGTTAACATGGCCGGATTTGAAATGCATTATCCGGGATCGCTGAAAAGTCAGCTAACAGGTTTTAAGAACATTGAAATAGGAAAGGCTGGTCTGAGCGAGAATGAAGCAATAAGGCAGGGATATGAAGTAGTTTCAGCTTTCATAACTTCAAGAACCTCTGCTCGCTATCTTCCGGGCGGGTTAATTCACCTGAAGGTTGTTGCTGACAGAAAGGGAAAACTCCTTGGCATGCAGGCTGTTGGCAAGGATGTGGCAATGAGAGTGTATGCAGCTTCAGCTCTGTTGTATAAAAATGGTGATGTGAAAGATCTGTTCTTCACGGACTTCCCGTACTATCCGCCTGTATCAAGGGTCTGGGATCCGCTTGTTGTTGCTGCGAGGAATATCTTCAGGAAGCTTGGGATGCCTTAGCTACTCGTACTCTATTGTTGCTGGAGGCTTTGGGGTAATGTCGTAGACAACTCTTGATACGTTATCAATCTCGCCCGTAATCCTGAGCGCTATCCTCCTCAGCTTTTCGTATTCTATTTTTATCGGGTCTGCAGTCATCCCGTCTCTCGACTCCACAGCCCTGATGGCTATTACATACCCCCAAACTCTAACGTCTCCCTTCACACCCGTTGCTCTGCCAATTAGTGCAGCAAAGCACTGCCATTTCTCGTAGTCAGCAAGCTCTTCCTCAACAATTTTGTTTGCCTTCCTGACGATCTCAATCTTCTCCGGAGTTACCTCTCCGGAAACTCTTACAGCCAGACCCGGACCGGGAAAAGGCATTCTTTCTGAAATCTCCTTTGGTAAGCCAAGGTATCTCGCAACCTCTCTTACCTCATCCTTGTAAAGCTCCCTGAGCGGCTCTATAACGTCCTTGAATTTGTAACTGGTCGGAAATCCACCAACGTTGTGGTGACTTTTTATCCCTCCATGGCTCTCGATGATATCCGGATAGATGGTTCCCTGAATCAGATATTCTGCGTTGTGCTCTTCTGCAACCCTTTCGAATATTCTGACAAAGAGCTCACCTATTACCTTTCTCTTTTCTTCAGGGTCTGTGATTCCCTTAAGCGCCCTGAAGAATTCATCCTTTGCATCTACGAAGACAAGTCCCATTTTTCCGAATATTTCCCTGATCCTCTCAGGTTCACCCTCTCTCATCAACCCTGTATCAACAAAAACAGGAATGAGACGGTCTCCTATGGCTTTATGAGCTAAAACCGTACAGACTGAGCTGTCCACACCACCTGAAAGTGCTATTATTGCCTTCCCATCCCTTACTTTATCTCTAATTTCTTTAATTGCCTTTTCAACGAACTCCCCTACATTCATCACATCTCCTCCTTCCTGTATTTCAGTGCAGCCTTCAAAAACCCGACGAAGGGTGGAGAAGGTTTATAGGGTCTGGATCTGAACTCCGGATGGAACTGGGTTGCAAGGAAAAAGATGTGATCCGGAAGTTCTGCGATTTCCATTCTTCTACCTCCATCTGAGTAGGCGCTAAAAACAAGTCCCTTGCTCTCTATTTCATCGATGTATTCTGGATTGACTTCAAATCTGTGCCTGTGCCTCTCAATGACTTTCTCACTGCCGTAGAGGCTGTATGCGAGTGTTCCGGGCTTTATCGTTACCTCAATATCTCCCAGCCTCATCGTTCCTCCCTTTTCATTAACTCCCCTCTGATCCGGTAAAAGATCGATAACTGGATGGGGGGTGTTTTCGTCAAGCTCGGTGCTGTTGGCATTGCTGAGACCAACGACATTTCTTGCAAACTCTATTACAGCAAGCTGAAATCCAAAACAGATTCCTAAGAAGGGTATGTTATTTTCTCTCGCGTATTTAATTGCTTTAATTTTTCCCTCAGCCCCTCTCGGGCCGAAACCACCTGGCACCAATATTCCATCAACGTCAAAAGTGAAATCGTCAACTCTCTCCACATCCTCGCTGTCAACCCAGACAATTTTAACCCTGCATCCCGCTTCTATCCCTCCATGCTTTAAAGCCTCCTTGATGCTTAGATAGGCATCCCTCACGTTGACGTATTTTCCAACAATTGCTATTGAAACTTCCTCGTTCAGTGTTTTCATTCTCTTTACCATTTCCTCCCATTCCTTTCTGTTCTCTCTTGGCTTCAAATTCAGCTTTTTCATAAGAAATTCATCAAGCCTCTCCCTCCTGAAAATAAGAGGTACCTCATAAATATCCTCTGCATCCTCGTTGCTTATAACCGCCTCCTCCTTCACGTCGCAGAAAAGGGCTATTTTTCTCTTTGTTGAGGGTTTAAGCCTTTCCGAGCACCTTCCAACTATTACATCCGGATGAAGGCCGAGCTCCCTCAGCTCCTTAACGCTGTGCTGTGTTGGTTTTGTTTTTTGCTCACCGCCAGCATCCAGCGGAACCAGAGTCACATGGACGAGGGCAAAGTCTTCATCCCTCTCCTCATTGTGCATCTGCCTTATTGCCTCAAGAAATGGCATCCCCTCTATGTCACCAACCGTTCCTCCAATTTCAATGAGGCATATCTCAGCATTGCTCTCCTTAGCAACTCTTCTCACCCAGTTTTTAATCTCATCCGTGACATGGGGGATGATCTGGACAGTTTGACCAAGGTAATCTCCCCTCCTCTCCTTTTCGATTACCTTTCTGTATATCTTGCCGGTTGTGATGTTGTGGTCTCCCGTAACTTCTTCTCCAATAAACCTTTCATAGTGACCGAGATCAAGGTCAACCTCAGTTCCATCTTTGAGAACGTAAACCTCCCCGTGCTGGAAGGGATTCATTGTTCCAGCATCTATATTGATGTACGGGTCTATTTTAATGGGCACAACCCTGTAACCCATGTCCACGAACAACCTGCCAATTGAAGCGGAAGTGATACCTTTGCCAAGTCCGCTCATCACACCTCCGGTGACGACTATGTACTTCATTTTCTCAACTCCGGTGGACGCAGATCAGGTATTCCGTCTTCAATGGGGAACTCCTCCTTGCAGCTACTGCAAACAAGCTTTCCGGATATTATCTCCTCATCATCTTCTTCTATAACCTCCAGCTCCAGATCAGACTTGCAGAGAGGACAGGCAAGAATTTCAAGGAGTCTCCTTTTCATGAACACTGTTTGAGGTATGAGTAAATAATGGTTTCCGCCTAAACTTTAAATACTCTCCAAAAACCTAACACATGGATTTCAGGAAAGAGAAGTTGCAGCTCCTTTTTATTTCATTACTTTCCTTGCCTTGGCTTATTTCTTTCATCCTTAATTATCACCATCCCCCTCTAATTCAGACCTTTCTATCCGGCATGGCTGTTGTTTCTGCAAGCTTTCTCATTTCATGGGCGGCAGAGACAGCCGAAAAGGATGTTCCGAGATCATTCAGTCTCGCAGTTGTTGCCCTTCTTGCGGTGCTGCCGGAATACGCTGTGGATGGATACTTTGCATGGATGGCGGGAAGGGTTGGTGGAGATTACGTGCACTACGCAACTGCCAACATGACGGGAGCAAACAGGTTGCTGGTTGGTATCGGCTGGTCGCTGATAGCTTTTCTCGCATTCAAGGCAATGAAGACCAGAGAAGTTGAGCTTGATGAAGGAATCAGGCTTGAAATATTTTTCCTTCTGCTTGCAACAATCTACGCGTTCACGCTACCTCTTAAGAATAGCATCTCACCGTTTGATGCAATTGTTTTTGTTTCTCTATTCGCGTTTTACGTATTCCTCGCCACAAAGGCTGAGAGAGAAGAGGTTGAGATGTATGGGGTTCCGGCATATCTGTGCACTCTGAAAACAGAAAAGAGGCGGTCAGCTGTTGTTTTACTTTTTCTATTTGCAGGTTCAGTTATCCTGATGAGTGTTGAAGCCTTTGCAGAGGGTTTGCTTGAAACCTCAAAAATATTTGGAATAGATGAGTTTCTGGCGGTGCAGTGGATCGCCCCTCTTGCCAGCGAGTCCCCCGAGCTAATTGTTGCTTCCTACTTTGTAAAGAGATTGAGAGTTACTGCATCAATGAACGCCCTGATATCATCAAAGGTAAATCAGTGGACCCTGCTTATTGGTACAATTGCAGTAATTTACAGCATCTCCGCCTTCAAGCTCCAGAGTCTTCCATTAGATGAGAGGCAGAGTGAGGAGGTTTTGCTGACAGCCGCCCAATCACTTTTTGCGGTGGCAATTCTCCTGGATCTGAAGATAAGCTGGAAAGAAGCTTTAGCCCTGTTCATCCTTTTTACAGTTCAGCTAATTTTTCCGGGTGTGGAGGTTAGATACATTATCTCGGCAGTTTATATTATTCTTGCACTTCCAATTCTCATCAGGAAAAGGCAGGAGGTCGTGAAGAGTTTCAGAACCGTGAGAGGGCTTATTTCCTGAGCATTTTAACGACTTCTTCAAATGACATGCTTTCAATTTTTTCTGCCAGCTCAAAAGCCTCCTCAAGGTTGGCTTTTTTGATGTATCCAAGTTCCCTGAGTATTTTTCTTGCCTGAACCTTCGCTGCAGAGATGTTTTCACTGACCTTTACAAAAATCATTACCGGGTCACTAAGAAGCACACCTGAATAACTTTCAGTCTGGAAAACGAGCTCTTTAATCTCAAGTGTCTCTACAATTTCTTTAATCGCTTCCAGATATGAAATAGCAACCTTAGAATTTCCTTTTATTTTATCCCCCTCAATGTATGCGTACTCAGCCTCCATTTAAGACCTCCTCAAACTTCCTGAGGCACCATTTAACTCTTTCCTCCTCAACAACTGCCAGAATGTATTTTCTTCCATCCCTTTTGAAAACCACGTACTCATCATTAATCGCAAGGTATCCCTTAAACTTCTCCGCCGGAACGAGAGTGTCAACAAGCTCTCTCAACTCAGCCGCAAATTCTGAGTCCATACCAACCGCTGATATCTCATCCGAGAATACAGCAATTTTTTCTACGTTAATTTTCTTTGAGACTTCTTCAGCCCTCACTGCTTTAACATCAGGGCTAAATTAATAAACTTTTTTCGTCATGGATGCCGGATACACCTTCTTTCATCTCAAAAAATTATTTTTTGAAAAGTTGATTTTTGAAAGTAGCTCAAAAAGTCAGAGCGGAAGATTTTTCAACTATATTCAAAAAATGCCTTATGCTTTTCACATCGGTAGAAACTGAGAAGCTGAAAATGAGGAATCGCATTGTAAGGTCAGCAACCGCAGAGTCAATGGCAACAAAGGAAGGATTCGTGACTGATGAGTTGATAGAACTTTATAAGAAGCTTGCAGAAGGCGGAGCTGGCACAATCATTACAGGTTACATGTTTGTAAGCGAAGATGGTAGAGCATCATACAGGATGACGGGTATAAGTGACGAAAAGCACGTTAACGGACTGAGAAGACTTGTTGGAGAGGTAAAAAGGGTTGATGACGTGGTCTTCATTGCGCAACTTGCTCATGCGGGAAGACAGACAATCCTCGGCAATGCAATCGCTCCCTCAGCTGTAAAAGACCCCTACACCGGCGTAGAACCAAGGGAGATGACCAAGGAGGATATTGAAAGAGTTATCGCCGCATTCGCAAATGCTGCCTTTAGGGCTGAGAAAGCCGGCTTTGATGCCGTGCAGCTTCACGCAGCCCATGGTTACCTGTTAAGCGAGTTCATATCCCCTCACACCAACAGAAGGAAGGATGTGTATGGCAGAGAGAGAGCGAAAATTCTGCTCGATATTTTTGAGAGAATCAGGGAGAAAAGCAGAATCCCGGTAATGGTCAAGATGAACGCCTGCGATTTCGTTCCGGGAGGTCTTGAAGTTGATGAAGCCGTGAAGATAGCAAAGCTACTTGATGATGCAGGATTTGAGATGATAGAAGTGAGCGGAGGAATGTACGAGTCGATCTACCACAATCGCTACAATGTTATAAGTCAGAAGGTGGCAAAAAGCGGTGAGGGCTATTTCAAGGAGTATGCTTTCAGAATAAAGGATGCCGTAAGCATTCCAGTTGCATGTGTTGGGGGTATAATGAGCAGGAAAACTGCCGAGATGCTCCTGAAAAAGGTTGAGTTCGTTTCGATGTCGAGAGCGCTGATTAGAGACCCCTACTTTCCAAAGAAAATGATGAACGGGGAAGTTGATGTTTCGGACTGCAAATCCTGCAACCTCTGCTTGAAAGCAATCTTCGAAGGTAAACCTCTAAGATGCTATTCTGAGAACTGAAAAGATGTAGCCCGCCAAGTGGAATTCCCATCACGGATCAGGGAACGCATGGCTGGCGGGCACGCCGGGTATGAATAGTTTGCCTGATGAAAATAAAAAGATTTCTAAAACTGGAAAAGGTCAAGATTTGCGAGCTTTTTCAGCTCTCCTTCAAATTTACGCAGATTTTGCAGTCTGTAGTCCTCTTCAAGAGCCTTTCTTAGAGCTTTTATATCAGTTTCGAGCTTCATTTCTCTCGTTCTACCATATCTGCCCTTTGATATCACCACCGAGCTCACAACTCCCAGCATATCCAGCTCCGAAATGAGGTCACTTATTCTTCTCTGGGTGAGTGGATCCACACCGACCTTGCTGCAGAGCTTCTTATAAACGCAGTAAACCTCTCCTGTGGTGAACTTTGGTGTGTTCTCTGAGATAAGGGACATGCTGTAGAGAAGAATTTTGCTTTGAATTGGAAGGGTTCTGACCGTCTCAATCATGTAGTCTGTTTCTATCTTCTTCACAGCTTTTTTGACATGTTCCACCCTTACCATGCTGTCCTTCTCCCTCTCAGCAATTTCGGCACTCACCCTCAGAAGATCAAGTGCTTTTCGTGCATCTCCGTGTTCCTGAGCTGCAATGGCTGCACAAAGCTGTATTACCCCCTCCTCGAGAACTCCATCCTCAAAGGCCAGCTTTGCCCTCTGCTGGAGAATATCCTCGAGCTGTTCCGCGTTGTATGGAGGGAAAACGACTTCCTCCTCACTCAGAGAACTCAAAATTCTTGCATCGAGACATTCCTTAAACTTAAGATTGTTTGATATTCCAATCAGACATATGCTTGCCCTCTCAAGCTCGGAGTTTATTCTCGTCAGTCCATAAAGAGCTTCCTCTGCTTTTTTTACAAGCTTGTCAATCTCGTCGAGAATTACAAGGAGCTTTACACCCCTTCTTTCAAGAACATTCTTAACCTCCTCGTAAACCTGATCTGTAGGCCAGCCCGTCATTGGAACGTTGCTACCAAACTTCCTTGCAAGGCTGGCGAGAACTCTATAGGGCGTATCCACAATCTCGCAGTTTATGTAATGCACGGCAACATTGAGCCTGGCTTTCTTACTTGCTTCCTCAAGCTGTCTGCCAACAAAAAGTACGGTCGCAGTTTTTCCCGTGCCAGTTTTTCCATAAATGAAAATGTTCGAAGGTGTACCATCTTTAAGCAATGGGGAGAGCAGTAATGCAAGCTGATTTATCTGCTCTTCCCTGTGTGGAAGCTTTTCTGGGGTGTAACTATGCCTTAAAACATCTCTATTTTTAAATATTGTCGCTGAACTCAGAATATTTTCGAAGATATTCATTCAACCACCATATTTGCTTAATTCCTCTCCGTATAAAGCTTTTTCCATTCTCAATTTTTTTTATTTACAATTGAATCATATTCACTGATGAGTGTTTAATGGATAAAGACGTTAATAGTTCTCAGCTAACTTTGAGGTAAAGCAGAGCCTCTCTTCCGGCTATTGTTTCCAGTTCGGTAGCACTTCTTATGGGTCTCCGAATATAAACTTCACGCCCGACTTTCCCCAGCAGTAATTCCAGCTGCTCTAAGGTGGCTTTGTTAACGTCAAGATCTGCCTCAACGGCCGTGATGCTTCTGTAACCGTAATCAACAACCCTTGCATCAACATAGAGGTTTCTGGGATACTCTCCAACCAGCCCTACAAGAATGGGATACGTTGCAAGCTGCCTTGCGTAGCTCACTCTCCCCTCTATCTCTACCCTCAGGTCTGTTATTTTCCTTCCCTTCGGAAGCATTTTCCTTAGCATCGGCATGTCTATGTTCTCCCTGACCCTTTTTTTGAAGTTTAAAAATTCCTTTCTGTGCTTTTTCAGCCTCCTGTCACCCTCCTTCTCCATCGGAGTTCCCGGAAAAATTTTCACCTGCCTTATGTTGATTCTCCTCAGCAACAGATCCTTTTTCATGATCTCTTCAAGAAACTCGTAGTTAATCTCGAATGTCTCCTTAGTTTCACCTTTCAACCCTATTACGAAGTTTATTCCCGGCAGGAAGTATGGAAGGCCGTTGTAGGATGGATGCCTGCCGTATCTGTTAATGAGTTCAATGGCTAACATGACTTCTTCCGGAGTGGCTGCAAGGGTGTTTTCTCTCACAACTCTCTCATCAGCACTCTCAAGTCCCATTGCAGCAACATTTCCGGGTGTTTGGTACATCACAATAGTTTTGATGATTTCAGCAGATTCCTCCGGGTATTCGGCTACTGTTTTCGGATTCACGTTGTCAAGATGCAGTGTTTTGATTTTCGGGCATAATTCCCATATCGCCCTGTGAAACTTTTTCATTGCCTCCGGATTGGGTTTCGGTATGCCATCAAACCTGCCCATGTAGCTGAAAAAGTCCGTCTGTCTGCCGAGACGGAAGTGCCTCACCCCGAGATCGTAAAGAGCCTTAATCTCCTTCAGAACATCTTCAGGGCTTCGGAACCAAAGTCTGTGAACTCTCTCAATGCAGAAACTGCATCTACCCCAGTAACACCCTCTGTAAGTTTCGATCTCGCATATAATGTGCGGAAAATCCGGATGCTGCCTCACCACTTCGGCTCCTTGGATTGCAAAAGAATTTATATCAAAATTTTCTCCTCCAAGCTTTTCAAAAAGTCTTTTTTCGAAGGGAAATTCAATAACTTCAATTTCAACATCTTCGAGCATTCTTCTTTCTTTCTGAGAGAGCTCCAAGGTTATTGGCCCTACAAGAATGTTCCTCTTTGCAACACCCATTGAAAAAAGTTCTTTTTTACTTAGAGGTTTTCCTCCAAGATACTTGCCGGGAACAGCTATACCTGCAATTATTACAGCCAAATCAAATTTTTTTAGTTTTTCAAATATCTCATCGTGTTCTCTCAGATAGTCGATCGTGAAGTATCCTGACTCAAAACCTGCAGATTTCAGCATCCCATAAATGTATCTCGGGTAAGGGGCAATGTATGGTGGTACACCAAGGCAGGAAGGCTCATCAACATATCCGTCAATTATTGCAGCCCTCATCCTCTTTGAATTTTTGCGTGACCGCCAATTATTGAACTGCTCAGCTCAATGTTTCTTATCTCACAATCGTCGTCAATTATGCTCCTCCAGAGCCTTACTCTCTTCAGGATGGTCTTGGAGAAAACAACGCTCTCACTCACATCTGAAGAATCGATCTCGCATCCCTCGCCAATGTATGCATAAGGCCCTATGATGGATCTGCCTTTTATCACAACATCCTTTTCTATCACAACCGGCTCTATTATCTTTGCCGCCCTCGCAATTTCAACAGAATCGTGGACAAAACTGTCAGCGTAGAACTTGAAAGCTTCAATGTATGAGTCCGGATTTCCAACATCGTACCAGTTTCCATTGAAAAGACATCCGTAAACATCCATTCTCTGGCACAAGAAGCTGAGAAAGTCTCCAAGATTGTCGCTCTTTTCATTTCCACCGACATACTCAACAAGCACTTCAGCAATCTCCTTCGGGAAAGCGTAGATAGCTATTCCAACGAGTGTGGAAGGTGGTTTTTCAGGTTTCTCGTAGAACTTCCTTACGATTCCTCCATCAAGCTCCGCCACCCCATACCTCTTCGCAAGCTCATAGTCTCCAACATCGTAAAGGGCTGTAACTGGTGCTTTTTTCTCTTTAAAAAGCTCTACAAGCACATCGAGCTCGAATGAGAAAATGTTATCCCCCGCAACAACGAGGAAGTCATCATCAATTCCCTCAACAACCTGTGCAAGTGCCTTCACAGCCCCCAGCTTTTCTTCTTCCCTCATTGTATTCTCAATAACCAATTTAACATCCTTTCCCTCAGCCCAGTTCCTGAAGTCTTCCTCAAACCTTTTGTTTGTGGAAAGCAAAACCGGTGAGCTGAACTTGATTACCTTTTCGTAAACGTGGTCAACTATTTTCTTTGTTCCAACCGGAAGCAGGGGTTTTGCCTTGGTCTTCGTTATCGGCCAGAGTCTCGTTGCATAACCGCCTGCCATTATTATGACTTTCATCACTCTGCTTTGCTCAAAAAAGAATAAAAAACTTTTGAGAGAGTTGGAATATGAACCTCAAGCCTGTTGGAGTAATCAGGTCACCTTTCAAAACCCATTCTGATGCTCCGAGACAGGGAAGATTCTCGGATGCCGTTTCCGAAATAGTAATTTTTGACGAGTATGCTGATGGGCTTTACAAAATTGAGAATTTCAGGTATCTCATCGTCCTTTACTGGATGGATAGAGCAAGCAGAGATAAGCTTAGAGTGATTCCGCCGGGTGAGAATGAGGAGAGGGGGGTTTTCACCACCCGCTCTCCAAGCAGGCCAAATCCAATAGGATTGTGCGTTGTGGAGGTTCTTGAGGTTGAGAAAAACAGGTTGAAGGTAAGGTGGCTTGATGCCCTCGATAAATCACCCGTAATCGACATAAAGGTCTACTCCCCAGAGATTGATTGCGTTAATCAGCATGCAGCTCAACAACCTTGAATGCCTCAACATCCACCAGTCCGAGGTCTGTGAGCTTCAGTTTTGGAATGACCGGAAGGGCGATAAAAGAGAGGGTTATTACCGGAGATTTCAGCCTGCATCCCAGCTTTCTGATTTCATCCTCAACTTTTGTCAGCTTCTCTATTACAGCTTCCGCCCTCTCGTCGCTCATAATTCCTGCAACCGGCAGGGGCAGTTCTGCCTTTATTCCGGAATCCGCAACAACTATCCCTCCCTGCAGTTCTATAACTCTGTTCACAGCACTGCATATGCTGGTATCATCAGCACCCACGCTAACGATGTTGTGGGCATCGTGGGCTATGCTCTGGGCAATGGCTCCCTTTTTTAAACCAAAACCCCTGATGTAGGCCTTCCCGATTCTTCCGCTTCCTTTATGCCTCTCAACCACAACAGCCTTAAGGATGTCACGCTCAACATCCACACCATCAACGTTCTCAACACTCTCACCCGTCACTATCTCACCGTCATAAACCTCAATGACCCTCACTTTCCCTCCCTTCATTTTAATATTCTCGGGAGTTATTTTTCTGGCATTAACTGTCCTCTTTACCCACTCAGGATGAGCATAGCTTCTGAATTCCGGTTTTCTTCCCCCAACAAACACGTACTTTACCTCAAATTTCCTCAGGTCTTTGAGGAGAACTATATCAGCCAGTCTGGATGGGGATATCAGGCCAGCGTTGATTCCGAAGTATTCTGCTGGATTCAGGGTGAGCATTTGAAGGGCCTTAATCTCATCAATACCCTCCTCGATGGCTCTCCTGAATACGTGGTCGAGATAACCCTCTTCAGCAATATCCCTCACACTCCTGTCGCCGTCAGTTACAAGCATCGTGTGTCTGTTTCCCGCAACATCCTTCAGGGCTGAAAGATTCCTTGCTGCAGACCCTTCCCTTATCATCAACCACATACCGAGCCTGAGTTTCTCCTTGGCTTCCTCAATTGCAGTGGTTTCATGGTCTGATGATGCACCGGCAGCAATGTAAGCGTTGAGCTTCCTTCCCCTCAATCCCGGAGCGTGACCATCCACAAGTTTTGCAAGAGTGATTTTCTCAAGCACTTCCTCTTCAGCCCCGATTACACCCGGAAAGTTCATCATCTCAGCAATCCCCAAGACCTCTTCCTCCTGCAAAAGTTCCCTGATTTCTTCAGCACCTATTTTCGCCCCTGAAGTTTCAAGGGGGGAAGAGGGTACACATGAAGGTACCATGCAGTAAAACCTCAGCGGACTTTGCTTTGCTTCGTGAATCATCAGCCTTACTCCCTCTTTACCGAGAACATTGGCAATCTCATGCGGGTCAGCAACAACCGCTGTTGTGCCCCGTGGAACAACAAGCCTTGCAAATTCGGTTACCGTGAGCATCGACATCTCAATGTGAGTGTGGGCATCAATTAATCCCGGCACGGCAGTTAAGCCTGAGGCATCAAGCTCTTCAATTCCGGAGTAGTTTCCCACCCCAGCTATAACTCCCTCAGCTACAGCTATGTCTCCGTCAAAAATCTCCTCGTTGACGAGATCAACAATTTGAGCGTTTTTAATAACAAAGTCTGCTCTTCTTTCACCCCTTGCGACCTCAACAATCTTTTTCAGCTTTCCAAGGTCAGCAGTCGGTGAGGACATCCCTCACAAGTTCCTCATCAACTTCAAGATCAAATTCCTCCTTGAGAGCTTTGACTGCTTCGTCAACAGTTTTTGCATTGGTCTTTTCGATCAGCTCCCTCAACTCCTCCTTAATGCTCCACGGGTAGACTATCCACCTCCAGGCTTCCATCCTGGCGGCATAGTAGTCCGGTACGAACTTTGATGTGCTTTTGTAGTCCACAACAGCCACCCTGATTTCAGCAGGATTGTATTTGCTCACGTGCTCAACAACCACACTGATTGTGTCTCCCGTGTCTGCGACGTCATCAACGATGAGCACTCTCTTACCGCTCACATCAACATTCAGCGGCTGAGTGATCCTTGCCTCTTCTCTTCTCTGCGCCACATCCCAGTGCTCGGCTTTAACGCTGTAAAGATCCCTTATGTCAAGATAATCGCAGACAATTCTGGCAGGAACCCAGCCACCTCTTGCAATGGCCACAACAACATCAGGACTGTAACCGCTCTCCCTCACCTTCAATGCAAGTTCTCTGCATAGCTTTCGAATTTCATCCCATGTGTAGAGGACACACTTGAACTTCACGTTAGCTTTACAAAAATAGCGTTTAAAATGTTTTCGATTGATTTGCAGAGCAACTTATTTGACTTTAAAAATCCAGCTAAAGATTAAAAAGTTGTGAGAAGTAGCGTAAACGTGAAGCTGGAAAACTACTACATCAAGGATGACGCGAGCACGGACGAGAGCTATGGCTGCTACCCCACAAAAAGGCCAATAGAGGAGTACATCAGAAAGGGACTGGTGTGCATTGACAAGCCAATGGGACCGAGCAGCCATGAGGTTGTTGTTTGGGTAAGAAAAATTCTCAATGTGAGCAAAACAGGACATGCCGGCACTCTTGACCCGAGAGTAACGGGTGTTCTGCCAGTATTCATCGAAAATGCCACCAAAATGGTCAAATTTTTGCAGGAATCAAGCAAGGAATACATCTGCCTCATGAGGCTTCACGGAGATGCAAAAAGAGAGGACGTTGAGAGGGTGATGAGAAAATTTGTCGGGAGAATCTATCAGCGACCCCCGTTAAAGTCGGCTGTGAAAAAGACTCTGAGGATAAGGGAAATTTACGAAATTGAAATTGTGGAAATGGAGGGGAGAGACGTTCTTTTCAGAGTTGTAACTGAGTCAGGAACATACATCAGAAAGCTCTGCAGGGACATCGGAGAAGTTCTCGGAACCGGAGCACACATGCAGGAGCTGAGAAGGACGAGGACAGGAAGGTTTGGGGAGGACATGTGCTACACTCTGCAAGATTTGCTTGACGCCTACGTTGTCTGGAAAGAGGAGGGGGAGGAGAAATATCTGAGGGAAATAATAAAACCAATGGAGGTTGCCGCTGCAGATTTACCAAAAATTGTGATCAAGGACTCGGCAGTTGATGCAATATGTCACGGAGCGAATTTATCTGTGAGAGGGGTAGCTTACGTTGAGAAGAGCGTAAAAAAGGATGGCACTGTTGCAATTTTCACGCTGAAAAATGAGCTGGTGGCTATTGGAAAGGCTTTGATGGATGCGGAGGAAATTTACAGGCTGAAAAAGGGAGTTGCCGCTGATATTCAGAGAGTTATGATGGAGAGAGGTGTCTATCCAAAAATGTGGAAGTCACCTATCAAATCTTGAAGCTGCGAAGAATACGGTGAACGAAACTATGAATGTCCAGATCGATGCAGGAATTCCAAGCGGTGAGAGCTTTGCAAAGCTGAGTATAATTGCTGTGGCAAAACCCGCAATGAGTGTTGAAATCCCCGTGAATTTTGCCCCTCCCTTAAAGTGAAAAACTCCGAGAATCAATGGAAGCTGGGCAAGAAGAATCGTTGAGCTAAGAACGCTCAGCTCAACTATGTAATTCGGCCTTGAGTATGCGAAGAAGGTTACGGCAAGTGTTAACAGGACGATTAGTAACCTTCCCGTTCCGACTCTCTCGCTTCCAAAAAGATCTCTCGAAATCATGGAGGAGAGGGTTAAAACTATGGAGTTTGCTGTTGTTATTGCCGCTGCAAATATGCTTAAAGAAACTGCTGCACCAAGTACGGGGGGCATTAAGCTCAGCAGGGTTGGAGTTACCGCATCTCTGTCTCCAACTCTCGGAAATGTTCCCATTTCTGTCATTGTTCTCAGCTCAAGTCCGATAAGTGTGACTATGACTGTGTAAACCAGACCGAAGAATCCGAAGAGCACCACCATCCTCCTCAGAGATGTTCTGTCCTTTGGAATGTAAAGGCGTTGAAAAACCTGAGGATTTGTCAAAGCAAAGAAAAACCATGGGAGTGTGAGAGAAATGAATTTTAATGGTGTCCAGAAACTGTTCGGAACAACAAGCAGTTCTCCAAGTCTTGTAACCTCTGCAAAGAAGTCTTTTTCAGCAAAGCCGTTGTTGTGAACCCAGAAAATAGCTGCAGTTGCCATCAGCAGCATGAAAACTCCCTGGACAGCATCCGTCCATGCCACACCTCTCAACCCTCCAAGAAATGCCCAGAGTGCGATGAGAATGGCAGAGGCTGCGATGCCGTAGGAGAAGCTCATAGCGGAGGTTTTATCCAAGATTAACCCCACACCGATTAGCTGAGCTGAAATGTAGGGGATAAGGGCTACAGATGCCAGTAAAGACATCACAACCGCAACTTCTCTGCCGTATCTCTCTGCTATCATGTCCCCCGGAGTTATGTATCCCTTTTCCCTTGCCATTTCCCAGACCTTTGGAGCATAGTATGAAAGCAGCAACAGCGTACCCACGAGGTAGAAAAGCTCGAATCCAAGAGCACCCACTCCGCCTGCGTAGCTCAGTCCAACGAGTCCCACCATCATGAAAGCCGAGTACGTGGTTGCAGCATATGTGAGAGCTGAAACAACACCGCTAACCCTTCTGCCGGCAATGTAGTACTCTTCCTGCGTCTTTAAGCCCTTCATTGCCATCAGTGCAATCACAGTTCCCAGAACAACATATCCGGCGAATGCGTAAAGAAAGACGTTCATTCTACCACCTCTTAATCGTAATGTAAATCAAATAGGCGGTTGTTACAGCTGTCCAGTAAAGATAGACAGACATATCGTGACTTTTTATCGCAAAAAAAGGTACCGACATTGCCGCAATGATTGCCAAACCTTCGAGCAACTTCATCGAACATACGTTCGATGAGTTGTTTATATTATTTTCGGTTGCTGATGGTCTTCATTCATTTCCTAAATCACTAACTTCCAATCAAAATCATCCTCATGTATCTGAGATCATCCATTTTTAAACCTCTAAGCAGGAAAAGAACCGCAAAGTATACCGCAGCTCCAAGGAAAACAATCAAAACTCCCTCAATCAAGCTTGAAGGCTTAAACTGAGAGATGATGTAAAACATAATTAAACTTGAAGCGGCAGGTTTTGCTAAGTGGCTGATTTCAGGAAAAACACCAAACACCCTTCTGGAGAGATACGCCAGTGCAGCCCAGCTAAAAGCGTTGGATATTACCGTGGCAATGCCAGCTCCCAAAATTCCCCATCTGGTTATCATGAGGTAGTTCAAAACAATGTTCAGGATCATCGCGAAAAAAGAAACATAAACGGGATATTCAGGTCTCTCCTTTGCGTTGAACATAACCCCCCAGAAACCTAAAGCCGAACCAAGAATCAAAAATGAGAGGATATATAAAACGGGAACAGCCTTTAGGTAATCCGCACCGTAAGCAAATCCGATCAGCTGCTCACCCAAAGAGATCAACCCGAAAACTACGGGGAAGGATAGAACTGAACTGTACTTGAAAGCTCTATTAAAGGCATTTTTCAAATTTTTACCCTCCAGTTGAACGAAAACCGGAAATAAAACAGCAGGGATTGATACCAGTCCGGCAATTGCTCCGGCTATGTCGTATGCAGCTTTGTAGTATCCGACTTCTTCAGCCGGTAAAAAAATACCTATCATCAGAGAATCAACGTAGGCAAAAACAACCCAGGTTACTGAACCAACTGTTAAATAACCTGTAAACCTCACAACTCTTCTCCATTCAATTGATTTGGCTCTTCCAAAAACTATTAAGCTGTGTTTTTTCAGCAGCAATGCAATCAAAGCTGTAAGAGAGAGAACACTTGCGAAAACGAAACCCATCAATGCGCCGATGACGGACAGACCCATAAAAACAAACAGAATCACAAAAAACAATCTTGAAAGATTGTAAACCATTGATTTAACCAGATTGGCCTTGAAATCATTGAAAGCGTTGAAAATTGCGTTTACGAATTCGGATAAGGAGAAAAACAGTATGAAGATCGATGCAACCTTTAAGGAATCAGAAAGTAAGGGTTTGTGGAAAACCTGGACTGACAGCACCTCAGACAGGGCAAATAGTGTAATCGATACCATCAGCACCAGAGTAACCTTCAATTTACTCAAACCCTTTATGTATCCTCTAACAAGATCGTGGTCTTTTAGACTGCTGGCGTGGGCAACGTATCTTATAAGCGTTGCATTAATTCCCAGATCTGTAAATGTCAGAAGAAGGAATGCAATGGACAAAGCCAAGGAGTATATTCCGAACATCTCTGGTTTTAAAGTTCTTGCAACGTATATCGTTACAATGACACCAACAGCATTTGCAATGAGTATGGACGAGCTGTTGTATATTACATTCCTGAACACCTTTCTTGCAAGCACACCGTAAGGTTGCAGGAGACGTTATAAAAATTAGTGGTTAAAACCGTATTAAACCAAAACATGTGGCAGAACAGCTTTCGGAAAACCTGAAGAGAACGAGAACCCCTCAGGAACAAAAAAATGAGAAAATCAATGATGGTGGAAAAGCACCAGAATTAGAAATAAGGATGAGTGGTTATTCTTAACAGGTATGCTTTTCCAGCTTGCCACTTCTATTGAGGCGATCGTGAAATTTTTGGAGGGAGCAGGCGGAGACATCAGGCTTTGCTTAACAGATCAACAGGAGGTTTGTAAGCAAGATTGAGAAAAGAGGTCTAATTGAAAAGGAAAAAGCTGGAAGGAACGTTTTGCTCGCCTGAATGAGCTTGGTGAGTTTTTTGCGCTGCCCGGTTAACGAATAGCTTTATCAGTATCTCTTCAGGTCTTTCTGCCACAACATCAGCCTCTTCCCTACCCTCTCTGCATTCAAAGAAGTTTCTATCTCCGTATGCTGCGTAAACTGTAAGCATTCCAAGCCTTTTTCCTGCCTCGATGTCTCTTCTCAGGCTATCCCCCACAATAGCAGCCTCCTCAGCTTTAACTCCAAGCTTTCTGAGTGCCAGAAGCAGTGAATCTGGCTCGGGCTTCCTCTTTCCGGTCATATCTGCAGAAATAATGACGTCGAAGTACTTCTGCAGGCCGAACTTATTCAGCCTTGAAAGAGCATGGCCGTTCTCCGCATCGGTCACAACTGCCAGCTTCACACCTTTTTGCTTCAGGTTTTCGAGAACCTCCCTGATGCCGGGATAAAGCTTTATGCTTTCCAGCTTTACCCTCTCGTAGATCTCGCAACACTCTCTGTAAAGCTCTCCGCTGTAAATTCCCTTGTCCCTGAGATAGTCAGCTATGTTCTCATGGCTTTCAAAACCGTGTTTTTTCCTGATAAAGTACTTCAGCAGCTCCTCTGCATTCCCGGAACCCAGCCTTTTCACAACAGCCTCACAGGCTTTCATCTTTGCTTCCACAAAATCCACCAAGGTGTTGTCAAGGTCAAAGATTACGGCCCTTATCTTAGAGCAGGTATCCTCTCCCTCCACTTGCAATCACCCTCATGCTGCTTTCAAACATTTCTCCTTCGTAAACATCCTCATGCTTGCAGACAGCCCTTACAATGAACTCGCTCAGCGTGTAGAACTCAACCCTGACCTTCTCACCCATCACAACCTTCGGACTTAAATCCTCAACGTCCTCATACCACTCCAGATCAGGGGGTTTGGTGTCTATTATCTCGTGCAGGCTCCAGCTCAGACCGTGCCAGAAAGCCCCGAACTCAAGAATCTCCCTTACAAAAATCGACTTCTGGATGTAGGATTCTGGAGTGCCGTCAATCTCAACAACGCTGAATGGAGAGATTGCGCATCCGGGCTTGGGCGTTCCAAAAGCATCATGGAGTTTTTCACACTCATCAACATCAGGAAAGCAGCCTTCAGGAACCGCCCATACAGCTCCGTTTCCACCAATGTCGCTTCTGAAAATGTAGGCTATCAGCTCAAATCCCTCTTTAATTCTTAACTTGCTGAAAAGTCTGACAATCTCCATCGGACTTACGGGAGATTTCTGCCACCCCTTCTTTTCAACGAAAGGGCTGAACTTCATCACCTTCCTGCGGATCCGCTGGAGTTTTCTTGCCGGGAACCTGTAAACCTTACCGCCTGACTCCAAGGCTCATCAGCCTCCTGCATATGCGAAGGTGCCTCTCAAATTCCTTCCAGAGCTCTTCGTCGAGAAACCTGAGCTTCAGTTCCCCTATTCCTTTCTTACCCTTGAACTCTCCAAATATCACAACGCTGTTCAGCCTTATAATCCCGAAAGCCATAGCAAGGCTGTAGATCAGTCTCAGCATTGCTCTGGCGGTGCAGAAATCCGCATCGACAGCATGAGGAAAATTGAAGAGGAAGTGCTCTATTCCTTCAGCCTCGCACAAATCGGCCATCTGTCTGTCGGCTGTCAGCATTACCGGCAGTGCTGCTCTCTCCTTCTCAAACCTTCTGAGGGTTTTGACTATTATAAGATCATTTTGCTCTCTGTCGTTTGTTGATTGCTCCAAACCCTCAATCTCCACAGCATACCTTCTCAGCTCCCTGTATTCTGTAAGAGCCATGCAGGCGAGCCTCGATTTCTTCATCCTCCTGTTTACGAGCTCATCAAGCAGGAACTGCTGGTATCTGGCATCCCTCTTGATCTCGTTTATCTGAGCGGGAGAGTACTTGAAGTTCAGAGAGCTTTCAATTTCATCTCTCACTGTGTTGACGAGGAGGACTTCACGGAGATCAATGTTGGAGTTTGTGAGGAAACGGTGGTACAGAATGTTCGTGTCGGGGGATAGGAAAAGGGGCTTGCTGAGCGTTCTGTATGCTTTCAGGCGCTCATCAAACGCTTTCAAGTTTTCATAGTGGATAACTCCCGCTGCAAGAAGGCACTGCAGAAAATCGCTGTAGGAGGGTAACTCTTCATGAAATCTCTGATCTTCAAAATCTACCTCGCCCTGCTTTATTTTCATCCTGTATCCTCCCTCCTCTGGTTTCGCTTTGATTACATCGAAATGCTTGTAGAGGGGATACATCACGCTGATCTCATCAACAAGATTCAGCAGAATCTGAAGCTCTTCCGTTGAAACCACAGCTTCATTCATTTCCTACCCTCCTTGCCTCCTCCATGAAGTCCCTCAGCTTCTGGCTGGCAAGAGGAATCATCATGTATGGCTTGGATTCGAGCTCCTTTGCCGCCAGATAGAACACATGCTCAAGCCTGAGCTTCACTGCCGGTATGAGTGCTGCAGCAACGAGAGTCTTTCTTCCCGGGGTTATGTCTATCGCCACGCTGCACTCCTGCTCTTTCAGTTTCCTGATCAGCTCTCCAATTTTTCTTACTGCTGTAATGAAGTCGTTGTCCTCTATAACTGTTGAGCTTATTTCAGGTTCGAATCCGAATTCCTTGCTCAAAATTCTCATTCCATCAGCAATTTTTTCAAGGTCTGCGGAATAGGATTTCTCAGCAAATATGTGGATTGTGTCAGGGTAATAACTCTTCTCAGCCAGAACCGCATAGTATGTGTTGATAACCGCCCATTCGGAGCGTCCGAGGAGAGTTATGTAGGCTTTCTTTTCGGTCATGTTATGACCGTTGATTGATTTCACTATACTTAAATTTTTCGTTCAACTGATTTCTAAACGTGAGCTGATCTTGTTTGCATTAAGGGATTTAAGCTCATGTACTCGACTCCACTCTTGTCAATTCTCAATCATCCACCACATCATCCGAATCGAATATCTCTCCTCTCAGCACACAAATAACCCTGTTTTTCGGAAGCTCAACCCAGTTCTCACTTGTGAGCTTCTGCGTTGAAATCAGAATCGCTCCTCCGTAATCTTTCTCCCTCCTCAGCATGTACATCCTTCTGTGATTGCAGAAGGCGAACAAAGCGTTTGAGTCGGAGAGAAGGTAATTGAGATCACCACCGTAGGTTTCGAGCAACTCTCTGGTGGCGTGTTTCACTGCAGGATAGATACCTCTGAATCTACCTCCCCGCATGTACTCTTCAATCCTGTCCATCATGAAGGAGAATGCCCTTGCGGAATCGTTGTTACCATCAACACGGCTCGGATAATCTATGTCTATCGTCCCGTTGTGGGCAAAAAGCCAGTCTCTGTTTAGATACCTGTACCTGAATGGATGGCAGTTTTCAGGACAGACATCTCCACTTGTTGCGAGCCTTATGTGTGCAATAATGATGTTGCTTCTGGCTTTCTGAACTGCATGTCTGAATGTCTCGCTGTAGTTTGGATCATCGATGTTTCTCACAACTCTTGCATGAGTGCCCACATAGTAGCCAACACCCCATCCATCCCAGTACGGGCTGTGATATCTGGCAAAGAGCGGTAGGCTGAAAGCAGCACTATCCTTCCTGTTGCAGCTTAAGGCAAAGAGCTCGCACATCAGACACACCCGGTAATTGAACTATTCCAAGACACTTAAATTTTTCGTTCAACTATCTTTTTTCTCGATAGCATTTTTTACACAAGGACGAAAGGTATCTTTAGAAAATAATACCCTTTTTCATATCTCAGAATATTAGTTCCTTACCCTCGATCTTAGCTAAAGGATTCTAATTTCCATCAGGAGCTCGTTTTAACGATAAGAGAAAGAAAAAGCTATGCCAGCACCTTTTCCTCAAGCTTCTGAATCCTTCTGAGCATGTCCTTTATTATCTCATCTCTCTCCTTTATAGCCTTCAGCTCAGCCTTTACATCTGTAAGGCCAATTGCCACGGCATCAATCCTTCTGTTCGTTTCTTCAAGCTTTGTGCCAAGTTCCTCGTAAACGGAGTTGATCTTGTTCGTCATTTCATCAAATCTCCTGTTCATGTCGTTCGTTAGAGCATCGATTCTTGCATTGGTTGCATCTATTCTGGCATTGGTTGCATCAATCCTTGCATTAGTTTCATCAATTCTCTTGCTCAGCTCAGCGTTGATAGCATCAATTCTCTTGCTCAGTTCAGCGTTGATAGCATCGATTCTCTTGCTCAGTTCAGCGTTGATCGAATCGATCCTCTTGTTGACATCATCGATCTTTTTGCCGAGTTCAGCGCTGATGGCATCAATTTTCTTGTTAGTTTCCTCGATTTTCTTGCTGAGATCGGCATTGATGGCATCTATCCTTGCATTCGTGACATCCATCCTCTTGCTAAGTTCTGCATTGATCGAATCCATCCTCTTGCTCAGTTCAGCGTTGATCGAATCGATCCTTTTGTTTGTCTCTTCAATCCTCTTGCTCAATTCCGCATTGATCGAATCGATTCTCTTGCTCAGTTCAGTGTTGACAGCATCTATTCTCTTGTTAGTTTCATCGAGCTTTTCCTCAACTTTCAGAATTCTATGCTCAAGGGAGTCCATTCTTCTTTCCAGAGAATCCATTCTTCTCTCCAGAGAGTCCATTCTCTTGTTCATCGTCTCTATCGCAATTCTGAATCCATCGAGCTGCTTCTGCATTCCCTCAAGCTGCCCCCTGACTTCTGCTTTGAATTCTCCAAATTCATTTCTCAGATCTCCTATTATTGCTTCTCTGATCTTTTCGACGAGGGCGTCTAAGTCCATGAATATTTTTGGCTGGAAAATATATAGCTCTATCGGGAGTCCTTTTCGTGAATTGAGAACTATCTTGGGAAATTGAATTCTCTATCGGAAATCTACACACTGGAAGCGGGTTCTGACTGAGCAAAATTCACACTAAGCCGAGCCTTTAAAGACGGGAAAACCCAGAGTGTTCAGAGATCCTTCCCACAACTGGGGCATTCATCGAAGTACGGCAGCACAATTTTGCAGTGCGGACAGACAGGAAGATCCTTTTTGCAGTTTGGACATACCTTGTCTTCGGGATTTACGGGCTTGAAGCAGAAAGGGCATTTGAACTCCAGCCTTCCCATTTCTCCAGAGAAACCCATACCCCAGTGAACACCCTCCCAGAATGACATAGTCTTATTCTCTTTTCTGGTACTTTAGCTTTTTCTTGCGCTTGAGAAATTAAAAATAAGTGACTGCTTATATCCCGCAGGCTGCATGCTGCAATAAGAGTCAAACGCTGAATTGCAGGCAGCAGGCTGTATTACTCTTCCGAAATTCTCTGCATCAAATTCCCGAATTCTGCCTTCAGATTTTCCAGCTCTTCATTAGTTCTGAGATCCCTTCTGAGGTTAACAACTGCAATATAGAGCCTTGAATTTTCATCAAACCTGTAAACCTGCAGAATGTCAGTTTTGGGCGAATCTCCAAGATTTTCGCTCCATGGGTAAAGCAGAACGATTTTGCCGCAACCGTACTTTCTGGCGTAGGCAAACATCTGGTAAATGTCGCTCTGAGATACACCGAAGTGGGGCATTCTGCTGTCGAGAATCTTGTATTTCGTGTCAATTATCAGTTTTATTTCACCATCGCTGAGAATTATGTCCGGGATTAACTTAAACGACCTCGGCTCCTCAACAAGCCATTTTACTCCTTTCTGCAGCTGTACCCTGCAGCCGCTGAACTCTGTTTTATCGAGTATTTCGCCCCCATACTTCTTCAGAAACTCTCCGATGAATTCCTCGAAAAGCACGTTCATGTCGAAGAGCAGCGAAAAAGTCCTGAACCTGGAACTCTGCAACTCGAGGGATGCGTTCTCCAGAAAGAGCCTTGCAAGGCTTATGAAAGGCTCGTAATCTTCATTAAGCCTGTTGAATCTTACTCTATCAAAATCTGAAAGTCTAATTGGCCTGAGGGAAACGCCGTCGAAAATTGACAGAATATTCTGGATGAGAGTCCAGTTTTCCCTGCCTCTCACCCTTGAAGCCAGCAGGTGGCAGACATACTTCAGTATCCGGTTCAGCAAAATATCCTCGTTCAGCTCGTAATAGGAGCAGAATACCTTATCGTGAATGCATCTGCGAACCTGTTTTGACAAAAGTATTTTTCCCTTCACGAAATTCAGATCTTCCTCTCTCCGCTCATAGTCCCTTCTGTAATTCTTCTTCAGCGTTTCAAGAAGGTTTTTTGCGAAAAGATAAACTATGACCTCGTAGAGACTGGATTGATCCTTTTTCAGCATTGACAGCCCAGTTTCTCTTAGCTTCAGCCTCTTCGTGAAGGAGAGCATGAAGAGCAGGTTCTTTGTAGCCTCCTCAACTCTCTGGCTTTCATCAGCGCTTTTGTAGATTTTTGGGAGAATCTGTATCGTTGTCTTATCGACAGTCAGAATTCCAACGTAATTTTGAGCCCTTACTGAATCCCATGTCGGCTCGAATACTGTAGCTTTAACAATCCTGTTGATCTTCTGAAGTTTACTCTGCATTCTCCGGAGAAGTTCTCTTTCTTCCCCTTTCTCTGGAACCGAGTATTCGAAAAGCGTTATCGTCCTCATCCTACTCAGCAGACCGGGATGAAATAACCACGCTGAGCATTGCATTGATGAATTCCTCACCGCTCAAATCCTTGATGATGTATATCCTTGCATCTTCCTCATCAACAAGTTCGGAATCTGCAAGTTCTGTCGCATTTTTTTCTCCTATAAACTTTCCAAGCAGGTATTCAAGCTTCCTCCAGTCGTTGTAGAAGTACTCCTGAAGCAACGGGATGATCTCATGGTACCATATGAATCTCAGGGTCTCGATGCTGCCATCTTTCAGCTTCAGCA